>Ga0307373_10007662_pt1 | contig 16769 bp, 10 predicted proteins | sample OX2MG_FD_202534 | JGI IMG/M metagenome (GOLD analysis project Ga0307373, IMG submission 202534) | Soil microbial communities from Risofladan, Vaasa, Finland - OX-2 | ecosystem: Environmental > Terrestrial > Soil > Coastal area > Acid sulfate soil | place: Finland: Risofladan, Vaasa | collected... | reverse complement strand
CCGCGAACGAACGGGCCGCGATCGTTGACGACGACCTCCGCAAAGTTTTCTCCGTATGACACGACGAGGCGGGTGCCGAACGGAAGCGTTTTGTGCGCGACCGTCATTCCATCTGGATCGAATTTCCTACCGGTCGCGACGCGCTTTCCATCCCAATAGACGGAGGCGACCATGCGGTCCGGGTGGGGCTTCGCCTTGGCCGCATGGTGGGTCGAAGGCTTGCCGTACGCCGGGGAGAGCGCAAGGCATAGCACCGCCGCTGCAAGCGTGCGCGTCAAATACATCGGATTGTCAGAAAGCCGTTTGCCCGATCACAGGGCTACGGAGCGGCTAAAAGCGCGGAAATCGAGGCGGAAAGCAGACTGACGCATGACACTCCCCCGTACTGGCGTTCCAACCAATCCAAATCTACCCGGCTGCCGGCAGCCTCACAACGCTGCAAAGCGCCGGAACGACGGATTACGGAATTTACGTTAAGAACGGAGCCAGCCCGCAACGAGTTTCAGCCTCACACCGACGAGGTGATCCACTGCTCAAGTTTCTGCTTGGGCGCGGCGCCGACCTGGCGCGAGGCGAGCTGGCCGCCCTTGAACAGCATCAGCGTCGGGATCGACATGATCCCGTATTTGGTCGTGGTCGCCGGATTCTCGTCGACATTGAGCTTCACGATCTTGACCTTGCCGCCGAGCGTACTGGAGATCTCCTCCAGCGCCGGGCTGATCATCCGGCATGGCCCGCACCACTCCGCCCAAAAATCCACCACGACCGGCCCGGAGGCCTTGAGTACGTCCTGATCGAACGTTGCATCCGTCACTTTATCGACCATGGAAATCTCGCTCCTCGGGGGAATCTGGAATGTTCACGGAACGTAAGAAGGGCATTGCAAACCGTCAAGGGAGCCTCACCGGGCCGTCGCCGAGCCCGTGATTTCCGTCAGTTTCGCATCCATCGCCGCGTCAGGAACATCGATGAGGTTTGGGCCGGCCGTAAAGAGGAGTGCCGCGCGAATCGTTCGATTCGGGTAAATCCGCGAAAGCACGCTGCGGTAAAGCGCGAGCTGGGTGACATAGGGCTGCGGAATCTCCGTCGCTTGGCGGGGCACCGTCCGGTCGGTCTTATAGTCGGCGATCAGAACCGAATCGCGCGTCACCACCAGCCGGTCGACCTGGCCCGATACGCCGATCGGTATTGCGCCCTTGCGCGCGATGCGGCCGACAATCGGCACCTCGGCACGACTCCCCAGCGCAAACACATTGGCAAAGACCAGATCGTTGAGAACAGCGAGCACTTGCTGTGCCATCTCCGTCTGTTCGACCAATGAAAAATCCGCCGCGGCGTTTTTAAGATAACGCTCGATGGACGTCTTGCGTCCGGCTTCCGGAATATCGGGCACCGACTGCATAAGCCTGTGCATGAGGCGGCCGCGCCGAAGCGACTTGCGGCGCTCGACGATCGAGCCCTCCAAACGCCCGGAGGTGCGGCCGCTTTCTTCTTCGAAGGCCGAAGACGGCGTCAGCCATTGCACGCGCGGCGTTCGGGCGGGAGCGTGCTCGCGCAACCACGGAGGAAGGTCGTGCCGCATGCCGCTCGCCGCCGGCCCCGCTACCTGCGTTGGCGCCGCGCCGGCCGGCTTTCGAAACCGCCAGACTGTGTCGTCGCCGTCTTGTTCCTCGACCAGGAGCGGCTTCAGCGGCTCATGGACCAGATTGTACCAGCAGGTTTTCGGCCGCTGGTTCACACCGTCGGCGCCACAAACGATCAGGAGGTCGGCGGCGCGCGTCATCGCTACATAAAGGAGCCGCCGGTATTCGTGTTCGGTCTCGGAATTGGCAAGCGTGCGCGCTGCGGCAATCTTCTCCACGTCGTCAGCCTTGCGGCCGGCCCAGATGGTCGCCCCCGCGGCAAGGTGCAACAGCCGCGGCGGCTTGATGACCGGCGGCGTGATGGTGTCGGCGAGGATCACCACCGGAGCCTCGAGACCCTTCGCGCCGTGCACCGTCATGACGCGGACTTCGTCGCGGCGGATTTCCATGTCGCGTTTGACCTCGGCGCGCGCGTCGCGCAGCCACGTCAAAAGGCCTTGCAGCGACGGCGTCTCGCGCCGCTCGTAATCGAATGCGACGTTGAGAAATTCGTCGATCGCGTCGTTGGCCTCAAAGCCGAGCCGCGAGAGGAAATGCCGCCGGGCGCCGCCTTCGCCAAGGAGCAGCGCATAGAAGCTAAATGGCGTCTCGCACCGTGCCGCCTGCGCAAGCTCGTCAAGCCGGCCCGCAGTCGCGGCAAACAGCGATTTTTCCGCGGCTTTGCCGATCAGCGCCGCCCGCAGCGAGGAGCGGCCGCGGCCCCATGCAATCTCGAACAGATCGTCGTCGGAAAAGCCGAACAGCGGGCTGCGCAGCACCGTCGCCAGCGCCAGATCGTCGTCCGGCAACAGCAGCGCGTCGGCCAGCGCCATCAAGTCCATCACCGCGATATGCCCGGTCAGCATGAGACGATCGGCTCCGGCGACGTCGATCCGCTGGTTTTTGAGCGCGCGGATGATCGCCTCGAACAGTTCGCCGCGCTGGCGGACCAGGACCAGAACGTCGCCATAACGGGCGGTGCCTGCATCGACCAATCGGCGCACATTGCGCGCGACGCGCCGCGCGAGTTTCACGCGCGGACTGGTTTCGCTGACGACGTCGAACGGAGCGTCCCAGCCTTCCTTATCCTCGTCGCGCGGATCCGGCTTTTCCGGTTCCCAAATTTCGACCATGCCGGGCGGCGCGTTCGGCAGCGCGATGTGCGGCGGGAAGCCGTCCTGATCCGAGGTTACGCTCGCTGCGATCTCCTTGGCCTTGAACACCAGGTCGACAGCTTCGAGAATGGCTTCGCCCGAGCGGAAGGAGTGCTCGAATCGGCAGACCGCGAACGCAAGCCCGCTCTTGTCGTGCGCGCTTTTGAAATAGCGCTGCATCTCGACGAATTCCTTCGGCGCGGCCTTCTGGAACGAATAGATCGACTGCTTTTCGTCGCCGACCGCGAACAAGGTGCGTCTCAGGTCGCGCGCGCCCTTGCCGGCGGTGAATTCCGCCGTCAGCCGGCGAACGATGTCCCATTGTTTGCTGCTAGTATCCTGCGCCTCATCGACCAGCACGTGGTCGATGCCGAGGTCGAGCTTGTAATGCACCCAAGCCGCGTCGACGTTGGTGAGAAGCGCCAGCGTCTTGTCGATCAAATCGTCGTAATCGAGGAGCCCGCGCCGCTGTTTTTCCCCATCGTAGCGCGCCAGCACCGCATGCGCGACGGTGAGCAAGGCGGCGCTGCGGTCGCGACTGAATACGGCGCGGCGGCGTTGCAGCAGGCTGCAAACGCGATTTTGCTCCGCGCCGAGGCGCTCGACCAACGCCGCATCCCGGATTGCACTCGTCACGATCGACACGCGCCGGGTGCGTCCGCTGTTGACGCTCGTGCAAAAGATATCGAGATAGGTTTCGACGCGCTCGATGCCCGATTGAGTGACGAGGCTCGTCAGACGCGCGGCTTGCTCGCAATCGCTCTTTCGACCGAGTGCCAGAACTTTTGCAATCGCCGGCCATTCGCCCGGGGCGATGATCTCGCCGGAAAAATACGCCGCCTCGATATCGTCGATGCTGTCGCGCGCTTGCACCCCAAGCTCGGCGGAAAGCTCGGCGATGGCCTTATGCACATCGCCCGCGCGCGCAATCCAAGCATCGATGGCATCGCGCTTGCCGATCGCTTCGCGCACGACGTCGCGGAAAGTTTGATCCGCTGCCGCCGTCATCGCGGTGTCGAGTGCGCGAGCCAGATCGCTTTCGGGGTCACGCGCGCCGTCGAGCAGCACGTTGAGCGTCAGCCGCTCCAGGAGCTGCGAATGCTCGGCTTCGTCCAGCACCGAAAACCGCGCGGCGACATTGGCTTCAAACGGGAATTGATGCAGGAGCTGCGTGCAGAAGCCGTGAATGGTCCGAATTTTCAGGCCACCGGGCGTTTCCAGCGCCTGGGCGAACAAGCGCCGCGCCAGTGCGCGGCGGCGCGGGTCCGGCGCGACGGTCGAGCCCGCGCGAATGGCCGCGTCGAGGTCGGCATCATCATAGGTCGTCCATTTGGCCAGCGTGTCGAACACGCGCTTGGCCATATTGGCGGCGGCGGCCTTGGTGAAGGTAATACAGAGAATCTTCTCAGGTTCGACGCCATTGAGCAGCAGATTGATCACGCGCTGGACCAGAACATGGGTCTTGCCGGCGCCGGCATTGGCGGCAACCCACGCCGACACGGCGGGATTGGACGCTTCGTTCTGCTTGCTTCGCACGTCGTCTGGAATGTCGTCGGGTGCTCTCATTCGCCGCCCCAGATGTCGTCGACCTCGCCGCCGGTCGCCGACCATTCCTTGACGCGGGCGAGATGATCGTAATCACCGTAATGGCGCGTCCACATCGGATGAACGAGTGAGCGGTACGGCGTGTTCTGTTCGGCGAAGCGCCCGGCGAGACCCGTGAGTCTTTGCAACGCATAGTCGGCCTGCTCGTCGGTGGTACCCTTGAGGAAATTTATGAGCTTGGGTTCGCCGGGCCGGGCGCCGCCTTTGAGCAGCACGTAGCCGACCTGAGTGACCGAACTGCCGGCGGCAATCCCTGCAAAACCGCCGCGCCGCAGGATTGCGGCTTCGAGGGTGAGCTGCGGTGCGAGCCCCGCCCGCAACTGTTTCTCGCTGCGGGCCGAGCCGGTCTTGTAGTCGAGGATGACATAGCCGCCGTCAGCGTGACGTTCGATCCGATCGGCCCGGCCGGACAGCGCAAAAGCACCTTCCGCGAGTGGAATATCGATCTTACCGCCGATCTCGGCGGCAATAGCTTTGATACTAGGACGCCGTTGTGCCTCCCAGCCGGCGAGCCAGCCGGCGATGCGCACAAATCGCGGCCACCAGAACGCGCGGGTTTCTGGAAAATCTTCCAGCGGAGCAAAATACGGCCGCCCGATCTCGATAAGGACGCCCGCCGGATCGGACGGCAAGGCTTCGGCATAACGCTGGGTGAATTCGCCGACAGCGGCGTGGATGATGGTGCCGCGTTCGGCCGCGCCGGGCGCCAGATCGACCGGATCGAGCGGCATCAACCGTAAAATATATTTGGCGTAGATCGTATAGGGATCGCGCAACCAGTCTTCGATGGCGGTGACCGATAGCTGCGACGGCCGCGCGGCGCGCGGCGGTTTCGGAGCAGGCTGCGGCGCCGCTGCGACTTGCTCCGGCCGATCGAGTTCGCGCGCCCAGGCCAGATAATCGCGGCCGCGTGCAAGCGCCGGCTCCCAGCGCGGGCCGGCGATGGCCGCCAATCGCTGGACGAAACGTGAGGGTACCGTCGGCCCGCCGGCGATCTTGGCAGCGTGACTGAGGATCACTTTGCGCGCGCCGAGCGCCTGTGCGAAATCGTGTGCGGAGAGCCCGACGCGGCGCTCCGGCAGATCGAGCCCGAGCGCAAGCCGCATCGGACGGCTGAGCCAGGCGTCATTGCGGCTCTCCGGCGGCCAGCTGCCCTCGACCAGGCCGCCGAGCACGACACGATCGCTGTCGGTCAAGCGCGCCTCGATGGTGCCGAGGATGCGTATGTTTGCGCCGATTCGTAACGGCCGCCGCACCATTCGATCGGCAACAGCAGCGGCAAAAAATTCGGCATAATCCGGCGTCGTGAGCAAAACCGCCGCAGCAGTCTCGCTCGTCGCCAATTCGTCCAGCGCCTCAGCAAGCTTGGCGCCGTCGGGCCCGGCGAAAGCCGCTTCCTCGCCGCTTCCCTGCCGCGACAAGTCACCGAGGACATTGCGATGACGCTCGGCAAGGTCGCTCAGCGGATGCGATCGATTGGCGATATTTTCGAGCGGCGAAAGCGCAGCCGTCAGCCAGCCGACCAGGTCGGCGGCCTCGGACAGTTCATTCGATGTCAGCATGAGCCGGGGATCGGAACGGTGCAACTCGCTCGGCTCGCGCCGCCAGGCCTTCTCGATCTCGGCGCGAAAGCTTGCCAGCGCGTGCGCCAATCCAGCGCTGCCGGCGCGCGGCCGCGGCCCGCGCAAGACTGCTCGTTCGAGGCTGGCGACTGCGCGCTGGTGAGATGGAAAACCCGGTCGGATCAGCGGATGCTTGAGCAGCGCCAGCAAAGTGACCGGCTCGAGTCCACCGAGCGCCACTTCGGCCGCAAGCCGCGCAAAGATGCCGGATGGTGTATCGGCGACTGCAATACCGCTTGAATCTTCCGCATCGATGTTCCAGCGCTTGAGCGCCGCCAATACGCGCCGGCCGAGCGCGCGGTCGGGCGTGACCAAAGCCGCCGTCTTGCCGTCCTGCACCGCTTGCCGCAGCGCCACCGCGATCGCCAGCGATTCATCTTCGGCGTTGGCCGCTTCGATGACGCTGATATCTTTTAGCGCCGCATCGGCGTCCGCGCTGAAGCCGGCATCGTCGGCAAGCTTCGACCACACGCCCGCCGTGGCCGCCGGACGCAGCACTTCCGAGATGACGCGCTCGCGGCTGCCCGGCGCCGCCAAATTTTGCACCGCGTCGCGGCCAATGCCGATACGCGCCAGCAGCGCCTGCATGGCGAATTGCGGATGGCCGGGCGCCGGCGCGATCTTTTCGGCCGCATCGCCGCCGATCAGCCGCCAGGACTCTTCGTCGAGATCGGTATCGAGGCCGGGCAATACGACCGCACCGTGCGGCAGGTGCGCAATGGCGGCGATCAATTCGGCAGTGGCCGGGATCGAGCCGGTCGAGCCGGCGGCGATAACCGGACCGTCGGTCTTGCGCTTAAGCCGCGCGGCCTCCGCCTTGATCAAGCGGTCACGGCGCTCGGCGGGTTCGATAAGGCCGCGTTCCTTGAGCATTTCCGGCCAATGCCGGCGTGCGATCTCGAGAAACCTCAACGTCAGTTGCCAATAAGGATCGAGAAAATCAGGCACCAGACCGTCAAGCTTGTCCCACGTCACGCCGCGCGTCGTCATATCGTCGATCAACCGGGCCAGATCGTCGGCGAGCGCGCAGGCTGCCGCCGGCGTTTGCGCCACGAGCGGGGCGCCACTCGTGCCGTGCAACTCGGCTGAGGCCGCCCATTTGCCGATCAACTGCGCCAGCATGAGGCGGCGCTCAAGGCCGCCAAGCGCCGGCGGCAGCGACAGTGCATCGGCGGCGATACCGCCCGTGGCCGCTTCGGCAAAGGCGATCTCGTCCTCATCGATGTCACCGAGCGCGACAATGCGCGGAAGAATCGCCGCATCATTGCCCGGCATGTCCAGGAATGCCTCGCGCATCAGCCGGCAGGCGCGACGCGTCGGCAGATAGAGCGTGACCGCGGCGAGCGCGAGCGGATCGTCGGCGAGACGAAAGCTGAGCCGCCCGCCGGTCAGCGCCTCAATCAGCGTCGGCAGAAACGGCGCCGACGGCGGTATGGTGAAAACGCGAGCGGACATTGTTTGATCCGTACACCGTTACCCTGAGGTGCGAGCGAAGCGAGCCTCGAAGGGCGACGGCCGCCGCGTTGCGGGCATCCTTCGAGGCCCGCGCTGCGCGCGTGCGCCTCAGGATGACGATCAAGGCTGCTTGTTATCAGATTCTAATGCGTGGCGGCGAGCGCGGCTTCCGCGGCCGCGACCGCCTCCGGCGTGCCCACATGCATCCAAATGCCTTCGAGGCGCAAGCCGAACAGCCGGCCGGCGGCGCCCGCGCGGTCGAACAGGGCGGTCAGCGGAAACGCGCCGTCCGCGGCGCACGCGAACAGCGAGGGCGCGAGGATCGCGGCGCCGGCATAGACAAACGGCACCACTTCACCTTCGTCGCGGCGGCGCACGCGGCCGTCCGCCAGCATGGCGAAGTCGCCGCGCCCGGAATAGCCGATCGAATCGGTGGTCGGCGCCAGCAGCAACAGCGCATCCATCGCGCGAGGATTGAAGGCTTCCGCCAAACGCACGACGTTTGGTTTGACGCCGTCGAGCCAGACGGTGTCGCTGTTGACCAGAAAAAACGGACCGTCACCCAACAACGGCAGCGCCTTTTTGATGCCGCCACCCGTGCCCAGCAGCACCGATCGTTCGTCGGAAATGACGATCTGTGGGCGGCGGCGGCCGGCAAGATGCTGCTCGATCGCGTCGGCGAGATGATGCACGTTGACCACCGCCCGCTCGACGCCGGCATCCGCCAGCCGGTCCAGGCAATAATCGATCAGCGATTTGCCGCCGATTTGCACCAGCGGTTTCGGGATCTGGCCGTTGTGGGGCCGCATCCGCGTGCCAAGGCCGGCCGCGAGCACAATTGCGCTTTTCGGCACCATGACGTCCCCCGCCCCGACCCTCAATACCTGCCGACCAGCCCTATCATAAAGCATCTCGTGGCAGCACGTAGGCGGCGTACCAGGTTGCCAACGGCTCGAGCGCCGGATGCGCCAGCGATCGCTGCAAATAGCCCAATAAGCGGGGGACATGACGCAGGTATTGCGGCTTGCCATCGCGCCGGTTAAGCCGGGCGAAAATGCCGAGAATCTTGGTCGCGCGTTGCGCCGCCAGCGTCGCATAGCAAAGCGCGAACGTGGCGGCGTCAAAACGCCGGTCGTCGGCACGCCGGGCGTTGACGTAACGGCCCAGCAGCGTCACTTCCAGTTCCTCGGGGATATCGACGCGCGCATCCTGCAACAGCGCCGCCACGTCGTAGGCCGGCGGCCCGATCAGCGCATCCTGGAAATCGAGCAGACCGATCCGCGCGACGTTGTCGCGGTCGCCGAGCCACAAAAGATTGGGCGAATGGTAATCGCGCAGCACCCAAGTTGCCGGCGCGTTGACCGCCGGCTCAAGCGCGGCGCTCCACAGCGCGACGAATTCCTCGCGCATCAGATCGGTCGGCGCCGCGGCGCCGGTCAGATACCAATCGAGCAAAAGCTCGGCTTCGATCAGGAACGCGCCGATATCGTAATGCCGCAGCCGGTGGTCGAGATGCGGCGCGACCGGCAGCGCATCGGGCAATTTCCGCCGATGCAGCGACACCAGGAGATCGACGGCGGCCTCGTAGCGTACCTCGATCGGCGCCGGCGGATCGCCTTCGACGATCAAATCGTTGCCGAGATCTTCCATGATGAGGAAACCGCGATCGAGGTCGGCATGCATGATCGCGGGCGCCGACAGATTGCGACCGCGCAGGGCATGCGCGATGGCGACATACGGAACGATGTCCTCGGCCAGATGTGCGATGGCACTGTAGGGTTTGCCGTCGCGCACCGGCGGGCCATCCGGCCGCCGCGGCGCGTTCATCAGGATTGCGGTCTGACCGGCGAACTGCAGGCGCTCAAAGATACGCGTCGAGGCATCGCCCACCATGCGCCAGCGCGGCGCTTCGGCAAATCCGCTGTCTTCGAGGAATGCGAGCAACTGCACCATGCGCTCGACCCGCGCGCCGAATGCGCCATAACCGACAACCCGCACATTGCGCGCTTGGGAATCGAGCTGCGGCGAAAGCGTAAACGTAATGTCGAGCCGATCCGGCGGCAGGAAGCCGGCGGCGCGATCCGGCCATTCCAACAACACGACGGAGCGCTCAGGCAGGTCGTCAAAGCCGAGTTCGCCGAGCTCGGCGGCGCCCGAAAGCCGATATAAATCGGCGTGCACGAGCGAAAAACGCGGCAGCTCGTAAGTTTGCACCAGCGTGAAGGTCGGGCTCGGCACCTCGATCGTATCGTCGCCGCCGAGGTGGCGGATAAGCGCACGCACGAAGGACGTTTTGCCGGCGCCCAGGTCACCCGCCAACGTCACCAGATCGCCAGGCTCGAGCGAGGCGGCGACCGCGACGGCGAAACGCGCCGTCGCCTGCTCGTTCGGCAGACTGAGGGAAAAACTGGCGCCGCTGGCGGCCGCTGGAAACATCGCGCGCTCAGCCGTGCATGGCGACGAGGACGCAGCAAATGCCCCAGAACAGGCAGTATTCGAAACCGCCGAGTTGCCAGAGCCATTTGCCGTTGGCGTGACGCCACACTGCCCAAGCCGCAACAAACAAAAATACCGCCTCCAGCAGCGCGACATAGCGGGTGTAGATCGCAAACACCATCCCGATCGCGCAAATCGCCTCAATCACGCTGCAGGAGAAAACCCACAGCTTGACAGGATAGAGTCGAAACTCGTCGTAGATTTTGTAGGTCAATTCGAGATTGCTCGCCTTGGCGAAAAAATGCGGCAGCAGGAACAGGCCGCAAATGAGTCGTAGGATGTTGAACTCGTTGGTTAGGTCGAAATTCTGCTGAAAGCTCATGGCTGCATATTCTACTAGGCCGCCGTCTGTTTGACAGCTGCGGCAAGCGGGAAGCTGACCGTCACCGTGGTGCCCTCGCCGACCACCGAGGCAATCTCGACCGTGCCATCGTGCAGTTCGACGAATGAACGCACCAGCGACAGCCCGATGCCGGTGCCGCGATGGTGCGCGCCGAGCGAATTGGTCTCGAACCAGTCGAAAACTTTTTCCAGCATGTCCTGGGGAATGCCCGGCCCGCGGTCGGTGACGGAAAAGACCACTGCGTCGCCGCCCCGTACCGCAGCAAAAGTGACAGTGGCGCCCGGCGGCGAGAAGTTCGCCGCGTTCGCCAGCAGGTTGAACAATATCTGGCGAAGCCGCTGCTCGTCGGCGGTGAAGCTGCCGATGTCGCTCGGCGCCACAATGTCGAGCACCAGACCGGCGTTGACCACGCGATCCTGGATGCCTTCCGCCGCCGTCGTCATGGCGTTGCGGATGTCGACCGGCCCGACATTGAGATGCATGCGGCCGGCATCGATGGTGGCGAGATCGAGGATGTTGTCGATCAGCGCCAGCAACGTGTTGGTGGAGACCGTGATATAATTCAGATAGTCGCGCTGCTTTTGCTGCAACGGCCCGACGCCCGGATCGCCGAGCAAATGCACGAAGCCGATAATGTTGGTCAGCGGCGAGCGCAGCTCGTAGGAAACGTGATGGACGAAATCGATCTTGATCCTGTCGGCATCTTCGAGCGCCTCATTGCGTTCGCGCAACACCCGCTCGACGTTGACCGAATCCGTCACGTCGTGGAACGTCACCAGCGTAGCGCCGCCCGGCAACGGTACGGTCGTGCAGTCGATGACGCTGCCGTCGCGCCGCTCGAGCCGCCCGGCAATGGCTTCGCGGCTGTCGATCGCGGTCACCACCTGGCGTAGCGATTGCCACGTCGGGTCGTCGCCGTGCAGCGGCTGGCAAGCAATCGAGATGCTCTCGATGTGCGGGCGCTCGGCCAGCATTTGCGGCTGCAGCCCCCACATCCGGGCGAACGCGGAATTAAACAAACGGACGCGGCCATCGCTGGCGAATACGGCTACGCCTTCCGCAAGGTTGTCGAGGGTCTCGCCCTGGACGCGGATCAGCTCCTCAAACCGCCGCTCGAGATCGAGCCGTTCGGTTACATCGTCGAACAGGTAAGTCACCCCGCCATCCGGATTGGGCGTGGTGACCACGCGCAAGGTGCGCCCGTCCGGCAGATGCCAGGGTTGCTCGGTCGCTTCCAGCGCGCGATAGGCGGCATGCAGCTGCGCCTTCCATTGCCGGAAATCCCGCTCCTCGGGAAGCTTGTCCGCCGCCCGCAGCAGTTCAAGCAAGCTTGAATCGGTCGGGCGCTGCTCGAGCTGGGAAGCTTCGAAATTCCACAGTGCCCGATAAGCGGCATTGTAGAAGATCAGCTTCTGATCGGCGTCGAACATGGCGACACCGGTCGAGAGCCGGTCAAGCGTCCGCCGGTGCGCGTCGACCAGGCGGGCGAGCGCATTGCGCATGCCCTCGGCTTCAGTGGCGTCAATGCCCAGGCCGGCGCTGCCGGTTTCGGTTTGGAAGTCGAGCACATCGAAGCTGCGCCGGGCGCCGGCGACCACGGCGGCAAGCCGGCCGGAATAAGCGCCGCCGGCAATGCGAGCATGCGCGATATTCTCGCGCGCCGCGCTGTCGAGCAGTTCAAGTCCGCGCTCGACCGCATCGGCGGCGTCGCGCGCTTCGACCGCCCGCGCATAAGCCGCATTGACGAAGGTGAGTCGGCCGGATGTGTCCCGCGCCCAAACCGGCGACGACAACCGCTCGATCAAAGTGCGCAGCGAAGCGACTTCGCGCAACAACGTCTCATGCCGCCCGGCCAGATCGAGCAGCTCGCGCTTGACGCCGCTCGCGTCCTTGAGGCGAAGCACGGCGCGTCCGGCGATGGCACGCCCCAATGCCTCGATCGGATGGCCGTTGAGCGCCGTGAACGCCATCGAGAAAGGTTCGCCGCGCGCACGCAACGCGTCGACGGCGCGTTCCATGGCGGTCGCCCTGCCGGCATCGAGCCATGAACCGAAAGCAAGCACGCGGTGCGGCGCGCCGGCGCCGACGATTGCCGGATCGCCGTCGATGATCGGCTCGTCCGAGCCCGCCGGCCAGTCCACCATCACCTGCGGTTCGGTCAGCAGCAGCGCGTTGGCGCGATCGAGGCCGTCGCGCAGCACAGCGATCTCGTCATGCGAGGAAGTCTCAAGCCGCTGGAGCCGCGCGCGCGTCCGCTGGAGCAGGATCGAGGTGACGACCACAAACAGTAAAAGCCCGATCAGCAGCACGAGTACCGCCAGTTCGTGATTGTCGATGCGGTGCGAAGCGCCGGCCACCAACTCGTGCAAGGCGAGTCGGGGCGCAGCTTCGGCGAGCGCCGGTACCGGCGCGAACGCGCCGACGGCTAGAACGAATCCGCCGAACCACGGACGAGCAAAGCTCCCGCTCCTCCGGATCGTGTCCGGCATGCCCCTTCGCCTCTGCTGGCTTCATCCGCCATCGCCAGCGGGTGCATCGCGGCGAACCCCGCGAATCGTGCCGACTTTACTCTCAAGCGGAATCGCGCCGAAAGAGTCCAGATCGTGAACGTGGGATGTGGCCGACTTATACTCAGCTCTGCGGCTCATTGTCGGCGGCCCGGCCGAGACTTTCCGCCTGATGGGTCATGTCGGCAAGGTTGATCCGGCTCAGCGCCGAGCCGAATTCCGCTTCGGCAGCCGACAAGGCCGGCAGCACCACCTTGTCCATAATCTCCGAGCCGGACCCGTCGGCGAGACCGTCGACCGTGCCCGCCGCCGCGCGCAGGATATCGTTGGCCGTCACCCGCGTTCGATCGCGCGCCAACTCATAGCCGCCGCGCGGGCCGCGAATACCTTTGAGGATGCCGTCGCGCACCAGCGACTGCAGCATGTTCTCAAGGTGACGCGGCGGCAGACCGTGGCGGGCCGCCAACGTTTTGGCCGAAACCGGCCGCCCTTCGCCCTGCAGTGCGACGTCGATGACGACGGCGATGGCAAGAAGAGCTTTGTGCGGAAGCAGAGCCATCAATGGAAACCTCGTACCGGCGGAATGGTTTCGCGAACTCACGCAACCATCACGCTAACAGCATGACGAATCTGCCATTTTTCAGTCGATCATTTTTTCCATTTTTTTATTTTTTAATCGGTGCCGGTGGAACCAAAGCCACCGGTTGCCCGCGCGGTCGGATCGAGGTTTGTCGCTTCGACAACCGCCATTCGCGTGAAAGCTGCAATCACCAATTGCGCAACCCGCATGCCGCGCCGCACCTGGAACGGCTCAGAACCGAGATTCACCAAGATGACCCGCACTTCGCCGCGGTAATCGGCGTCGATGGTTCCGGGCGCGTTCAACACGGTGACACCGTGTTGCAGCGCCAAGCCGGATCGCGGCCGCACCTGCCCCTCGTGTCCCGCCGGCAGCGCGAGCGCGATGCCGGTCGGAATCGCCGCGCGCTTGCCGGGCGCGATTTCGACCGGCGCATCGTCGGGCACCGCTGCGAGAAGATCGAGGCCGGCGGCTTGCGCGCTGTGATATTCCGGCAGCGGCAAGTCGGCACCGTGCGGCAGCCGCATGATGCGCAATTGGATGCGCGCGTCGCCACTCATCTTTTGAACTCCGTAACAGCCGCCGTCACCCGTTCGATCAATGTGCGGGCTACGTCAGCCTTCGATTGCGGCGGCCACGATTCGACGCCGGCGGCGGTGACAAGATGCACGGTGTTGCGATCGCCGCCCATAATTCCGGTCGCCGGCGAGACGTCATTGGCGAGAATCCAGTCGCAGCCTTTCTTCTTGAGCTTGGCTTCGGCGTTGCCGACGACGTTGTCGGTTTCGGCGGCAAATCCGACCACCAGACGCGGGCGGCCCGATTTCTTGTGCGCGACCGTGGACAGAATGTCCGGGTTCTCGGTCAGCGCGATGGTCGGCGGGCGGCCGTGTTTCTTGATCTTGCTGCCGCTGACATGCAGCGGCCGCCAGTCGGCCACGGCGGCGGCAAAAATGGCGACATCAACCGGCAGCGCCTTCTCCACCGCGACCAGCATTTGTTGCGCGGTCTCGATATGCACGACCGTAACGCCGGGCGGATCGGGCAAATTCACCGGGCCGCTGACCAGCACCACGTCGGCGCCGGCCGCGGCCGCCGCCGCGGCAATAGCGTGGCCCTGCTTGCCGGACGAGCGATTGGCGAGCACCCGCACCGGATCGAGCGGCTCGCTGGTCGGCCCCGACGTGATCAGCACGCGCCGGCCAGCCAATGCGCCGGCCGCACGCAGCATCGCAACGGCGGCAGCCGCGATCTCCAGGGGCTCGGCCATGCGCCCGGTACCGGCTTCGCCGCGTTCGGCCATTTCGCCCTCATTCGGGCCGACCAGACGAACGCCATCCGCCTTGAGCTGCGCCAGATTGCGTTGCGCCGCCTTGGCCGCCCACATGCGTGGATTCATTGCCGGCGCAACGAGGATCGGCCGGTCGGTCGCAAGCAAGATGGCGGTGGCGAGGTCGTCGGCATGGCCGTTCGCCATCTTGGCGATCAGATCGGCTGTCGCCGGCGCGACGACGATGACATCGGCGTCGCGCGCCAGCCGGATGTGGCCGACGTCGAACTCGCTTTGCGGATCGAACAAATCGGTATAGGCGCGCTCGCCGGCGAGCGCAGCGGCGGCAAGTGGCGTGACGAAGTGCTGCGCCGCGCGGGTCAGGACGCAACGCACATGCGCGCCGCGGTCCTGCAAGCGGCGAATGAGGTCGAGCGATTTATAGGCGGCGATGCCGCCGCCGATAATGAGAACGACGCGCATGGCGGCGGTCTTTCGCACCGGCCCGATTGGCGCTTCGGCGCCATGCGCAAGCTCGGCGGTACCGGCAAAGCTCTCCACATCGGCGGCGGCGCTGCGCAAGATGGTGCGTACTTCGTCCTCGACCGAGCGGCCGTTCTTGGCCGCGCGCAGGCGCAGTCGCCGTTTGAGCTTTTCATCGAGCTGGCGGACGGTGAGACTGGCCATCGGCTTTCCTCCGGGCAAAGGGAGATTAGCAGCCCTGTGATTGCATTGCAATCAATGCAATCAATGCAATCAATGCCGCAGGAGTAGCACGATCCACAGCAACAACGCCGCGATCACCCACAGCGCAATCGCCGACGGGCGCCGGCGCCGCGCTTCGGTCTTGTCGAGTTCGGCAATCGACTGCGGCGACAACACCAGCCCGTCGCGGGTCACCTCATCGAGCTGATCGAGCACGCGCGCCCCGCGCATGAGCAGGCCGGGCACCTTGCCGATAAAGCGGCCCAGGTCGCCGGCGCCCTCGACCGCACCCTCGAGCTTGCCGGCCGGACCGAGATGCCGCGTCATCCATTCGCGCACCACCGGCTCGGCGGTGGTCCAGATATCGAGCTTCGGATCGAGCGACCGCGCCACGCCTTCGACCACCACCATGGTTTTCTGCAACAGCAGCAGTTCCGGCCGGGTGCGCATGTCGAACAGGCCGGTGACCTCGAACAGGAGCGTCAGCAACCGCGCCATCGAGATATCCTCGGCGGTGCGATTGTGGATCGGCTCGCCGATGGCGCGGATCGCCTGCGCGAAGCTTTCGACCGAATGGGTCGCCGGCACATAGCCCGCCTCGAAGTGCACTTCGGCGGTGCGGTGATAATCGCGGGTGATGAAGCCGTGCAGGATTTCGGCGAGAAACAACCGCTCCTTGACGCCGAGCCGGCCCATAATGCCGAAGTCGACGGCAACGAGGCGGCGCTCGTCGTCAACGAACAGATTTCCCGGATGCATGTCGGCATGAAAAAATCCGTCACGCAGCGCGTGGCGGAGAAAGGTCTGGATCACCGCGCGGGCAATCTCGCGCAGGTCGAAACCTTTGGCGATCAATTGCGCGCGATCCGATAGCGGCGTGGCGTCGATCCATTCCAGTGTCAGGACGTCTTTGCTGGTGCGGTCCCACTCCACCGTCGGCACACGAAAATCCGGATCGTCCTTGGTGTTGTCGGCCATTTCCGACAGCGCCGCCGCTTCCAGGCGGAAATCCATCTCGACTGTCACCGAACGCCGCAAGGTATCGACCACTTCGATCAGCCGAAGCCGGCGCGCCTCGGCGGAGAAATCTTCGGCACGTTGCGCGACAAACATGAAAGCGCGCAAATCGGCGTGGAAGCGCCGCTCGATGCCGGGACGAAGCACCTTGACCGCGACCGGGCGTCGACCGTCCACAGTTGCGACCTCGGCGCGATGCACTTGCGCAATCGACGCGGCAGCGACCGGCGGGCCGAAGCTGAGGAACACGGCGTTGACCGGGCGGCCGAACGAAGCGGCGATCACCGCTTCGGCTTCCTTCTGCGGGAAGGGCGGCATCCGATCTTGCAAATGCTCGAGATCGCGGGCGAGCGCGGCGCCGACCACGTCCGAACGGGTGGCGAGAAACTGGCC
>Ga0307373_10007657_pt1 | contig 16776 bp, 11 predicted proteins | sample OX2MG_FD_202534 | JGI IMG/M metagenome (GOLD analysis project Ga0307373, IMG submission 202534) | Soil microbial communities from Risofladan, Vaasa, Finland - OX-2 | ecosystem: Environmental > Terrestrial > Soil > Coastal area > Acid sulfate soil | place: Finland: Risofladan, Vaasa | collected... | reverse complement strand
TTGAAGCGTCGATGGCCAAAGCCAAGGCGGGTCTGGCGGTTACCCTGATCACCCAAAAGGCGGTCGAGCTGCTGGGACCGCTCGGCTATTCGCGCCGGCTATTGCTCGAGAAGTGGATGCGCGACGCTAAGATCAACGACATCTTCGAGGGCACACAGCAGATCAATCTGCTGATTATCGCGCGCCGGATTCTAGGCTATTCGAGCCGCGAGCTGAACTGAGGATCGAGCGTCGAACGGGCGGCCGAGATCGTTGCGCGGCCGTCCCACGCCTTCTATTCAAACCACTTGCCGTGGTCGAAGCGGAAGATTTCAAGCGTCCGCATGATACTGACCTGCTTGGGCGGCGCGTGCTTCGCGTCATCGACGGTCTTGCCGGACAGCGAGTAGGTGAATTCTTCGTAGGTAAGCTTGCCGATCGCAACTCCGCTGTCGGACAGCTTGGTGGTGCAGCTACTGATGGTGCCGTAGCTGGTATAAGTGCCGCTCTCGAGGCCGTGGTCGAGATGCCAGTTTATCCGGGACAGGTTCCAGCGGGTGCGATTCTCGAGTTTCCGCTGCCAATCTTGACAGAAGGCCGGGAATTCGGCGGTCGCCAGCTTGAACCGGCGTTCGTGCAACTCGCGCAGCGGGTCAAGCTTCCTGATCATCGCGGTGACGTTGCCCCGTAAGCCACCGTTGGTGGTCGGCGGAAAGATTGCGCCCGATGGTTGCGCGTTGAGCTTCGTGGCAGGAGGGCTCGCAGGCATGGACGATACCGAGGGAGCGGCGGGCGCCTGGTAATCCACCGGCGCTACCCTTTGAGGCGCGACCGGTGCCGGGTTCGTGACATTGGTCGCCCCGGGCACGGTAGTCCGGGACGAGGTATTCCCCGCTGACGGTGAGTTTAGCGCCTTGTCGAGCAGGGATTCAGCGAACAGAGGAGGGGTCAACAGCAGAATAGCCGCCGCAGTGATGGCGAAGATCGACCGCCTGCCTGTAACAAAAGCAGCGTACGCGCCCATCAGCACCAACCTCCGTCCAATGGAGAGGCCACAACCCCCCGGATGGGGGGTTGTGGCCGTCAAACCACACCTAACCGAGCGCCGCTCGGTCCGTTACTGGACCGGTAACAACTCGACGCGACGGTTTTGCGCGCGACCCGCCCTGGTCCGGTTCGACGCAACGAAATGCGTCTTACCGTAACCGCGCGGAATCAGCTGGCTAGCCGGGATGCCGTGGTCCTCAAGATACTGAGCGACGGCATGCGCGCGCCTCTCGGACAGCTTCTGGTTATAGCGAACCGTACCGATGGCGTCGCAATAACCATTGACCTCGACGGTCATCTTAGGATTCTGCTTCAGAACCCCAACCGCCTCATCGAGGATAGCCGCGTCCTCGGGCCGAATGTTGGACTTATCGAAGTTAAAATGCACGCCACGCAGAATGATCTTCTGCGGCACAGGCGGCGGCGGAGGCGGCGGTGGTGGTGGCGGAGGCGGCGGTGGTGGCTGCGGCGGAGCCGGCGGCGGCGGCGCACTACGCAAACATCCGATCAGACCGCCGAGCAAGGCGCCAGCGACAGCACCAGCCGGAATCGCGATCGGCGCGCGGCCACCCATATCAGGGGCCGACACACCAGCGCCAATACCGGCGCCCACCAAACCTCCGACGCCCGCTCCGATCAGACAGCCTCGCTGCTGCTCCGGTGGCATCGAACAGGCCGAAGCGACGACCATTGCAAGCAAGGCCGCCGTCCAAAGCCCCCAGAAACCTCTTCCTCTACCTGCCATATACCTTCCTTACCCATCACCCCCGCTCGGTGAGCGGACCAACCCATACAAGTTAGGCGATGGTAGTTAGTGTGTATGCCCGGCGCAGCGACAGCCGGTTGCTCCTAAGCTCCTCCCCGCACGGACCCTGAAAACGGCCCGAGCCCTAAGCCAGGGACAGCCAGAGCGGTCCTCAAATCAATTAGTGACTTGATGACCAACCCAAAACCGTTTGGGAGTATAGTGAGCAGTTCAGGGAAAATGCAACACCATCGTTAAAGAATTTCACCGTCTGGCTAACTCTGGGACTGCCGGGATCAGGGATTGCTATGGCGGAGAAGCCCAGACACCAAAAAACGCGGACGCCGTGCCGGGAGGAGAGGGACCGACACGGCGCCTGCGCGAGAGGAGAATCTCTGATGGCCTCCATCTTTGGGCCCGTTCAGTTTGAAATACGTAGTTCTCTGCGGACGGTTACAAGGCCTTTACCGCTTCAGGAATTGACGCCTCACCCCATCCAGTTCGCTGGTGCCGATTTAATCTAACCTGCCCCTCGTTAGCCTGTGCTTATCACACCCGCCTCCCGACACCTTGTTGGCCGGCCGACGCGCGGCGCATTCGGAGCTTTTCCGGGTCCCTGCTAGAATGGCTCGGCATCATGCTTTCGCTGGCGCGCGGCAAAGAGGGCACCTTCCGCCTGGTCTCCGGATACCAACCCGAGGGCGACCAGCCGGCGGCGATCGACGCCCTGACACAGAACCTGGTCGCCGGGGTCGAGCACCAGACGCTGCTCGGCGTCACCGGCTCGGGCAAGACCTTCACGATGGCCAACGTGATCGCGCGCGTGAACCGTCCGACGCTGGTAATCGCGCCCAACAAGACCCTCGCCGCGCAGCTCTACAACGAGTTCAAGAGCCTGTTTCCCGACAACGCGGTGCGCTACTTCGTCTCCTATTACGATTACTACCAGCCCGAAGCTTACGTGCCTTCGACCGACACCTACATCGAGAAGGACTCGAGCATCAACGACGAGATCGACAAGCTGCGCCACTCGGCGACCAAGGCGCTGCTCGAGCGCAACGATACGCTGATCGTCGCCTCGGTCTCATGCATCTACGGCCTGGGCGAGCCGGAAGTCTATTTCGAGATGCTGGTGTTCGTCGAAGAAGGGCAGAGCGTCGAGCGCGACCGGGTGCTGCGCAAGCTGGTCGATATCCAGTACCAGCGCAACGAATACGATTTTCATCGCGGCACCTTTCGCGTGCGCGGCGATGTGGTCGAGATCTTCCCGGCCTACGAAGAGAGCCGCGCGGTGCGAATCGAGTTCTTCGGCGATCAGGTCGAGGCGCTCTACGAGATCGACGCGCTGCGCGGCCAGGTGATCCGCAAGCTGCAGAGCGTCGCGATCTATCCCGCCTCGCACTACGTCACCACCTCGGATCGGATGGAGACCGCGGTGCGTAACATCAAGACCGAGCTCGGCGAGCGGCTGGAATTTTTCTGCTCGGACAACCGGCTGCTGGAAGCCCAGCGTCTCGAGCAGCGCACCATGTACGACCTCGAGCTACTGGCCGAGATGGGCTTCTGCCCGGGTATCGAGAACTACTCGCGCCATCTGACCGGCCGCGCGCCCGGCGAGCCGCCGCCGACCCTGCTCGATTATTTTCCCAACAATTTTTTGACGTTTATCGACGAGAGCCACGTGACTATTCCGCAGCTCGGCGGGATGTACCGCGGCGACCGCTCGCGCAAGCAGACGCTGGTCGAGTTCGGTTTCCGGCTGCCCTCGGCGCTCGACAATCGGCCGCTCAACTTCGAGGAATGGGAATCGATCGTCAACCAGGCGGTTTACGTCTCGGCCACGCCCGGCGATTACGAGCTCAAAAGATCCGGCGGCCTGGTGATCGAGCAGCTTATCCGGCCCACCGGCCTGGTCGATCCCGAAATCGAAGTCCGCAAGGCCGGCACCCAGGTCGACGATCTGCTCGACGAAATTCGCAAGCGCGTCGCCGTCGGCGAGCGCGTGCTGGTCACCTGCCTGACCAAGAAGATGGCCGAGGATCTGACCGACTATTACCAGGAGCTGGGCGTGCAGGTCCGCTACCTGCATTCCGATATCGAGACCATCGAACGGGTCGAGATCATCCGGGCGCTGCGCAAAGGCGATTTCGACGTGCTGGTCGGAATCAACCTGCTGCGCGAGGGGCTCGACCTGCCCGAGGTCTCGCTGGTCGCGATTCTCGACGCCGACAAGGAAGGCTTCCTGCGTTCGGCGCGCTCGCTGATCCAGACCATCGGGCGGGTGGCGCGAAATCTCAACGGCCGGGCCCTGATGTACGCCGACCGGCATACCGACTCGATGAAGAAAGCGATCGACGAGACCGATCGGCGCCGCACCCGGCAACTCGCCTACAACCTCGAGCACGGCATCACCCCCAAGACCATCGTCAAGGCGATCGATGCGTCGCTGGTCGAGATGTATTCGCCGGAATGGGCAGTGGTGCCCGAGATCGGGGATTCGCCCAAGACTCACAAGGTTGACGATAACGTGGCGCCGCACGAGCTGTCCGATCATATCAGCGGACTGCGGCGCGAAATGATGGAAGCGGCCGAGAAGCTCGATTACGAGGGTGCCGCCGAGCTGCGCGATCGTATCAAGCGTCTCGAGCGCAAGGTCTTCGGGCTCGACGCGGCGGTCATCCGTCCGCCGCAGCCGCCGCCGGGCAGCGCCGGCACGCACGCCAGCGATCGGACGCGCGGACGGCTGGAAGGCCACAAGGTCAAGGAACTGGGAAATACCGTGCCGATGGCGAAGAGCCGCGGCCGCAAGGGCGCCGGCGCCGCTACCGGCGCGGCGGCGGGTGCCGCGGGATCGACCGCGCGTCCGCGCCCGTCATCCGCGTCCGGCCGCCAGCGCCGGCTCAAGTTGATCCCCGAGCGCCCCGAATAAGCGGACTGCGGCTTAGCCCGGTGCTTCGAGCCCGAGCAGGCGGGCGCCGTTGGTATCCAGAATCTTCTTTACGTCGGCGGTGGGGAAACCCGCCTCCTGCACGTAGGTTACCGACCGCTGATAATGTTCCCGAACCTGAAACGGATAGTCGCTGCCATAGACCAGCCGCTCGGCGCCGAATGCGGCGTGCGCACAGCGCAGCGCTTCGAGCGAGCCGTGGCCGACGGTGTCATACCAGAGCCGTTTGGCAGTGACACTGGGCGGCTCGTCGCCCTCTTTCATGAACAACTGCTCGTGTTGATCGATACGCGGCAGCACCAGCGGCATCACACCGCCGAAGTGCGGCACGATGATCTTGATCTTCGGGTAGCGCACCGGAAGCTGCCGCTGGATGACGTGCATCGCGAACATCGTATCCTCGAACGGCGCGCCGACCGGCCAGGTGAGGCCGTAATCGCGCACCAGCGGCGAGCACAGGCCGAGACCCGCCGGATGGACGAACAGCGTGGCGGCGCGGCGGTTGAGTTCGGCCCATAGCGGATCGAAGGCCGGGTCGGCCGCCGAGCGGTTCATCACCGAGCTGCCGAGCGTGACGCCGACCATCTTGAGCTGGTCCAGCGCGCGCGCCATCTCGGCGAGCGCGGCATCGACATGCGGCAGCGGCGTGACGGCGAAGGCGCGAAAGCGGCCCGGATAGCGGGCGACGAACTCGGCGTAGAGATCGTTGGCGGCGCGCGCGCCGTCGATCGCGTTGGACTCGCGCTCGAAGTAGGGGAGCGCCGAGGCGACCGACAGCACCTGCAGGTCGACGCCTGCGCCGTCCATCATCTCGAAGCGCGCGTCGAGCTCCTCCTGTGCGTCGCTGCCGAGCGGATAGCGCGTAGTTTCGCCGCCCAGCCGCTGCATCACGGCGCGATAGGCAGCGGGAAAGAGATGGGCATGGACATCGACTCGCATGATCGCCTAGCTCGCGGCAGAGGGTACAAGGAGCGCTGCGCCGATGGAGAACCGGTACCGGCTTCGCTTACGCGAAGCTGTCCGAGATCCTTCGACTTCGTTCGCGTTGCTCACTTCGCTCAGGATGACACCCCTCAACGCGTTGCTTGCTTCGCTCACGATGACGCCGCAGGGCAGCGGGCTCGGGTCTGCACTAGCCGGCGATTCCGAGCAGCCGGGCCGCGGTCTGATCGAGCATCTTGTCGATATCGGCCTTGGGCAGGCCCGACTCCTGGACATACTTCACCGAGTTCAGATACTCGGCGTGCAACTGGTAGGGATAGTCGCTGCCGTAGACCAGCCGGTCGGCGCCGAGCGTGGCGACCGCGCACTTGAGTCCGGCGGTGTTGTTCTGGGCGACGGTATCGTACCACAGACGCTTGAGGGTGGTGGTCGGCGGCTCGGCGTTGGGGGCCGCGTACATCGGCTTGGTCGCATCGAGCCGCGTGAACAGCGCCGGTATCGCACCGCCCAGATGCGGCACGATGATCTTGATTTTCGGATAGCGCTGCGGAATCTGCCGCCGGATGATATGCAGCGCGAACATGGTGTCCTCGAACGGCGCGCCGCAGACCCAGGTGAGACCAAAATCGCGAATCAGCGGCGAGCAGACGCCGAGGCCCGCGGGATGCACGAACAGTGCGCATCCGCGCCGGTTCATCTCGGCGTAGACCGGCTCGAAGGCCTCCTCGGCGGCCGAGCGGCTCACCACCGAGGTGCCGATTGTCACGCCCACCATCTTGAGCTGATCCAGCGCCCGCTCCAGCTCCTTCATCGCGGCGTCGACGTGCGGCAGCGGCAGCGCGGCGAAGGCCGCGAAGCGTTTGGGATGGCGTTCGACCAGCTCGGCGTACAGATCGTTGGATTCGCGCGCGGCGTCCACCGCGTCGTTCTCTTTTTCGTAGTAGGGCTGGGTCGAGGAGACCGAGAGCGCCTGCATGTCGACGCCGGCCTCGTCCATCATCTTGAGCCGGGCCTCGAGGTCGGCTTTCTCCTCGCTCGCCAGCGAGATGCGCCGCACGGCCGAGAGGTCGGCGCCGAGCCTTTCGGCGCGCTTGATCATGGTGTTGGGATAGTAATGGGCGTGAACGTCGATTCTCATGGTAGTCTCCCCGGGCTCGTGCCGTGGCTATGCTTTCAGGCCGAGCAGCTGCGCGGCGTTGCGATCCAGAATTTTTTCGGCGTCGCCAGCCGGCAGACCCGCGTCGCGAATATAGTTGACCGAGCGCACATAGTCGTCACCGCGGTTGAGCGGGAAATCGCTGCCGTAAACCAGCCGCTCGACGCCGAGCACGGCGTGCGCGTAGCGCAGGATTTCCGGGCGAGCGTGGACCTGCGTGTCGTACCACATCCGCTTGACCGTGGCGGTCGCGGTCTCGGTGTTGTCGGGCGCAAACAGACGCATGGTACGTTCGATTCGATCGAGTATCAGCGGCAGCGCGCCGCCGAAATGCGGCACGATAATCTTGAGCTTCGGATAACGCTCCAGGATGCGCCGTTTGATCACGTGCGTCACGAAGGTGGTGTCCTCGAACGGCGCGCCGATACTCCAGCTCAACCCGTAATCCCGAATCAGCGGCGAGCAGACGCCGAGTCCCACCGGATGGACGAAGATCACTGCGCCGCGCCGGTTCAACTCGGCATAAAACGGCTCGAATGCTTCATCGACGGTCGAGCGGTTCATCACCGAGGTCCCCACGGTTATGCCGATCATTCCGAGTTTGTCCAGCGCCCGTTCGAGCTCCTTGAGCGCCGCGTCGACGTGCGGCAGCGGGGTCGTGGCGAAGGCTTTGAAACGGCGCGGATAGCGCGCCACCAGTTCGGCGTAGAGATCGTTGGCCTCCACGGCCGCATCGACGGCGTCGGCCTCGCGATCGAAATACGGAAACATCGAGGAGACCGACAGCACCTGCATCTCGACGCCCGCCGCGTCCATGTTCTTGAAGCGCGCCTCGAGCTCGTGAGCCGCGCCGCCACCCAGCATCGCCGGCGTGACGTACGAGGTGTCGCCGCCCAGCCGATTGAAACGATCGAAATAGGGGGCCGGAAAGTAATGGGCATGAACATCGATTCTCATCTTGTTCCCCGGACCGTTTTGGCGAATTTAGTCCTCAACTCCCGAATAGTACACAGGACGACGGATCGGGCGCATCGCCGCTCAACGCCGGCTCTGGAACGACGGTCCGGAGAAGCCGGCCGGCGGCGCCGGGATCGGCGAGTTCGACCCGAACAGGTTGCCGCCGAGCGAAATGCCGCCATCGACGACCATCGCGGCGCCAGTGATCCACTCGGATTCGTCGCTGGCCAGGAACAGCGCCATCGCGGCGATATCCTCGGGTCGGCCGACGCGCGGGATCGGCTGGACATTGGCGAAGAACTCGGCTGCCACCGGCGCGCCGCCCGGAACATGGTTGTAGACCAGCGGCGTGTTGATGAGACCGGGGCAGATACAGTTGACGCGAATCCGATCCTTGCCGACCTGCATCGCGACCGAGCGCGTCAGGTTGATAACCCCGGCCTTGGCGGTCGAGTAGGCGTGCGGCGCGCCGGCCATGAAGCCGGCCACCGAGGCGGTCGAGATAATCGAGCCGCCGCCCTGCGCGCGCATCACCGGGATGGCGTGCTTGATGCCGAGGAACACCGAGCGCAGCAGGATCGCCATGGTGCGGTCCCAGTTTTCGACACTGGTCTCCTCGATCGGTCCAACCGCGCCGCCCAGCCCGGCGTTGTTGTACATCACGTCGAGCCGGCCGAACTCGGCGCCGGCGCGATCGATCGCCGCCTTGATTTCGGCTTCCTGCTCGACATTGGTCGGATGAAAGACCGCGCGGCCGCCGGCAACGCTACATTCGCGCACGACCTCGGCGCCGCCTTCGGCATTAAGGTCGGCGATCACCAGTGCGGCGCCCTCGGCCGCGAAGCGCAGCGCGGCGGCGCGTCCGATACCGCTGGCGGCGCCGCTGATCACGGCCACTTTCCCGTCGAGTCTGCCCATGGTTTGCTCCCGCAGCCGGAGTCTTCGGCGTCCCCGGCCGCATCCACTGTGATAATATGATCGGCGGTCATGGCCAACCGCTTTTCATCCCGTCCCGGTGAGCCACCTGCGATCGCCGAGCGGCCCTTTCGTTCGCTGGTGGACTATTCGCCAGCCGCGGCGGCAGCGCAACCCGCGTCGCCATCGAACCAGGACGAGAGCGACGAGGCCGAGGCGATTCCGGCGGAGCATCCGCTGGCGAAGAAGCTGGCCGCGGTTTCAGCCGAGCCGGGGGTCTACCTGCTGCGCGATCATCACGGCAAGGTGCTCTACGTCGGCAAGGCCAAGTCGTTGCGATCGCGAGTGCGGGCGTATTTCCGCGAGCGCGGCGACGAGCGCTTCCAGGTGCGCTTCCTGATGAAGCGGGTGCGCGATTTCGAAACCCTGGTCGCCGCCTCCGAGAAGGAAGCGCTGATCCTCGAAAACAACCTGATCAAGCAATACAAGCCGCGCTACAACATCCGGCTGAAGGACGACAAGTCCTACCTGAGCGCCAAGATCACCAATCATCCATGGCCGCGCATCACCGTCACGCGCCGGATCGTCAAGGATGGCGGGCGCTACTTCGGCCCGTTCGGATCGGCCGATGGCTTGCGCGAGACTATCGACGTGATTCGCAAGGTCTTCCCGCTGCGCACCTGCAGCGACACGGTGTTCCGCAATCGCGCGCGGCCGTGCCTGGAATATCAGATCAAGCGATGCCTGGGGCCGTGTTGCCTCGCGGTCGATCGGGCCGAATACGAACGCCACCTGCACGCCGCGCAGATGTTGCTGGAGGGCAAGAACCTCGAGCTGCTGAAAGCGATGCGCGAGCGGATGAAGGGGCACGCCGAGCGGCTCGAGTTCGAGGAGGCGGCGCACATTCGCGATCGCGTCCGCGCCATCGAGAAGACCGTCGAGCGCCAGACCGTGCTGCATCATTGGGGTATCGATCAGGACGTGTTCGGACTGTACCGCGAAGGCGGCTTCATCGAGGCTATCGTGCTGATGATCCGCGGCGGCAAGCTGACCAGCACCCAGGGCTGGAGTTTCGCCGACCTGGAGTTCGCTGACGAGGACGTGCTGGCCGATCTGCTGACCCAGTTCTATGCGGGCGAGCGCTTTATTCCGGATGAGGTCATCCTGCCGACCGCGCTGGAAGACGCCGAGGTGCGGGCGGAGCTGTTGACCGAGAAACGCGGCAAGAAGGTCGAGATGTTCGTGCCGCGCCGCGGCGAGAAGCTGCGGCTGCTCGAGATGGCGATGGAGAATGCGCGCCAGTCGTTCGAATCGCGGCGCGACAGCGAATCGACCCGCGAGCGGATGCTCGAAGAGCTGCGCCGCAAGCTCCATCTGCGCAATACGCCCAAGCGCATCGAATGCTACGACATCTCGAATCTCCAGGGCTCGATGCTGGTCGGATCGCAGGTCACCTTCGACGAGGGCGAGCCCGACAAGAATCTCTACCGGCGCTACCGGGTGCGGACCGTCACCGGGCAGGACGACTTCGCGAGCCTGTTCGAGGTGCTGCGCCGGCGCGTGGCGCGGGCTCATCGCGACGGCCAGTTCCCCGACCTGTGGGTGATCGACGGCGGCAAGGGTCAACTTAATGTAGCACTTGAAGTATTGCGCGAAGCCGCGCTGCTCGATCAAATCGAAGTGGTGTCGCTCGCCAAGCAGCACGTGCTGAACCCGGCGCGCGGGCGCGAGGTGGTGAAATCCGAGGAGCGGGTGTTCCTGCCCAATCGCAAGGACCCGATCGTGCTGCCGCGCAACTCGACCGCGCTGTTCCTGCTGGTGCGGATTCGCGACGAGGCCCATCGCTTCGCGATTACCTATAACCGCGAGCTGCGGCGGCGGGCCCGGATGCGATCGGCGCTCGACGACATCGACGGCGTCGGTCCGGTACGCCGGCGTGCCCTGCTGCGTCACTTCGGCAGCCTGCGCAGGATTCGCGAGGCCAGCCCCGAGGAGATCGCGGCGGTCAAAGGACTCAACGCGGAGCTCGCCGCCACTATCCGGCGCCATCTCGATGCGATGGCGGCGCTGATCGATCGCGAGGAAGACCCCGAGGCGCCGGAGGCGGAAGCGGGCGGCCTGCCACCGGGCGAAGGAACACCGTCCGATTCGCCGCCGGCCGATCCGCAAGGACAAGCCGACTCGGCCAGCCCCGGCGACGAACCCCCGGCTTCTTAGACGTCCACCGTCAATTGCCAGCCGCAGGCCGTTTTGATTTGCTGAAAGCTCGATTAGCCTGACCCTTCCCCCCGGCGAAGGAGTAGATCGTCTCGCCGCTATCGCTGGCGAAGATCGTTCGCGAACGGCTTGGACATGAGTATGTGTCCGAGCAGGTGCGAGCCGCCGCCCAATGGCTGCGCGGCGTCCCACCGATCTATGCGGTCGCCGCCGCGGTGATCGCGGGCGACGCGCTGGGCAACCTCGGCCTCTATCTCCCCGCCGCGCTCGGATGGGTCGCGGCTGCGGTCGCGCTGCTGTTGTTCTTCGCCCGGGCGCGTGAGCTCGGCAAGACCGTCGCGCTGGCAGGAATCATCGCCGCCGCGAGCCTGCCCGCCTACCGGCTGCAACAGCCGACTTTCGAAGCCGACGGGCTGTCGAGATTTACCGACCGGGCGCTGCTGACGATCGAGGGTCGCATCCTCGCCCCGCCGGAGCATCGACCCGGCCGGACCTACCTGTTCGTGACCGTCGAACGCGCCGCCGAAACGCCGCGCATGCTCACGCCGGCTTCCGGATTGATCCGCGTCACGCTACTGGTGCCCAACGATTTTCGGGTCGGCGACGAGCTGCGCGTCAGCGGCCGGATTCGCTTTCCCTATCGGCTCGGCGACCGCGGCGAGTTCGACTACCAGGCGTGGCTCGAACGGCAGGGAATCAGCGCGACGCTGGTCATTCCGCCGCATCCGCGCACCCCGGCGATCGAGCGAATCGGCTACGCGGCGATCTTCCCGACCAGCCGCATCGAGGCGATCCGCGACCATATTCGACGCTTCATCGAAAAGGGCCTGTCGTATCCGGAGCGCGCCGAGATGATGGCGCTGGTAATCGGCGATCGCGGCGGCCTCGACCAGGCGCTGCGCCAGCGTTTTGCGCTTACCGGGATGGCTCATCTGCTGGTTATCTCGGGGCTCCATCTGAGCTTTATCGCGGCGGCGGCGTTCGCGCTCGCGCGATTGCTACTGGGCTGCTTCCCGGCGCTGTTGGAAACCGGATGGGCCAACAAGCTCGCGGCGCTGTTCGCGGCGGTCGTGGTCAGCGCCTATGCAACGATCGCGGGCCATCACGTCTCCACGCTGCGGGCGCTGGTGATGGTGCTGAGTTACGTGCTGGCGGTGGTGGCCGACCGCGCGCGAGAGGTGATGGCGAGCCTGGCGCTGGCCGCGATCGTAATCTGCCTGCTGTTCCCCGGCTCCAGCGCCGAGGCTGGTTTCCAGCTGTCGTTTGCCTCGGTCAGCGCGATCGTGCTCGGGATGCGCCGCTTCATGCACTGGTGGCGCGCGCGCGTCAGCCCGGCGTCGCGCTTCGGTGAGCCGCGGCCGTGGCGCGATCGGATCGCGCTGGTAATCGCGGGCTATCTCGCGGTCTCGTTCTGGGCGCTGCTCGGCACCGCGCCGCTGACGGCCTTTTACTTCAACCAGTTCTCGATCGTGGGGCTGGTCGCGAACGCGGTGGTGGTCCCGATCATGGGGTTCGGCGCGACGACCTGCGGGCTGCTCGCCGCGGCGCTGAGCTTCATCTGGCTCGCACCGGCGCACGCGCTTCTGGCGCTGGGCGGCTTGATGCTCGAGATCGCCACCGCGCTGGCCGGATGGTTCCTCGGCTGGCCCGGCGCGTGGATGAGAATCTTCACCCCGACCATCCTCGAACTCGCGCTCGCCTACGGCGCACTCGGGCTGTGGCTCGCGATGCCGCTGGCCGCGGCTTCATCATTGCCGAGCAAACCGGCCTGGTCCCGGCCGCGCGCATTCGCACTGATAATCCTGCTGATACTGGTGGCGGGCGACGCCGGATGGTGGACGTGGGATCGTTATTTCGATCCCGATTTGCGGGTGGCGTTTCTGTCGGTCGGGGAGGGCGATGCGGCGGTGGTGCGATTCCCGGGCGCGCGCGTGATGCTGGTCGATGCGGGCGGTTCGTTTTCGCGCAGTTACGATCCCGGCGAGCGGGTGGTGGCGCCCTACCTGTGGTCGCACAAGATCATGCACGTCGATTACCTGGCGCTGAGCCATCCCGACCTCGACCATTTCGGCGGCTTCGACTTTATCGTGCGCAACTTTTCGCCGACGCAGTTCTGGATGAGCGGCCCGCCGCGCGCCGGCGCGCGCTTTGCCGCGCTGATGGCCGATCTCGCGCGGCGTCGCGTCGGCGTGAAACTGCTCGACGCCACCAGTGCGTCGATGAACCTCGGCGGCGTCACGCTGCGATGCCTGGGGCCGGAGCCGGGCGCGGTCGGCAAACGCAACAACGAGTCGATGGTGTTGCGGCTGAGCTACGGCCCGAGTTCGATCCTGTTCACCGGCGATCTCGAGGCGGCCGGCGAACGCGCCCTGATCGACGCACGCGCCGACCTGCACGCGACCGTTCTCAAGGTGCCGCATCACGGCAGCGCGACCTCCTCGAGCGAGGCCTTTGTCGCCGCGGTCGACCCGGAGCTGGCGGTGGTCTCGCTCGGTTATCTCAATCGCTACCATTTCCCGGCGCCGGACGTGATTGCGCGCTATCGTCAGATGGGAATCGATCTGCTCAGGACAGATGAAGATGGCGAGGTCGAGGTCGATGCGACGCGCCGCCGCCTGCGCTTGTGGACCTTCCGCGCCGGCTGGCTCGCGCTGCCTGACGCCGCCGGCCCGCGCCCGCTAGTCAACCGCGGCACTCGGCGGCAGCCTGCGCGCAAGCTTACAGTTGATCGCACCGCTGGGGCTGTGGGAAGATTCCCCATTGGGACGCTGTTACCCGGCGCCGCGTTGAATCCGTCGCGGCGCTTCGGCAACCTCCCGGAGGAGATGCATGGCTGAACAGGCTCAGGCCGAGACCGACAGCGGTCCGCGCCCGATCGTTCCGTACCTCAAGCTCGATCCCAAGCCCCATCTGGTGGGCTCGCGATGCAAGTGCGGTGCGGTCTACCTCGACGTCAAACGGGTCGCCTGCTCGAAATGCGGCGCGGTCGGACCGTTCCCGATTATCGATCTTGCCAGCAAGGGCAAGGTCTACGTCTTTTCGGTCATCCATCAGTCGTTCCCCGGCATCAAGACGCCCTACGTGACCGCGATCGTCGACCTGCCCGAGGGCGTCAGCGTCCGCGCCAGCCTGCAGGATGTAGACCCCGAAACAGCTCAGAAGGAGCCGCAGAAGATTTTCAATATGCCGGTCGAAATGGTCACGCACGTGGCGTCCAAGGATCGCGAGGGCCACGACGTGATCGCGTTTTCGTTTAGGCCGACCAGCAACTGAAACCGTTAGCCGGACGGTTACGGCGCGCGCCGGCCGCCGGGCGGGAGGATTTGAGATGAGAAACGTTTATGTGCTGGGAACCGGGATGATCAAATTCGGGCGCTATCCCGATCGCACCGTCCCGCAGCTTGGCGCCGAAGCCGCGATAATCGCACTCAAGGATGCCGGCGTCTCGATCAACGACATCGAGATTTTCGTCTCCGGCAACCTGCTCCAGGCCAGCGCGATGGTCGGGCAGCGTATCCTGCAGCAGATCGGCCAGACCGGAATCCCGGTGATCAATGTGACCAATGCCTGCGCCACCGGCTCGACCGCGGTGCGCGAAGCCTACATGTCAGTCGCCTCCGGGATGTATGACATGGCGCTGGCGGTCGGCAGCGAGCAGATGGGCAAGGCGGGGCTGCTCGGCGCCAATCGCGACGGTGTCACCGATCCGGCCTACAACACCGAGGGCAAGCTCGGCTCGGGGCTGATGCCGGCGGTGTTCGGCCAGGCCGGTATCGAGCATATGCGCAAGTACGGCACCACGCTCGAGCATATGGCGAAAATTTCGGTGAAGTCGCATAAGCATGCGACCAAGAATCAGTACTCGCAGTATCGCAACGAGGTGACGCTCGCGGACGTGATGCAATCGCGGATGATCGCCTATCCCAACACGCTTTACATGTGCTGCCCGACCGGCGACGGCGCTGCCGCCGTGGTGCTGGTCTCCGAGGAGAAGCTGCGCCAGCTCGCCGGCGGCCGCAAACGGCCGCGCATCGCGGCCGCAGTGCTGACCTCCGATCCGTGGACCGAACGCGACCTCGCGCTGCCCGACGTCAGCACGCTCACGCGGCGCGCCGCCAAGCAGGCCTACGAGACCGCCGGCGTCGGACCCAAGGATGTCTCGCTGACCGAATTGCACGACTGCTTCGCGACCGCGGAGCTGGTGCATTACGAGAACCTGCAGCTCTGCGGCGACGGCGAGGCGGCCAAGTTTATCGACCAGGGCGGCGGGATGCATCCCGCGCTCGGCGGCCATTCGCCGGTCAACGTCTCAGGCGGCCTGCTCTCCAAGGGTCATCCGCTGGGCGCCACCGGCGTCGCGAACATCTGCGAGGTCACCTGGCATCTGACCCAGGACGATCGCGCCAAGGAACGGCAGGTCCCGGATGCGAAGGTCGGGATGGCGCATGTGATCGGGCTCGGCTCAGCCTGCACGATCCATATCCTGACCGTTTAGCTGTCGGTACGGGCGAAGGAGGCCGCACTCGACGGGTGCGCCTCCGCGCGCCGTGTTAGGTGGCCGAGCGTTGGAAAGCAGGAGCTAGCAGGGGCTTTGCTGGTTCAGCAGGTCCGCACCGTCCTTCATCGACCAAGGTGCCATGAGGACAGGTCCGGCGCTCCGTACCGGATGCAATAGGCAGCAAACCCGACCATCACCGCCGCGAGCAAAACATAAGCGGCGAGGGAGAAGACCGTGTAGGCATCCCAGCTTATGGCTACACCACCTTTGGGAGTCTGTTTTTGCGCCGGCTTCGTCTGATCTTCATGCTTTTCCATAAGCACCGCTTTGGAAAGCGAGATTATCTACAGATTTTGCCTCAAAATTCTTTGCTGCTCAAACTCTTCGCGCTGACGAGCTTATCGCTGCTCACGGTCGCTGGTGCACAGGGAAGCATGATCGGCGGTCACGAAATGTCGAGGCGGCCCGCGTCCTGTTAAAACCGCGCAATTTCATGTATTTATGCTCGAACGAGGCCGCTCACGACGGGCGGCCTTTTTCTTCAGCGAGATGGAACCGGCTGCCGCCATCGGAAATTCGGGACTCACCACCGCGGCGCGAATCGGCCTTGAGCCGCAGGCGCGCGCGCTGATCGTCAATGCCGACGATTTCGGACTATGCCACGACGAGAACCGGGCGACGATCGAGGGGCTGACGGGCGGCATCTTCACCTCGGCGACGGTTCTTGCGCCGGCGCCAGGCTTCGATGAAGTCGCGGAGTTCGCGCGCCGCGCTCCGAGTGCCGACCTCGGCGTCCATCTGACGCTCAACAGCGAGTGGCCGAACTATCGATGGGGTCCGGTGCTCGGCCCGGCGGCGGTGCCGTCGCTGGTCGACGCCGGGGGATTTCTATGGTCCGACGTCGCCGCGGTCTTCGCGCATGCGCGGCTCGATGAAGCCGAGGCCGAGTTGCACGCGCAGATCGAGCGGGTGATCACGGCCGGCATCGACCCGACCCATCTCGATTGTCATATGGGGCCGCTCCACTTGCGCGCCGATTTCCATCAGCTCTATGTCGACCTGGCCCGCGCTTATCGGTTGCCGATTCGCGTCACGCCGCGTGCGATGCTGCGGCGGATGGGGTTGGGCGCGATCGTCGAGCGACTTGACACCGCCGGGATTCTCTATCCGGATAATTTCATCGTCAGCGGCCGGCGCTCGCCTGAGAACGTTGCCGAATACTGGAGCGGGGTGATTCGGGGGCTGCCGTCCGGCGTCTCGGAAATCTACTGCCATCCGGCTTACGCGGGCGCCGAGCTTCGCGGCTTCGCGCACGACGCCCTCAAACGGGAAGCGGATTTTCGCTTCTTTACGGGCTCGGCGGTGCGCGAGCT
>Ga0307373_10007656_pt1 | contig 16776 bp, 14 predicted proteins | sample OX2MG_FD_202534 | JGI IMG/M metagenome (GOLD analysis project Ga0307373, IMG submission 202534) | Soil microbial communities from Risofladan, Vaasa, Finland - OX-2 | ecosystem: Environmental > Terrestrial > Soil > Coastal area > Acid sulfate soil | place: Finland: Risofladan, Vaasa | collected... | reverse complement strand
GGCCGCGGACCGCCTCGACCGCCTCGTCGAACGTGAGCCCGGAGTCGACGACCAGCTCCCGGATCCGCTCCAACCCGAGGAACCCCGCGTGGCCCTCGTTGGTGTGGAACACGGTGGGGTCCTCGCCGACCGCACGGAGGGCGCGGATCCCGCCGATGCCGAGGAGGATCTCCTGACCGAGCCGATGCTCCATGTCCCCGCCGTAGAGACGGTCGGTGAGCCGCCGGAGGTCGGGCGGGTTGGCGGCCACGTCGGAGTCGAGCAGGTAGAGGCGGACCCGCCCGATCGAAGCCCGCCAGACCTGGGCCTGGAGCGGCCGTCCGGCGAGGTCGACCGTCACCTCCGCCCCCGGGACCGGCCGGAGGCCCAGCAGCTCCGGGTCGAGCGCAACGTACCGCTCGTGCTGCCAGCCCGAACCATCCAGCCGCTGGCGGAAGTAGCCCTCGGCGTACAGGAGCCCGACCCCGACCAGGGGGACCCCGAGGTCGCTGGATGCCTTGAGGTGATCGCCGGCCAGCACCCCGAGCCCGCCCGAGTACTGGGGGATCGCCTCGCTGATCCCGAACTCCGGCGAGAAGTAGGCGATCGTGCCGAGCCCGGGCGGCCCCTGGGCCTGGAACCACCGCGGCTGCTGCTGGTACGCGTCGAGCGCCGCCGCCTGCTCGGCGACCTGCGCCACGTACGCCTGGTCCGCGGCAAGGGTCTCGAGCCGCGAGCGGCCGGCCCGGGCCAGCGCCAGCAGCGGGTTGACGGCCCCATCGAGGCCGATCAGGCTCGTGCCGCCGTTGGCGTGGAGGTCGGAGTCCTCGTCCACCAGCCGGCGGAAGAGGTCGCGGGCGGGCCGATGCCAGGTCCAGCGCAGGTTCTCGCTGAGCTCCTGGAGGGGTGCGAGCGGCTCCGGCAGCCGCGGCTGGACGGTGAAGCGGTTCACGGGGCGCATGGCGGGCACGACGTTAGCGAGTGGCGCCCGGGCGGGGCTCCCGAGCTCCCCTATCCGGCCGCGGCGGCGCCGTCCGCCCGGGGATCGCTGCCGGCCACGAGACGGCCCGCCGGGTCGATCCGGATCAGCTGGGCGTGCCCGACGCCCTCGTCGACGGCCCCCAGCCGCCGGATCGCGAACCCGGAGCTCCGGAGGGCCGCCTTCGCCTGCTCGGGCACCGTCGCCTCGGCGTGGACCGCGGCCCGGCCGCCATCCGCGTCGTCCTCCCCCTCGAGGCCGCCCACCACCCACCGTGGGAGCGCCACCGCCGGGCCGGGGTCGAGGCCCCGGTCGAGGACCGCGAGGAGCAGGCTGGCGTGGATCTGGGGGTGGGCGCTGCCGCCCATGGTCCCGGCCGCGAGGGTGATCGCGCCGCCGGACCGAGCCAGCACCGGCATCAGGGTGTGGGCCGGACGACGGCCGGGGCCGAGGGCGTTGGGGTGGTCCCGGTCGAGGACGAACGACGCGCCGCGGTTGTGGGCGATGATCCCGGTCCGCGGCTCGCGGATCCCCGACCCGAACGCGCCGTAGAGGCTGTGGATCAGGGAGACCACCGTGCCGTCGGCATCGGCGGCCACCACCGCCACCGTGTCCCCTAGGGCGGGGTCGGCGGTGGGCCCCCCGGCGCCGCGGGGGACGGCCGCGGTCCCGCGGACTCGGGCGGCGAGCGCGTCGAGCCCCGGGGGGGCCAGCAGGCTCGCCGCGAGGTCGGGACCGCTGCGGGGGTCGCAGAGGCCACGATCGCGCAGGACGGTCACCGCGGCGAACAGCGTGGCCAGACGTCCGGCGTCCATCCCCAGGTGGTCCCGCCCGAGGCCCAGCCGCTCGACCACCGCCAGGATGGCGAGGAGGAGGCAGCCCTGGGAGTTGGGCGGGGCGGTGAGGATCTCGGCGCCGCCGTACCGACCGGCCAGCGGCGGGGCGCAGTCGGTGCGGTGCGCCTCCAGGTCGGAGCCGCGAAGGAGGGCCCCTCGGTCGGACAGGCCCAGGACCAGCTGCTCACCGACCGCGCCCCGGTAGAGCACATCGGGGCCACCCGTCGCCACCGCGTCGAGGGTGGACGCGAGCGCCCCGTCGACCAGCGGGTCGGCCGCCCTGAGCGGCGACCCACCGCGGACGAAGACCGCCCGCAGGCCGGGGTCGGCGGCGACGGTCGCCCTGGACCCACGGAGCGCCCGCGCCAGGGACGGGGCCACCGGGACCCCCTCGCGCGCGAGTCGCGCCGCCGGGGCCACCGCCGCCGCCAGTCCGAGGCGCGCGCCGAGGTCCATGAGGGTCGCCCAGCCCGCGACCGCCCCCGGCACCGTGATCGTGAGCGGGCCGGCTCGGGGCATGGTGCCGTGGGTCCGAGCCACCGCTGCCCGGTCGATCAGCCGGGGCGCCGCCCCGCTGCCGTTGACCGAGACCACCTCCCCCGAGGGCCGTGCCACCAGGGCGAACAGGTCACCGCCGACACCGGTCATGTGGGGGTAGGCGACGCTGAGGACGCAGCTGGCGGTGACCGCGGCGTCGACGGCGCTTCCCCCGGAGCGGAAGGCGGCCTCGCCGGCGGCGGTGGCCGCCCGGTGGGGGGTGGCGATGGCGAAGCGCTCCCCCACCGTCCGCTCCGCTTGACAGGCCACGGACCGGAGCTTAGCGTGGGGACGCAACCCTCCAGGGGCACGGGGGGCCGGGGACGAGGGGCGATCGTTCCCCTCCGTCCCGGGCGTCACGCGGATCGGTCGCTCGGCCCTGCGCCTCGGCCCTGCAGGCCCGGTCGCTGCAGGGCGCGCGTCGACCCTCGATCCTCCACCCACCCCCGAGCGCCCCGCACAGGGAGGCCGTCATGGCCGTCGCCACCCGCACCGACACCCACCGCTCCCAGGCGATGTTCCGCCGGATCGCGACCAGCGTCGCCGGCGGCGAGAGCTCCTACGCGCGGCTGCGGGCGGGCATCGAGCTCTGCATCGACCGCACCGCCGGCGCCCGCATGTGGGACGTCGACGGCAATGAGTACCTCGACTACTGCCTCGGATACGGACCGCTCCTGTTCGGGCACCATCCCGAGGACATCGTGGCGGCGGTGGTGGAGCAGATCACGACCCGCGGCTTCCACTTCAGCTTTCCCCACCGGCTCGACTACGAGGTGGGTGAGCGGCTGCAGCGGATGGTGCCGTCGATGGAACTGATGCGCTTCGCATGCTCGGGGACCGAGGCCACCATGGCGGCCATGCGACTGGCCCGGGGCTTCACCGGCAAGGAGAAGATCGTCAAGTTCGAGGGTGCCTACCACGGCTGGAGCGACGGCCACTACATCAGTGCCCACCCCCCCCTGGGCGCCGCCGGGCTCCATCGCGCCCCGTTCTCCCTCCCCGACACCGCGGGGATCCCGCGGGCGCTCGCCGACACGCTGATCATCCAGCCCTTCAACGACCTGGAGCTCCTCGAGCGCACCCTCAGCCAGCGGTCCTTCGAGATCGCGGCGGTGCTGATGGAGCCGGTGCTGGCGAATTGCGGCATCATCCCGCCGCTGGCGGGATTCCTGGAGGGTGTGCGCCGGCTCACCGAGGCTCACGGCGTGCTGCTGGTCTTCGACGAGGTGATGACCGGCTTCCGGGTCGCGCCCGGGGGCGCCCAGGAGCGCTACCGGGTCCGGCCCGACCTCTCCACGTTCGCCAAGGTTCTGGGCGGAGGCTTCCCGGTCGCCGCCTTCGGCGGCCGCGCCGACGTGATGGAGCTGGAGGCGACCGGGGCGGTGATGCACGGGGGCACCTACAGCGCCAGCCCGCTGGTGCTGGCCGCGGCCAAGGCGGTGCTGGACCGGATCGAGCGCGATCGGGGGACGATGTACGCGCGCCTGGAGGCGCTCACCGAACGCCTGCAGTCGGGGCTGCTGCGGGTGGTCCGTGCCGCCGGCTATCCCAGCCTGGTCCAGGGGGTTGGCCCCTTCTTCCAGCTCTTCTTCCTGGACCAGCCGCGCGAGCGCCTCGTCGACTACCGCGATGCCATGGGCCACGTCCGCCCCGAGGTGTACGAGGCCTTCCACGAGGCGATGCAGCACCGCGGGATCTACTTCCACCCCGGTCAATCGGAACGGTGGTTCCTCAGCACCGAGCACACCGAAGAGGACGTGGACCTGACCATCGCGGCAGCGGCCGAGGCGATCGAGGAGGTCAGCCGCCGGCTGCCACCGACGAGCGCCGCGGCGTGACCGGGGACCGCCGCAGCACGACGGCGGCGCGGTCGGCGGCGGCCGCTCTGGCGGGGTCGCCGGCGGCCCCGGGGGGGCGGACGGGAACGGGAGCACAGGAGGCAACACGATGGTGATGACCGCGCGCGAGCTGGACCCCAGGGTGCAGGCATTTCTGAGCGGGGGGCCCAAGCGGCTCCTCATCGACGGGGCCCTGGTGGAGGCGATCTCCGGCAAGACCTTCGCCACCCACGACCCCGCCACCGGCGAGCACCTCGCCGACGTCGCCGAGGGCGAAGCCGCCGACATCGATCGGGCGGTGCAGGCGGCCCGGCGGGCATTCGACGGCGGGCCGTGGTCCAAGCTGACCGCGTCCGAGCGGGCGCGCCTGATCTGGCGGCTGGCCGACCTCATCGAGGACCGGACCGAGGTCTTCGCCCAGCTGGAGACGCTCGACAACGGCAAGCCGCTCACGGTCGCCCGCCGCGACGACGTCGGCGGCACCGTCGAGTACTTCCGCTACTACGCCGGCTGGCCGACCCGGATCGAGGGCGCCACCGTCCCGGTCAGCGTGGCCGACACCTTCGCGTACACCCTCCGCCAGCCGGTCGGGGTGTGCGGCCAGATCGTCCCCTGGAACTACCCCCTGATGATGGCCGCCTGGAAGGTGGCGCCGGCACTGGCCGCCGGCTGCACGGTGGTGCTGAAGCCGGCGGAGCAGACGCCGCTCTCGGCCCTCCTCCTCGGCGAGCTCTGCCTGGAGGCGGGGATCCCGGCGGGCGTCGTCAACGTGGTGACCGGGTACGGCGAGACCGCCGGCGCCGCGCTCGCCGCCCACCCGGCGGTGGACAAGATCGCCTTCACCGGCTCCTCCGAGGTCGGGCGGCTGATCCTGCGGGCGGCCAGCCAGAGCAACCTCAAGAAGGTGAGCCTGGAGCTGGGCGGCAAGAGCCCCAACATCGTGTTCGCGGACGCCGACCTGGCCGCGGCCCGTGAGGGCGCCGCGGCCGGCATCTTCTACAACATGGGCCAGGACTGCACCGCGGGCTCGCGGGTGTTCGTCGAGGGTTCGATCTACGACGACGTCGCCCAGTTCATCGCCGACCAGGCGGCGGGGCTGCGGGTCGGTCCGGGGTTCGACGAGGCGACCGAGATCGGCCCGCTGGTCAGCCAGGAGCAGCTCGACCGGGTGCTGGGCTACATCCAGCTGGGCCCGACCGAGGGCGCACGGGTGCTGAGCGGGGGCGGCCGCGCGGAGGGCGCGGGACTCGACCGCGGGTTCTTCGTGCGGCCCACCGTCCTGGCCGACGCGCGCAACGAGATGCGGGTCGCCCAGGAGGAGATCTTCGGCCCGGTGGTGAGCGTGATCCCGTTCCGGGACGTCGACGACGTCATCCGCCAGGGCAACGACATCGCCTACGGTCTGGGAGCGGGGATCTGGACCAAGAACCTGGCCAAGGCCCACCGGGTGGCCGCCGCGATCAAGGCCGGCACGGTGTGGGTGAACACCTACGGCGCGACCGACCCCGCGCTCCCGTTCGGCGGCTTCAAGGAGAGTGGCCACGGCCGGGAGATGGGCTTCGAGGCGATCCACCTCTACACCGAGGTCAAGAGTGTGTGGATCAACCTCGGGGAGGCGTGACGGGCAGCGACCGTTGGCGGGGGCGCGGCCAGGCGGGACGCGCTCCCGGACCGCTGCTCCGGACCGCGGCGGATCGGGAGGTGGTGGCGATCCCCGCCGCGCGGGCCAACGTCGACCACGGGTCACCGGCGGTCGCGGCGGTCGCCGCCGAGCTGGCGGTGTTCGCCGGGCGCCCGGGCGGGGTGTTCGGCAGCGGCGGGGTGGAGCCGGGATTCCGCAGCCTCCCGATCCCCCACCCCGGCGGTGGGCGGGGCGGGCCGACGGAACCGCGGCACGCCCGTGCCCATTCCTTCCCGCGACGCGTCCTCGATCGTCGCGGGAAGGGCCTCCACCACCTCACCCGCACCGTCGACGACCTCACCGCCGCCCTGGCTCGGGCTCCGGGCCCGGGCTGGCACCCGGTGCGGCTGAACCGCGAGCATCCGCGCGGGCCGGAGGCGCTCCTGCCCCCGCGGGAGGCGTTCGGGACCACGGACCAGCTCGCCCCGACCGGAGCGCCCGGCATCCGCCGGGCCGACGCCGTCCCCCCCTCCCTCCGATTCGCTGAGCCCGTGCCCGAGCCGGCGGGCACCGCTCCCGCTCGGTTCGATCGCGTCGAGCCCCACGCCCCCACCATGGCGGACCGCCCCCGGCTCCACCGGGAGCGGCTCCGGGGCGAGGTCGACGGGCTCGGTGACACGACGCCGGTCCCGCCCGCGGACCTCGTCGTCCCCGGCCGGGCGGGTGCGGACGATCGCGAGGGCGAGCCGGCGGTCGGTCGGACAGGGATCGGGGCCCTGCACGTCACCCGGCGGGGGCAGGCGCCGGCCGAGGGGGCGCTGCCGGCGCGCCCCACCGGCGCCGGGGCGGGGCGGCACCTCGCTTGGACGCGCACCCCTCGCCGCCCCCCCGGGGCCGCCATCCATGCGCCATCCTGAGGTGGATGGCTGGATCAACCGGCGGATGAGGAGGCGGGCGCGATGACGGACGACCTCCGGCTCTGCCCCCACGACGAGCGGCTCCTGCGCGCGCTCCCGGCTCTGCCCGATCGCGCCCTGGACCGGGCGCGCGCCCACTGCGCCGCCGGGCTCCCGCTGCGCCGGGCCGATCTCGGCTGGCCAGACGACGGCACGGCAGCCACCGACGGCTGCCTTGTGGGGGTGTCGATGAGCCGGCGCCAGTTCGCCCTCAGCCCGCTCCGGGCCCCGCGCCTGATGCGGCTCGCGGCCCGGTTCGACGCCTGGGCGTTCGAGGAGGCCGGCGGGGCCGGTTGCCGCTCGCCGCATGCCGAACGGGCCCTGCCCCCCTCCTCCGCGGACCGCCTGCCCCTGCTCCTCGACCGGGAGCGCGGCCGCCGATCGGCTCGCCGCTCAGCCGGAGCCCGTCGACGCGCGCGCGGCCTTGGGCGGGGGGCCGGCCGGCGCGGGATCGGCGACCCGACGGAGTTCCGCCCGGACGTGGTCCCGCGGCTCCTCCCCGTTCATCCCGATCTGGACCAGCACGCTGAGGCGGTCGCCGTCACGACGGAGGCGGCGGCGAGCGGCGGTGACCGCCAGCTGGCACGGTTCGGCGTCGACCGCGACCGAGGCGAGGTCCAGCCCCCGGGCTGAGATCGGCCCCCGCTCGACCTCCAGGATGCCGGCGGCCTGCACCACCAGCAGCTCCGCCACCCCCATTCCCACCGGACGGATGAAGCCCAGCTCGGTGTGCAGCGGGGCGGGGGCGTCCAGGTGCCAGGTCTCCTCGCGGTAGCGCAGCAGGGGGCGCCCGTCGCACGCGATCGTGAGCCGTTCGCGATAGCCCAGCGGCGGCTCCGCCGCCCACAGGCCGCGCCCCTGGCCCTCCCAGACGCCGACCAGGAAGGCCAGCGGGCGGAGCGCCTCCGGCAGCCGGTCCTCACCCAGGGTCGAGCCCTCCTCCCCATCGGCCGGCCCCATCGCCGGAGCATACCGGTCTGCGCCCCGGGTGGGGCCGCGTGCCCGCCCCGGCCAGCGGCTACGATGGGGCGGTGTCCGACGAGCCGCCCGCGCCCGCCGAGTCCGCGCGGCGGGCCAGCCACGACCTGAGTCCGCCCCGGGCGCTGCTCGACTTCCTCCGGACCGGCTGGGACGCTCGCCCGGCGCCGGCCCCCCCGCCGATGCCGAGCGCCGCCGACCACGCCGCCCGCCGCGCCCGCCTCTCCGCCCGCTTTCCCGGCCTCCTCCTCCTGATCCCCTCGGGCGTGGAGCGGGTCCGCGCCAACGACTCCATCTTCCGGTTCCGGCCGGGGACCGACTTCGTCCACCTGGTCGGGGAGGGCGAACCCCGGGAGGTCCTGGCGATGGTGCCGCGCTCCGAGGGCGGCCACGACGCGGTCCTCCACACCGAACCCGAGGTCGACCACGACCGCCCCGAATTCTTCACCGACCGGGCCCGGGGCGCCTTCTGGGTCGGCCCCCCGCGGGGCCTGGTCGCGTCCCGGGCGCGCCTGGGGCTGGAGGCGCGCCCGCTGGCCGAGCTCCCCGGACTGATGCGGGCCCACGACCGCGCCGCCGTGCTGCGGGGGCTGGACCCCGAGGTCGATGCCATGGCCGCCGACCTCGCCGGTCCCGACGCGGAGCTGGGCAGCGCCCTGTCCGACCTCAGGCTGGTGAAGGATGCCGGCGAGGTCGCCGAGCTCCAGGGGGCCTGCGACCTCACCGCCCTGGCCTTCGCGGACGTCGTCCGCGCCCTCCCGACCGCCCGCACCGAGCGCGACGTCGAGGTCACCTTCTTCGCTCGGGCGCGGCGCGAGGGCAACGACACCGGCTACCTCACCATCGCGGCCGCCGGGGCCCACGCCACCGTGCTGCACTGGAGCCGCAACGACGGCGCCGTTCGCCCCCAGGACCTCCTGCTGCTCGACGCCGGGGTGGAGACCCGCCGCTTCTACACCGCCGACGTCACCCGCACCCTGCCGGTGAGCGGGCGCTTCACCACGGCCCAGCGCGAGGTGTACCTGCTGGTGTGGGAGGCGCAGCAGGCGGCGCTGGCCGCGGTCCGGCCCGGCGCCGGCTTTCGCGAGCCCCACCAGCGGGCGATGGAGGTGCTGGCCCGCGGGCTGGAGCGGATGGGGATCCTGCCGGAGCCGGCCCAGACCGCGCTCCAGGAGGACCGCCAGCTGTACAAGCGCTACACCCTGCACAGCGTCAGCCACTGGCTCGGCCTCGACGTGCACGACTGTGCCCGCGCCCGCGAGACCGCCTGGACCACCGAGCCGCTGGTGCCGGGGATGGTGCTCACGGTGGAGCCGGGGCTCTACCTCCAGGCCGATGACCTCACCGTCCCCGAGCGATACCGCGGCATCGGCGTTCGCCTCGAGGACGACGTGCTGGTGACGGACGATGGCCACCTGGTCCTCTCCGCCGCGCTCCCCACCCACCCCGACGCCGTCGAGGCGTGGATGGCGGAGCTCTGGGCGCGGCCTGGCGACTGACCTGAGGCGGCCAGGTTGGGGGCGCCGCCGGCGGGGACGATTCGCCCGCGCCGCCTCGCCGGCCGCCGGCCGCCGCCCCGAACGGGCCCGATGATGTGGGCGCAGGACGTCGTCGTGGTGGGCGGCTGCGGTCACGTCGGGCTGCCCCTGGCGCTGGCCCTGGCGGATCGGGGCGCCCGCGTCACCGCCTATGACCACGACGCCAGGGCGGTGGCCGGGGTGCTCGCAGGCCGGATGCCCTTTCTCGAGCACGGCGCCGAGCCGGTGCTGGCTCGAGTGCTCGCCGCCCGCCGGCTCACCGCCACCACCGACCCCGCTGCGGTGGCGGCGGCGGAGCACGTGGTGGTGGTGGTGGGCACCCCCATCGACGAGCACCTCAACCCCGAGACCATGGCGCTGCCGCACGCGATCGAGGCGCTCGCCCCCCACCTCCGGGCCGGCCAGCTCCTGATCCTGCGCAGCACGGTGTACCCGGGGGTGACCCGGCTGGTCGAACGCCGGCTGGAGGAGCTGGGCCTCGCCCTCGACCTCGCCTTCTGTCCGGAGCGAATCGCCGAGGGACGGGCGCTGGCCGAGCTCTGCTCGCTGCCCCAGATCGTGGCCTCGCGGACGGCCACAGGACGGGAGCGCGCCGCCCGCCTGTTCCGGCAGCTGACGTCGACCATCGTCGAGCTGGAGCCGGAGGAGGCGGAGCTGGCCAAGCTCTTCACCAACACCTGGCGCTACGTGAAGTTCGCCACCGCCAACCAGCTCTACATGATCGCCAACGACTTCGGCCTCGACTACGAGCGCATCCGCCGGGCGGCCGCCAGCGACTATCCGCGCGCCGCCGACCTGCCCGGGGCGGGCTTCACCGCCGGCCCCTGTCTGCTCAAGGACACCATGCAGCTGGCCGCCTTCAACAACAACCAGTTCGCCCTCGGCCAGGCCAGCATGCTGGTCAACGAGGGCCTGCCCCTCTACCTGGTGGCCCGCCTGGAGCGCCGATTCGAGCTCTCCCGCCTCACCGTCGGCATCCTCGGGATGGCCTTCAAGGCGGAGTCCGACGACACCCGCGCCAGCCTCAGCTACAAGCTGCGCCGGATCCTCGCCTTCAAGGCCAGGTCGGTCGTGTGCACCGACCCCCACGTCTCCACCGACCCGTCGCTGCTGCCCCTGGAGACGGTGCTGGCGCGGGCCGACCTCCTCGTCATCGGAGCGCCCCATGCGGCCTATCGCGGGCTCCGCACCGAGCGCCCGGTGGTGGACGTCACCGACCTGCTCGGCCGGGGGGTGCTGGTGTGACGCCGCGGGTCTCGGTGATCATCCCCGCCTACAACGAGGGCGAGGCGATCACCGTGTGCCTGGACCGGATCTTCGAGGCGGTGTCGCTCCCGTGCGAGGTGCTGGTGGTCTGGGACACGCCCCAGGACACCACCGCGGGCCCCGTCCAACGGTACCGGGAAAAGGAGCCCCGGCTGCGGGGGATCTGCAACGACGGCGGGCTGGGCCCGGCGGCGGCGATCCGGCGGGGGATGCAGGAGGCTCGGGCCGCGGTGGTGGTGGTGACCATGGCCGATGGCAGCGACGACCCTCAGCAGATCGACCCGCTCGCCCGCCTGGTCGAGCGGGGGGTGGTGATCGCGTCCGCCTCCCGCTACATGCGGGGCGGCCAGCAGGTCGGCGGTCCACGCCTCAAGGGATGGCTGTCGCGCGGCGCCGGGGTCAGCCTCCACCTGCTCGGTCGGGTCGGCACCCACGACGCCACCAACTCGTTCAAGGCGTATGCGCGGACGTTCCTGCTGGAGGCCGGGATCGAGGCCGACGCCGGGTTCGAGCTGGGGATCGAGATGGTGGCGAAGGCCCGCCGGCTGCGCCGCCCGGTGGCGGAGCTGCCCACCATCTGGCTGGACCGCGCCGCCGGCCAGTCGAACTTCAAGGTGCGCGCCTGGATCCCGCGCTACTGGCACTGGTACTGGTATGCGCTGTGGCCGGGGCGGCCGCCGCGGCCGGGACCCCGGCACCGACGGCCGCGAGCCCCCCGCGCGGGGCGGCCGTGACCCGGTCGCGGCCGTGACCCGGCCGGGGGCCGAGCGATGCTGACGGTCCTCGTCACCGGTGCCTCCGGCTTCATCGGGGGCTACGTGGCGGAGGAGCTGCTCCGGCAGGGCCACCACGTCGTGGGACTCGACGACCACTCCAAGTACGGCCGGGTCCAGCGCTCCTACGACGACCATCCGCGCTACCGGCTGGTGGAGGGCGACGCCCGCGACCCGGACCTCGTGGCGTCCCTGCTCCGGGGCTGCGACCACTGCATCGCGGGGGCCGCCATGATCGGCGGGATCGCCTACTTCCACCACTACGCCTACGACCTGCTCGCCAGCAACGAGCGGATCATCGCCGCCACCTGCGACGCGGCCATCCGAGCCCACCGGCAGGGCAGCCTGCGCAAGGTCACCTACCTCAGCTCGTCGATGGTGTACGAGTCGGCCAGCTCCTGGCCCTCGGCCGAGGGCCAGGAGCTGGCCATCCCGCCCCCGCGCTCCTCCTATGGCTTCCAGAAGCTGGCGGTCGAGGTCTTCGCACGCGCGGCCCACCAGCAGCACGGCCTCCCCTACACCATCATCCGGCCCTTCAACTGCGTCGGCATCGGCGAGGGACGGGCGCTGGGCGACGTGGACGTCGACAGTGGCAACGTCAAGCTGGCCCTCAGCCACGTGGTCCCGGACCTGGTCCAGAAGGTGCTGAAGGGCCAGGACCCGCTCCACATCCTCGGTGACGGCTCCCAGGTGCGCCACTTCACCTATGGCGGCGACCTGGCCCGGGGGATCTGCCAGAGCCTGGAGCACCCGCTGGCCTGGCAGGAGGACTTCAACCTCTCCACCGACCGCTCCACCACCGTGCTGGCGCTGGCCGAGCTGATCTGGCACCGGGTGCGCGGCGCCGACCAGCCGCTCCGCTACGTCGCCGACCCCCCCTTCGCCCACGACGTCCAGCGGCGCATCCCGGCGACCGAGAAGGCCCTGCGGCTGCTGGGGTTCCGGGCCGAGACCTCGCTGGAGACCATGCTCGACGAGGTGATCCCCTGGGTGGCCCGGCAGGTCGAGCAGGGGACGATCTGACCGGGCGCCCGGGGGCCGGGTCAGAGACCCGGCTGGGGCGACGGCGGGGCGCTGCCCTCCTCCACCGTGCCCTGCCGGCCATCGTCCTCGCCCTGGCGGCCGCGGCCACGGTGGGGTTCTGGCAGCGGTTCGCGGTGGACGTGCCCTTCGAGGACGAGTGGTCGATCGTGACCGTGCTCCGCCGGCTCGGCCAGGGTCACCTCACCCTGGGCGCGCTCTGGGCGCAGCACAACGAGAACCGGATGCTGGTCCCCCGCCTGATCGCGATCGCCCTCGCCGGTCCCACCCGGTACGACACCCGCGCCGACATGCTGTTCGGGATCGCCCTGCTGCTGGCGGCGGCCGTGCTGCTGGTGCCGGTGGCGGCCCGGATCGGGCTGCGGTCGTGGTGGTGGGCGGTGCCGCCGGCGGCGGTGCTGCTCAGCTGGGTCCAGGTGGAGAACCTGCTCTGGGGTTTCCAGCTGGCCTGGTACCTGATCCTGGCGGGGCTGCTGGCCGTCGTCGTCTGCCTGGCCCGCAGCCCTCTACCCCGGTGGGGGTTCTGGATCGCCGCCGGGACCGCGGTGGTCGCCTCGTTCTCCTCGCTCCCGGGGCTCTTCCTCTGGCCCTGCGGCCTCCTCCTGCTCGCCGGCCGCGGGGTCCGGCCGCGGCAGAGGTGGGGATGGCTCGGCCTGGGCACCGCGACGACGCTGGCCTACCTCTTCCGGTACCACAGCGTCGGAGCCGCCGTCTCCGGCGCCCGCGCCCGGTCCGCCCTCAGCGACCCCGTCGGCGCGGTGCGCTATCTCCTGGAGGCGGTCGGGAGCGTCGTCCGGTGGCCGGCTCCGGGGGTGACCCCGCTGACGCCGGTCGCCGCCCCCGCGGCCGTTCCCACCGAGGTGCTGGGGGGGTGCATCCTCGCCCTGGCGGCCCTGGTCGTCCTGGGGTCGGTGCGGCTGGGCTGGCGCGAGCGCGACCTCCTCGTCCCGGCCTGCCTGCTCGCCTTCGCGCTGCTCTTCGACCTGGCGCTGGTGGCCGGGCGGCTCGCGCTCGGCGTCGCCCAGGCGGCCAGCTCCCGCTACACGACCTACGACCTCCTCTGGCTGGTCGGGATCTGGTTCGGCCTCGCCGCGATCGGGCGCCGGCTGGGCTGGCGCCGCCCTCCCGCCCTGGGCGTCGCCCTGGCGGCCTGCCTGGCTCTGCTCGGCGTCCAGGTCGGCCTCGCCATCCCGTTCGGGTGGCAGGCGGCGGGGGCGATCGCCGGACGGCGCCGGGAGGCCGCCGAGATCGTGGTCGCGTACCCCTCTGTCCCCCGCCCCCTGGTGCGCGCCTTCCTGTACCCGGCACCGCCCCGGCTGCGCGCCGACGTGCGCTTCCTGGCCCGCCGGCACCTCAGCCTCTTCGCCGGCCACGGCGCCCGCCTCGACCGCGCGACCGGCATCGTCCCCGGGGGGCGGCCGGGGCGGCTGCTGCGGGCCCCGGCCCGGCTGGCCGCCGCCCTGGGGCCGGGAACCCCGGCACGGCGGGCCTGGACCGTCCTCTCCAGCCTGTATGACGCACTGCCGTGGCTCCGGGCTGCGTACCCGGCCCGCGCCCGGGCGTTCCCCGCCGACCTCCTCGGCTGGGCCGCCGGGGCCGGCCTCCGCCGCCGGGAGACGGGTCTGTACCTCGCCCCGGTGCGGAGGGCGGTGGTCCGGCTCCTGTGTGCGCTCCCGGGCGCCCAGCGGCGGCGGGGCGCTCCGGCCCCGGTCAGTCGACCGGGCTGACGGCGAGGAGCTCCTGCTGGATCCAGCCGAGGGCGTGGAGGGCGGCGTAGGGAGGGCGGGCATGGTCGGAGGGGACGAGCCGGTCCTCCCAGCCGTCGTCGTGGATCCCGATCTCGCCGGCGAGGGCGACCCGCAGGGCGTTGCAGGCCCGCAGCCAGGCCTCCACCTCGCTCCGGCCAAGGCAGCTGACCGGTCCCGTCTCCTGCAGGGCCCGCCGGACCGTGGCCAGGGCGGCCGACCGCGCCGCCTCCAGGTCCGGCCCGGTGAGCCGGCGGTACTCGGCCTCCAGCTGCTCGGCATCCGGGTAGGCGGCGGGCGACACCCGCGGCGAGCTCGCCGCCAGCGGCTCCAGCTGGTCGACAAGGTTCGCCAGGGCCTCCCGCTCCGAGGGACCCAGCTCCAGCTCGGCGCCCTCGTGGCCGTCGCCCCGGGCGCGGATCACGGCCACGGTCAGGGACGGGCCACGGTCGCCTGGAGCCCGTGGGCGTGGAGCTGGGCGACCGCGATCTCGGCGCGCTCCCGGGGGCCGCTGGCGACCACGGCCCGCCCCGCGTGGTGCACCTCGAGCATGAGACGGGTGGCGGTGGGCTCGTCGTAGCCGAAGATCCGGCGCAGGACGAAGACCACGTACGACATGAGCGTGACCGGGTCGTTCCACACGACGACCTCCCACGGCCGGTCGTGGGCGCTGGCCTCCCCCCCGGCGGGGGCCTCCGTCCGCTCCGGCGCTGAGACCTGCTCCACCATGGGGATACCGTAGCGCGCAGGGGGCCGGGGCGCGGTCCTTCGTCAGTCGGCGGCGCTGACGGCGGCCACCGGCTCCTCGGCGAGGAGCCAGCGCTCCAGCCAGTTCTGGCCGAGGGTGAAGAGGAGGAGCACCGCCACCGCCCCGATCACCGCCACCAGCAGCCCCGCGTAGCTGATCTGGTCGGTGTAGCGGGCGAAGGTTCGGCCGATCAGGAACGCCACCAGGCTGTACGACGTCGTCCAGGCCGCCCCGCCGGCGAGGTTGAAGGCGACGAACCGCTGCCAGCGCACCCGGGAGAGCCCGGCGACGAACGGCACCGTGATCCGCAGGGCCGCCACGAAGCGGGCGATGAAGATCGTCTTGCCGCCGTGGCGGGCGAAGAAGCGCTGGGCGAGGTGGACCCACCTGCCGACGAAGGGGAGCAGGGGCAGGAGGCGGGCGACCACCCAGGCGCCCGCATAGCGGCCGATCAGGTAGCCGCAGTTGTCCCCGATCACGGCGCCCCCGAACCCGGCCAGGATCACGAGCCCGATGCTGAGATGGCCGGCGCCGGCCCAGACCGCCCCCGCGATCATCACCGTGTCGCCGGGGAAGGGGACCCCCAGGCATTCAGCGGTGACCGCCAGGAAGATCACCAGGTAGCCGTAGGTGTGGACGAGATGGAAGAGGGTGGCGTCCGACGGCACGCCCGCAGTCTACGGGAGCGCGGCCGACGGTCCGCCCGGCCCTCGGGGCGTCCGCTGGCCCCGCCGCCCGGGGCGGGGGGCCCACCCGCCCGCGCCGGCAGACGCCGTGTACGCTGGGCGCGATGGCCCGTCCCGTGATCCGAGCGGCGGCCCTCGGCGGCTGCCTCCTCGCCACCGCGCTGGCCGTCGCCGCCTGCGGCGGGGGGCCGCGCAACTCGCCGCCCACCGGGGTGGGCTGCTCGCTGACGGTGACGCTGCCGTTCGTCGGCGGCCGACCCGCCGCCGCGGTGACGGCCCGGGTCGGGGGGCGAGCCTCCTCCCTCGCGCGGCCGATCGACACCCTGCTCGTCCCCTGCGGCCTGACGGCGCACCTCCAGCCGACCCACGGGAGCCGCGGGACCCTCACCGGGTGGAGGGTCGACGGGCAGCAGCGGGGCACGCCGACGATCGCGGTCCTGGTCGACGGGCTCCTCGCCGCCACCGCCGAGGTGCGGCTCCCGGCTCCGGCGGCGACGCCGACGCCGACGGCGACCCCGGGCGCCGTCCCGACCGCGTCCCCGGTTGCGGGCGCCCCTCCCACGGCGGCGCCGACACCGGTCGCCCTCGACCGCTGGCTGACGTACGACGCCGCCACCCGGACCGCGACCCTGCGGCTCGTCGCCGGCTACGGGACGGTGAACGGGGGGCTCGACTTCGACGGCCTGACCGCGGGAGCGCTCCGGGTCGGGGTCCCCGCCGGCTGGACGGTGGTGATCGACCTCCGCAACGTCGCCGCGATCCCCCACTCGGCGGCGGTGGTCACCGCCTCTGGCACCGCCCCCGTGTTCGCGGGTGCCTCGGTCGCGGACCCCGTCAAGGGGGTGGCCCCCGGCGGGCGGGCCCGCTTCCACTTCGTCGCGAGCGCGGCCGGCTCCTACCGGATCGCCTGCCTGGTCCCGGGCCACGAGGCGGCCGGGATGTGGGCTGCCCTCACCGTCACCGCCGGCGGCCTGCCCACGATCCACCTGTAGCCGGGCCCCGCGCACGCGCGGCCCGGGCTCGGACCGGCGCCGCCCCGGTCAGCCGACGCGGAGCTCGATGACGGTGTCCAGCGGGAGGGGGTCCTCCCCGCCCACCACATACGTCACCCGCCCCACGGTCGCCACCGCCGGCGCGGCGACGGCCCGAGGGAGGGTGCCGACGCGCCGCAGCCGGCCGGACCCTGGGTCGAGCCGCCAGACGGCGGAGCTGGGCCGGCCGTCGACCTCGCCACCGATCACCAGCAGCGCACCGT
>Ga0307373_10007655_pt1 | contig 16778 bp, 21 predicted proteins | sample OX2MG_FD_202534 | JGI IMG/M metagenome (GOLD analysis project Ga0307373, IMG submission 202534) | Soil microbial communities from Risofladan, Vaasa, Finland - OX-2 | ecosystem: Environmental > Terrestrial > Soil > Coastal area > Acid sulfate soil | place: Finland: Risofladan, Vaasa | collected... | reverse complement strand
AAGGCCTGCTGGCCCCAGCGCAAGAGCTGGTAGCGCTCGGCGTTGCGCTCCGCCTCGATGGCTGCGTTGGCAGCGAAGGCCTCCGGCGTGCCGCTCAGCTCGGCGATGACCGAGTGGTCGACCACCAACTCGACGGGCACCATCGGGTTGACCAGCGCTGCGTCACCGCCGAGGTCGCCCAGCGCGTCGCGCAGTAGGGCGAGGTCCACGACAGCCGGGACCCCCGTGAAGTCCTGGAGGAGCACCCGCTCGGGGTGGAACGCCACCACCGTTGACGCCGTGCCCGTTCCCGGCCACTCGGCAAGAGCGGCGACGTCGGCGGCATCGATGTGCTGGCCGTCCTCGTGGCGGAGCACGTTCTCCAACAGGACTTTGATCGAGTACGGCAGGTGGGCGACGTCGCCGAGATCCGAGAGGGCGGAAAGCCGACAGATCCCGTAGCGCTCCCCTCCCACCTCGAGCGTGCTCTTCGCCCCGAAGCTGTCAGGGTGGCTGTCGAGGGTCACGGCATCCTCCTCGGGCACGGCTCGTCAAGAAGGCTCGTCTGCTCGAGCGGAGCCACCATCGAAGCAGTCATGACCCGGGTCGCTCGGGCGAGCTCGCCCAGGCGGTGCCGGTGCGCTCGGCGCGCACGGTGTGGGCGGCGGCCACCATGTGGGCGAGCGCCTCGGTGGTCTCTTCGTAGCGGCGGGTCTTGAGCCCGCAGTCGGGATTGACCCACTGGCGCCCCGGGCCGACGGCATCTGCGGCCCGGTGCAGGAGTGTGGTGATCTCGGCGACGGCAGGCACCTGCGGCGAGTGCACGTCGTAGACCCCGGGGCCGACACCGCCTTGGTAGTGAGCTCGGCCGAGCCCAGCGAGAAGGGCCATGCCCGAGCGTGCCGCTTCGAAGGACGCGACGTCGACGTCGAGCTCCGCGAGCACGTCGAGTCCATCGGCCAGCTCGGCGTAGCACATGTGGGTATGGACCTGGGTGACCGACACGGCCGCCGAGCTGGCGAGGCAGAAGGCCCGGGTCGCCCAGGCGAGGTACTCGGACTGGGCGGCACGGCGCAAAGGCAGGCCTTCGCGCAGCGCCGGTTCGTCGATCTGGATGATGGCGATACCGGCGCACTCGAGGTCGGCCACTTCGTCGCCAATGGCCAGCCCCAGCTGGGCGGCAACGTCGCCCAGGGGAAGGTCGTCTCGTACGAAGGACCAGCAGAGCATGGTGACCGGCCCGGTCAGCATCCCCTTGACCGGCTTGGCCGTGAGGGTGCTCGCGTAGCCCGTCCATTCGAGGGTGATCGGCGCCGGCCGGGCAACGTCGCCGACAAGGACGGCGGCCGTACGCAGCGCGAGCCGTAGGATTGCACCCAGCCTGTCTCGGGCAGGGCGAACCCGCTGAGGGCGGCGGCGAAATTGCGGACCATGTCGTCGCGTTCGGGCTCTCCGTGGACCACGACGTCGAGGCCGAGGTCCCCTTGGAGGGCGACGACCCGGCCGATCTCCGCTGGGAGCGCCCGCTGGTACGCCTCGTCGGTCGTCCGTCGGCCCGCCACGAGGCCCGCGCGGCGCGCAGCTCGGCGGTCTGGGGGAACGAGGCGATGGTGGTCGTCGGCAGGGGCGGAAGGCCGAGCCGGGCCTGCTGGGCGGCGGCGCGCTCTGCCGGTGTCCCGGCCCGGCGGGGGTCGTCGGGAGCGTCGACCAGCGCTTGGCGGACCACTGGGTCGCTCACCTTGGCTGAGCACCGCCGGGCGGCGAGCACGCCCCGGTTGGCCACCAGATCCTCGGCGACGCTGTCGCGTCCATGCTCGGCGGCTTCGGCCAGCACCGACAGCTCGGCCAGCTTCTCTGCGGCAAACGCCAACCACGGGCGGACCTCGGGGTCGATGCTGGTCTCGGCGGCCAGGCTCACCGGTACGTGCAGCAACGAGCACGAGGTGGATACCACCACCTCGCCGCAGAGACTGCCGAGCTGCTCTACGAGCGCAAGCGAGGCGTCGAGGTTGTTCACCCAGACGTTGCGGCCGTCGACGACCCCGGCGAACAGCACCCGGTCCCCGATGCCGCCGACGTGCTCCAGGAGGGACAGGTTCTCCTTGCCCCGGCTGAAGTCCAGGCCGATCCCCTCGACGGGCAGGTCGGCCAGGACCTCCATCGCCTCGCCGACGCGGCCGAAGAAGGTGGAGATAGCGATGCTCGGGCGCGCCGACGCCGCCCCGAGGCGCCGGTAGGCGCGCCGGACCGCCTCGAGCTCGGCGGGGCTGCGGTCTTCGACGAGTGCCGGTTCGTCGAGGCGCACCCACGCAGCACCCGCGGCGCCGAGCTCTGCCAGGATCTCGACGTAGACCTCGACGAGCCGGTCGAGGAGAGACAGGCGATCGAAGCCAGGCACCTCACTGGTGCTGCGAGTCAAGAAGGTGAACGGCCCGAGCAGGACCCGGGTGGTCGGGATCCCGAGGCTGGCGGCCTCTACCAGCTCACCGACGGCCTTGGACGGGTTCGCCGCGAACGTCGTGTCAGGGCCGACTTCGGGCACCAGCTGGTGATAGTTGGTGTCGAACCACTTGGTGAGCTCGAGTGGCGTCACCGCCACGCCGTCGAGCTGCCCACCGCGGGCCATGGTGAAGTACCGGTCGAGGTCGACAGTTTGCCCCGGCGGGCCGAAGCGTCCCGGGACGGCCCCGACGGCAGCCGCGGCATCGAGCACGTGGTCATAGAACGAGAAGGGGTTGGACGGCACGAAGTCGACTCCTGCCACGACCAGCTGCTGCCAGTTTTCCCGTCGTATTGCCGCCGCAGTGTTCTCGAGATCTCCGTCGGACGTCTTGCAGGCCCAGTGGCCCTCCAGCGCCCACTTCAGCTCGCGATTCGAGCCGATCCGGGGCATTCCGTGCACTGCGGTCCTCATGCCACCTCCTTGTTCTCTTTGCCGGTGTCGATGTCTTGAAGGACACGGGCCTCGCTGCCCGGTGGCGCACCACCACCGACAGCCTCCAGATGGCCTGCGCCAGCCAGGCCGTCGAGGAGGAGGTGGAAGTAGACCATCCCGCCGTAGGGCCACCACATAGTGCCCAGCATGGCGAGCTCGTCGTAGCCGGCATCGGCCGCGAGACCGAAGCGGCGCCGCAGGTTGTTGCGGGCGCCGACGTCGTCGCCGGGCAGGACCTGCAGCCGCCCAAGCCCGCGCAAAAGGACATACTCGCCGCTCCAGCGGCCGATCCCGGGCAGGTCGACCAAGGCCGCGAAGGCGCGATCGTCGCCAAGGCGTTCGAGGCCGTCGAGGTCGAGCGAACCGGAAGCCACCTGGCCAGCAATCAGGAGGATCGTGCGTGCCTTGGCCTGGCTGAACCCCAGGCTCCGCAGGTGGGAGGGATCGGCCCCAGCGAGCTGGTCGGGGCTGGGGAAGCCGGGCGTGGCAAAGCGGCCGGGCAGCGTCTGACCGTAGGCCGTGGCGAGCCGGCCGAGGAGGTGGATTCCGACGGTGAGCGACAGCTGCTGGCAGGCGACCGCGTTCACCAGGGCCTCGAAGACGCTCGGAAAACGCGGCGGGCGCACGCCCCGAAATCGCCGTGCGAGCTGGTCCAGGCGCTCGTCGCGCTCGGCGAGCTCGTAGAAGCCGGCGAGGTCCACGCCGAGGCCGAGCGTCCGTTCCAAGCTGCAGCGGACCTCGGCCACGACGGCGTCGCTCAGCTCGTCCCCGCGGCGTCGCAGCTCAACCGCGAGAAGCGATCGGTCCGGGTCGTCTCCCGGCTCCTGGTGAACGGCGACGCCGTGCGGCTGCCCGCCGGCGACCAGAGTGCGACGGTAGGTCGTGCCGTCCCAGGTGTCGATGGTGTTGTGCGGGCGGCGGCGCAGCGCCCACACGGTGAGATCGAGACGAAACGGCGAGTGGACCTCGAGCTCGAAACGGCGGGTGCTCACGGCCGGCTACCTGGCTCCCGGTCCGACGACAACCTTCTGCAGCACCGCCGCACCCGAGCGCTCGACATCACGGGTGGCGGTGAGCAGCACGAGACGCCGACTGGCAGCCAGCTTCCGCAGCTTCGAGACGGCCGATGCGCCGGGCTCGCCGGCGAGCTCGGCCCGGTAGCGGCGGGCGAACTCGGCGAAGCGTCCCGGGTCGTGGCCATACCAACGGCGCAGTTCGGTGCTCAGGGCGACGTCCTTCTCCCATTCGTCGAAGTCGACCGAAGTCTTGGTGAGCCCGCGGGGCCACAGCCGGTCGACGAGCACCCGGTGCTCACCCGGGCTGCAACCCGGATCTTCGTAGACCCGCACCACCTCGACGTGTGCTTCGGTCACGGCAGTGCTCACCCGGCCCGGAACCCGAGGGCGCGCGCCGCGTCCTCGTCGATCATCGCTGGGCTCCACGGCGGGTCCCACACGACGCGCACGTCCACTTCTACGCTCCCATCGACGGCGTCTGTGATGGCGACACGTGCCATCTCAGGCAGCACCTCGGAGGCCGGGCAGCCGGGCGTCGTCATCGTCATCTCCACGACCACCGCGCCGTTCTCGTCGCGCACGTCGTAGACGAGGCCGAGCGACACGACGTCGAGGTACAGCTCCGGGTCGTACACGCCCCGCAGGGCGTCCCACGCCGCGTCGAGGACGTCCGACGCCGACAGCTTGAGCCAGTCCGGCCCCACACCAGGCGGTGCACCGAGCCCGTCTGTGCCTCCGCTGACAGGCTCTCCTCGGGCCGGGCTGCTCACGACGGCCGCCGAAAGGTGACCTGCCAGTCGCCCCCGCCGAGGTCTTCTGCCTCATAGGTGAACCCCTGCGAGGAGAGCACGCCTTCGAGGGGCACCGGCTCGAAGGGGGCCAGCACCACCAGCTCCTCGCCCTCGCCGAGGGCACCAGCCGCCGCCATGATCGTCTCGAACGGCTCAGCGCCCGACGCGATGATCGGACGAGCATCGACGGTAACCATCGCTCGCTCCCTTCTGGGCCACCGGGATGCTCCCGATATGCCCTGTTATTCTGTTCGGTACTAGAACTTATCAGGTATGAGCGCACTGCAGGTTCCCCACGAACCCGAGACGAGCCCCACCGTCGCCGGCCGGAAAGGGCTTCACAGCGGGTGGACCACGGGAACCTGCGCCTCGGCGGTGGCCAAGGCGGCGTTCTCAGTGCTGCAAGGCGGCGGGCGGCCGGACCGAGTGGAGGTTGGCCTACCAGCCGGCCGGCGTGTCGGCTTTCCCGTCGAGTGGGACGGCGAGGGTCGTGCGGTGGTCGTGAAGGACACCGGGGACGACCCGGGCGCTCCCTCGCGGTGTGGGTCAACAGGCAGCGTCAGGCAAGGAAGAACGGCGTGATGGCCGGCGAACGCGCTGCCCTGCTCAAGGCGGTCCCGGGGTGGCGCTGGTAGCTGTCGAAGGCCCGGTGTGGGCCGGGCCGGAGCCGGGGCAGCCAGCGTCGAGCTGGTCACAATCACTGCTGGCGGCAGCCTCAGCGGGTTGCAGGTCGACTCGTCGAGCTGGTCACAATCACTGCTGCCGTTCCTCTGAGGTTTTCAGGTCGACTCGTCGTCCCGGATCGCCTCGGCGAGCTCAACAGTCGGACGACGGCGGCCGTGACTTGAAGCTCCCGCGCGCCGGGCACATATCTGAACCGATATGATGACCCTCGTGGAGAATGTTGCCATGCTCATTCGCTCTGCCCGGCAAGAGGCCGACCTCAGCCAGGACGAGCTCGCTGCCCGTGCGCATACCTCTCAACCGACGGTCGCCAGCTACGAGGCGGGGCGCCGCGCGCCGCGCCTCGACACCCTCGCCCGCCTCCTGGACGCCTGCGACTACGAGCTCGACATCGAGGCTCGCCCGCGGGTGCGCCGCGGCGCCGTGCCGATCGCAGAGGTGGCGCGACAGTTCACATCCATCGCCGCCGCCGAGGGCTCCCGGGCCGCGTGGCGCCGACTGCTCGATTTCGTGGACGACTTCAGGGCGTCGCCGCGCGCCGGGCAGCGTGCCCTCGTGCGCGACGCCCCGGCGTCGACCGGCGAGCGGCGCTTCGACGCCGCCATCGCTGCCCTCGTCGAGCTCCTGTGCGCCGAGGTCGACTTCCGGCACCCGGACTGGACGGAGGAGCCAGAGCGATTCGCTGAGCCCTGGTGGTTCGTCTCGGAGCTGGAGGGCTTCGAAGCGATGGCGCTCCGGGACAGCCCGGTGAGCTTTGCCAGGCATGGCGTGTTCGTGAACGAAGGGGCGTTCGACCGTGTCTAGCGGTTCGTTCAGCCGGCGGACGATCCTTCGAGCGTTCGAGGCGCTGTCCGACGAACTCGGCCAGCAGGGCCTCAAGGGAGAGCTCTTCGTGGTCGGCGGGGCCGCAATGGCCCTCGTATACAGCGCGCGCCGTGTCACCCGGGACATCGATGCGATCTTCGAACCGAAGGCTGAGATCTACGAATCAGCCCGCAGAGTCGCCGAGCGCCTCGATCTCCCCGACGACTGGCTCAACGACGCGGTGAAGTCGTACGCACCGGGCAACGACCGCAACGGCCAGCGGGTGTTCCAAAGCACGCACCTTCAGGCCACAGCGGCGTCGCCCGAGTACCTCCTGGCCATGAAGCTTCTCGCTGCCCGGGTCGATCAAGACACCGACGACATCCGGACCCTGTACGGCATCCTCGGCTTCACGACCGCCGATCAGGGACTCGACCTCGTCGAGCGCTTCTATCCGAGCCGACGATTCGAGGCGCGGACCCAGTTCCTCCTCGAGGAGCTCTTCGGGCCCGCCCAGCATCGCCGCAGCGATACCGTGCCCGAGGTCGACGATCTGTTCGACCCCCAGACCGACGAGCGCGCGACGCGGCTCGCTGCCAGTACCTCGGTGCCCACGCGCACAGCAGTACGAAAAGGGACGGTGAGGTGCGAGGCGCGAAACCAAGATGGCTCGCGCTGTCGCAACGAGCTCCTGCCGGGCTCGGCGTGTCCGGCACACGGTTGGCGCTCGCCCCGATGAACAACGGCCTGAGCCGTCGGCTGTTCCGACCCTTTGAAGGGCGTCTTGCCGACGAGCCAGCTCTTCTCGACCGGTACGTCGATCCGCAGGTCGGCCACCCAGAATAGGCGGTTAGCGAAGCTCTGGCCATCGAGTCGAACGAGGTGGGTCACCCGGCCCCTCGCGACGTTGCCCTGAAACTTCGCCGACATCGTGTCAGTCGCTTCCCAAACGGGGCTGACGGAGACCCAGGGCCGCTTCGGCGGTCCCTGCTTCCAGCGGACCCGAACTGATGCCCCGTCCCGTTACGCCCCGACGCTCCGCCTCCCAGCGAGCCTGCTCGACCGCCTCGCCCGCACGCTCGGGCCGCGAAGCGGCGCATGCAGTGCGACGCGATGCCCGACGACCTCCGCGCCCTCCTCGAGGCCATCCCCGGCTGGGCGTGACGACGGCCCGGCGCATGCAGCCCCCTCAGTCTTCGACCCCCATCGAGCTCAGGTAGGCCCGAAGCGTCGGGTCGTCGATCCTCCAGGATCCACTCTGGGGCTCGTCGACGATCCCGGCGCGCACCAGAGCATCGATCGCCCGGCGCGCCTGCTGGGAGTGGAGAACCTGGTAGGGGGATCGTCCCGCAGCGATGGCCTGAGCAGCTTCAAAGGCTCCGGCGGAAAGGCCCTTGATCCTCTCGACCGTCTCGGCGTTCAACGTGGCATCGACGCGCCTCGCAAGCTGCCAGCCCACCTCGACAAGAGAGGCGTCGATGTCGTGCGTGTCCTCCGCGACCGAGGCGTCGTGCGCCCGCTGGGCGATGAGCATCGTGGCGCGCGGATGGCGCTCGCCGCGTTCAATGAGACGAGCGAAGGCGTCCGCACTCAGCGTGCAGTCGTCCTCGGCGAATCGCTCCGTCAGACCTGAGTGCCACTCCGGCTCGCTGATCTGGCTCAGAGTTGTCACCTCGCCGAGGCGATAGAAGGCTCGGCGCTCCTCTGAGAAGAGGTCGCGAAGCAGGTGTTCGACGCTTCCGGCGAACAGGCAGGTGACGCGCGGCGACGCCTTCAGGACCGAGACCATCATCTGGGTCACCGTGTCGACGTCCCCGAAGCGCTCGTGACGGCCGGCGAGCTCCTGGAACTCGTCGATGAAGAGGACGAGCTGCTTGTCGTCCTTCTCCGCGATCCGCTGGAGCAGCTCCATCGAGTAGCGGAGGTAGCGGGCCGGGTCGCGTCCTGCTGCTCCCGGGGTGAAGGCGATCTCGAGCTCGTCCCCGAGCTCCTGCATCGCTCGCGTCTTCACCGCAAGCTGGGTGGCCCGCAAGGCGGAACGACCGAGCGAGCGCGAGCGATGCGCCACTCGATGGAGCCCCGAGCGATTGGCCACGGTCGAGACGACGAGGCGCTCGGCGAGATCGCTCGCACTGGCCAGTCGAAAGAGGTCCGCCTGAACGACGTAGAAGCTCGACGAGCGAAGCCCGGCGAGGACCGCCTTGCAGACGCTCGTCTTGCCCGTGCGCCGGGGCCCCGCTACCACCAAGTTGATGCCGTTCGTCAGCTGGCGGCTGAGATCGCTAACGTCCTCAGCACGACCGATCAGCCGGTCCGGATCGAGTTCCTTATCGGTCGGGAAGAGATCCGTGCTCCGAAGACGAACCGCCACTCAAACTCCTTTTATCACATCTTCGTGATAACCATATCACGGAGGTGTGATACCTCGCCCGGCCGGCCTCAGCGGGGCTCGGGACGTGGCGGACGTGACGGTGGAGCGACGCCCCCGTTGATGCGGAGTGCCTCGACCTCGTCACCGTCGATCGGAGCGACATCGACCTCCCTCGAACGCAGCACCGATCGAGGGAGGTCGTCGGGGTAGGCCCCGAGGATCGCCTGGGAACCGATCAGGATGACCTCGGTGACGCCGAGCAGGTCTCCGACCGCGCGAATCACGTGCTCGAGCTGTCGGCGGTCCATGACCTAGCCGACGAGCTCGTGCTCGCGCCGCAGGATCGCAAGACGCTCCCCGTCGGACAGCACGCCGGCGAAGGGGCTCGCCTGGCGAAGGTCCCGCGAGACCTGATCGGTGGCGCCGATTATCGTCACATGTTCGAGCAGAGCTTCTTGCCGGAGATCACCTTCGTTGATGTCGGTGGCATGTTCGAGGATGCCGAGGCGGCTCGGGCAGTGCACGCCATCGACCCCCACGATGCGCCGACGGGCCAGCTCGCCGTCCTGCTCTCTCGGACGCGCCCGATCGTCTACGCACACGATAAGTCGCTCTGGAGGCCGGGACTTGCCCCGGCGCCGGCGAACTTCCAAGCGGTGTTGACGGCGGGCTTTCAAGCCGACAACTCGGAGAACCTGACGCAGGGCTTCACCTACGTCGCCGGTGGTGTGGTCTGGGCTGTCGATGGAGCCGCTCGTGGCGTAGCCGGCGTGCTCAAGGTTCCGAGGTGGGCGCCGTAGGTCGCCCTGCTAGGAGGGTTTGCTTGGTATCTGCTTGGCAAGGAGCGGCGTGATCGGATCGTCGATGCTCTTCGGCCGGTAGGTCAGGTGCTGCAGCGCCAAGCGGAGATCTCGACCAACGCGCTCGCGACCCTGGCTGACGCCGTTGCTCAGGTGGAGCCCGCCGATCCAGACCGATGAGGAGTCCCCCGATCATCGGCCACCACATCCAGTGCAGGTGCCCGGTGAGCTTCTTGAAGAGGTCCTCGAAACGGTAGACCGCTTGGGTTCATGAGCCACGCAGCAAAACCACACGCGATGCCGATGGCTGCTGCGCCAAGGAGGTCCACGCCGCCGATGGGGACGTGGGTAGGGACCGGAAAGAGCGGCTGAGGAGCCACGAGATGAGCGTTCGCCATCACCATCCGCAGTGCATCAGCGGTAGCGGCAGCGATGCCGATGAGCACCATCGAGCGGGGACGGAACTCGAATGCCAGCAGCTCCACCCCGAACAAGGTGGCGGCGACGGGTGTGCCGAAGACGGCACTCATCCCGGCTGCGGCTCCTGCGACAAGTAAGCTTCGTCGTTGCGCAGCGGTGAGATGGAACAACTGCCCGACGATGGACCCCACCGCACCGCCCGTGAGGATGATCGGCCCCTCCGCACCGAACGGTCCACCCGTTCCGATGCTGATGGCGCTGAAAATGGGTTTGAGTATCGCAAGGCGGGGCTGGACTCTGCTGCCATGGATGAGGATGCGTTCCATCGCCTCGGGAATGCCGTGTCCTCTGATCTGTTCCGAGCCAAACCGGGCCATCAGTCCGACGATGAGGCCCCCGCCGATGGGGATGATGACAGCGATGGCACCAAGAGTGTTCCCGTACGGCGAGACCAAGTGGACACTCAGCCGCTGGAAGTACAGCAGGTTGGTGAAGAACCCGATCATGTCCAAAAGGGCGAGTGAGATGCTCGCCCCGAGCGCTCCGATAACGATCGCCAACGGGACAAGGCGCAGGATGGCTGGTGTCGTGGTGAAGTCCCCGAGTGCCGCTTGGGTCGTCGCCCGAGCATTCCCGTTGGCATCCCCGGATGCGGTTGGCGGGGGTACCTGCTCCTTCTCTGGTTCCATCGGGGTACCGCTCGAATCACCAGCGGGATCGCCGCTGGACTCCACGGTCGGCTCTGGCGCAGATTCGGATGATTCGCTCACGCCCTTCCACCGGAGCCGATGGCGCTGGAGCGGATGCGCCCCCCTCCCCAGGTCGGGACTGGGCGTGGAGTTTTACAGGGAGAGAGTTTCATCGTACCAAGATGATATCGTGAAGAGAGTGACACTGACCGATTCGATCTACACCCGTCTGCTTGCTCTGCACACCGGCCTTCGTCACACTTCGAGCGGTGGAGCGAACAGCAAGCTCGTGCCGCTGGCGTGATCGAGTCACGCACCATGCTGAAGGCGGCACAACGCCTCAGGAGGAACCGATGACCTCGAACGCACTCAGCGCTCTCCTCCGTCGTCCAATCGTGGTGGCTCCGATGGGTGGAGGTCCCACCACCCCGGCATTGGTCACTGCCGCAGCGGACGCTGGCGCCTTGGGGTTCCTAGCAGCTGGCTACAAAAGCGCTGATGCCATGAAGGCGGAAGTCGCAGCGGTACGAACTGCGACCACTGAAGCCTTCGGGGTCAACCTCTTCGTCCCTGGCTCGCCAACCGCGCATCCTGCCAAGACGAACGCCTATCTCGAATCGCTCGCCTCTGATGCCGAGACACTCGATATTGCTCTCGGCGACCCTGCCTGGGACGACGACAGCTGGACGGCGAAGATTGCTGTCCTGCTCGCCGACCCACCTCCGATCGTCAGCTTTACCTTTGGGTGCCCACCGCCAGAGATCGTGGCATCGCTCCGAGCCGCAGGCGCAATCGTCGCTATCACGGTCACGCAAGCCCAAGAAGCGCTTCTTGCCACGGCGGCTGGTGCACACTGTCTCTGCGTTCAGGGCATCGAGGCAGGGGCGCACCAGGGGAGGTTCACCAACGAGGAGGGTGACGAGCAGGGCCACGAGCTGCTTGCGCTCATCCGTGAAGTCGCCCAACTCACCGATCTTCCGCAGATCGCTGCCGGAGGGATCATGAACGCTGCCGCCGTGAAAGCCGTCCTCCGTAATGGCGCTGTGGCTGCGCAGTGCGGCACAGCGTTCCTCCGATGCCCAGAAAGCGGAGCACACCCAGCGCACAAGGCCGCCCTTTCTGACAGTCGGTTCGCCTCGACCGCCATAACACGGTCATTCAGCGGGCGACCTGCTCGTGGTTTGGTCAACCAGTTCATGATCACCCACACCGATGCACCAGCTGCGTACCCGGAGATCAACAATGCCACACGACCGTTGCGTGCCGCTGCGGCCCAAGTCGGGGACCTGGATCGGATGAGTTTGTGGGCAGGAATCGGCTTCAAGGAAGCCTCTAGTCGGCCAGCAGCAGAGATCATCGAGTTGCTGTGCCAAATGCAGAATCACTGTTGAGGACGAAGATGATGCTCACCGACGATACGTATGCTCGTCTGCTCGCCCTCCGCACCGGCCTTCGCCACTTCGAGCGGTGGAGCGAACAGCAAGCTCGTGCCGCTGGCCTGACCCCTGCGCAGCATCAGTTGTTGCTCGCCATCCGGGGGCACGCTGACCCGAGGGGGCCAACCGTTGGTGAAGTTGCCGATTACTTGCTTCTCCAGCACCACAGCACGGTTGGACTCATCGACCGTGGCGAGGCAGCAGGACTCGTCACACGCACACGGACCGAGGACGACCATCGGGTCGTCCGGCTCCATCTCACCGAGGACGGCGCCAAGCGCCTTGAAGCGTTGTCAGCCCTGCACCTCGAAGAACTCGAACGACTGGCTCCACAGCTCCCCGCTGCATGGGAGGGTCTCGCGCCGGTGCAACGGACACATGGCTTCCCTGGTGCACCTGCTCCCCAAGAAGCGGCAAGATCGTCACCCGTGAAGGTTGCCATCGCCCGTGTCTACGACGAGATCGGTATGGACTCCGCTCATCGGGTCCTCGTGGATCGGCTCTGGCCACGAGGACTCTCCCGATCCGAGGCACCATTTGCGACGTGGGTGAAGGACATCGCCCCAAGCTCGAAGCTCCGCACGTGGTACGGCCACGTTCCCGACCGCTTCGAGGAGTTCGCCCGTCGCTATCGGGACGAACTCACCGTGTCACCAGCACTTGGAGCGCTGGAAGAGTTGCGCAAGCACGCCGGGACGGACGACGTGGTGCTCCTCACCGTCACCAAGGACCTCGAACATTCCGGCGCAGCCGTGTTGCAAGCAGTGCTTGGCGGCAGCTGAGCGCCTGCGACGGCCCGACTCAGCTGCCTGATGATGACCGATGGTCGACGACGTGGAGGGCATGGGCGTGCTGGAGGGCGGCGAGCGGGTGGATCACTCGCCCGTGACGACAGTAGGTACATGATCGCAGCGGTTCGTCTGGCGATGTGACGCCCAGGTGTCCGCAGCGATCACAGCGGGCGAGGCAGATGACGCCGAGAATACCCAGCATCCCGATGTACGCCATCACGGTTGTGACGATGAGAAGCGCTGTCACTAACACGACGACGAGGACTTCGACGACCACCATGCTCCGCACCTCCTACCACATCTCGTAACTCGATTATCTCGTGATACGATACTCAATGCAAGCCCGAGGTTGATGCACCGCTGACGACGCAGGTCTGCTCCACGAATCACCCGAGGAGCAGAGGCCACAGAGCCATAGGAGCCGATGGCATTCACGATGACGTGATCCACCAGGCGAAGCCCGTACCCCCTGTTCCGTGGCATTGGTGCCACGAGAACCGGCATAGCGAGCGAGCACGCAGCCGGACGCTCTGCACGCCGTCGCTCCAGCGACGAGAGGACGTGCAGACAAGCGAGCCTGTTGGACCCAGCCAGCGGCGACGATGGCGGTGCCGACCAAGCGGTGCTGGTCGTCCAAATAGAGCGCAAGCGTGATGGCCTCACGGTGATGTCGAAGCAGGTCACGAGTGATCTGTGCAGCGGTGGCAGCAGGATCATCGATCCGCCGAGGGAGGATGAGCTGTGCATCCGGAACCTGATCCGGATGCACGACGGGTACAGATCGTTGTGAGCGAGTGCGAACCAGCCTCCGAAGAAGCGGGACGGTAAAGAAGACGGGCCCATTGGGGTGCCCTCCAAGTGAAGTGGATTCATGGAGGTGGCCCATCACCCACGGACGGAGCGGAACGCCCGGCGGGAACACCGTTCCCGGAGCACGTCTTGAGGTCGGAGCGTCTACGGCCAGGGTGGTACAGGACCAGGAGTGGAGCCGCAGGAACGTTCGAGGGCGCCCCCGATCCCGACGCCGAGCCGCTTACGAGGATGGCCGCACGAGCGACGAGCTGCCCCCGAAGATATTCTGAAGGTCGCCCCACCTCCCCTCGCCGGCCGTGGTGCGGCTGCTCCGTTACGTCACCGTGCCCCACTCGAAACCGCTGCCGACGCGGCGGGGCGTGCTCGCCCGGGACCGCTACCGCTGCGGCTACTGCCTTGGCCGGGGCGACACGATCGACCACGTCATCCCCCGGAGCCGCCCCGGCGGCGTGCACGACTGGGAGAACGTCGTGGCGGCGTGCCGCCGTTGCAACGGCAAGAAGGACGACCGCCTGCTCTCCGAGCTTGGCTGGACGCTCAAGATCACCCCGTACCGCCCGACCGGGCTGTCCGGGATCCTCCTCAGTGCCGTCGACGTAGTGGACCCCCTCTGGGAGCCCTACCTCGGCGCTGCTGCCTGATCAGGAAGAGGCACGATGCCGACGAAGATCACCGACAACCTCATCTCCTGGGCCGAGGGGCTCGAGGACCCGGCCATGCAGCAGGCGCTCCGCACGAGCCGCCTGCCAATCCTGGCCGGTCCGGTCGCTCGGGGCGCCATGCCATGACGATCGCTGCGATCTCCTGCTCGTGGGCTTTGGCCTCTGCCTCGAGCTCTCGGGCCCGTCGGGCGAGGGAGCGGATCACGATCGTCGTCGTGCGGGTCTCGATGTCGTGATTTGGGCGCAGCCGCAGCCGCATGCCGATTGCGACGGCTTGGCGTCCGCTCTTGCCTCGGAACTGGTCACGGAGCGATTCCGGTGCAGCTGACGCCGATGACGAGGTCCACCTGATCTGCCAGCATGGTCATGCGTTCATTCCTTCGCCGGAGGGACGTGGTCGGTTCCGGTCCGGAACGAGTCGGCAGGACTGTGATGGGACACGTCCAGCGCGAACTGGACAGTCAAGCTCCTGATCAGGCCAGCACTCCGACCGGGCCGGTGCCGGCGACTACGAGTGGACAAGTCCCCGGCAAGGCACGAAGCCAGTCAGAAGTTGAGTCACGCCCGTCGTCACCAGCAGCAGCCCAGCAGATTCGCTGCGCTGCAACGGGGATACTCACAGTCAGAAGTTTCCAGTGATGAGAATGGGCGAGGTGCCAGCCGGGGTGATCTGACCCATAAGTTTCATGGCCACCGTTCGCGCGGTGTGCCTTTCTCAGGACCTGTCGACCACCCCGGCTGGCACCTTCTCGTTGAACCGTAAGGCTCGGTCACCAGCGTGACCTCATAGGAGCTTGAACTCAAGGCGTCCCATCACTGGCCTGTCCGCTCCGACCGAGTCTTCTGCGCTTGGAGGAGGGTCCATATGCCGTTGAACCGCGAGGTCGTCGTTGGCGTCGACACGCACAGCGCGATGCACTGTGCCGCTGTCCTGGGCTCCAACGGTCGGTTGCTCGGGACGGCCGAGTTTGCAGCAACCGCTGCCGGTTATCGAGGTCTCGTGGCGTGGGCGCGTCGTCACGGCCGACCAGTCGCCTTCGGCGTCGAAGGGACGGGCGCGTATGGGGCTGGACTCGCCCGCCACCTCGCAAGCGAGGGCGTCGAGGTGCGCGAGGTCCCACGACCGGATCGGCGCCTTCGTCGTTCCCGGGGCAAGTCCGATCCGATCGACGCCGAGGCCGCCGCGCGCGCTGTGCTCGCTGGCACCGCGACGGTCATGCCGAAGCTCGCAGACGGGCCGATCGAGGCGATCCGGGCGATCCGAGTCGCTCGGATCGGTGCGATCAAGGCGCGAACCGCCGCGACGAACACGCTGCGCGCACTCGTCATCACCGCCCCGGAGGCACTGCGGTCTCAGCTGCCGAGCGGGGGTCTTCCGAGGGCCCTCGTGAAGGCGTGCCTTCGCCTGCGGCCCGACAGCTCACGTCTCGAGGATCCCGTCCAGGCCACGAAACTCGCGCTACGAAGTGTCGCTGCCCGGGCCCAGGCGCTGCACGACGAGGTCGTGCACCTCGACCGCCAGCTCAGCGAGCTCGTGACAGCTTCGGCGCCGGCGACCAGCTCGGTGTTCGCAATGGGGACAGACACGACGAGCGCATTGCTCGTCGCGATCGGCGACAATCCCGATCGCCTTCGATCCGAAGCCGCCTTCTCCAGGCTGTGTGGCGTTGCCCCGATCCCCGCCTCGTCGGGTAAGACGAACCGCCACCGCCTCCATCGAGGCGGCAACCGCTCGGCGAATCGCGCCCTACACATCGCGGTCGTCGTCCGGATGCGGTATTGCGAGCGCACCTGGGCCTACGTGCGCCGGCGCACCGCCGAAGGCCTGTCGAAGCCGGAGATCATCCGCTGCCTGAAGCGCTTCCTGGCGCGGGAGATCTTCCGCTCGCTGCGAAGCGACTACCTGGCCCTCTCCGTCTCGACTTGACCTATAGGAGCGTCCTCAGCCAACTCCCGTAGCATCGACTTGTCGAGCTCGGCCTCAGCGAGGAGCTTCTTCAGCCGGGCATTCTCGGACTCGAGCTGCTTGAGGCGCTTCGCATCGTTGGCCTTCATCCCGCCGTACTGGTTCCGCCACCGGTGGACGGTCGACTCGGTGACCTCGAGGTGGCGGCAGACCTCCTCGATCGTCTTGCCCCCGGCGAGCAGCTTGTCGGCCTCAGCGAGCTTCCTCACGATCTGGTCCGGTGTGTGCCGGCGTCGCTTCATGTGCTTGTCCTCCTGCCCCATTCTGGGCGTCGGACTCGCACAACGGATGGATCAGTTCAAGGGGACCTGGTCACGATCACCCGATCGAGGTTCGTTCGCTCGGTCGCACGCTCCGTCGCTGGAAGCTCCAGATCGTCGCCTGGCACGCCGCGCAAGTGAGCAACTGGCCGACCGAGGCGGCGAACAACCTCATCAAGCGCGTGAAGCGCGCCGCCTTCGGGTTCACCAGCTTCAGGAACTACCGGGTCCGCTCGCTGCTCTACGCCGACAAGCCCAACTGGGAGCTGCTCGCCACCATCAGACCCCGTTGAAATCCGAAGAGCCACTTTTCGTGGCCACCAGCGGGGACCTCATCTGGCCACCAGTGGGGACTTTCTCA
>Ga0307373_10007654_pt1 | contig 16779 bp, 15 predicted proteins | sample OX2MG_FD_202534 | JGI IMG/M metagenome (GOLD analysis project Ga0307373, IMG submission 202534) | Soil microbial communities from Risofladan, Vaasa, Finland - OX-2 | ecosystem: Environmental > Terrestrial > Soil > Coastal area > Acid sulfate soil | place: Finland: Risofladan, Vaasa | collected... | reverse complement strand
AGATGATAAAATATAGCAGACAGAAAATATATTTTGTAACTGATGGGCATCCGGCACACAAAACAAAAATGCTCAACGAATGGCTGGCAGAAAACAAAGATAGGATTGAATTATTTTTTCTGCCACCATATAGCCCGGAGTTGAACCCACAGGAATATGTGAACCAGGATGTAAAGACAAATATTATTGGCAAGAAACGTCCTATCAACATGGCTCAAATGCGTACCAACGTTGAAGATTTTATGAACGGAAGAAAAATGACAGAAAGCAGGTGCAAAAATATTTTCATGTAAGCCACGACAGATATGCAGCATAATAATTTTACCCTTACTAATTTACTAAACGATTAATAAAATATGCAGTTATATCGAACTTTTTGTACTTCATTATTTATATTTGTTGCTTTAATAATGTGCTCCTGTAATAACGTTCAGGATAAACTGGAAATTCAGAAATCCGCTTCCGCGTTTGATATCAAACAGGGTGAAGCCTCTATCTTACAAAGCAATCAGCATTTTATGAAATCCTTTGATGCAGGCGATTCCTTAGAAGTCTCTCAAAGTTATACTACAGATGCCCTACTTATGGCGCCGAATCAGCCTTCCATTAAAGGTAGAAAAAACATAGCTCATTTCTTCTCAAATTTAATGGCGAAAGGAATTACGGATTTTGATTTGCACACTTTGCATATCTGGGGCGACAGTAGTATTATTGCTGAACAAGGAACCTACCAAATTTCAGGTAAGAAAAACAAACTGATTGATAAAGGAAAATACATCGTGCTTTGGAAACCCGAAACAGGTAACTGGAAAATGTATCGGGATATATGGGCAAGTGATCTTCCTTTACAAATTGAGCAACCAAAGAAAAAAGCCTTGCATAAAAAGTAATCCTACTTTTTACGTATTTTCTAATCTCACTTTTTTGAAAGTGCTTTCTTCTGACTTGCGATTGTCTGTTCATGTGATTTTTGGTGTCTTAAAAATAGGTACTGTGCTGCAAGGTTCACCGTACATAATACTTTTAGCAATTGGACGCAAAAATTTGGTAATCTCCACAAAAGCAGATGGGGGTATTTTTTTATCTCCACATCCTTTTACAACCACTTTTTTGCCCTCATATTCTTTTGTATCTATTTTCCAAAGATTTTTTAAAAACAAAATATTAAACACATCTTCTATGGTCCCAAAAAGAACGTCTTTGGCATAAGGCATTAAATAAGAAACCGCAAGCATATATGCCCATAAGGGAATTATTGCTTCTGTTGAACAAGAAATAGCTACATTTTTATACTCATAAATTTTCCAATCAAAATTTTTCAACGCTTCACGATAATCTTTTTCTTTTAAAATAAGATCCATGAACAAAAAATCCTTAATATCAAAAAGTAATATTTCGCCTTCGGGATAAAATTTTTCCAGATCAAGTGTAATTAGTCCGCTTTGCGCTACTTTATTTATTATAGCTTCTTCCATATTTTTATAATTCAAGTAAAGTTACAAAATCTATGATGGTAAATTTTTGAGTCGCCAAAACACTATCCAATGATATTTTCCTTATATCAATTAAAAAAGCCATATTTTGAATGGCTTTTTTTAAAAAATAGCTTATTCTATATTTTAAAAGAATTTACTACGATAATCTTTGATGTCTGCTATTTTTTTCAATGCATCAAAAGATTCGCTTAAAGCAGATTGCGTATCTTTATTCAATTCCTCATTTTCCTGGAGTTTCAGAAGTTGTGGGAAGACCTTTACCTTCTGAGCAATGCTGTTTACTTTTATGACAAACACCCCGGAATTGCCTGAAAAAGGAGGTGAAACTTTTGTTTGATATTCTTTGTCAAATGCTGCGCCGGCTACCCTGGGTTCTATTCCTATTCCATTTATAATTTCAGCATTAAAAGTAAGAGTAGAATCAGAGCCACTAATTAAAACCTGCAGATGGTAGGGAGCGGCGGCGGCTTCAAGAGTTGAAGGATTATTCAGCTTCTTTTTAATTTCCTCCGCTTTTTTCATGTTTATTATGATACCTTCTACCTTTGGCCTTGCAGTATTTACATCCGGGAGACCCGCTTCTATCTTTTTATCCACTATAGCCACTATATAATCGTCTTTTACAGAAAAAGGATCTGATATCTGGCCTTCTTTTGCATCAAACGCCCACCTGATAATTGGCCTCGCATCCTGTAATGTGCCTAATTGAAAATCGTTCTCTTTTACTTCAGTAGGTACTGTTACCTTTTTTATTCCGTTCTTTGCAACATATTCATTAAACGTTTTTTCATCTTTAGCAATTCCTGATAATTTTATGGCCGCAGTATTGGCTGCATTTATGGTTTCATCGCTCGGGGCAATTTCTTTAGCCATATATGCAATTTTATATGTTGGTTCCAGATCTTTTTTATCTAATATTTCGATGTAGTGCCAACCGAATTGTGTATGCACTACCTTTTTAGTTTCTCCTTTATCATTCAGCAAAAAATCGCCAAATTCTTTGGCAAATCCATCTCCTTCAATTGTCATAAGGTCAAAAGTCATTACTCCGTTATCTTTTTTAGCAGTTTCGTCTGTTGAATATTTTGCATCGAGCGAATCAAAGTTGGCTCCATGTTGTATGGCTAAGGCAATACTGTCTGCAATTCTGTGTGCTGTGCTGTCAGCCATAGTTGGCTGCTGTGTTTGAGGATCGATTGTGCCCAATAAAATATGGCGGCATTTAATACTATCGGGTAAAATTTTAGTCGATAATTTTTTTGCCAACACATAATTTCCGCCATATATGTACGGACCATAAACTCCACCATCGGGTAAATCAATTATAGAATCTTTATTAGGAGCTTGAATATTTGTTTTTTGGGTATAGCCATCAAAAAATGGAATAGCAGAGGAGTTTCTACCCAGGAAAAATTTAGCGTTTGAATCTGCTTTAAATTCAGGTTTCAAATCATTCATAGATTGTAAGATCCTGGCGCTATCAGCAGCGCTGGCAGCAGCACTAAAAGATACGTAAGAAATCATCCTTCCTGGTTCTTGTATATATTTCGCTTTGTTATTTTTAAGATATGTTTCTATATCATCATCGCTCACTTTTATAGAACTATCACTTATTACAGTATACGGAACCGCCACATAAGATATAGTTGCAAAATCGTTTGTTTCTTCGTTCATCTCTTTTGAAAGCCATTTAGGTTGATAAATACTTGCAGAAATCATAGAAGTATATTTTGTATATAAGCTATTCATCCGCATAGGATCAATCAATTGAGAAATTATTTCGTCTCTTTGCTCCTGGTTTTTATTTCTCTTAGTTTGTGCCCACCATTGTTTAGCCTGTTCTATGTCGTATATCCCTGTTTTCTTATCAGTAAATGCTTGTTTTAGTTGTTGGGGGGCATCATCGCTAAACATAATAGAACTCATTTCGTCCGGAGTAAATGTGATTCCTAATTTATCAAATTGCCCTTGAACTACTTTTTCAGCTACCATTTGGTTCCACACAGATTCCATTATCTGGTTATTTTGAGAAGCCCCTCCATTTGGATACTGCTGTTCTATTTCCTTTACTTGTTTATTAAAATCGTCTAATTGGATCTTAGAACCATTTACAATACCAATTGTAGAAGTATTATTATTACCAAATAACGAACCACCTCGCCTGCTGCTCATAGAATCCATTAAGATAAAAGCAACAAGGCTTATACCGATAAGCGCTATGACTATTACAGCTCCTTTGTCCCGGATAGTCTGAATGATTGACATATTGTATTTTCTCTAAAATTTGAAATAAGGCGGCAAAAATAGTGTAAAATAAAATAGGAACAAATTGTGGATAACCTATTATCATTAGTACAGGCAAGGTTTTCTTATTAAAGATTCTGAAATAATTTTTTAAAATAAAATAACTGAAATAATTTTCAACATAATCATGTGAAAAAATAATTTTTTGTGTTATTAAAGACTATTATTAAAAAATAATTCCTTTATAAGTTCTAATAAGTTTTGGAATTTTAATGATTTGTAATCTTTTTAGAAAAGAAACCACATTTTACACCAGTCCTATTCACAAGTTTTTAAAAAAAATATTCAATTTATTTTTCAACATCTTTATTTGTTAACAGATGTTAAAATAACTAATTTTTAAAAGGATGCATGTTAAAATAAGGCTGTTAGAATTTTGTGGATAGGTGTGGATAAGAAGTTAATTTTAAATTTGCATCAACACAATAAATTTTTATGTCCACATATTCACACTCATAATAGTAATAGGCTTTTAAATTAATAATGTATTAATACTAAATACTATGGCAGATATTAACATTGAAATAGCAAAAAAGAATTTAGATAAAAAAGGTTTTCTCGATTTGAATATTGATGTTAACTTAGACCTCTTTGCAGAAATTGAACGTTTAAAAATAGAAAAAAATGCCATTATACTTGCACACTATTACCAGGAACCAGATATTCAGGATGTTGCCGATTTTATCGGCGATAGCTTGGCACTTGCACAAAAAGCACAATCCACCAATGCTGATATAATTGTTTTTGCAGGGGTACATTTTATGGCGGAAACAGCTAAAATACTGAACCCTCATAAAAAGGTTTTATTGCCAGACCTCAAAGCGGGATGTTCGCTTGCAGATTCAGCGCCTGCAGATCTTTTTAAAAAATTTAAAGATCAATATCCTGAGCATTTGGTAATTACTTATATCAATTGTTCTGCAGGTATGAAGGCGTTGAGCGATATTATCTGCACATCTTCCAATGCAGAAACGATTATAAATAGTCTTCCTAAAGAACAAAGAATAATATTTGCGCCAGATAAAAACCTGGGAGCTTATTTGATCAAAAAAACCGGAAGGGATATGGTTTTATGGAAGGGATCCTGTATTGTTCATGAAATATTCAGTCTTGAAAAAATAACCAAACTAAAAATGCGCCATCCAAACGCAAAAGTTATTGCTCATCCTGAATGCGAAGAACCAATACTGAAGGTGGCAGATTATATTGGGAGCACATCAGGTTTATTAAAATACACTTTAGAAAATCCGGCAACGGAATTTATTGTTGCCACCGAATCTGGTATTATTCACCAGATGCAACTAAAAGCGCCATTAAAAACTTTCATTCCCGCGCCGCCGGATAATATGTGCGCTTGTAACAATTGTCCGTATATGAAACTAAATACTTTGGAGAAATTGTATTTATGTATGGAATATGAAGAACCGGAAATTATAATGGATGAAAAATTAAGAATAGCTTCTAAGAAGCCTATTGAAAGAATGCTGGAAATAAGCAAGAGGTTTGGATTGTAGTAAAATAATGAATCTATCTTTAGGTTTATGAATTACCGAAAATAAAAATTGCTTATTCAAAATGAACAAGCAATTTTACAAACCCCAGAAAATAAATATTTTTAAGCGATAACACCTTCCGCAATTTTCGCTCTGATTTTCGCTTCTATTTCTTTTGCCAGATCAGGATTATCAACTAATAGTTGCTTTACTGCTTCGCGGCCCTGGCCAAGTTTTGTAGTGTCGTAACTAAACCAACTTCCACTTTTTTGCACAATTCCCAGGTCAACACCCATATCTATTATTTCACCAGTTTTAGAAATGCCACCACCAAAGATGATATCGAATTCTGCAACACGGAAAGGGGGCGCCATTTTATTTTTTACCACTTTTACTTTTACTCTGTTTCCTATTGATTGGTCGCCGTCTTTAATCTGTGCCAACCTCCGGATATCAAGCCTTACTGAGGCATAAAATTTTAAAGCATTCCCACCGGTAGTAGTTTCAGGACTACCAAACATAACGCCTATTTTATCGCGCAACTGGTTTATAAAAATGCAGCAGCAATTGGTTTTGCTGATGGTAGCTGTTAATTTTCTCATAGCCTGACTCATTAGCCTTGCCTGCAAACCCATTTTACTATCGCCCATTTCACCTTCCAACTCTCCTTTTGGAACTAAGGCAGCTACAGAATCAATCACCACAACATCCAGAGCACCGGAAAGAATTAATCTGTCTGCAATTTCCAATCCCTGCTCGCCATAGTCTGGCTGGCTTATTAAAAGATTGTCCACGTCCACGCCTAATTTCCTTGCATAAGCACTGTCAAAAGCATGTTCTGCATCTATAATCGCACACATGCCTCCTTTTTTTTGAGCCTCGGCTATTACATGAATAGCTAATGTTGTTTTACCAGAAGATTCCGGACCATAAATTTCAACAACTCTTCCTTTTGGAAGGCCGCCGATCCCCAGGGCAACATCTAAACCTATTGAGCCTGACGAAATTACTTCGTGTGGTTCCTGTGAACGTTCATTCATCATCATCACACTTCCTTTACCAAAATCTTTATCTATTTTTTCAATAGTTAATTTTAGCGCTTTTAACTTTTCAGAATTTTTATCTGCGTTATTATTGTTTGCTGCCATGTTACCTTTTTTAAAAGTGAATTTTTAAATTGTAAAGTTATAATTTGGACAAATATAGAGTTTATTACTTATTAACACTAATTTATTTAGTATTTAAATGTTAATTTTTTTAGTTTAAAAATTCAGAAGAGGTAAATCTGCTTTGGGAAGATTTCATAAAACAGTAAACAAGGAGTATTTTTGCACTCCTTGTTTAATACTTATCACATTTTCATTTTATTATTTATTGCATTAATTGCGTCTAAGTGCTTTTGAAGTGTCGGCAGTGTTTTCATTATAAAATCCTTATAATCAGTATCGGTTATTTTATCACCCGCAGTTTTAAAAGCGGCAATTGCATTTTTATGACCTTCAATCATCATTGATACATAATCCTTATCAAAAGTTTTTCCGGTTTCTTTACTCATTTTGTCAATAGTCTTTTGTTGATCAGCAGTAACAGTTGTGGGCAAATCAACCATTTTTTTTGATGCCATGGCTTTCAATTGGTTATTTATTTTTGTGTGGTCTGTTACCATCATTTCCCCAAAATCCTTTATAGATTGTGTCCCTGCATTTTTCATAGCTATTTTACCCATTTCTACTTCAAACATACCGTCTGCGGCGGCATCGGTCGAGAAATTTTTTACGTCATCACTTACCATAGCCATTTTAGAATTATTGGTGGTGTCTGTTGAAGAAGACATTTTACTCGAATCGATGCTCATCTTACTAGAAGAGGTAGTATCCGAATTCATAGAGCCTGATTTAGTTGAATTTCCATTGCAGGCCGAAAATAAAACTGCGCCTATTATTAATGAGGCTAAACTTAACTTTTTCATACAAATATTTTTTAAGATTAAATGATAAAGCCAAACCCACAAAATATGTTCCATGAAATAATAAAAGCGATAAGATTATTGGGAAATAATCATTTTTTTATCATTTTGTTGATTTTTTTACCGACGTGAGGAATGATTTACTTCCTTGACTCCGGGAGAAATGTTTTGAAATTAGGTTACTTTTTTTCGTTTAAGGTTTTTAGGTAACAAAATCCCTTTTTAAAATGAAGATTGATAGGTAAGTAATCTTTCCACAGCTTGCTGAAGTGTGTTTTCTTTTTTTGCAAAACAAAAACGTAAAACCCTATTTTCTTTTCCTTTCTTATAAAAGGCAGAAACCGGAATGGCTGCGACTCCGGCACGCATAGTTAATTTTTTTGCAAAATCAAGTTCACCCTCATTACTCAAGTCCTCAAAACTGTATAATTGAAAATAGCTTCCGCAAGAAGGTAAAGGTTTAAATTTAGTTTTAGCCATAAGGGTTTGAAAAAAATCCCTTTTTGATTGTAAATAGCTGCCCAAAGAAAGATATTCACTTTTATCCCGGAGAAATGTGGCAAGTGCGTATTGAACAGGCGTATTGCAGCTAAAACAATTGTATTGATGAACTTTTAAAAATTCTTTCATTAATGAATCGGGTGCTATGCAATAGCCGATTTTCCATCCGGTACAATGATATACTTTACCAAAAGAAAAGGCAACAAAACTTCTTTGAAAAAGATCTGGGTATTTTAAAATACTTTCATGTTGGAACCCATCAAAAATGATATGCTCATAAACCTCATCGCTTAAGATATTGATATCTGTATTTGCAACAATCTCTCTTAATTGATCAATATCATTTTTATCAAGAGTCCTGCCAGTGGGGTTCTTGGGAGAATTGATAATGATCATTTTAGTTGTCTTCGAAATCTTTTCTTTTACAAGATTCCAGTCTATCTTATAATCGGGATATTCGAGGGGAATTATAATGGGGATAGCGCCATTGATTTCAATATTTGGAATATAACTATCATATGCAGGTTCAAAAACAATAACTTCATCACCTTGGTTTAAAACAGAGGTCAAGGCGGTATAAATAGCATAAGTGCCTCCGGGAGTTATAGTAATTTCTTTGGCCGGATCCGCTTTGCATTTGTATAAAAAATCAACTTTTTGAGCAATGGCTTCTCTTAATGCTAACAATCCGTTTCTGTGTGCGTATTGATTATGTCCATCTCTCATAGCCTTGTTCACGAGGTCAATCAATTTTTCATTCATTTCAAAATCCGGAGTTCCTTGCCCGAGGTTTATAGCATTGTTTTTTGCTGCGAGGGAACTCATTACAGTGAAAATTGTTTCGCCAGTCTGGGGCAATTTGCTTTTGATATTATTGGGATACACCATATTTCGATTTAGTGAAATAATCGAAATTATACAATCGTTTCAGAAAATTTATGTTTTCTTTTTGCGGGGATATGCTACAAGAATTAAAGGGAATAGCCAAAGCAGCTTAGATAAATATTTGGTAGTTGTTTGAAATAAAGAAGCGTTTGGTGCCGGCGATGCATTTATTTTTCCAACTATTGCTTTTTTAGAATTGCCAAAACCATATTCAGCAGAAGCGGCGTTTTTATGGTAGAATTTTTTTAAACTATCTCCGTCGTGTTTCCAGTTTTTTAAATCCCGGTCTTCTATAGTCATGTCGGGTTCCATATCTGTATCAAAGTAATACCAGGAATTATTGAATTTCAATTCTGTCGTGTAATGATGAGGAAAACCGAGACTTCTGTAAGGCACATGATTTTCTTTCATCACCGCGGTCAATACTATTGCCTGCTGTGAACAACCGGCATAAGGGTATTTTAAAATATCTTCCGGGTTTACAGGATTAGCAACATCGTGCCCTAATAAACGCTGCGTTACTGCAGCTATCCAATTCTTATGTAAGCTGTAAACAGAAAAACCATGATAAAATCTTTGCTCTATTACATCGGAAATAACCATTGCGTATTGCAATGAATTATGCGCATATTTTTTTTGGGAAATACTGTCTGTATAATTTATCAATTTTTGGACAGAATTGATTCTTGAAAGAGAAGGGTCAAAGATTTCTATTTTATTATATCCCGGTTTGGGTTCAAGAGAAAAATTGAAAAAATTGGGCAAAAGAAGCAACGCAGATAAAGAGATTAAAAAGATTTTCATTGGATAAATGCGAAAAAATGGATATACAATGTAACGTTAAACAATTATAAATATTTCAGGAAACATCCATAAAAAGTTTTTCCTGCTAATTACATAAGAAATGTTAAAGATGTTTATCACCTTTATTCCTTTTTATTTCCGCTAAATATTCTTTTATGTTTTGCTCGTTTTCTTTTTTACAAACCAATAATGCGTCTTTGGTATCCACTACGATAAAATCGTCCAAACCTTGTAACAAAATTAATTTATCACTATTTGAATGAACCATATTTTTGTTGGAATCAAAGAGAATAATGTTCTCTCCGGCTACTGCATTATCATGGTAATCTTTTTCGAGGTTTTCATAAGCGCTTCCCCATGTGCCCAGATCGCTCCATCCAAAGGAAGAAGGAATTACATACACATTTTCCGCTTTTTCAAGTATTCCGTAATCAATTGAAATGCTTACACACAAAGGATATATTAATTCTATAGCTTCATTTTCTTTTTGGGTGTTCATAACTTTTTTTGCACCGGCAAAAAGCTCATGAGTTTCTGGTAAATATTTTTCAAAGGCAATAATTATATTTTTTGTTTGCCAAACAAAAATCCCTGCATTCCATAAAAAATCGCCACTGGCAATAAAGGTTTTAGCCAAATCCAAATCTGGTTTTTCGGTAAAGGTTTTTACCTTGTACACATTATCGCTCACTGCATGTTGCTCAAATTGAATATATCCATAACCGGTATTGGGCTGAAAAGGTTTAATGCCTAATGTTAGCAGAGCATTATTTTTTTCAGTGAATTCCAGCGCTTCAAGACAAATCTTAATAAAAGAAGTTTCATCCGTTATAAGATGATCTGCCGGCGCACAAATTAAATTACTATCGGGATTCAATTGTTGAAGTTTATAAGAAATGAAGGCAATGCAGGGAGCGGTATTTTTGCGCGAAGGTTCACAAACAATATTATCAGGTTTAATCTGCGGTAATTGTTTAGAGACAATTTCTTTGTATTGATAAGAGGTTACCACATAAATATTTTCTATAGGAATAAATTGAGCAAAGCGGTTGAAAGTACTTTGAATCAGCGTTTTCCCCGTGTTTAAAATATCCAGAAATTGTTTTGGGTAATCAACTCTGCTTACTGGCCAGAACCGGCTTCCAATACCTCCTGCCATGATGGCCACATAATTATTTCTATTCATAATTAATTTGTATTAAATAATCCCTTCGCGGACAAGATCATGTAAATGGATAATCCCTTCGTAGTTATTTTTAAAAGTTACCACAAGTTGTGTTATGTTATTTTTCCGCATGATTTCCAGCGCATTTATGGCTAGTTCATTTTTATCAACCGTTTTTGGGTGTAGAGTCATAATTTCTTTTGCTTTTAGACCATTATGATATAAATTTTTTTCCAACATTCTTCTTAGGTCGCCATCAGTAATAATTCCAGCTATTTTTTCTTTATTTTCCAAAACAACGGCTACGCCTAAGCGTTTTTTTGTAATCTCAATAATTACATCTTTCAACAAACTTTCTGTATTGACTGACGGTTTTTCGTTATTTACAGAAAGATCACCCACATGCAGATATAACTTTTTTCCTAATGTTCCACCCGGGTGAAATTTAGCAAAATCGTTTGAATCAAAACCTCGTAATTCCATTAGGCACACCGTAATAGCGTCTCCCATTACCATTTGAACAGTTGTGCTGCTTGTAGGAGCGAGATTATAGGGCGAAGCCTCTTCTGTCACCGTTGTATTTAAAACGAAATCCGCGCATTTTGCCAGGTAGCTATCCATATTGCCACACATAGCGATAAGTGTATTTTTAAAGTTCTTAATAATTGGCACAAGCACCTTTATCTCGGGACTTTCACCGCTTTTACTTATGATCATTACTATGTCTTCTTGCTGTACCATTCCTATATCTCCATGAATGGCGTCAGCAGCATGTAAAAAAACCGAAGGTGTGCCGGTACTATTTAAAGAGGCGACTATTTTTTGGGCAATAATAGCGCTTTTACCAATTCCACTTATTACGAGCCGGCCTTTGCATAAGTTTAATTGTAAAATAACCTTTTCAAAGTCTTTATTGATAGAACCAATCAAACCTGCGACAGAACGCGATTCTGCCAGAATCGTTTCTTTTGCAGTAATAATTATTTTATTTTTCATTTAAAAAATATACTAAATTGAAAATTTGTTTCATAAAAACAATTATTTTTTGAAAATAATGCAAACGTACTTGAAATGTACGGTTGGGCAAAACCAAGGAATTTGATTTAATTCCACAAATACTTCGTACCTTAACCCACTTAATAGATCAGATTAAAGCTAATAAATATAAAAGTTATTTTAACCTCAATTTTAAAATACAATAAATTAACTTCGAATCCCTAAAAAATTAATGTAGAGAAAGAAACGAAAAACCATGCCTACAACAAAATCAAAAACAACTACAAAAACCAAACCATCAAAATTTTCAAATACCAATAAGGCTTCAGCAACTGCTAAAAATGGAATACTTGCCGGTCAACTTCAAAAACATTTTGGATTTAATTCTTTCAAGGAGCCACAGGAAGAAATTATCAACAGTCTTTTGTCGGGCAAAGATACTTTTGTGATAATGCCTACCGGCGGCGGCAAAAGCCTTTGCTATCAATTACCTGCCATTATTAGCGAAGGGTGCGCTATTATTGTATCACCACTGATAGCTTTAATGAAAAACCAGGTTGACCTGGTAAGAGGATATAGCAGCACAGATAATATTGCTCATTTTTTAAATAGTTCTTTAAACAAAGGACAACAGAAAATTGTAAAAGAAGATCTTGTTTCCGGAGTTACTAAATTATTATATGTAGCTCCTGAAACATTAACCAAAGAAGAAAATGTAGATTTCTTTAAGGAGTTGAAAATTTCTTTTTTTGCTGTTGACGAAGCGCATTGTATCAGTGAATGGGGGCATGATTTCAGACCCGAATACAGGCGACTTCGTGAAATTATGGATAAGATAAATGAAAAAATTCCTGTAATTGCATTGACGGCAACTGCCACACCAAAGGTACAAAGTGACATTAAAAAAAATCTTGGTTTAAGAGATCCTAATATTTTTATATCTTCTTTTAATCGTTCAAATTTATATTATGAAGTAGTCCCCAAAGTAAAAAAAGACCAGGCTATAAAAAGTATGGTAAAGTTTATTTCTCAAAATAAAGGGAAGAGTGGAATTATTTATACTCTTAACAGGAAGACAACCGAAGAACTGGCACAAACCTTAATGGCAAATGGAATAAAAGCGGTGGCTTATCATGCAGGCTTAGATACTAAGTTAAGAGCAAGCAGGCAAGATCAATTTTTGGGAGAGGAGATTCAGGTTATTGTTGCCACCATTGCTTTTGGAATGGGAATTGATAAGCCGGACATTCGTTTTGTAATTCATTACAACATACCAAAATCTATAGAAAATTATTACCAGGAGACAGGGCGTGCCGGAAGAGATGGGCTTGAGGGGAAATGTTTACTTTATTACTCTCACAAGGATGTGGCTAAACTCGAACATCTTATGCGCGACAAATCATTAACAGAAAGAGAGATCGGCGCACAATTAATTAACGAAACCGTTGCTTATTCAGAAAGTGCCGTTTGCCGGAGAAAGATGCTGCTTAATTATTTTGGAGAAATTTATGAAAAAGATAACTGCGGCGGAAAATGCGATAATTGTAAAAAACCCAAAGAACTTATTGAGGCCAAATCAGAGGCTCTTATTGCTTTAAAAGCCATACGTTCTCTGGAAGAAAGATTTCCAATTACCTATATGATTCCTATAATTATAGGCAAATTGAATCCCCAGATTAAAATGTATCGTCACGAAGAAAAGGCTGAATTCGGAACCGGAAAAGATAAAGACGAGCATTTCTGGAATTCTCTGATAAGACAGATGCTGCTTGAGAATATTATTAAGAAAGATATTGAAGATTATGGCGTTTTAAAAATTACCCCAAAAGGCGAAATGTTCCTTAATAAACCTACTTCATTTAAGATAGCTTTAAATCATATTTACGAAACAGACGGTGATGAAGAAGAAGATGATGGAGATACAAGTGAGGCAACCGCTGCAGACGAAAAACTTATCGAATTATTAAAAACCCTTAGACAGCACGAGGCTAAAAAACATAAACTACCTCCTTTCGTGATTTTTCTTGAAAACAGTCTGATAGATATGGCAACATTGTATCCTACTACTTTAAAAGAATTGGAAAAATGCCAGGGCGTAAGCGTAGGAAAAGCTTTAAAATTTGGAAGGCCCTTTGTAAATCTCATTGAGAAATATGTAGAAGAAAATGAAATTGAAAAGCCGGATGATTTTGTAATGAAGAGCGTCGTAAATAGGAATAATAATAAAATTTTTATTATTCAAAATGTGGATAAAAAAATGCCTCTTGAAACTATTGCCAAAAACAGGACATTACAACTTGGAGAGCTTTTGGAAGAAATGGAAACTATTGTTGCCAGTGGAACAAAATTAAACCTTGACTATGCTATAGAGGACCTAATGGAAGAATATGAGAGAGATGAAATCATAGATTATTTTAAAGGCTGCGAAACTTCCAGTCTTGAAACCGCGAAAGAAGAGCTTTCAGAAGGAAATTATACCTTAGAGCAATTGAAGATTATGAGGATTAAGTTTTTGTGCGAATATGGTAATTAAAGCAAGTTGAAAAATGAATTTTTATTTTAGATGAATAATTCTATTTTTGCCGCCCGTTCGTTGGTGCGGTAGCTCAGTCGGTAGAGCAAAGGACTGAAAATCCTTGTGTCGGCGGTTCGATCCCGCCCCACACCACAAATGTTGAGACTCAATAGTAATAATAGTTTCAACCTTTTTTATTTTTTAGAACTCATAGTCAAATAACCCAAGAGTTAACAAAAAAGTTAACACTTTTAAATTTTGAACTATGATACTATTAAAAAACGGTTGCTCATACTCGGGATTAAATGTAACTCCAAAGAATTGGAACTCTTCCAATGCTCCTTTAAAAAGGAAATGGTTTATTTCCTATAGATATTACTCATCTGAATTCAAGAAAGGGAAACTGAAAATAATAAAAGGAGGCATTAACCACTTAAAAACGCTATACGAGCGTAGGGAAACTGTCAAAGCATTACTAAAAATCGAGAAAGATTTAGTAGAAAGGCAAGGCTATAATCCAATACTTAACGAAGTAATTACAGAAAATACAGATTATATTATTGCTCCTGATTGTGGATTTAATCGGGCACTCAAATTAGCTTATGATCGTCTTGAATATGAGGAAACGACTATGAGTGATCTTAGAAGTGTAATTAAAGGTGTTTCAGAAGCAGCAACACGGCTTCAGTTGTCTCACAAGCCAATTAATGAAATTAAGCGAAGGAATATTTTAAGTATATTAGATAATTGCTCGGAACACATTGCTCATTGGAGTGCTAAGAGATACAATAAATATAAGGCCTACCTGAGCATATTATTTAAAGAATTGCTCAACGTTGAAGCAATTGAGGGTAACCCGGTGAGAGATATTGAAAAGAAGACAACTATAAAAACAATGAGAGAAGTCCTGACCCAGGAGGAAAGAAAAAAAATCAATAAATACTTGATGGAAAATTATTTTAATTTCTGGCGTTTCCTACAAATATTCTTTCATTCCGGTGCAAGAGAAACGGAATTGATGAAATTAAAAAAAGAGAAAGTTTTTATTAATGATCAGTATTACATTGTTACTGTAATGAAAAGGGGGCAGCCCACTGAAGTTAAAAAACCAATTAAGGATAGTGTAAAAAAATTATGGGAAGAAATAAGTAATGAAGCGAAGGTTGGACAATTTTTATTTTCAAAAAATTTATGTCCCGGTGCTGATTCCATTAGCCCTCGTCAAATTACAAGAAGGTGGAAAACACATGTGAAGGACAAACTAAAAATTACTGCAGACTTCTATAGTTTAAAGCATCTTAACTTAGATGAAGTAAGTGAAATTCTTTCACTTGAAGCCGCTTCAAAAATGGCGAGCCATCTAAGTACAAAAACAACAGAAGGTTCTTATACGATAGGTAAAAGTGAAAGAGATCTTAAACAGTTACGGGGACTTAATAATAGCTTTGCTTAAATTAAAGATTGATAGCAACTATAGGAACTGCTAAATCATTGCTACCCCTCCGTAAATAAATAGCGAAATTATTGCAGGAATTCTGATGATTATATTTCCCCTTTCTTCAACAATACGAAAAAGAAATCGAAAGCCGAGAGAAGCAGAAAAAAAGAGATAAATAAAAGGATAAATGAGGGCTTAAAAAAAATCAGGCAGGATCTTGATATAGGAAACCACTTCAGCCACCTTTTTCAAGTTCACTGTGTATGGCTTGCGCTATGCCTGTCGCATGCGGGGATTGGAATACAAACAGTTTTCCTTACCTGCAATAGAAAAAGACCAAAAGTTGCCTGTAGTGCTCAATGGTTCAGAAGTGAAAGCATTATTAAAAGCCTGTAAACTTTTGAAGCATCGTCTTATTATTGGCCTGTGTTATGGATGTGGCCTGCGTTGTAGTGAGGTCAGGAATACAAAAGTTGCCGATGCAGACCTGGAACGCGGTATGCTGCATGTGAAGCAGGGCAAAGGTTCCAAAGATCGTTGTCTTCCTTTAGGCAAGATGCTTTGTCGTGGTATTGCCCAATATATTTCAGCAGAACATCCCCGTAACTATTTATTTGAAGGCAATGATGGGGAAGCCATGTCGCAGCGCGGAACACAGTGGGTAGTGGGCGAAGCGGTAAAACGCGCCGGCATCCGCAAAGAAGTGCACACCCATACGTTGCGACACAGCTATGCTACGCATCTGTTAGAACAAGGTGTCAACATCCTGGTCATCAAAGAACTGCTGGGTCATGCACATATAGAAACCACAATGGTGTATCTGCACATAGCAAAACCTGATACTAAGAATGTATTCAGCCCTTTGGACACTTTATATAAGCAAAGCTGATGCAGCCGCTATATGAAGTAGCCGGTGTGCTCAATGCACACTGGCCTGCCGTACAGGGAAGTGCAAAGTTCAATACGTGGCAATTGCGTACACTCAATGCCATTAGAAGGTGCCGGAGTGCCGCCCTTGGCGCACATGTCGATGGTTGTACTTCCTGCGGCCACCTGCGCATCAGCTATAATAGTTGCCGCAACAGGCATTGTCCTAAGCCGGACAAGCCGGAACTAAACAGGAAAACATTTAACTTTCCAATATTATGGAATCACTTACTCAAAGATATTGCGAAAAAATCAGCGGCATACTTGGTTGTTACGACCGCATAGTTAT
>Ga0307373_10007653_pt1 | contig 16782 bp, 15 predicted proteins | sample OX2MG_FD_202534 | JGI IMG/M metagenome (GOLD analysis project Ga0307373, IMG submission 202534) | Soil microbial communities from Risofladan, Vaasa, Finland - OX-2 | ecosystem: Environmental > Terrestrial > Soil > Coastal area > Acid sulfate soil | place: Finland: Risofladan, Vaasa | collected... | reverse complement strand
GTCTTCGATCGCGGCGAAGGCGGCCAACAGATCGGTGGCGCCGGGCGCGGCAAGCTGGGCGTAGATGATGGCCTCCACCGGCGCCTGACCGTCCTCGCCGACCAGCGCGGCCACCGTGGTCTCCAGCTTGGCGGCGATCTTGACCAGCATCGACGCCGACACGCGATTGGCGCCGCGTTCGTACTTCTGCACCTGCTGGAAGGTGATTCCGAGCGCAGTGGCGAGCTGGGTCTGGCTGAATCCCAGCCAGCGACGGCGGATCCGGACGCGCGCGCCGACGGCGACATCGATCGGATCGGGACCTTGGCGCGTCATGGCCATGGATTGTGTCTCCCCAGGGATAATCCTTAGAGTGGATTAGAGCCGAAGCATCCGAAACGCCAGCATGTCAAGGCTGGGCGCGAGATTTCGTCGCAGCCGCCCGCCGACTTGACTGCCGCTAGGGCCAACCGCGCTCAGCCCGGTGCGCTGCGGCGCAAACGCGGAGAGATTCCATCATGGCCACCAGGCCGCTGATCGCCGAGGAGACCGCCCGGGCCGTGATCGACCCGGACGCCTATGCGGACGGCGTCAGCGCCGACGCCGCGTTCCGATGGCTGAGGGCCAACAATCCGCTGGGCCTCGCCGAACTCGAGGGATATTTCCCGTTCTGGGTGGTCGCCAAGCACGCCGATATTCTCGAGGTCTCGCGCCAGAACGATCTCTTCCGCTCGGGCGAGCGCTCCACGACGTTCAATACCCGCGAGGGCGACGCGCGCGTGCGCCAGATGACCGGGGGCAGCCCGCACCTGCTGCGGACCCTGGTGCAGATGGACGCGCCGGACCACGCCAAATATCGCCTGCTGACGCAATCGTGGTTTCTGCCGCAGAACATCCGCCGGCTGGACGAGCGCATTCGCGAGATCGCCCGCGAGCACGTCGCCCGCATGGCCGAACTCGGCGGTGCGTGCGACTTCGCCCGCGATATCGCCGTCACCTATCCCTTGCGCGTGATCATGGAGGTGCTGGGCGTTCCGGCCGAGGACGAGCCGCGCATGCTGCGCCTCACCCAGGAACTCTTCGGCGCCTCCGATCCCGACCTCAATCGCTCGCGCGGCGCCCCTGGCGAGGAAGCCAACCCGCTAGGCGACCTGCAGTCGGTCATCGCGGACTTCTTCGCGTATTTCAAACGCATGACTGACGAGCGCAAGGCGGCGCCACGCAACGATCTGGCCAGCGTCATCGCCAACGGCCGGATCGACGGCGCGCCGATCAGCGATTTCGAGGCGATGAGCTACTACGTCATCGTGGCCACGGCCGGCCACGACACCACCTCCTCGTCCACCGCCGGGGCGATCTGGGGCCTGGCCGAAGCCCCCGCGCAACTGGCGAAGCTCAAGGCCGATCCATCGCTGATCCCCGGTCTCGTCGAGGAGTCGATCCGCTGGACCACGCCGGTGAAGCATTTCATGCGCACTGCCATGGCCGATTACGAACTGCGCGGGCGCCGCATCGAGGCTGGCGACTGGCTCTGGCTCGCCTATCCTTCGGGCAATCGTGACGAGGAGGTGTTCGAGGACCCGGACTGCTTCCGCGTCGACCGCAACCCCAATCGGCACCTCTCGTTCGGCTACGGCGCGCACCTCTGCCTTGGCCAGCATCTGGCCAGGATGGAGATGCGCATCCTCTGGGAGGAGTTGATCCCGCGCCTGCAAGAGCTGGAACTTGCGGCCAAGCCGACGCTCGCGCGCGCCAGCTTCGTCAGCGGTCCCAAGAGTCTGCCGATCCGCTATCGGCTCGCGTAGGCGCGATCAGGCGCGACCGCCGTCCTTGCCGGCCATCAGTTCCTGCTTGCGCGCGGCAAGGCGGGCGCCGAGTCCGGCAAGGTCGGCGTCGGTCTTCCTGACCTTCGGGAAGAGTTGGTTCTCCTCCTCGTCGACGTGGTGCTCGATCTGCTCGCACAGAACCTGGATCTTCGCGTCATAGAGTTCTTCGCCGGGCGACATGGCTTCGATCTCGCCGATCAGCTCCTTGGCCGCGGCGTGCTCGACGATGGCCTCCTCGACCAGCTTCTCGTCCTTTTGCGCCAGCGACTCCTCGGCGGCCGGATAGAAGATCTCCTCCTCGATCCGGGCGTGGACCGTCAGGGCAAGGCAGATCTTCGCGGCGATCTCCTGTTTGCGGGCGTTGCCGGAAGCCTTGCGGTAGTCGGCGAACATTTTCTCGACCTCGCGGTGGTCGGAGGTGAGCAGCTTCGTCGCGTCTTCGGAGCGGGCGGCTCTGCGGGCGCTTTCAGGCTCGGTTCCCCGGTGCGGCGTGGTTCCGGTAGGCATGGCGGACTCCTGGGTTGGGTTGCGTGTCGTCCGGCATTCAACAACCCGATCTGGCGGCGGTTCCGGCAAGCCAAAGAGTCTTGACCGGAACGCCCCGGGACCGCTGGTGGAGCAGGTGACGCGCGCGGGGACCATCGTCGTGGCGGGAGCGGGGGCGATCGGCTCGACGCTCGCCTTCATGCTGGCGCGCGCCGGGCGCCAGGTGATCCTGGTCGATTCCGTCCCGCCTGGCGCCAACGCCTCCGGCATCGCCGCCGGAATGCTCGCCCCGGCATTCGAGAGCCTTTTCGATGCAGATCCGGCGGATCGGTTCGCTCTCCTCGCGTCGGCCCGCGACGCCTGGCAGGCGCTCGCCGCCGCCATCGGTCTGCCGCTGGCGCGGGATGGATCAATGGCCGTCGGCTCCGAGGCGGAGGTCGCGGGCTGGAGCGTCGGCCTCGAAAGGCTCGGCGCACAGCGACGCATCCTGAGCTCGGTCGAGGTGGCGCGGCTGGCGCCGGCGGTGCGGGGCGGCCTTTGCGCCGTTTTCTCGCCCGAGGACTGGCGCCTCGACGCCGTCGCCGCATTGGCGGCCCTGCATCGCGCGGCCGAGACCGAAGGGGTGCGCCTGGCCGCCGCCCGGCTGACCGGTTTCGACGGCGAGCGGGCGCACCTGAACGGCGCTGCGGCGATCCCAGCGGACCTGATCGTTCTGGCCACCGGCGCGGCCCGCGAACTCGCCGGCGTCGCCCCCGAACTGGCGGCCCTGCGGCCGGTCAAGGGCCACATTCTGCGCGCCGCGGCGGCCTGGCCCGCCGGTCCGGTAATCCGTGCGCCAGGGATCTATCTTTGCGCCGGCTCAGGGGGGGCGATCCTCGGCGCAAGCATGGAGGCGGGCCTGGCCGATACGCGCATCGACGAGGCGGTGGTGCGCGCACTGGTCGCCCGGGCCGAGCGCATCGTTCCCGGCGTCGGCCGTCTTTGCTGGCGCGCCGCGGCCGGGGTTCGCGCCGCCACCGGCGACGGGCTGCCGATGGCGGGAGTCAGCAGTTCGCCCGGAGTCCTGCTCGCCGTCGGGGCGCGCCGCAACGGCTGGCTGCTTGCCCCGGTCATCGCCCAGGTCGTGCTCGAACTCCTCGACGGCGCTCCGGCGTCCCCGCTCGCGCGCCTTTTCGCTCCGTCCCGGCCGGGCGTCTGGTCATGTTAGCGACCGGTTAACCATGAATCTTCACCAATCCATCCATGTCGGTGCAGTCGATCAGCGGCGTCGTCGAGGCGGCGATCCAGCGCGCGTCGAGCGCCACCGGCGTGGACTTCGGGTTCCTCATGGGCGCGGCGCGGCGCGAGAGCGGCTACGATCCCACCGCAAGGGCGAAGACCTCCTCGGCTGCGGGCCTCTTCCAGTTCATCGACCAGACCTGGCTCGCCACCTTGAAGCGCCACGGCGCGAAATATGGCTACGCCCGCTACGCGGAGCTGATTCAGCAAGCCCCGAACGGCAGGCTCTATGTACCGGGCGCCCAAGCCCGCGCGGCCGTGATGGACCTGCGGCTCGATCCGCATGCCGCGGCCCTGATGGCCGGCGAGCTGACGGCCGATCACGCGGCCTACCTGCGTGGACGCGTCGGACGCGAGCCCACGGCGGGGGAGCTCTACATCGCCCACGTGCTGGGTCCGCAGGGCTCGGCCAGGCTCATCGACGCGGTTCGCGCGACGCCCGGCGCGGGCGCCGCCGCCCTCTTTCCCGAGGCCGCCGCGGCGAACCGGGCCATCTTCTACCCCGGCGGTCGCACCGCGTCGGTGGCCGAGGTCTACGCCAATCTCACCGCCGGCCCCGGCGGTCCGCCGCCCATCCAGGCGCCGCGCACCATCAGCCAGGGCTTCATCCAATATGCGGGCGCCCGGCAAAGCGAACTCGCCGCCGAGCAGGATGCGGTGGTCGCCCTCGTCCTGCGAGGGCCCGAAGGCGAGGATGACGCGGGCGCCGGGGGCAGGGCCGCGACGGGCCTGTTCTCGGCCGCGATGCTGCGCGCGCTCTCCGAGGCCGAGAGCCAGGACCGCACCACCTGAAGGGCATGGCGGGCCCCGGTCGCCGCCGCGGCAGACTATGTGGCGGCTCGGCCATCCGGCCGCGCGACGAAGACGACGTTGTCGTAACGGACGCCTTCGGCCTCGTAGCTGAAGTCGCGGCTTGTATCGCGCATCATGCCTAGCCGTCGCATGACCGCCTGCGAGCGCAGGTTCGTGGGCGAAGTGTAGCTCAGCACCTCGGCGAAGCCGCAGCGGGTGAAGCCGTCGTCGAGCACCGCGGCGGCCGCCTCAGAGGCGTAGCCGTGGCCCCAGGCGTCGGCGATCATGCGCCAGCCGATCTCCACCCCGGCGCCCGCGGCCGCGTGAGTCTCGTGGATCGGCATGACGCCGACAAGACCCAGGAACTTGCCGTCGGCGCGCTCCAGCGCCATGCGGCCGAAGCCCAAACGCCGATAGGCCCCGGCATAGCGGTCGAACCTGGCGTCGCTCTCGGCCCGTGTCAGCGGCGCCGGATGGTCGTGCATCACCACCGGGTCGGCGAACATTGCCGCAAGCGGTTCACGATCCGCCTCGCGCCAGGGCCGGACGACGGTGCGGAGGGTGCGCAGCGGCATCGGCGAGGCGCTTAGAGGCCGCTCATGGTGCGCTGGCCGCGGCGCATGCGCAGGTAGGGCAGGGGACGGCTGGGGTCCTGCAGCTTTTGCGGAATCTCACGCAGCACGAAGCCGGTCACGGTCGGCAGATCGAGGGCGAGGGCTTCCTCCAGCTCGAGCCAGGCGATCTCGGCCAGTTCGCCGCAATCGGGCTGGCGCTCCAGGCTGATCAGCCGGTCGGCCTCGGCCATGAAGAAGCGCGCGTCGAAGCGCTTGGGCACCATCGGCGGCGTCACGGCGCGGGCGATGAAGTCGAGGGCGGACAGGTCGGGCAGGGCGTTCTGGGCGACGAACTGGCGCCAGGGTCCGGCGATCGGCCGGTGGTGTCCGGGACGGGCGAGCAGCAGCCCGGTCTCCTCGAAGGTCTCGCGGATGGCCGCGAGCGCCAGCGCCCGGGCGCGCTTGGGCGGCGCGGCCAGAAACAGGCGCTCGGCCACCTCCGGCCGCAGTTCCGCCGCCACCGGGGCGCGGAAGTCCGACGCATCGATGCGCCCGCCAGGGAACACCCACTTGTCGGGCATGAAGTCGTGGCCGCCGTGGCGCCGGCCCATCAGCACGCGCGGCTTCGGGCCATCGCGGCGCAGGACGATCAGGGTGGCGGCGTCGCGCGGGCGCACGGCGCGCGCGCCCTTGGCCCGCACCCCGTCCATGCGGGGGCGTTCAAACGCTTGTTCGGTCATGCCGGCGACATTGGCGCGGGCCGCGCCCGGCCGCAAGCGCTTCGGCGCCGCCGTCAACGCCTCCTGGCTGGACGCCGGCCCGCAGGCGGCCGCTCGCGCCTGTCGGCAGGACGCCGTGTGCGGGCGCCCTCGGTCGCCGCCTCGGGCTCGCTCAGCATCTCGAAGATCAGGCCGCCAGTGATCGGCGTCGCCTCCAGAAGCTTGACCTCGACCTCGCGTCCAAGTCGCCAGCGCCGGCCGCTGCGCTCGCCCACGAGGGCGTGGGCGCGCTCGTCATGGACGAAGTATTCGCCGCCGAGGCTCGAGATCGGCGCGAGCCCGTCGGCGCCGGTCTCGGCCAGGCGCACGAAGAGACCGAAGCGGGTGACGCCGGTGATGCGGCCGGCGAACTCGGCCCCGACGCGCTCGGCGAGGAAGGCGGCGACGTAGCGGTCGGTGGCGTCGCGCTCGGCGGCCATGGCGCGGCGCTCGGCCAAGGTGATGCGTTCGGCCGTGTCCTTCAGCCCGGCGACGTCGGTCTCGGTGAGCCCGTCCTCGCCCATGCCGAGGGCGCGAATCAGGGCGCGGTGGACGACGAGGTCGGCGTAGCGCCGGATCGGCGAGGTGAAATGTGCATAGCGGTCGAGGTTCAGACCGAAGTGGCCGATGTTCTCGGTCGCATAGATCGCCTGGGACTGAGTGCGCAGCACCACCTCGCCCACGATCTCGGCATGTGGCCCGCCGCGGGTCTCCTCCAGCAAACGGTCGAAGCGGCGGGTGGTGGGCGCCTCGCCCTTTGACCAGGCGATGCCGAGGGTGTCCAGGAAGTCGACCAGCGCCATCACCTTCTCGTCGCTGGGCGCATCATGGATTCGGTAGATCAGCGGCGTGCGGCGCTGCTCCAGGGTCTCGGCGGCGCAGACGTTGGCCTGGATCATGAACTCTTCGATCAGCTTGTGCGCCGGCAGCGCGGCGCGCGGGACGATCTGGGCGATCCTGCCATCGGCGCCGAAATGGATGCGCCGTTCGGCCGAGTCGATCTCCAGCGGCGCGCGGGCGTCGCGGCCGGCCTTCAGAACCGCATAGGCCGCGAAGAGCGGCTTCAGCACCCGATCCGTCAGCGCCGCGGCGCGCGCATCGGCGCGTCCGTCGATGGCGCCTTGCGCCTCCTCGTAGGAAAGGCTGGCGGCCGAGCGCATCAGGGCGCGATGGAAGCGATGGCTGCGTTTCTTGCCGTCGGCGCCGAACACCATGCGCACCATGAGACAGGCCCGGTTCTCGCCTTCACGCAGCGAACAGAGGCCGGCGGAAAGAGCCTCCGGCAGCATGGGTTCGACCCGGTCGGGGAAATAGACGCTGTTGCCTTTCTCGCGGGCGTCGCGGTCCAGGGCCGAGCCGGGGCGCACATAGGCCGCCACGTCGGCGATGGCGACACAGACGATCCAGCCGCCGGCATTGCGCGGATCGCCGTCCGGCTCGGCGAAGACGGCGTCGTCGTGGTCGCGCGCGTCGGGCGGATCGATGGTGACGAGCGGCGCCTCGCGCAGGTCGAGGCGTCCGGCGAGCGTCGGCGCCGCCGCGGCCGCGGCTTCCGCCTCGGCGGCGTCGGAGAAGCCGGTGGGGATCGCGTGCGCGTGGATGGCCAGGAGCGAGGCGGCGCGCGGATCGTCCTCGCGGCCCACCACCTCCAGCACCTTGCCGCGCCTGGGGCCGTAGCGGCGCTCGACTGCGCCCGCCACCTGCGCCAGCACGAGGTCGCCGTCCTTCAATTCCCGCGCCTCGGCAGGGGCGAGCAGCAGGCTCTCCCTGGCGCGGCGGTCCACAGGTTCGACCCGCACCTCGCTGCGCGCCTTGCGCACCACCCCTAGGATGCGATGCGCGCTCTGACCCAGGCGCTTGATCAGCCGCGCCTCGACCTCGCCAGTGTCCAGACGCTGGAAGCGCACCAGCAGGCGGTCGCCGAGGCCCGGCGCGCCGGCCGCCTTCTCGGTCCGATCCGGCGCCAGCCGCGTCGGCGGAACTGCATCGCCGCCCTTGACGAGACGCACGAAGAGGTCGCCGTCCGCGTCGCGCTCGACCACATCGGCGACGCCCACCGGCGGAAGACCTTCGGGTTGGGCGCCCTGCTTTCGTCCGCGTCTGGCGGGAGGATGGGAGCGTTGGCGCGCCATGCCGCTCCGAAGCTCTCACACCGGCGCAGGCGTCGCAACCCGGCACGCGCGAACGCTGTCGCGACCTCGTCCCGAAGTGCTATGGTCCAGCCTGTCGTCGCAGCCGCGCTGATCCGCCGGCAGCCGCCGATGCGTCAGTTCGACATTCCGCCCGCTGCACCTGCCTGAACGGAGATCAGAGATAACCGCACCTCGCTTCCTCGTCGCCTGCGCCAGCCTCGCGGCTCTGGGGAGCGCGGGCGTGGCCCTGGCCGCATCGCCGCCGGTCGGGCCGACCGCCCGTGCGGCGCCCGCCGCGCGCCTAGCGAGGCCGAACGACCGGGCGCAGATCGAGGCGCTGGAGCACCGCTTCATCGCCGGCTTCGACGCGAGGGACGTGAAGGCCATCATGGCGAACTATGCACCTGGCGATCAGCTCTTCGTCTTCGATGTCGTGCCGCCACGCCAGTATGTAGGCTGGAGCGCCTACAAGGCCGACTGGGAGGCGCTGTTCAGGGCCTATCCCGGCCCCGTCGAGGCGCGGCTGGCGCAGCTCAGCGTGACCGTCGTCGGTCCGGTCGCTTACGGGCACAGCATCCAGACGTCCGCCCTCACCGGCCCGAACGGCGCCAAGTCGACGATGGTGATGCGCGTCAGCGACGTCTATCGCAAGCTCGGCGGGCGATGGAAGATCGTCCAAGAGCACGTCTCCGTGCCGGTCGATCTCGCCACCGGCAAGGCGGACCTGCAGTCGCGGCCCTAGCCGCGGTGGCGGCCCTTGCTCAGACCCCGCGGCCGGCAACCGCTCGGCGGCCGGCGCCGGTTCCGGCGATCCTGCCGAACACCGCGCCCGCGGTCAGGCCGGTCCCGCCGGGGTAGTTGAAGTAGAAGAGGCCGCCCACCAGTTCCCCTGCGGCGAAGAGGCCCGGTATGGGGCCGCCGTCGGTGCTGATCACGCGCGCGTCGGTGTCGATCCGCACGCCTCCGAAGGTGAAGGTAACGCCGCAGGTGACGCCGTAGGCCTCGAACGGCGGCGTCTCGATGGGGTTGGCCCAGTTGGATTTCTCGATGGCGAGCCCGAGCGTCCGACGTCCGTCCTTGACGTTGGGGTCGAAGCGGATGTCGCGCGTCACCGCGGCGTTGAAGGCCTTCAGGGTCGCGAGCGCCCCGGCGGCATCGACGCCCTCCAGCTTGGCGGCCAGGTCCTCGAGGGTGTCGGCTCGCACCTTGGTGACCTGGCGGATGCGGTATTCGTCGCGCAGCAGCGGGATCGTGGCCGCGTCGAACACCTGCCAGGCGAACTGACCCGGCTGCGCCAGGATCACCTGGCCGTACCTGGCGTAGGTATAGTTGCGGAAATCCGCGCCCTCGTCGACGAAGCGCTCGCCACGAGCATTCAGCATCACGCCAAGGGGATAGGAATGCTTCTGGAACCCGTCGCCCACCGAGAGATCGCCATAGGCCGGCGCGTTCAGGTCCCAGCCCACCGCATGGCAACCGGACCAATGGCCGGCCGGTTCGGCGCCGGCGGCGAGCGCCATGGCGATGCCGTCGCCGGTGTTGAAACGCGCGCCGCGCACCTTGGCGAGATCCCAGCCGGGGCCGAGATAGCGGGTGCGCCACTCGGCGTTGGCCTCGAAGCCGCCGCAGGCGAGCACGACGCTCCTGGCCGCGACCGTCTGCGTCCTGCCCTCGCAGCGCACCGTGACCCCGGTGACGCACGTCTCGTCGGTGGCGAGCGCGAGGGCGCGGGCCTGGAACGCTACGGCGACGCCGGCGCGCCGGGCGCTGGCGTAGAGCGCCTCGATCAGTCCCGGGCCGCCGCCCCACGCCTCCACCGTCAGACCGCCCCAGAACCTGAATCGGTCGTCGATGCGGTAGGCCTGACGTCCCCAGATGGGCATGAAGCGCACGCCCAGGCCGCGCATCCAGCGCAAGGTGTCGCGACTGCCCAGCACCAGCTTCTCGCACAGGTCCGGGTCCGTGCGATTCTCGGTGAGGCGGGCCATGTCGTCGAAGAAGGCGCCGGCGGTGTAGCTGCCGAAGTCGGCGCCCGCCACCTCGGCGTCGGTGAGGTCTGGCATCAGGGCGCGCAGGTCGTCGACGCCGTCGTACACGCAGCGGAACGCGCCGGCGGTGAAGCGGCTGTTGCCGCCGCGCTCGGCCTGCGGCGCCCGTTCCAGCACCAGCACCGAGGCGCCCTCGCGGGCCGCAGCCAGGGAGGCGCAGAGCGCCGCGTTGCCGGCGCCCACCACGACCACGTCGACGCAATCGGGCAGAGGCATGCGGGCAGACCCTTCGAGACCGGGCGGCGCGGCGCCGTCACGCCGCCGCGGCGCTTCCCTGAGCCGTGGGGTTGGACTATGCGGAGCCCCACTTCGCAAGAGATCCGACGCATGCAGATCGACTTCGTCGCCGCAGAGGCGGCGCCCGACGCCACCACGGCGCTGGCGGTCCTCGCCTTCGAGAACGACGAACTCTCGCCTTCCGCCGAATCCCTCGACGGGCGCATGTCGGGCGCCATCAGCCGCGCCATCGCCACCAGCCGGTTCACCGGCGCGCCCGGTCAGTCGCTCAGTCTCGTCGCTCCCACCGGCACGCGCGCGGCCCGGGTGGTGGTGGTGGGCGCCGGCAGGCAGGAGAGCTTCGACGCCCGCGCCGCCGAAACCGCCGGCGCCCACGCCTACGCGGCGGTGAAGACGTCCGGCTGCGAGATCCTGCGCCTTGCCATGGCCCCCGCGGGCTCGGAGCGGTCCGCGCATGCGGCGCTCGGGGCTCGGCTCGCCGCCTACCGCTTCGACCGATATCGCACCACCGAAAAGGCCGAGAAGAAGCCCTCGGTGCGATCGGTCCAGATCGAGTCCGCCGATCCGACGGCCGGCGCTGAAGCCTACCAGCCGCTTTCGGGCCTGGCCGACGCCATCCTCCTGGCGCGCGACCTCGTCTCCGAGCCGGCCAACATCCTCCATCCCGAGGCGTTCGCCCGGCGCCTGCGCGAACTCGAAGGCCACGGACTGGGGGTGGAAATCCTTGGCGAGAAGGAAATGAAGAAGCTCGGCATGGGCGCGCTGCTGGGGGTGGGGCAGGGGAGCGTGCGCGAAAGCCAGCTCGGCATCCTGACCTGGAAGGGCGCCGCCGACCCCGGCGCCGCCCCGATCGCCTTTGTCGGCAAGGGGGTCTGTTTCGACACCGGCGGCATCAGCCTCAAGCAGCCGGACGGCATGGAGGAGATGATCACCGACATGGGCGGCGCGGCCGCGGTCACCGGCGCGATGCTGGCTCTGGCGACCCGCAAGGCCAAGGTCAACGCCGTCGGGATCGTCGGCCTGGTGGAAAACATGCCGGACGGCGCCGCGCAGCGGCCCGGCGACATCGTCACCACCATGTCCGGTCAGACGGTAGAGGTGATCAACACCGACGCCGAGGGACGGCTCGTGCTCGCGGACGCGCTGTGGTACTGTCAGGATCGTTTCAAGCCGCGGTTCATGATCGATCTCGCGACGCTCACCGGAGCGATCGTCGTCTCGCTGGGCAAGGACCTCGCCGGCCTCTTCTGCAACGATGAGGCGCTGGCGGCGAACCTCCTGGCCGCCTCCAAGGCGAGCGGCGATCCGTTGTGGCGCATGCCGCTGCCGGCGCAATACGAGAAGAACCTGGAGAGTCACTCGGCCGATATGAAGAACGTCGGTCCGCGCTACGGCGGCGCGATCACCGCCGCGCTCTTCCTGCAGAAGTTCACTCACCAGGTTCCCTGGGCGCATATCGACATGGCCTCCACCGCCTGGAAGCCGGCCTCGACGGTCCCGACGATTCCGAACGGCGCCACCGGGTTCGGCGTGCGCCTGCTCGATCGGCTGGCCGCGGACTTCTACGAGGGCTGAGCCGCGCCATGACCGAGGGCGGCTGCGAGGTCTGGTTCTATCACCTCGAGCCCGCCGGCCTCGATCAGGTTCTGCCCGACCTGCTGGAGAAAACCCTGGCGCGCGGCTGGCGCGCCCTGGTGCGCGCACAGAGCGCCGAGCGGGTGGAGCATCTCGATGCCTGGTTGTGGAGCTACCGCGACGACAGCTTCCTGCCGCACGGAACGGCGGAAGAGGCGAGCGCCGAGCGCCAGCCGGTGCTGATCACCACCGCGGCGGACAATCCCAATGGCGCCGAGGTGCTCTTCCTGGTGGATGGCGCCGAAGCTGGCGACATTTCGCCATACCAGCGCTGCATCCTGGTGCTCGACGGCCGCGACGACGCCGCCCTGGCCGAGGCGCGCCGTCGCTGGTCGTTTTTCAAGGCCGAGGGCAGGGGGATTTCCTATTGGCGGCAAGGGGAGACGGGCGGATGGCGGCAGGGGGCGTGAGATGCTGGGCCATGGCGGCGTTGTTGCTCGCCGTTGCGAGTTGCGCGGCGCCGCCCGCCACGCAGGCGCCGCCCGCCGCTCCCGCCAGACCATCGCCGCCGCCCGCTCCGGCGACGCCCGCGCCACCGCGGCGCCCCGCCCCGCCGGCCGCCTCCGACAGTTGCGGCGCCACCAAGCTGCAGTACCTCGTCGGCAAGCCAAGGACCGACATTCCCATTCCTCTCGTCCCGAGCCGCCGCCGCGTGCTCTGTTCGACCTGCCCGATCACCCGCGGCTACGAATCCTATCGGCAGACCATCATCTACGATTCCCAGACCGGACTGGTGCGTTCCGTCACCTGCGGCTGAGACGCCCGTCCGAGCATCCAAAGCATCGGTGGCGCGTTGTCCGCTGGTCCCTGGTCGAACGTCGTCGCTATCAAGCGGCGCCGAGGCCAGGAAATCTTGGGAGCAGCAGGATGAAAGCGCTAGCGCCGATCATCTTCGCAGCGGTGGCAGCCTTATCCTTGACCGCCTGCGCAGATTACGATGGCTACAGCTACGGATACGGCCCGTCCTACGGATACGGCGACTACGGCGGCGGCTATTACGACGGCTTCTACGGCCCGATCGACGGCGGTTATTGGGGCGGCGACGGCGTCTTCATGTATCGGGACAACGACGGCCGGTTCCATCGCGACGTCGATGGCCATTTCCGGCGTCACTTCCACGAAGGCTTCCACGCCTTCCACGGGCGCGGCTAGCCCCGCACGCGAACCGCAGCCTCGACGGCCTCGGCCGCTTCGAGCCAGCGCGCTTCGGCCGCGGCCACCGTCCCGGCGAGCCGCGCGCGCGTTTGCGCCAGGGCGGCTCGTTCCACCGCCCCAAGCGGGCCGGCGAGCGCGGCGTCGGCGCGGGCCAACGACAATTGCTCTCGCGCCAGCGTGGCCTCGGCGACTTCGAGCTTGCGGTTCAGCGGCTCGATTCCGTTCCGCGGGGCGGCCGGGCCCCTGGCGGCGACCCGGGCGCGATCCAGCACGAGCTTGGCGTAGTCGGCCAGATCCCCCTCGTAAGGCCGCACGCTTCCCTTCGAGGCCAGCCACAGCCGGTCGGCGACCATCTCCATCAGCGAGCGGTCGTGGGTTATCAGCACCACCGCGCCCTCGTAGTCGTTGAGGGCCTCCAGCAGGGCGCGGCGGCTGTCGATGTCGAGATGGTTGGTCGGCTCGTCGAGAATCAGCAGGTGCGGCGCCTGGACGGCGATCAGGTTGATCAGCAGGCGCGCCCGCTCCCCGCCCGATAGTTTGTCCACGCGCGTGGTGGCCTTTTCGACCGTGAAGCCGAACGCCGCCAGCCGGGCGCGCCGCTGGGCCTCGGCCAAGCCCGGAAGCGCTCGGCCGAGGATCTGCAGCGGCGTGTCGTCGGCCTCCATCACCTCGATCTGATGCTGGTGGAACCAGCCGACCTTCATGCGCCGGTCGCGGCCGAGTTTGCCGGCTAGCGGAGCGAGGTCGCCGGCCAGCAGCCGCGCGAAGGTGGTCTTGCCCGCGCCGTTGATGCCCAGCAGGCCGATGCGGTCGTCGAGGTCGAGCGCCAGATCGAGGCCGCTCAGCACCGGCACGCCGGCGTAGCCGACGGCGACCTTTTCCAGCCGCACCAGCGGCGGGGCTAGCGGTCGCTCGGGCGAGGGCAGGATGAAAGGCGCGGTTTGCTCGTCGATCACCGGGGCGGCGATTCCGAGGCGGTTGATCATCTTCAGCCGCGACTGCGCCTGGCGCGCCTTGGTGCCGGCTCGAAAACGATCGACGAACGATTGCAGGTGCGCGCGCCGGGCTTCGGTCTTGGCGCGCGTGGCGCTCTCCTGCTCCAGCTTCTCGCTGCGCTGGCGTTCGAACTGGGCGAAGCCGCCCGAGTAGAGTTCGAGCTTGGCGTCGGCGAGGTGCAGAATGAAATCCATCGAACGGTCCAGAAGCTCGCGGTCGTGGCTGATGACGAGAGCGGTGGAGGGATGGCGCCTCAGCCGAGCTTCCAGCCAGAGCGCACCTTCGAGATCGAGGAAGTTGGTCGGCTCGTCGAGCAGCAGCAGATCCGGCTCGGCGAAGAGGGCGCCGGCGAGGGCGGCGCGCATGCGCCAGCCGCCCGAGAAATCCGCCATCGGCCGCTCCAGGTCGCCTTGACTGAAGCCGAGGCCGACGAGGATTTCGGCGGCTTTCGCGGGCGCCGCGTCCGCGCCGATCTGGGCGAGGCGCCCATAGATGTCGCCGAGCCGCTCGGGCGGCGCCGTCTCAAGCTCGGCGGTCAGGGCTGCGCGCTCCTCCTCGGCGGCCAGCACGGTCTCCAGGAGCGGGATCGGCGAGGCGGCCTGCTCCTGGTCGACCCAGCCGACCCGGGCCGCCCTGGGCATCAGTATGTCGCCGCCGCCGGGCGAGAGTTCGCCCTTGATCAGCCGCAGCAGGGTGGTCTTGCCGGCGCCGTTGCGGCCGACCAGACCCACCTTGGCGCCTGTCGGCAAGGCGACGCTGGCGTGGTCGAAAAAACGGCGTCCGTAGGCGTCGAACACGAGGTCATCGATGCGGAGCATGGCGGCGGAACTCTGGAGCGGTGGGAAAGGTGAGGCGCGACGACGCCCGCGACTGGCGCGGGCGTGCGGAGGGCGGCGACGCCCTGGCTCGCTCTAGCTGCGCCGTCGGGTTCCGGCTTCGCTCACCAGAAGTCACCTTCGCTGAAAAGCTTCGCCGCCTTGGCGGCGCCCGCAACCGTCGTTATAAGCCCGCTCCCTGCCGCTCGCCAGACCCCCGTGATCATGACTGAACGCACGCTTTCGATCATCAAACCGGACGCCACGCGCCGCAACATCACCGGCAAGATCAATGCGGTGATCGAGGACGCGGGCTTGCGCATCATCGCCCAGCGGCGCCTGCGCCTCAGTCGCGACGAGGCCGAGGCCTTCTATGAGGTCCATGCGGGCAAGCCCTTCTTCGACGAGTTGGTGGGCTTCATGACCTCTGGCCCGGTGGTGGTCCAGGTGCTCGAGGGCGACGATGCGGTCGCTCGCTATCGCGAGGTGATGGGAGCCACCAACCCGGCCAACGCCGCGCCGGGCACGATCCGCCAGCTCTTCGCGGAGAGCTTCACGGGCAACTCGGTGCACGGCTCCGACAGCCCCGAGAACGCCCGGACCGAGATCGCCCGGTTCTTCGAGGACGACGACATCGTCGGATAGCCGCCCTACGCGGCCCGCGGCTCGGTTTCCACCATGCGCTGGACCGCGACGTAGTCGGTCTTGCCGGTGCCGAGCACCGGAACGTCGCCGACCTTCACGATCCGCCGTGGGACCACGAGTTCGGAGGCGCCGAGGGACTGGGCATGGGCCAGCAGCCGCCCGGCGTCTGCATCCAGCTGGTCGGTGACCAGCACCAGGCGCTCGCCCTTGCGCGCGTCCGGCTGGGCGATCACCGCGTGTCGGGCGTCGGGCCACAGCGAGGCGGCGAGGCTCTCGGCCGCGGTGAGCGAAACCATCTCGCCGCCGACCTTGGCGAAGCGCTTGACCCGGCCGAGGATGGTGATCCACTGATCGCCGGTCATCTCGACGACGTCGCCGGTGTCGTGCCAGCCGTCCGCCGGCGGCTCGAGATCGCCGCGCTCGTTCAGATAGCCCGCCATCACATTGGGGCCGCGCACCAGCAGACGGCCGCCGCGCCCGATTCCCTCCACCGGCTCGATGCGAACTTCGAGCCCGGGCAGCAGGGCGCCGACCGTGCCGCGGCGGTTGTCGTGCGGCTTGTTGACGGCGATCACCGGCGAGGCCTCGGTGGCGCCGTAGCCCTCGAGCACCGGCACGTCGCCGAAGCGCTCGGCGATGAGGTCGTGGGTCTCGTCGCGCACCTTCTCGGCGCCGCAGACGATGAACTCCAGGCCCTTGAAGTCGTCCGGCTCGGCCGAGCGGGCGTACTGGTTCACGAAGGTGTCGGTGGCCAAGAGGATGCTCGCGCCGGTGTCGCGCACCAGGGGCGGTATCGCTTTGACGTGCAGGGGCGACGGATATTCGAAGGCCTTCATGCCGGTAAGCAAGGGCAGCAGCACCCCACCGGTGAGGCCGAAGCAGTGGAACACCGGCAGCGGGTTGAACATCACCCAGCCCGGATCGAGGTCGATGTGGGCGGCGACCTGGGCGACGTTGGCCAGCACGTTGGCCTGGGTGAGCACGACGCCGCGGGGCGCGCCGAAGCTGCCGGAGGTGAAGAGCACGACGGCGGCGGCCCCGGGCCGGGTCTCGGTACGGAAGCGGCGCGGCGCCAGCGAGGCGGCCAGGGCATAGAGGCGGTCGGCGAGCCCGATGCTCTGGCGCGTTTCTTCCAGATAGGTGATGACGCAGGTCTCCTCCAGCGCGTCCACCACGTCGTGCAGCTTGCCCTGCTCGATGAAGTGGTGCGACGTCAGCACGCGCTTGACGCCGGCCATCTTCACCGCGGCCCTCAGGTTGCGCAGCCCCGCCGTGAAGTTCAGCATCACCGGCGTGCGGCCGATGGCGTGCAGGGCGAAGAATGTGACCACCGCGGCGGCGCTGGAGGGCAGCAGGACGCCGACGCGCTCGCCCATCGCGGTGACGGCGTTCAGCTTGCGGCCGAGGGCGAAAGCGGCGCGAATCAGGCCGGTGTAGGTGAGCGGG
>Ga0307373_10007652_pt1 | contig 16783 bp, 14 predicted proteins | sample OX2MG_FD_202534 | JGI IMG/M metagenome (GOLD analysis project Ga0307373, IMG submission 202534) | Soil microbial communities from Risofladan, Vaasa, Finland - OX-2 | ecosystem: Environmental > Terrestrial > Soil > Coastal area > Acid sulfate soil | place: Finland: Risofladan, Vaasa | collected... | reverse complement strand
GCCGATGGAGCCGGCGATTCGCTTCTTCCTTGTCCGCCACGACGACCGGGTCCTGGCAAACGGATCGTTTCCGCGTCTTGGCTCCTACTACGAGCGATACAACCGTCCCGTGCAGTGGACCGTGTTGCTCGTCGACGGCGCCCGTCGGCAGCGACATCGGACGCTCGCGGCACGCGTCCACTTCGTCGGCCCCTGGGGCAACGAGACCCTCAGCGCGTGGGTGCGCAAGGTGCACCCGCAACCGGCGAAGGCGGCGGACGGCTCACGCCACGCGGCCAGGCGCGAGGCAGGCGCTCGAACCGCGGCGAGCTTGGCGCCGAGCCGCGCGAGCCCGGCGCGCTCGACGACGCGCTCGACGTCCTTGTAGGCGAACGGCGCTTCTTCAGCGAGGGCGAGCCCTTGTTCGACGGGCAGCGCACCCGGCGAGTGCTCCAGCCAGTGATGGGAGATCGCAAGCTCAGAGCTCGTAGCCGCGCTGGAGCGGCAACTCGCTCAACCGAGTGCGCTGAGGATCGACTCGCACTGGGGCAGGCCGTAGGCCGTTGCTGCGCCGGTCACCTGTTGGACGAGCGGCTGTGCCTGTTGGAGAAGCCCGAGCGCCTGCGGTCCCTGTCCTTGGCTCAGTGCGGCGGCCGCCTTGTCGATCGCGTCGACGACCTTCGCGAGCGGTGTCAGGAACTTCTGGATCGCGGTCTTGGCGCCGCTTGGCTGGGCGAGCGCCTTGAGCCTCGCGAGACCGCTGGCCGCGACGGTGTGCAGTCGTTGCACCGCCGGTGCGATCTGCCGTGCGGCGCGGGCCCCACCCGTCACGAGCGCGGCTCCGCCCGCGGTTATCTGGTGGATCAGCGGCGTGGCCTGTCTCTGCGTCGCCTGGCAGATCGCGTCGGCCTTGGTGACGAATTGCGACTTGGCAGGACCGCTGCTGCCCCCGCAGCCTGCGAGGGCGAGCGCGCCAGCGAGTGCGGCCACGGCGATCACGTTCGCGTTGCGCATATCGACACGCTCTCACCCCAGCGTCCGGCGTCCATCGGTATGAAGCCACACTACCGCCGCATGACTCCCACGTCCGTCCGCCGGGCAGCCGAGTGTGGCTCGCGTGCGCCGTCACGCTGCGATCTCGACGCCCGCGTCGCGTAGCTCGGCCAACGCCCGTTCGTCATCACCCGCCTCGATGTTCACGGCGCGGGTGGCGCCACGGTGGACGACCGCGCTGAAGCCGAGTCGGCGCGCGTCGAGCGCCGTGTGCTTGACGCAGTAGTCGAGCGCGAGGCCGGCAAGGTGCACCCGACTGATGCCGCGGCTGCGAAGCAGCTCCTCGAGCGGTGTGGCCTCGAAAGCCGAATAGCCTTCGAGGTCGGCCGCTTGGCCCTTGTCGATCACGACGTCGATCTGCTCGCGGCGAAGTTGGGGATGCAGCTGCGCGCCGAGAGTGTCGCGGACGCAGTGCACGGGCCAGGGCCCGCCCTCGGTCCTGAACGATCGGTGGTCGGGCGGATGCCAGTCGCGCGTGGCGACGACGAACGGGGAACTCCGCGCGAGCTCGTTGATTGGCGCGATCACCTCGTCCCCTCCGGCGACCGCCAGCGCGCCACCCGGGCAGAAGTCGTTCTGCAGGTCGATCACGATCAGCGCCTCGTCATTGCCGGCCGGCTCGGTTTCGCTCATTCGCGTTGCAGAGCCTTGAGGGTCGGCACGCGGAGCACCTGCCAGAGCGCGAAGAGCGAGCCGAGCACACCGAGGGCGAAGCCGACGATCAGGCCGCGGCCGATCACCCAGAGCGTGATCACGGGTGAGACGAAGGTGGCTGCCGCAAGCGCATGGACGAGCAGGACGCTGGCGAGCGCGCCGACGGCGAGGCCAACGCCGGTGCCGACAAGGCTCACAGCGGCGCTCTCGCCGAGGATCAGGCGGGCGATGCGCGCGTGGCTCCAGCCGACGGCGGCGAGCACGCCGAACTCGCGGCGCCGCTCGATAACCGCCATCGCCATCGTGTTGATCACGACAACGGCACCGAGCAGCAGTGCGAGCACGGCGATGATGATCGCGGCCTTGTTGATGATCCGGCTGTTGGTGTCGACGCGCGCGACCTCGCTCGGGTCTCCCAGCGCCAGCGTGCCAGGCGCCGCGCGCTCGATGCTGCGCTCGACGGCGAGCTCGCCGTAGCCCGGCGCGATCAGGATCGCGATCATGCTGATCTCCGCTGGTCGCCGCGAGAGCTGCTGCGTCAGTGCGAGCGGCAGCACGACGCCCTCGTCCTCGAGCGAGATGCCTGAGCGATAGATCCCGGCAACTCGGAGAGCGCGCCCGTCGACCACAAGCGTCTGGCCGGGCCTTATGCGAAGGCGGGTGGCGGCGTGGCTGCCGACCATCAGCTCCCTACCGGCGGCATCGCGGCCGGCGATCAGGACCAGGCGCTTGACCAGGAAGCTCTGCGCCTCGGCGCCGAACACCAGGATCGAGGAGTCGGCGGCGAGGGCGTGGGGGACGACCTGGAGCGGGGCCGCAGCGGCGACGCCGGGCACCGCCTCGATGCGCGGCACGATCGAGGCGGGCAGCGAGGACGCCGTCAGGTCAGCGAGGCCGCCTTGGAAGACGCCGAAGTCGGCGCGCCCGAGCTTCGCGAGGTCGCCGGCGCTGCGTGAGAGCCCGCCGGTGAGCGCGAGCATCGCGACGATCGTGGTTACGCCGACCGCGACGCCGAGTGCGCTCAGCGCGGTGCGTCCCCAGCGACGCTGCAGGTTGACCTTGATCATCGCCAGCATCGGCTCGTCCTACGCTTCCAGCGGTTGACGGCCGCCTGCGGCCAGGCGGCCGTCGAGGAGCGTCACGGTGTGGTCGGCGTGCGCGCCGACCACCGGGTCGTAGCTGACGATGATCACGGTCATGCCGCGGCGGTCGCGCAGTCGGGCGAGCAACTCGATGATCCGAGTCGCGTTGACGGAGTCCAGCGATCCGGTGGGCTCATCGGCGAGCAGCAGGCGCGGCGAGTTGGCCAGGGCGCGAGCCACCGCGACGCGCTGGCGCTCGCCGCCCGACATCATCGACGGCAGGTGCTCGGCACGATCTGAAACGCCCACTTCCTCCAACAGCTCGAGCGCGCGGCGCCGGCGCTCGCGGCTGCGAACCCCGGCGCCGAGCAGCGGCACCTCGACGTTTGCCCGGGCGGTCAGCTCACTGAGCAGCAGATGCTGTTGAAACACCAAACCGACGAGCTCGCGCCGCGCCCGGACCACGTGCGGTCCCTGCCAGATCGCTTCGCCGTCGATCAGGACTCGGCCTGTCGAGGGTTGGTCGAGGCCGCTGATCAGGTTCAACAGCGTGCTCTTGCCGGAGCCGGAGCGCCCGGTCACGACAAGCAACTCGCCGGGGGCCACGCTCAGGCTCACTTCGCGTAGCGCCGCGATCGCGCCGAAGGTCCTGCTGACGCGATCGACCTCTACCGCTGCGCCAGTCGCGCCCACAGGGCGAGCGGGCTGGTCGCGACGTGCGCAAGTCGAACGCAGCAGTTGCAGCAGTGGGCGGGTCATCACGATGGAACGTTGCGGCGAAACCGGCATGCCGAGGCTATGACCGCGGACCGAGGCTGTCATCTGTGCAAGCCCGCGGCGCGCTGCGAACTTCCTACGGATGCTCGTGTCGTCATGCCGCTTGGAAGGAACCGAACGCCGTGGTTGCGATCCGCTCGGACACCGTTCGCGTCAGGGGCCGGTCACCGATTGACGATGGCCGCTTCGATCAACGGCACGTGGATCGATGCGCACGACGCGAGATGCGTGCCGGCGCGCGGCAGCGAACCGCGCAAAGCCCGGCAACGCGAGGACGAGCAGCACGCCGTTACCCACCACGGTGGGCCGGGGCAACGCGCAGCAGCCGCTTCGAGTAGGTGACCGGGTAGGGCGCCTGTCCCCGCCGCTCGGCGCGCCGCAGCCCTGCCGGCAGTGAGGCGAGGCCGGCGACGGCGCGTGCCCGGAGCGTTTCGAGCGATTCGCGGCGTGTGAGCTCGCCGTCTCTCACGAAGCACTCGAGGAGCGGCTGCCCGGCGCGCCGCTCCGATGCTTCGGCGACGAGGTCGCCGATCATCGTGCCGGCGCGGAAGCTGCGGAACACCTGCTTGGGCCCCGGGATCGTCGCCTTGGCGGGAGAGCGTTTCGAGACCGGGCGCCAACCGGAGCCGTCTGCCGTTGCGTCGGCGACGAGCTTGTAGACGCCGCCGAGCGCGGGCGCGTCGCGGCTCGTGCCGAGCTCCGTGCCCACGCCCCAGGTGTCGATCGGCGCGCTTGTCGCGACGAGGCGCGCGATCTGGAGTTCCTCGAGATCTCCACTTGCGACGATCGCGGTGTCGCGCATCCCGGCCTCATCGAGGAGGCTGCGGACCGCGCGCGAAAGGGCAAGCAGGTCTCCCGAGTCCAGTCGCACGCCGTGAAGCGCCAGGCCTGTCTGGCGGGCGGCGGCGATCGCGTGCCGTACGCCCTCGAGCGTGTCGTAGGTGTCGACGAGCAGGATCGTGTTCTCGGGCGTGTCCTCCATGAACGCCACAAACGCTTGCTGCTCGTCAGCGAAGGACATCACGTAGGAGTGCGCCATCGTTCCCACCGGGGTCATCCCGTAGCGCATCGCGGCCGCGACGTTCGAGGTGCCGCGCACGCCGGCGATCGCGGCCGCCCGCGCGGCCTTCATCGCTGCGTCGATACCGTGGTCGCGTCGCGGCGAGAAGTCGACGACGTGCCTCCCGGCCCCGGGCTCGCCGCCGCCGGCGGCGAGGACGACGCGTGCCGCCTTGGTCGCAATTGTCGTCTGGAAGTTGATCTGGTTGAGCAGCAGCGTTTCGAGCAGCTGCGCCTCGACCCGCGGCCCGGTCACGCGCAGCAGCGGCTCGCCGGCGAAGACGACGGTGCCCTCCGGGATCGCGTCGATGCGGCCGCTGAAGCGGAACCGCTCGAGGAAGTCCAGCAGCTTCGGCCGAAAGCCGAGCGTCTCCAGGTATCGAAGCTCGGGCTCGGCGAAGCGCATCTCTGCCACGATCCGCAGCGCCGGGCCGAGGCCGGCGAGCAGCAGCCAGTCGCGCCGGGGCGGCAGCTCGCGTACGAACAACTCGAAGATCGCCGGCTCGTTCATGTCCCGCTCCAGGTAGCTCGCCGCCATCGTCAGTTCGTACTGGTCGATCAGCAGCGACGCCTGCGCCGCGCTCAACAGCCCCGGATCGTCGGCCGGCATGGCCGGCGGCACGACGAGCGCGCCCTCGTCCGACGCTGGGCCTACCCCCGCGGCGGACAATCAGGCCTCGCAGGTCCGAACGACTGCGCGGATCGACCGACACCGACTGGCGGTGAGCGCCGTCGACCCCAAGCCGCCCGGAGCTCGACGAACGTGGTGCCCGGACGTGCACACGATGCACGCGCCGCGGTTGTCCTCACTCGTCACAGCGGATCTCCTCGGTATCGTGGCCCAGCCCTCGCCACGGTACCGATCGGCGCGCACTCCAGCATCGGCGCAGAGCCGCCGTCACTGTCCGTGGCCCTCACGGATGCTGGGCTTTGACGGCCATCGGGCTTGCCCGTGGCCCTGGAGACGTAGAAACCCGGCTCCGGGCTGAGGGGAACACCCGGATGCGGGCGGGCGATGGGACTTCGTACGGTGGGGTGGTGCGCATCACCGCAAAGAAGCTCGACGTGGCCCGTCACCGCCCGTGCGTGTTTGTGACATCGTCCGACTGCTGGACCGCACGCCGGAGGAGCGTCTGATGCCGGTCGCCTCTGTCAGCGCTGCGACGATCGAGCGGCTGAGTCGGATCGCGTCGGCCGGCGAGTCGGTCCTGAGTGTGTACCTCGATTTGGATCCCGCCCGCTTTCCGACGCCGGCGGCCCGCGATGTGGAGCTCTCGGCGCTGCTCGGGCGTGCCGGCGCGCGCGGGGCCGACGCCAGGCGCGTGCGCGAGGCCTTGAACGTGGATCCTGTGCTGGCACGTGGCGCGCACAGCATTGCGATCTTCTCGTGCGCCGCGGCCGGCATTCTTGAAGTCGTCCCGCTGCCTGAGCCTGTCGAGCCGCTGGCCGTCGTCGAGCCGGCGCTGTGGCTGGAGCCGCTCGCGGCGATGGTGACAACGGAGGACTGGGGCGTCGCCGTGTTAAGCAGGCGTGCGGCGCGTCTGTTCCGTGGTGGGCCGCAGGGACTCGTTGAATTCGCGGTCGTCCAGGACGATCTGCATCGACGTCACGCCCAGGGCGGCTGGTCCCAGGCGCGCTACCAGCGCGGAATTGAGGGGCAGGTCGCCGTGCACGTACGCCACGTCGCCGAACGGCTGCTGCGAGCGCACCAGCGCCGCCCGTTCGAACAGCTCGTCTTCGTCGCTTCCAATGAGCTCTGGCCGGTCGTCGAGCCCAGCCTTCATCGCGATCTGCGCGATCGAGTCGCCGGGGTGATCGAGCGAGACCTGGGGGACGCCGCGACCGAGCAGATCATGCAGGCGATCTCGCCGGTCATCGACCGCACCGAGGCCGCCCGCGAACGTATGCTCATCGATCGCGTGGAGGAAGGGCTGAGAACGGGCGGGGCCGCGGCGGCCGGGTTGGATGAGGTGCTCGCGATGCTTGAGCAGAACCGCGCCGAGGTTCTGCTCGTCCCCGACGGGGCAGACCTGACGGCCGGGCTTTGCCCTCATTGCGCGCGGCTGTTCCCGTCGGCTGAGGGCAAATGCCCTGATGACGGTGCACCGCTGATCGTGGTTGACGCGATCGAGCACATCGTGGAACTGGCGGGGCAGCGCTCACTCGAGGTCGTGGTGGTCTCGCACGAGCCGGATGCGCTGCGCGCCCACGGGCCGGTTGCGGCGCTGCTGCACTGGTGAGTCGGCCGGTCGACAGCGGCCTCGCTCGGTCAAACCAGCCGCCGATCCGTACTTCCCGGCCACTTCGATGGTGGCTTTCCCCGATGCGAGATCGCCGCCGCTCACGGACACTAGGTCTAATCGGCGGCGACTAAGGTGTCGCTGCTCCCGCCAGCGCAAAGGCAAGGCCGATGACCACGGCGCACCTAGACGCGATCGATCGCAGCGTCGAGAAGACATACGTCTGGTTGAAGGACCTGGCGGACGAACTCGGCGTGCAGGATCAACGCCATGCCTTCCGGGTTCTGCGCGCGTTTCTGCACGCCCTGCGAGGCCGGCTCTCGGTCGATGAGACGGCACAGCTTGCCGCTCAGCTTCCGATCTTCATTCGCGGCGTGTTCTACGAGGGGTGGGATCCGAGCAGGACGCCCGAGCGCTACCGCGACCTCGCCACCTTCCTCGACCACATCGCCCAAGAGGCCAACCTCGCGGGTGAGACCGAGGCGTCGTTCGCGGCGACCGCAGCGGCCAAGGTGCTGAGCCGTCACGTGTCGCCAGGCGAGACGGAAAGTGTGCTCCACCTGCTGCCCGACCACGTGCGGGCGTTGCTGCAAGCGGAGGCGTAGCGCGCGGCCTGGGGCCGGTTGTCGGGTCTGCGCCGTCTACTCGCTGGTGCGGAGCTTCGCGGGGACGTCCATGTGCCGAAGCGCTCTGATGGTGAGCACGGGCGCGAGGGCGACTGCGACGACGCCGACGAGCACGATCACGCCGGCCGACGTTGCGGATATCGAGGTCAGCAGACCGAGGTCCGGATAGGTCGTCTCGAGGTAGTTGCGCAGGATCCAGCCCAGCAGGACGTAGCCCGGCAGGATCGCCATCGCGGTGCCGAGCAGGCCGATGAGGAACGACTCGGCGGCCGCGATCGCAACCACCGCCCGTACGGGAAGGCCGAACGCGAACATCGTCGCGTGGTCGCGCGCGCGTTCCTCGGCGCTGATGCTCGTCGAGTTGAACGCGATCAGCAGCGCAAGCCCGAGCGCGATCGCCTCGACGACATGGAAGATGCTGAGGAAGTCGTTGAGCCGATGGCGGCTGACGTCGGGCACCGCCGAGGCCGGCTCGACCGAGAGGACACCGGGACGGCTGAAGAGCGCCTGTTCGAGTGCTCCCTGAGACACGTCGCGGGCGGCCACGACCGAGAGCGTGTTGACCAGGCCGCCGTAGCCGAGGACCTTCGTCTGGCTGGCGTCGAGGAATGCGAAGGTGCGGATCGGATTGCGGTGAATGCCGAGCACGCGTATCGGCGCCCTCGCGAGCCTGAAGCTCGAGTCCCCCCCAGGGCGGAAGTAGACGAACGAGATCGCCTTCCCCGGCCCTGTGCCGAGGTCGCTCGCCGCCTTTGCCGAGATGAGGATGCCGGGCGCGCCTCGCGCGAGCTCGCGGCCCGCCTGGATGGTCGGCCGCCAGCGCGCCGCTCGGGAATCGATCAGCTCAACGATCGCTGGGACGCTGTGTCGGCCGTTGCGAAGCATCCCGGTGATCCGAAGTGAGGCTTGCACGCCGCCGACGGCACGCAGCGATGAGATCGTCTTCAGCCGCGCCGCGTCCTGCGGATACAGATGGTCGAGGGTGACGATTGTTCTCGTCGGGGTGTTTCCGAGCATCTCGCGCCTGGCCGCGCCAGATGTTGCGGAGACCGAGTCGAGGATGCCGAGAACCGCGAGCAGGATCGTGATCACGACGGCGAGGCCGAGCATCGTGGTCAGTGTGCGGCCCGGGCGGCGCAGAAGGTTGCGCGCCGGCATCTGCGCGAGGCTGCGGCCTGGGAGCGGGATGCGCCGCAGGACCGGCGCGAGGCCCGCCCCGCGCGCGGCTCTGACCCCGACTTGGATTGCCTCGATCGGTCGCCGGCGGACGGCGTTCCAGATTGGAAAGACGCACGCCGCGAACGGCAGCACGAAGCCGAGTGCGGCGGCGCGCGCGAACGCTCCGAGCTCGAACGGCGTGCGGTAGAACGGCAGGGGGGTGAGCTGGCCGATGACACCGCGCAGGACTTCATCCAGTGCGAGGCCGACCACGACACCGAAGCCGACTCCGAGGAGCGCCACTTCGGCCGCCATCAGCAGCGGCCGGATCGTCAGCTGCGCTCGCGCGGCTCCGAGCGCGAGGCCGATCCCGATCTGTCTCCGCTCGGATTCGACGATCCGCGTGAGCAGGTTGAACGCGGCAAACGCGGCGCCGCCGAGCAGCAGCAGGCCGAAGATGTTGTACATCCGCTGCTCGCCACGGGCGTCGGTGTAGAGCACCCGGTACGCCGTGATCTCACTCTTGGCGGTCAGGCTCGCTCCGGCCGCGGGCAGCCGTGTGGCAAGCGCACGTGCGAGCTCGGTCCGGACTCGCGAGACGCTCGCGCCCGTCCGGAGGGTGAGCACGAGATCATTGACCACGCCGGGGTGGCGGCTGACCCGTTGGGCGGCGGCGAGCGGAAGGTAGACGACTGCGAAGCTCTGGCTGGCGTCGACGACGCCCTCCGCTGAGACGATGACGAAATCCTCTGGCGACTGCCCCAAGCCGACGTAGGGAACGCGCGCGCCGCCTTCGAGGCGCACCGTCCCCGTTGACGCCAGGTGGTAATGGGTCGCGAAATCGAACTCGAGCATGGCGACCAAGCGCCCGGAATCGGCGCTCGTCAGCGGCTGGCCGCGGCGTGTGGCGATCGTGTCCACGGGTGGCCCGCGCCGGAACAGCTGGACGCCGACGATCCGGCCCGGGACGAGGATCGTGGTCCCCGGCCGGGAGGCATCGACCTGCGTTGGGACGATCAGCCGCTCCGCGGCAGCCCGAATCGAGCCGGCGTCGGGGATCGAGCGGGCGGCTCGCACAAGGGCGCCTTCGCGGACATACGCTCCAGGAGCAAGCGCCACACGCAGGTCGTGTGTGTGAAGCGCCGCGAAATTCGCGTCGTAGGAGCCGGTCTGCCAGGGGAGGAGACTCGCGAGGCTCGCGTAGACGCCGGTGCCCACCGCGATCAGCAGCGCGATCGCCGCCACCACGATCCAGCGCTGACGCAGGTCGCGACCCGACCAGCGAAGCCAGAAGCGGACGCGTGGCATCGCCTACCAGCGCAGCTCGCCGATCGCTGTGCGGCCACCCTCCGGCGGCGCGTCGGCGATGACGCGGCCGCCCGAGAGCTCGATGACGCGATCCGCTGCACGGGCGATCTCGCGATTGTGCGTGACCACGAGCACCGCCCTACCGGGACCCACCTGCGCGTGGAGCAGGGCCAGGATTTCGACGCCGGTCTTGAAGTCGAGCTCGCCCGTCGGCTCGTCGGCGAGCAGGAGCGGATTTCCCGTTGCCAGCGCTCGGGCGACGGCGACACGTTGCTGCTCACCACCCGAGAGCTCGTGGGGAAAGTGGGCGAACCGGTCGCCAAGGCCGACGCGCGCCAGCATCTCGCGTGCGAGACCGGCGTCGGCTCGACCGCGCGATACGTCGATGCCGAACTGGACGTTCTCGAGCGCCGTGAGGCTCGGGAACAGATTGAAGGTCTGAAAGATGAAGCTGACCGCGTGGCGGCGGAAGCGGCTCAACTCCGTCCGCGACGCATGCGTGAGATCGCGTCCCGCGACGACGATCCGCCCGGAGCTCGGTGTGTCGAGCGCCCCCACGAGGTTCAGCAGCGTTGTCTTGCCGCTGCCCGAGGGGCCGAGTACGACCACGAACTCGTTCTCCGACACGCACAGCCCAACGTCCTCCAACGCCGTCACGGTGCTCCTACCGACTGTGTACTCGCGCCACACGTCACTGAGCTCGAGCAACGTAGATCCGGAGGCAAGCGAGCCGCCGCCGCGGCTCTCCTGCGGCGCGGATGCTCGGCGGCGTTCGGTTGCATTCAGTGCCTCCTGATCGGCGGCACCCGGCAGACGTTCCGTCACGTCGAGGCCTGCGCGTCAAGCCGCGCGATCCGGATCACCATGCGGCCGCCGATCCGGCGCCGGCCAGCGGATGACCGCTGCAGCCAAGCACCGCCGTGAACGCCCTCATCCCGCCACGGTAGAAGTCCAGCACTCGCGGCGCATCAGGACAAACCCGGCCGGACGCTGCGTAGAACAACGCGTGCCGTGGAGTGCTCTCGGGATCCTGATCAGCCCCGCCGATTCGAGCCGAGCGAGCCGCCGCGCTCAAGGCCTACACGACCTTCGCCGCGGTATGAGCGGATTCTCGTGCGGCGGTAACTGCCGGTTAAGCAAGCCGGTGATGATGTGTGGATGGCGTTTGGCAGTAAGAACTGGGACAACCACGTGCGCGACGCCGAGCAGTTGGCGCGCGGTGCGGGACTCCAGGCGATGCGCGATCGGATCCTCGAGTTGGCCCGCCCTGCTGCGGATGAGGTCGTCGTCGACTTCGGCGCCGGTACCGGCCTGCTGGCGCTCGCGGTCGCCGATGACGTGAGGAAGGTCTGGGCCGTCGACAGTTCGCGCGCGATGGGCGAGTATCTACAGGTCAAGGCTGAGAGCGCCGAGCTCAGCAACGTGCGTGTCGTGCTCGCCTCGGTGACGAGCGTGCCGCTCGTCGACTGCGTTGCTGATCTTGTAGTCTCGAACTACTGCCTTCACGAGCTGGCGGATGGCGACAAGCGGCAGGCTCTCTCGGAGGCGTTTCGGCTCCTGCGGCCTGGCGGGCGCCTCGTAGTCGGCGACATGATGTTCAGCCTCAATCCGTCCGGTCCGCGCGACCGACGGATCATCAGCGAGAAGTTGCGGGCCATCGGCCGGCGCGGCCCATCGGGCTGGCTGCGGCTGGTCAAGAACGCACTGCGGCTGGCGACTGGCCGTTGGGAACATCCCCAGTGCGCGGCGTGGTGGCGGGTCGCGCTCGAGCAGTCGGGCTTCGAGCGAATCGACGTCGAGCTGCTTCGGCATGAGGCCGGGATCGCATCGGCCTGCCGACCCGCCCTGGACCGAATCACCCCCGCGACCGCAATCTCGGCGTTGTCGGGAGGAGCCGGGCCTCGGCACCGCAGTACCAGCGCTCCGCACGATCACACCTCCGTTGCCGTTGCGGCGCTCGAAGCCAGACGCTGAGAAGAACCCGCCACGGGTGCAAGCAGCCGGCTGCAAATCGCTCGCCGATGCACGATGATGCTTCTATATCGGCATGTGGTTGGCCGCTTGTTCGGTGTGATTCTCGTTTTGCGTGAGCGACACTCTGGTGGCTAGCCCCACGCCAGCGGAGCGAGCGCGAGCACGGCGCAGACGTTCGGTCCGACGCCGGCGACTGGCCGCCCTGGCAACGCTCGTGGTCCTCGCCGGGGGCACAGCTTCGCTGGTCGCCTTGTCCGCGAGCTCCCCGGCGACGGACGCGTCCGCCGGCGTGCGAGGCGAGCGCCCGGTGACCATCCCGCTCGAGCGTCAACCCGTTCACCCACGGTCGAGCGGCGCTCCGCAGCGGCGATTGGCAGCCAACGTCGCCGTCGGCCTGCGAGTCATCACCTTCGTCGACCGCTCTCGCAGCGTGCACTTCCTGAACGGCAGCGTCGAGCCGCGGACGCTCGTGACCGAGGTCCGCTACCCCGCCGCCGGCCCGCGCGGCGCCAACGACGTGCGCGACGCCACACCCATCCGCGCCGCCGGCCCGTACCCGCTCGTCGTCTTCGGTCACGGCTTCGCCGTCACGCCCGCCGTCTACTCCGCGTTGCTCGATGCCTGGGCGCGAGCCGGGTACGTCGTCGCCGCGCCGGTGTTTCAGCTCGGCAGCCCGCTTGCCCCGGGCGGACCGAGCGAGGCGGATCTCGTCAACTGGCCGGCCGACATGCGCTTCGTGATCTCCCAGATGCTGACCGCGAACGCTCGAGCCGCCGGGCCGCTCAGCGGCCTGCTCGAACGCAACCGGATCGCCGTCACGGGACAGTCCGACGGCGGCGACACGGCGCTCGCGATCGCGTTCGATCCGGCGCAGCGCGATCCCCGCGTCGACGCCGCCGTGATTCTCTCCGGCGCCGAGATTCCCCAGTTCGGGCCGTTCAGGTTCCCGCGCCACGGGCCACCGCTGCTCGCCACGCAGGGCAGCGCCGACACCATCAACCTGCCCAGCGCCACACAGACGTTCTTCAGCGCCGCATCCCGCCCCAAGTTCCTGCTCACGCTGACCGGGGCGGCGCACCTCCCGCCGTACACGACGGCGCAACCGTATCGCGCGGTCGTCGAGCGGGTCTCGATTGCCTTCCTCGATCGCTACCTCAAGGATCAGGCCCCCGCCATGCAGCGGATGCTGGCCGCCGGCACGGTGCCGGGTGAGGCGACCCTGCAGGCCGGCCCTTAGGCCGGCGGAACCAGCACATAGACGCGCGTCGACCGCCGCGGCTCAAAGGAGAACACCAGCCAGGTCCTCCCCTGATAGCTGACCGTCCCGCTCGTCGGCAGCACCGCCGGGCCAGATCCGTCGGTCGAGGTGACCTGGGTGGCGCCCCGGCGCACGAAGACCTCTGCACCGGTGTAGATGCTGACAGTGCTGGCGTAGCCGTAGTAGTGCTGGGTGAGCGTCGGGGCGAGCTGCGCAAGACGCACGGCGACGTGGCCGAACTCGCCGGCTCTCACGGCAGCGCACGGCTGCTTCGCCAGCGACGCCGCCGGCGGCGCCACGAGGATCACCGCGCTGAGCGTGCCGGCCGGGAACGCGTTGAAGGTGCGAGCGAACGCCCGGTAGCTGACGCCGCCGAGGGTCAAGGCGGAGCCGCTTGGCGGGGTTCCCGGGAAGTTCGCGCCAAGCTCGGCGACGAGCCTCCCCTGGAAGTACATGCCGATCGGATCGCCGACGAAGTGCGTCTCGAGCTTGGTCACGCCGACGTCGTCCTGGACCGACATCACGAAGCGGCCGACGATGTGGCCGCTGGAGCGCAGGACGCCGGAGACCGGTGCGATCACATACGGGCCGCCGACGTCGGCCAGGACCCGGCCGGAGCTGTCGAGTGCCCGCAGCCGCACGATGTGCCATCTGCGGTGGTAGACGATCCGGTGGACCGCCTTGAACGTCGCGGCCTGGTCGCGGTGTGCCACGGCATCGAGCAGGTCGCGGGCGCCGGCGATCTGGGCGAGATCGAAGCTGACCTCCGTTCCGGCCAGCTCGTTGCGGTAGATGTCGGTGAGCACGGTCGCGTCGACGGCGCCGATCGTCGCCTGCGTCGCCGGGCCGCAGGCGGAGGCTGCGCCGGTGGAGGCAGCCGCCGCAGCGCCGGTGAGGCCGGCCAGCGCCAGCCCCGCAGTCGCCAGCACCGCGGCGACGTTGCCGAGATGACGTGATGCTCCCGGCGGGCGCAGCACGTGGCCGATCACCGCTCCTGTCGGTCGGGGACCACGCGTATTCTGCCGGTCGCGGCCCCGGTGGAAGGGTTGATCTGCAGTGTGAGCTCAATCCGCAGCGGACGTCCGCGTGCGGCGGACACCCGTGCTCGAATGACGGTCCCGCTGAGTTCGGTGATCGAGCCCTGGTAGAGCGTCGGATTCGACCCGGGGCCGAGCGACACGGCGCTCCCCGTCATCCCGACGCCGCCGCCGGCAGCCGGGCTTCCGACGATCTGGAGCCGAAGCGCGGGCAGCGCAGCGTTTGCGACCGCGAGCGAGATGTCGACCTCGACGAGCCCGCTTGCGGTCTGCCTTTGGCTCACGGTGCCGCTGACGCCGGTCGAGAACGCGGAGGTCGGCGTGCTGGCGGACGGCGGCGGTGAGGTCGCATGCCCGACGGCGGCGGTGCCCGCGGTGGCGGCGGAGGCCGTCCGTGCCGTCGGCGTTCCGGCGCGTCGCGCCCAGTTGGAGCCGAGCGGGCCGATCGGCAGCCAGAGCGCGAGAGCTGCCGGCAGCGCGATCGACGCGGCGATCGCGCTGCCCCGCAACCCGCGCCGCGCGGGCCAACCAAATCCCACCCGCGCCCACACGGCGACGATCAAGGCGATCACGCAGCCGGCGAGGAGCGCCTCCATCCAGAGTTGCTTGATGTCGCTGCCCGTGCCGACGGCGTGCAGCACGGCGATCGGCCAGCACAGGTAGGCGAACCAATGCGTCGCTCGCCAGGCGCGGTGGCCGAGGCGGCGGCGCGTCATGCTCGTCAGCGCGATCGCGAGCAGCAGATCGGACGCGAATGCGCCCAGCCCGAGCCAGAACGGCCGGTAGCCCGAGATGAACGGGACGACCGCGTCGATCGCGTGAATCGTCGCGAACGGGTCGAGCACGGTCGTGACGATGTGTACGAAGAGCACCGCGATGGCCAGCAGCGAGACGTTGCGGTGCAGACCGTCGACCACGAAGCGGGGCCAGCGTGCGCTCTGCAGTCGCCCAACGTTGGCGATGCCGAGCGCGACGCTTGCGGTCAGCAGCACGAGCGTGACCGCGCCGGTGGCACGGGTGAGATACCAGAGTGCGCTCGGCCCGGCGCTGGCGAGAGCCATCACGAGCCACCCGACACGGCGACCGCAGCGGCGGGAGTCTGCGCGAGGGCCTGGCTCGGCGGCTGCAGGCCGCTCGGCGAACTCGACGGCGATGCCGTGGTCGCGGGGGTCGATGGCACGTGGCCGGGAAACCCACCGGCAGCGACGAGTGCGAGGGTGCCTGACAGCGCGACTACCCCGGCGGTCAACCACCGAGTGACGACCGAGATCCGCTCCAGTCCGGCGTCGCGCATCATCACCGCGCGCCGGGTCGCGATCTCGACCCGGCTCGCGTCAGCCGAGCGCGCGGTTCGACGACTCAACGGGAGCGCCCCCAATGGCGGTCACGGCACGGATATGGACGACTCATCGGATTCGATTCTGGGGACGGTGTCCCAAATCCCGATAAGCGGCCTATGAGAAGCCACTCATCGGCGACGCACGCGCTGATGAGAGTGCTCTCACAAATTGGCAACGTGCCGCGTCACGCCAGTTGCCCACGCCGGACAACCGCGACAACGCAGGCGTCGAGTCGTGCTCGGCAGAGACAGCGGACCGAGATGTGGACGGCCTTACCCACAGTTTCGTGGAGGTTTAGCCGCCGATCAGCCTCGGGCGCTTCAATGATTCCAACACTCCGCGGCAAGGGATCAAAGTGAAGGCATTCCTGAGCAAGAGACTTGTGATCGGCGCGACGGGGCTCGCCGTGCTGGCGGGCGCGGCAGGCGCTGTGGCCGCGACGCAACGCTCGTCGGGCTCCGAGCCCCAGGCCTACATCAACGACCTGGCGGGCCGACTCGGCGTCACGCCGAGCGCACTCACGGCAGCGATCAGGGCTTCAGACAGCGATCGAATCGACGCGGCGCTCGCCGCAGGCCGTCTGACCCAAGCGCAGGCGACCGCGCTCAAGGCGCGCATCCAGACGCGCACCGGCGCCCCAATGCTCGGCCGCCGCCTTGCTGGCGGCGGGTTCACGGGACGCCTCGGCGGCGGCGCCGCCACGGCGGCGCAATACCTGGGGATCAGCGAGACGACGCTGCACGCTGACCTGCAGGCCGGTCAATCCCTCGCGCAGATCGCGACCGCGACTCCAGGCAAGTCCGTTGCCGGCCTGACGGCCGCGATCGTCGCCGCCGAGACGACGCGGCTCAACGCCGCCGTGTCCGCCGGCCGGATCACAAGCCAGCAGGCGCAACGACACCTCACCAGGCTCTCCAGCCGGATCGACGCTCTAGTCCAGCGCACCTGGAACGGCGGCGGCGCTTGGACCGGCGGCGGTCGCGGGCCAGGCCTGTTCGGCCCTCACCCGACCGCGTAGCCGCACCTGGGCAAGCCATCCCGTCGCGCCCCACCGGCGACGGGATGGCGGCCGAGGCGGGCGCCGCGAGTTTGCTGCTACTCGCCCCGCGCAGACCAGTACGCGCGCGCCTCGGCCTCCATCGCGGCCAAGCGCGAGTAGTAATCGGGAAACTCGTTGAGATGCGCCCGGGCGATCTTCGCCGTCACCGTCACGTCGTCGTCAGTCACGTTCGTCGCCG
>Ga0307373_10007651_pt1 | contig 16784 bp, 15 predicted proteins | sample OX2MG_FD_202534 | JGI IMG/M metagenome (GOLD analysis project Ga0307373, IMG submission 202534) | Soil microbial communities from Risofladan, Vaasa, Finland - OX-2 | ecosystem: Environmental > Terrestrial > Soil > Coastal area > Acid sulfate soil | place: Finland: Risofladan, Vaasa | collected... | reverse complement strand
TCGGGCAGCCGGATGTTGAAGCGCGCTTCCGCGCGCACCAGCAACTCCACCATCTCCAGACTTCCGAGCCCGAGATCGCGCTCGAGCGATGAATGGAGGGTTACGGACTCCGCCGCGCGCACCGATCCCAGTTCGCTCAGAAGCTCGCGGACAATATGGAGCATCTGCTCTTCAAGCTGTGCCGCATCGAGTTGTCGGGGCGTGGTTGGCATTGCTATACGCGCCGCATTAAGTAGATTCGAACCTGGTGCGTCAGGGCACGGCTTCAGCCGTGCCGGCGAGATCGCCACGCAATTCCCGCGGCTTCAGCCGCTGACGCCTCAGTGGCTAAAGCCACAGGGAGCACGGCTCCGCTTGCGGCCCCGATGAATCGGGGCCCTGACGCCTTTATCGTTATATCTTAAACGCCCATTCCTTCACGGCTTCGGGTTGAATCCACTTTTCAATCCCTTCAATTTGATGATGAATCCAGTAATCTTTCCAGTGGATCCGTTCCGGGTCCCAGGGCAGCAGCAGCCTGTCTTTTTCAGAAATCCATTGATACGCGGCCCGGATGTTTTCGGATTCAAAAATATAGCGGTTTTGAAGGATAAACGGCAGGTACTGGTCGAGCGTCTGCTCGCGGAACCGGGCTTGCAGGCCCAGCGTTCGCAGCGCGCTTTGCCAGCCTGCGAGCGATTTTCTTCCCGGTAGTCCGGCGTTTTTGACGACGCTGTGCATCCGGTCGATGATCGACTGCGCCCGCTGAATGCGCTTTTCCAGCCTCAGCCGCCGCTTCCGGGCCTGTTCGATGGAGATAAAACGGGCACGCCCGCCTGAAGCGGAGATGCGGATGGGCAGGCTGCCTCCGCCGTTCCGGCCCGCTCGTTTTCGGGCTTCTTCCCGCAACAGGTTCACCAGCGGGCCCAGCTTGATGGGATTCACGTCCGCCGTTCCCAGTTGATAAACGTTCTCCGCGCGGCCCTCCAGCAGCAGTGCGCCCACCGCCAGAATCGCCGCCGCCACCAGGTCCACGGGAACCACTTCCAGGGGAGTGTCGCGCCGCACCGGCCAGTGCTTCAGCCCGCCGAGCGCCATCAGCACCAGCGGCGCCGCCGTCCTGCCGCCTTCAATCCAGCCGGGGAAGGGAAACCGCAAGGCGCTTTCCACGATGGCCGGGCGCACGATCGACCAGCCCAGATCTTTTTCCTGCGCAACAAGCTGTTCACCCAGGCTTTTCGAATAGGTGTAAGTGTTGACCCAGCCCCAGTGTTCGGCGCGCCGCTTGCCCAGCGCCACCAGTTTTTGCGCCGTTTCCTTTGACCGCGCCCGCGGATTTTCCGCTCCCTCAGGGCCGCCGGAATCGGTGATCAGCCGAATCTGCTCCCGGCAGTAGGCGAGTTCATCGAGGGCGTTGAAGGCGTTGTCTTCGAGGCCTTTGCGGTGCGGATAGAAGCCGGAGATGGGCTCCGTTTCTTCAATCAGGCCGTTGGCCTCGCCCGAAACAAAGCAGGTGGAAATGTGGAGCAGCCGGGCACCCGCGCGCCGGGCCAGCGCAATGGCATTCTCAACGCCGTCCACGTTGGCCTGGAGCGACTGTTCGACGGGAGGAAAAAACTCAACTTTTCCGGCGCAGTTGATGATCAGCCGGACCCGTGCTGCAATCTGCTCGAGCGCCGCGGGGTCAAGCCCGCATTCGGGCTGGCTCAGTTCGCCGGGCCAGACGCTGATCTTCTCCCGGACGAACCGCTCGCCGCGCCGCGTGATCATCCCGGCCATTACCGGCGACTCCATCACCTCGGCCTCAAAGCGCTTTAACGCGGAGAGGTTCCGGCCGGGCCGCAGCAGCACGTGGAGATGTTTCAAATCGGGATAGTGATCCAGCAGCATGGCCAGGATCACTTTGCCCAGGAACCCGTTTCCTCCGGTCAAAAGGATTTCGTTTTCCCGGAACGCTTGCCCGACATCCGTCAAATGTGATTCTTGCGCCATCAGCAGGCAGGAAATTGGAACAGTTTCAAGCTCTTACGATCTACCATCCGGAACGGCTGCCCCGGCTGCACTCAAGGGCGCTGATTACGGCCTGTCCGTTCAGCGGGATGCTCCCATAAACCGCCGCCCGTCATCCTTGAGCCCGTTCGCTCCGCTCAGGGCCAGCTCCGCAAAGGATCTGTCGAGTGTATTTGCAGCGCAGGGTTATGATGCTTCGCTCAGCATCCCGATCAGGTCTTCGGCCCGCTTCCGACTCCCGACCCCGTTTCAACCGAAGCCCGAACCGATTCATGTTATCGGCCGCTCCAAGTTGTTGTCAAGGCTGGGTTACCGGGGTGGCGCGGTCTTTGAGAGGCTCTTCCGTGGCGGCGGCCTCGGCTTCCAGCGGCCGGGCCTCATGGTAGGTGTGGATCACGCGATGCACCACCGTCAGGTTTGAGAGCACCACAATCACCCACAACACCGGCGCCATGCGGTTGAAAAGCGCTCCGATAATGATCAGCACCACGCGCTCCGGGCGCTCCAGAAAGCCCACTTTGCACGACGGAATCAGGTTCTCCGCCCGCGCCCGCGAGTAGCTGGTCATCACGGAGCCAATCATGGCCAGCGCCACCAGGGTCACATACATAAAGCGGTTGACCCGGCCATAATAGACCAGCAGGCCGATCAGCAAAAAGAGGTCGGAATAGCGGTCCAGCACCGAATCGAAAAAGCCGCCGAAAGGTGTTACCCGGCGCGTGTTGCGGGCCACCGGGCCGTCCGTCAGGTCAAAAATCCCGGCCAGGATGATGGTCACGCCCGCCCAGCGGAAATAGCCGTAAGCAAACAGGTAAGCGGCGACCAGGTTGATGGCGAAACCCGTAAAGCTCAGGATATTGGGATTGATCCTGATCTTTACGAACGATCGTATGATCGCGTCATATCCATACCAGCAAACGTCGCCGATTTTCCGGGTAATCATGGCATCAAATCAGGAATTCATACGGCTGGGGACTTCCAGGCCCGGGGCTTGGGAATAGCTTGCACTCCCCGCCGCTGTCTCATGGCTGCGCCTTCCTTCAGCAGCACGTTACCAGGAGCCTTCCTCGTGAAGCGTATCTTAGCGGAATCTCGCCCGCACTGCAACTGAACTCGCCACGGCGGAGGGCACAGGTTCGCTGAGCCCCCATGCAGCGGGGCGGATGGTGCTGGCTTCGCGCGAAAAGGTTGCAGGGTTGAGAGAGTGCCCTGCGCTGCCAATTCCGGAATCAGGATGTCTCGGGCGGCCTTTCCGGAGTTCCGGAGCGCAGGTTCAGGCAGGCGATCTCCGGCGGGCAGCCAACGCGAAGAGGCAGTAAAACTTTGCCGATGCCGCGGCTGATGTAAATCTGGGTACCGTCGAGCCGGTTCCAGCCTGCGATAAAGCGCTTGCCCAGTTTCGACCGCGTGTAGAGCGCTCCCACCACGGGAAGCCTGACCTGGCCGCCGTGGGTGTGGCCGGAAAGCACCAGATCGATGTGGTGCTCGGCGGCCAGGCGAATTCCCATGGGGTTATGGCAGAGCAGGATTTTGGGATCGCGGGCGGGAACGTGGCGCATGCCGGCCGCCAGATCGTCGGCGTCCCACCACAGGTCGTCAACGCCCACCAGCCAGAGCCGGGCGTCTCCGGAATCGAGCGCGAAGTGGGAATTGCGAAGCACGTGGATTTGCTGGGCTTCGAGCGCCCGCGCCATCTCATCGGCGTCGACCTGGAAATCGTGATTGCCCAGAACCGCGAAAACTCCCAGCCGGGCGCGCAGCCGGCCCAGCACCTGGGCGACCGGCCAGATGTAGGTGGGAGAAAAAGTCACGTAGTCGCCGGTAAGGGCGATCAGGTCAGGCTGCAGATGGTTGGCCATCCTCACAGCGCGTTCCACGTCTTCAAGCGGCGTGTAGAGGCTGTGGTGAATGTCGGTCAGGTGGACGATCCGCAAACCCTCATGCGCCGCGCTCAGCCGGCGGATGTGGATGTCCATCTCGGTGATTTCCGGGTCAGGAGAAACGGGAGGCGGAGAAAGCTGGGGCGAGGACGAGAGCGAGAGCGTAATCAGGCCGCGACGCCGCGCACGACGCCTTGGTACCAGACGGTTCCTCATATTTTTTCCCGACGCTCGCAAGCTAAAGCCATACCGGCTTCAGCAAATTTCAGTTGCAGCCCTGGCCGCACTTGACTTTCCCGTGCTCGTCCAGTATCCCCGAAAAGACTTCCAGCATGGAATCATGAATCAGCCCGTTGGAAGCAAAAATCTCATCGCGATGCAGCGAAAAAGGACCGCCGGCCAGATCCGTCACGCGGCCGCCGGCTTCCGTCACCAGCAGGGAACCGGCCGCCTTGTCCCAGGGATTCAGCTTCAGTTCCCAGAAACCTTCAAAGCGGCCCACCGCCACCGAACAGAGGTCCAGGGCCGCGGCGCCCGCCCGGCGAATTCCGTGCGAAAGATGCGTGAGCTTGAAAAAGATTTGCAGATTCAGATCGTGATTGGAAGCGAAAGGCGGGAAGCCGGTGCCCAGCAGGCTTTCAGAAAGATTGGCGGTTGGGGACACGCTGATGCGCTGGCCGTTCAAAGTCGCTCCGGCGCCGCGCTCGGCTGCAAACATCTCGTCGCGGTTCGGATCGTAAACCACTCCGGCAATGACTTCGTCACGGTAAGCCAGGGCCAGCGTGACGCAGTAGACGGGAAATCCGTGGGCAAAATTCGTCGTGCCGTCCAGGGGATCAACGTACCAGCAGTAGTCGGAGCCGGTTTGTTTGCCGCCGCCTTCTTCCGCCACCACGGCGTGATCCGGAAAGTGCCGGCGTAGGCGCTCAATGATTAGGGCCTCCGAACGCCGGTCGGCTTCGGTCACGATGTCGGACTTCCGCTTGTAAGAAATCTCGTGCGGCTGCTTGGAAAGCTCGGCGAGCAACGCACCCGATTCGCGTGCGATTTCGACTGCAATATCTAAATAATTTTCCATAGGATGTAAAAACCTTCGATTCCATCTCCTTCGCTTGTGAACCTGTTTGTTGATCTGCCCGCGCGCGATTAACGCGTAATCCCCGTCAGAACCTGCTTGCGGCCTTCGCCTTCAACCCAGACCGCGCCGCTTTCAAAATATTCTTTCTTCCAGACCGGCACAACCTGCTTCAGGCGGTCGATGAGATAGTGGCAGGCTTCCAAGGCCGGCCGGCGGTGCGCGGCTGTCACGACAATCGCGACGCTGGCCTCTCCGATTTCCAGCCTGCCCACCCGATGAATGATGCCGACGGCGTGGATCTCAAATTTGCTTTTGGCTTCGCCGCCAATTTCTTCCATCTTGCGGATGGCCATGGCGTTGTAGGCTTCGTACTCAAGATAAAGCGTTTTCTGTCCGTTGGAATGGTTGCGGACGACGCCCTCAAAAGTGACCACGGCTCCGTCGGAGCCGGCCTGGAGTGATCGCGCAAAGTCTGAGGTGGAGATTTTCTCGTTAGTAATGCGATAGCAGCTATCGTCCATCCCGCCGCTGACCGGAGGCATAAAAGCAACCTCGTCGCCTTCCTGCAAAACGGCTAAAGGTTCTGCAATCTGTTGGTTAACCGCAAAGAGCAGGGAGCCTGCCAGCTCGCCCAGGCGCGGGAAACGGCTTTCATATAAGCGGCGCAGGCCCTGGAGATTTTCGCCGTCTCCAAGCTCAACCTGCTCTTCCCGAAGTCCCGTCAGATCGTGCGTGAATCCAAAAAATAAGACCTTAATTCTCATCGGAATTCCGGCGTATCTTCCTATTATACACCCTGAAGGGAAGTTCCAAGGCACTGCCGGCCCCTGGAAGCGGGCGAAGAGAGCCTGGAGTGACTAGGCAGATGAGCTATCCGTGTTAAGCAAATGGCGCAGCGCTGCTTCGAGGCCGGGGAACTGGAAAGTGAATCCCGTGTCCAGAAGACGTTTGGGTTGTGCGCGCTGGCTGGCCAGAAGCAAGGCGTCGGCCATTTCCCCGAAAATCAGGCGCACGACAGGCGCGGGCATGGAGAGAAACGTCGGGCGTCCCAGAACCTTCCCAAGGGTTTCGATGAATTCCACGTTCCGCACCGGGTTGGGCGAAACGGCGTTGACCGGGCCGGAAAGGGTCTCATTGGAAATGGCGTGGGAAATGGCTCGTGCCAGGTCGTCAATCGCAATCCAGCTGACGAACTGCCGGCCGTCGCCGACCTTTCCGCCTGCGCCGACTTTGAAGGCTGGCAGCATGGCAGTTAAAGCACCGCCTTTCCCGCTGAGCACCATGCCGGTCCGCAGGTTCACCACGCGGATTCCTTTTTGCCGGGCGGGGTCCGTTGCCGCCTCCCACTCTTTGCAGAGTTCCGCCAAAAAATCTGACCCCGGCGGGCTTTCTTCCGTCAGAACATCGTCGCCGCGCGAGCCGTAGAATCCCACTGCGGAAGCCGAAACCAGCACACGCGGGGGAACGGCAAGCTGCGCCAGGGATTCTGAAAGCAGCCGCGTCCCCCGAAGACGGCTTTCGCGGACTCGTTTTTTTTGCGTCTCGGTCCAGCGCGCCGCACCGATATTTTCTCCGGCAAGATGGACCACGGCATCCGTCTGTTCGAGCGCGCTGAGCTCCAGCTTGCCCGCGTCCGGGTCCCATACGGCCACATCTTCAGCCGGGGCCGTTGGGTGACGAACCAGCCGGACAACCTGGTGCCCCTGGCCCGCAAGGAGCAGAAGCAGCGCTGAGCCAATCAAGCCACTTGAACCTGTCACGAGGATTTTCATAACTCGCCGTCCTTTCGGAAGCGATATGCGTGGTTCTGCGGCGGCTGGAATTGCGAGCGGCCAGGCCGCCAGCACCTGAAGTCAGATTAACACATTCCCGATCGAGAATCCTGCGGAGAACAGGCGCTGCCCTCCTGTCCTCGCAGGCAAAATTCATAAATAATCCAGGCTAACGCTCTTCAGGTTACGGAGCACACGGAGGGAAGAAAAGCCTACGGCATAGAAAGCATGCCGTGGCTACCAAACCTTACGCAAGCGGGGGCTGCTGCTGGGTCAGGCAATGGAGGGTTCCGAGTCCCCAGACCAGATCGACGGCATGAATGCCAATCACCGGACGGTCGGTAAACAATTCCGCCAGTGTGCCGAGCGCGATGCGGTCGTTGGGATCGTTAAAGGTGGGGACCAGCACCGCCGCGTTGGCCATATAAAAGTTGGCATAGCTTGCCGGAAGACGCTGGCCTTCGAAGTAAACCGGAGCCGGCATCGGCAGCGGAACGACCTCGATGCGTGAGCCATCTTCAAGTCTCATTCCCTCAAGCCGTTCGCGATTTTCCGCGAGCAGCTGGTAATTAGGGTCGGAGGGGTTGTGCTCACTGCACAGGACCACGGTATTCTGGTTGACGAAGCGGCACAGGTCGTCCACGTGGCCGTGCGTATCGTCGCCCGCAATGCCGCGCCCGAGCCACAGAATGTTTCGCACGCCAAGATTTTCACGCAAGGCTGCTTCGATGTTTTCCCTGCCGAGGCCCGGGTTCCGCACCTGGATTTTGGGATCGAGCAGGCACTCTTCCGTGGTCAAAAGCGTTCCCTGGCCGTTCACATCGATGCTGCCGCCTTCGAGCACAAAGTCGCGATTTCCGGCTCTGGCCGGAAGCATCGGAAGCTTGAGCGCGCGCGCCGCGCGTTCCGGAACGGCGTCATCCTTGTGCCATTCGGGATACTTGGCCCAGGCGTTGAAGCGGAAGCGAACGATGGCAATTTTTCGTGATGCCGCCGGGCGTTTCAAAAAAATGGGGCCAAAATCGCGGGTCCATCCTCGGTCGGTGGGGAAGCGGAAGAATTCGACGCGGGCGGGATCGATCCCCGCGCGCGCCAGGACTCGCCGGGCTCGCGCTTCGTGGGATTTTGAATTGACCAGGATGCGGACGATTTCGCCGGGCGTGAGTTTGCGGACGATTTCGCTGTAAACCCAGGGAATGCAAGCAAAGCGGCCCGGCCAATCGGTCAGATTGTGCGGCCAGCCGAGCCAGGTGGCTTCGTGCGGTTCCCACTCTGCGGGAAGATGATATCCGAGAGCTTCGGGTGTGCTGGCCACTACGCTTTTTCGCTCCCTGCAGGCGCCCCAAGAAAGCGGCGGTCAAGCCCCTGGTAGGCATCAATGCGGCGGTCGCGAAGGAAGGGCCAGTTGCGGCGGATGTCCTCAAGATGCGCGAGATCGACTTCGGCGATCAGGACTTCCTCGCGATCGACCGATGCTTCCGCAATCACCACGCCTTGCGGATCGGCGATAAACGATGAACCCCAGAACTCGATGCCGGCGCCGCCCGCAACTTTTTCATGGCCCACTCGATTGGCCACGGCCACATAGACGCCGTTGGCGATGGCGTGGCCGCGCTGGACGGTCCTCCAGGCGTCACGCTGCGCCGCGCCGTGGGCCTTTTTCTCCCGAGGATGCCAGCCGATGGCGGTGGGATAGAAGATGATGTTCGCTCCCTCCAGCGCCACCAGGCGCGCCGCCTCCGGATACCACTGGTCCCAGCAGATGAGCGGCGCTACCGGGCCCACGCGCGTGTTGATGGCGTGGAATCCCAGGTCGCCGGGGGTGAAATAATACTTCTCGTAATAGCCCGGATCATCGGGAATGTGCATCTTGCGATAGAGTCCCGCGAGCTTGCCGTCGCGGTCGATGACGGCGGCGCTGTTGTGGTAAACGCCCGCCGCGCGACGTTCGAAGACGGGCGCGATCACCACCACGCGGGCTTTTTTGGCCACCGGGCTGAGGGCTCGGGTGATGGGGCCGGGAATGGGTTCGGCCAAATCAAAGACGCGCGCATCCTCACGCTGGCAAAAATAGGTGGAGGCGAAAAGCTCGGGGAGGCAGACGATCGCCGCACCTTTGCGTGCCGCTTCGTGAACGCCCTGGATGGCGCTCCGCAAGTTCAGGCGCGGATCGGGGCCGCACGCCATCTGGACCAGACCCACCTTGAACCGTTTCTTCGTCTCTTTCGGCATCGTTCAACAGAATACATGAGTCTCGAATTTCCTCCAAGATTCTCCTGGGGCAGAACAAAGGTGAACCCAGGGGCAGTTTCGAAACATCCAAAGAGCAGGTATCCCAGGTTTCGTTGCCTTTGTGTGAAACAAGCTATTCTTCCTGCGGAAACTGGGTGAGAATGGACTTACTCCTTTTCGGCAAGGGCAGGGGGATTTTCCCAGATGATGGATGAGACGCTCCGCTTCATTCTGCGCCACGGCTACACGGTGCTGGCTGTCTGGGTTTTCGTCGAGCAGTTCGGCTTTCCTATTTCTTCCATCCCCTTGCTGCTGGCCGGTGGAGCGCTGGCCGGATCGGGCAACCTGAATCTGGCCTGGGTTGTTATTTTCCCTGTGGCAGGGTCTCTGCTGGCGGACACCCTCTGGTTTGAGATTGGAAGATTCAAGGGATCGCGGGTGCTGAATTTGCTGTGCCGGATTTCACTGGAACCGGACTCCTGCGTGAGAAACACGGAGAATCTCTTTGCCCGCCGGGGCGCCAAAGCGCTGGTGGTTGCAAAATTCGTACCCGGACTGAGCGTGGCCGCGCCGCCCCTCTCCGGGATGCTCGGAATGCGGATATCGCGCTTCCTGCTGTTTGACGGTTTGGGGGCGATTGCCTACGTCGGCTCGTTTGTGGCTCTCGGATATGTTTTCAGCGAGCAGCTTGAAGCCATGGCGCAGATTGCTCTCGGCCTTGGCGTGGGGCTTTTGGTGCTGCTGCTTGCGAGCCTGGTTTTTTACGTTGCATGGAAGTATGTTCAGCGGCAGCGGTTCCTTCGCACGCTGCGAGTGAACCGCATCACAGCCGAAGAGTTGAAACGGAAAATCGACGCGGGTGAGGAGTTCTCGGTGGTGGACCTGAGGCACTCGATGGATTTTGAAGCCGACCCCAACACCATTCCTGGCGCGTTTTACCTTCCCTCGGAAGAACTGGAGCAGCGGTACCAGGAGATTCCGCCCGACCGCGAGCTGATTCTCTACTGCACTTGACCAAACGAGGCGACCAGCGCCCGTGTGGCGCTGATGCTCAAACGTCGCGGCATCACGCGCGTGCGGCCGCTGGCCGGCGGCCTGGCAGGCTGGAAAGAAATGGGATTTCCGCTGGAGACGCGGCAGACACCTAAACCTCTCGCCGCGGAGGCGAGACCCGAAACTGCATAGGCCCGCCGCTGCGCTGGGGCAATCAGAGCGCCAGAAGAATGGGGTTCTCGATAATCTGCTGAAGGGATTGCAGAAATCTTGCGCCGATGGCGCCGTCCACCACGCGATGATCGCAGGAGAGGGTCATCCGGCAGCGGTAGCCGACGGTGATCTGGCCGTTTTCCACCACCGGTTTTTCCACGACAGCGCCGATGGCCAGGATGGCGCCCTCGGGTGGATTGATGATGGCTGAGAACTCCACGATGCCCATCATGCCCAGGTTGGAAACGCTGAAGGTTCCGCCCGTATATTCCTCAGGCTTCAGTTTCCGGGTGCGGGCCCGGGCAATCAGGTCCTTGGACTCGGCGGATATTTCCTGCAAAGTTTTGTGGTTGCAATCCCGCACCACCGGGGTGATCAGGCCGCCGCCTTCGATAGCCACCGCGATGCCGAGGTGGATGCGGTTGTAGTAGCGAATGGCGTTGCCGGTGAAACTGGCGTTGACATCCGGATGCTGGGTCAGTCCGACCGCGCAGGCCTTCACGATGATGTCGTTATAGGTCAGTTTTAAGTCGGGATTCATCTTGTTTGCCGACTCGCGCAACTCCTTCGCCTTTTTCATATCCACTTCGATGGTCAGATAGAAGTGGGGAACCGGGCCGAGACTCTGCGCCAGCCGCTGCGCGATCGTCTTGCGCATCTGGCTGAGCGGTTCATCGCGGAATTCGGGGCCTTGCGAAACCAGTTGCGGGCCCGGAGCGCGTAACGGTGCGCCCGCAGCCGTCGCCGATTCCACATCGCGGCGGATAATGCGACCGCCGGGGCCGGAGCCCTGAAGGGCGGCGAGGTCAATTCCGGTCTCTCGCGCAATACGGCGCGCCAGAGGCGAAGCGAGGATGCGTCCTCCCGCTGCAACGGGCGCGGCCGCTGCAGGCTGCGGCGCCGGGGCTGCCGCTGCAGGCTGAGGCGCTGCATGAGGAGGAGCCGCCGGAGCTTCTTTGGGAGCGGCAGGAGCTTTTGCTGCGGCTGCTCCGCCGTTCGCGGAGACCAGTGAAGAAATATCCTCGTCGGCCTTGCCGATAATGGCCAGCATCTGGCCGACCGGGACGGTTTCTCCCGCCGGGACCAGAACCTTGCGCAGGACGCCGGAAGCCATCGACTCGACTTCCATATCGACCTTGTCAGTCTCAATTTCAACCAGAGCGTCGCCGTTGGCAACCTGCTCGCCTTCGTTCTTCAGCCATTTCAGGACCTTGCCCTCGGTCATGGTGTCGCTGCCTTTGGGCATGAGAACTCGAGATGCCATAACTAACCTCACTTCCTGGAGGGAAATTGCCCCGGTTAACTCTTGTACGTCACCCGGTGCACGGCGTCAATGACGCGGGTCTTGTCCGGCGCGCAGAGATGTTCCAGCGGCTTGGAATAGGGCATGGGAACATCAACACCCGTCACGCGCAGGATGGGAGCGTCGAGATAATCGAAAGCCTGGTGCTGAATGGTGTCAACAATCTGGGATCCCACACCGCAGTAGGGCCAGCCTTCTTCCACCACGACGGCCCGGTTGGTCTTCCGGACCGACTGGATGATGGTTTCGGTATCGAGCGGGCGAAGCGTTCGAGGGTCGATGATTTCGGCGTCGATCCCTTCCTGTTCAAGTTCCGCGGCCGCCTCAAGCGCCACGTGAACCATCTTGGCGTGCGCGATCAGGGTCACGTCGTTTCCGGGACGTTTGATTTCCGCAACGCCCAGCGGAATCGTATACTCGCCCTCAGGAACTTCACCTTTCAGGCCGTAGAGGACTTCGGATTCGATGAAGATGACCGGGTTGTTGTCTCGAATGGAGGACTTGAGCAGGCCCTTGGCGTCTGCGGGCGTGGAAGGGGTGACGACCTTGAGGCCCGGAACGTGGCAGAACCACGCCTCCAGCGCCTGCGAGTGTTGCGCGCCCAGCTGATGGCCCGCGCCACCCGGCCCTCGAACCACCATCGGCACGCCCACCTGCCCTCCTGACATGTAGAGCATTTTGGCGGCGCTGTTCACGATCTGGTCGAGCGCCAGCAGCGAAAAGTTGAAAGTCATCACCTCCACGATGGGCCGCAAGCCGGTCATGGCCGCGCCCACGCCGAGGCCCGTAAAGCCGAGCTCGGTGATGGGGGTGTCGAGAACGCGCTTGGGACCAAATTCGGCGAGCAATCCTTTGGTTACTTTATAAGCGCCGTTGTAAGCGCCGACTTCTTCGCCCATCAGGAAGACGGTTTCGTCCCGCTGCATTTCTTCGCGCATCGCCTGATTCAGCGCTTCCCGGAAAGCTATGACTGCCATGGGTGTTCCTCACTCTTTCTTTGTGGCGGCAGATGGCCGGCCCGGCAAGTAGCTGGTGGCCGCCAGAGCCTTGATCGCCGCAGTTTAATAACGCTGGAAAATCCCCGCTCAGTCCGCCTTATGGAAGATAGACGTCTGCGGTCAGGTCTTCGGGCTCCGGATCAGGGCTTTCATCCGCAAACGTCACGGCCTGATCGACGATTTCACGAATCTTGTGATCGAGATCGTCGATGTATTCCTGATTGACGATGCCAAGAGATTCCAGGGTGGAACTGAGGCGTTTGATAGGGTCGCGGAGCCGGTGCTCGGCCAGTTCTTCCCGGGTACGGTAGGCGCCGTGGGCCGGGTCGGACATCGAATGGCCCATAAAGCGGTAGGTCCGAGCCTCAATCAGCGTGGGCATGTCTTCCTTGCGGGCCCGCTCAATGGCCTCGGAAAGTCCGTCGTACACCGAGAGCACATCCATGCCATCCACGACAGCCCGGGCCATGTCATACGATCCGGCCTTTTCTGAAAGGTCTTTGATGGCGGAAGTCTTGAGAATCGGCGTTCCCATGCCGAACTCATTGTTCTCGCAAATGAAGACCACCGGCAGCTTCCACAACTGGGCCAGATTCAGCGCTTCATGGAACGAACCGATATTCACCGCAGCCTCGCCGAAAAAGCACAAGGTCACGCGCGACTGGTTCAGGTACTTGGCGGCAAAGGCCACGCCCGCGGCCAGAGGAATCTGTCCGCCCACGATGCCGTGCCCGCCCAGGAAGCCCACCCGCGGGTCAAAGATGTGCATGGAGCCGCCCTTGCCCTTTGAACAGCCCGTCCGTTTGCCGAAAAGCTCGGCCATGATGGGGCCGGGATCCATTCCGCGGGCCAGCGCATGGCCGTGTTCACGGTAGGAGCAGAGAACTGCGTCCTGAGGTTCCAGCGCGGAGATGGCTCCAACCGCCACGGCTTCCTGGCCGATGTAAAGATGGCAAAAACCGCCAATCTTTCCCAGCGTGTACATCTCGGCAGACTTCTCTTCGAAGCGCCGGACCAGCAACATCTTTTCGAGGATATCCTTCAACAGTTGCGGGTCTTTCTGGCGCGCGCGTTCCTGTTGTTCGACCAGTTGGGCTTCAGCCCCATTGGCCTCTGGAACATGCACAGCGCCTCGGCTGGAATTGCCGGATTTCATATCAAGCCTCCTGCTATTTTCCTGTTCTCCCCAAAGATAGGCGAGATTCGTTAGTGTAATCTCTCACAGCCCGTCAGGCAAACGGCTATTAGGACAACTCAATATTCTACAATAAACTTAGGTTTTTGGGCAGGGTGCGTCGATGGACACCTTCTGCCTGCGGTATAAAAACATCTTATCGGAGGTATAACAGGATATGAAGGCCTTCACACAATACCTGTGGTTCAACACAAAGAAGAAGCGCGAATTCATCAATATGACCGCGGAACTCAAAAAGGCGCTCGCGGCCGCGCAGATCCAGGAAGGGCTGGTGCTGGCTTCCGCCATGCACATCACCGCCGGAGTCTATATCAATGACGCGGAAGATGGCTTGATCGCCGATATCGACGAGTGGCTTGAACAACTTGCGCCGTTCCGTGCCGACTATCGCCACCATCAGACGGGTGAAACGAACGGCGACGCTCACCTGAAAAACCTGCTGGTAGGGCACCAGGTGCTGGTGCCCGTCACCAAGGGCCGGCTCGACCTCGGTCCCTGGCAGCAGGTCTATTACGCGGAGTTCGACGGCCAGCGCCGAAAACGCGTGGTGATCAAGGTCCTGGGGGAATAGCGTGGGCTGCCGTATGCGAAAACAGCCGATCAAAAGCCCATGGCGACGCAGAGCGCGGCAACATCACCGATCCGCTCGTCGAGAGCCGCCGGCACAACCTGGCAGACGGCGGACGAGTACGGGAGCGCCTCGCGTTGCATCACCTCGCGGGCGCGGCCGAGCAGCGTATCTCCCAGGCGCATGGCAAGCCCGCCAATTACGATTCTTTCGGGATTCAGGATGTCCACCAGAATTGCCAGCACGGCGCCCAGCCGTTTGCCCGTTGAGCGAAGGATGCGGATCGCTGTGGCGTCCCCTTTGCCCGCGGCCAGGGCGACCTCGCGGGCGGTCAAGGTTTTGCCCCGCTGCAAGATTTCCGCAAGGAGGGTCGGCTCTTTTCTCCTGCGGGCGGCTTCAACCGCTTTCAGCGCAACCTGGGCCATACCGCCGCCGCTGGCCCATCCTTCGACGGAACCTGCCTTGTGATACCCGACGGGGCCGGAACGCGTCAGCCGAACGTGGCCGATCTCGCCCGCGAAGTCGTTCGTGCCGTGATAGAGGTGGCCGTCGGCGATGATTCCAGCGCCCAATCCCGTTCCCATAGTCAGGAAAACCATGTTCCGGCAGCCTTGCCCGGCTCCAAAGCGGTGCTCCGCCACGGCGCCCGCGTTGGCATCGTTTTCCAGCCGGCAGGGGATGCCGAATTCCTCTTCAAGAATCGCTTTGATGGGTACGTCCACCCAGGTTGAGAGGTTCGGCGGGGCTTGAATGACGCCGGCAAGATGATCGAGCGGGCCGCCGCAGCTCACGCCAATGGCCGCGGGTTTCAGCTTGTGTTTTGTGAGCAGGTTGTGGATTCCTTCTTTGATCAGGCGAACCGCAGGCTCCGGACCCTTGGCCTGTTTTGTCGGGAATTCGATTCGCTCCAGAACTGAGGGCGGCTCGATTGAGAGGACGACGGCTGTCTTGGTTCCACCGATATCAACGCCGACCAGGATGTCTTTTCTCACCATGGCGAACTCCTCATGAATCGTTATGGATTCTTACTCGTCTAATGGTATGGCACAGAATGTTTGCGGCTCCATCGTCAACCCGGTGCATTGCCAACCCGCGTTTCCGGCGTACTTGTTCAGGACCGACGCGGTTGTTAGAATTATATCTTTGTTCTACTGAGGAGTTGCTGCCCCGCGAGTTTTTTGTTTTCCTATGAAACCCATTATTGAAGTGCAGGACCTGACCAAGGAGTTCCTTTCCTTTCGCCGGCGTGAAGGCGTGTGGGGAGCCGTGCAGAACCTTTTTGTGCGTGACCGGATCACCGTCTCCGCCGTGGACCGCGTGAGTTTCTCCATCAATCCGGGCGAGGTAGTGGGTTATATCGGCGCCAACGGGGCGGGCAAATCGACCACGGTCAAAATGCTGACCGGCATCCTGGTTCCCACCCGCGGCAGCCTTGTGGCCAACGGTTACGTGCCCTATCGCGACCGCCGCCGCTACACCAAGCACATCGGCGTGGTGTTCGGCCAGCGAACCCAACTGTGGTGGGACATCGCGGTGGTTGAATCGTTCAAGCTGCTGAAGGAAATTTACGAGGTCTCTGACACCGACTATCGCCAGCGGCTGGGCGTCTTTGATGAAATCCTCAACCTCAAAGACTATCTCAACACGCCGGTGCGCAAACTGAGCCTGGGGCAGCGGATGCGGTGCGACCTGGCCGCTTCACTGCTGCACAATCCTCCGGTGCTTTTTCTGGACGAGCCGACCATCGGGCTCGACGTGGTGGCCAAGGACCGCATCCGCCAGTTTCTGAAGGAAGTCAACCGCATGGAACAGACTACCGTGCTGCTGACCACCCACGACCTTTCGGACATTGAGGAACTCTGCAGCCGCATTATCGTGATTGATAAAGGGAAGATCCTTTTTGACGGCGCGTTGCGGGATATGAAGGGGCGCCTCGCGAAATACAACCAGGTGAAGTTTTTCCTGAAAGACCGCTCGCAGGTGGCGGGCGTGGCCCGGATTGCGACGGACGGAATCAGTTGTGACCGCGTCGATGAGCTCACCTACCTGATGCGTTTTGACCGCGAGCGCTATTCGAACGCGGAGATCATCCGCAACATCGTCAACACGCTGGAAGTGAGTGACATTCTGGTTGAGGAAGAGCCGATCGAAAACATCGTGAAGCGCATCTACCTGAAGGGCGAGGTGGGATAATGGCGACCACCGATCTTGCCATTCCCGTCCGGCCCCAAAGCGAAATCTCGCTGGCGGCGCTGGCGCGCATCTACGGCGGATTCCTCCGCGTAGGCTTTGTCAATACCATGGCCTACCGCCTGCGCTATTACACCGGCATCGTTACCTATTTCCTTTACGTCTCCGTTTACTACTTTATCTGGAAAGCGATTTACGCCCACAGCGCCAGCATTGAAGGTTTTGACTTCAGCCAGTTGCTGACTTACGTCGCCATCGGCTGGATCATCCGCTCTTTCTATTACAACAACATCGATCAGGAACTGGCCACGCAGGTGCTCGAAGGCAAGCTGGCGATGGACCTGATCAAGCCGGTCAATATCCAATGGATGTA
>Ga0307373_10007649_pt1 | contig 16794 bp, 16 predicted proteins | sample OX2MG_FD_202534 | JGI IMG/M metagenome (GOLD analysis project Ga0307373, IMG submission 202534) | Soil microbial communities from Risofladan, Vaasa, Finland - OX-2 | ecosystem: Environmental > Terrestrial > Soil > Coastal area > Acid sulfate soil | place: Finland: Risofladan, Vaasa | collected... | reverse complement strand
TCCGCCACGCGATCGAACGCATGCCGGCGGCCGACTACCTGCGCACGACCTACTACGAGCATTGGCTGCACGGCTGCGAGCGCCTGCTGATCGAAAAGGGCGTGGTTACGCCCGGCGAGTTGGCTGCCGCATACGCGGCAAATGGCGGCCCCGATGGGATGGCGCTGCCGGCGCGGGCCACACCGCCGTCGCCCGCGACTGCGGCCCGACGCCCACGCGCCGCGCAGGATAAAAAACCGCGCGCACGCTTTCGCGTCGGCGATCGAATTGTCGCGCGCATCCTCAATCCGCCCGGCCATACGCGGCTCCCGCGCTACGCCCGCGGCCGTCGCGGAGTCGTGCGCCGCGACCACGGCGTATTTGTCTTTCCCGACACGTCCGCGCATGGCGGCGGCGCCAACCGGCAGCATTGCTACACCGTCGAGTTCGCCGGCCGCGAGCTGTGGGGCCGTGATTATCCGGCGGGCGAGCGCGTGATGATCGATCTGTGGGAAGATTACCTGGAGGCTGAAAAAGTGCCCTCGAGACGGATCACGATGCAGCCGGCGGGCAATCCGCGAACCGTGGCGAAGCCGGCTCGAATTGCCACGGCGAAAGCGAAGACGGGTAGCCGCATGAGGACACGATGAGCGTTCACGACGACAAAGATCGACCTCAGGCGCGTCACGATCACAACGACGGCGGCGCCGCGCCCGGCCACGATCATAACGCGCCCGACAGCGGCCCGACGCTCAGGGTCAAGGCGCTCGAAGCGCTCCTGATCGAAAAAGGTATCGTCGAGGCGGATGCGCTCGACGCGCTGGTCGACACCTACGAGCATCGGGTGGGCCCGCGCAACGGCGCGCGCGTGGTGGCGCGGGCGTGGACCGACCCGGCATACAAGAAGCGCCTGCTGGCCGACGCGACGGCGGCGATCGCCGAGGCGGGCGTCGCGCCAGGGCTCGAAGGCGAGCATATGGTGGCGCTCGAGAACACGCCCAAGGTGCATAATCTGGTCGTCTGCACGCTCTGCTCGTGCTACCCGTGGCCGGTGCTGGGTCTGCCGCCGGTATGGTACAAGAGCGCGGCCTATCGCTCGCGCGCGGTGAGCGATCCGCGCGGCGTGCTGCGTGATTTCGGCGTCGAGCTGGCGCGCGGCGTCGAGGTGCGGGTGTGGGACAGCAGCGCCGAGCTGCGCTACCTGGTGATCCCGATGCGTCCGCGCGGCAGCGAAAAGCTCAGCGTGGACGAGTTGGCGGCGATCGTCACGCGCGACGCGATGATCGGCACTGCGATCGTAAAATATCCGCCGGCGCCGGCGGGGGGCTGAGCGATGGCGGGGCGGCGCAAAATCGCGGAGCGTGGGGCGGACGAAATTCCCGGCACGGCGGCCGGCGAGGCGGTCTTCGCCGCGCCGTGGCAGGCGCGCGCCTTTGCGATCGCGGTGACGCTGAGCCGCGCGGGACGCTTCGCCTGGGACGAATTTCGCGCCGCGCTGATCGCCGAAATCGCCGCCGTTGAAACGCATCATGATGACGCCAGGCATTCCGGCGATGCCGTGCATGCCGGTGATCCGGGCGCGGCGGCGGGCGATGCGTACTACGAGTCGTGGCTGGCGGCGCTCGAGCGGATGATCCGCGCCAAGGGTCTGCTCGCGCCCGCCGAGATCGAGCGTCGCGCGGCGGCGATCGCGGCGTCACCGCCGGCGCGCACCAGGGCGCGATCCTCGGGACCAATTACCATCGCCTGAGCCGCGGCGATGGGCGCCGCGATCGCCGGCAATCTTCCAGATCCCAGCGCCAGGAAAGCTCTGCGCAAGGCGCGTGTCATTCTGAACGAAGTCCGCGACGTGAAGAATCCCGGGATTTTTTGCCGCGTCCAAAATGACCGAGTAGGCCGCGCGCGGAGTTATCCCGGCGCATGCATGAGGCGCTATTTGCCCGGCGTCAGCGCGTAGCGCTGCCATTCGAGCAGATAGCTCAGCGACTTCAGGTCGGGCATCCGATCGAGATAGACCTCGCCCTTGAGATGATCGGTCTCGTGCTGGATTACGCGGGCGTGGAAATCGTCGGCGACAAAATCCAGCGGCTCGCCATGGCGGCCGAGCGCGGTCACGCGCAACTGGCGAAAGCGCGGCACCTTGCCGCGCATCTCGGGAATACTGAGGCATCCTTCCCATTCGTCGACGGGCGCGCGATCGGTGACGGTGACGGTCGGATTGATCAGGCAGGTCAGCGGCACACTGGGCATCTCGGGGTAGCGCGGATGGTGGTCGACTTCGAGCACCGCGATTTGTAGCGAGAGATGGATCTGCGGGGCGGCGAGGCCGACGCCGCTGTACTCGCGCATGGTCTCGACCATGTCGTCGATCAGGCGCTGGAACTCGGGTGCGGCGATTTTCGCCGGGTCGACCGGATGCGCTTGAGCGCGGATGACGGGATGCCCGAGGCGGGCGACCTTGAGAATCATGCGGGCACCTTTTGCGCGTGGCGTGAGCTACCCGCGCGGCGGCGGGCGCGACGATTGTAGCGCGGCCGGGCGGCCGGTCCAACGTGCGCGCGGCGGTCGCGGAATCGGCCGCATTAATTTCTTTACTACGACTAAAAATTGTGCATTGACGGGCCGGACCGGAAGTGGAAATAGATCGTCGTCAAGCAGGCGATGCGCGCGCATCGGGGGAGCTTGGCTGCGCGCACCGCGTCGGTTCAACGTCGGGAGCCTTTTGCTCTTGCAGGAGGGGAAGTCGATGAAACAACTGGCATGGCTGGGAGCACTTTGTTCGATGCTCATCTTCGGCACCGTGGCCTTCGCGCAAAGCGACCTGCCGGAGATGCAGGCGTGGATGGCGGCGAGCGCGAATGAGGGCACGCTCGCGCCGGGCACCAAAATCACCACGGCGAACTGGCAGCAGTACAAGCAATTCCTGCCGGTCTCGATGCAGGCGCTGTTCGCGGGCACTTATTTCTGGAAGATGCCGGCTGACGCCGAAATCGATATCGGTCCGACCGCGCATAACCTGCTGCCGACGACCTTTCTGGCGGCGACCGAGAAGTACGGTGCGCAGACCAAACTCGTGCGCCTGCCCAACAATCATATCGAAATGCAGAACTACCACGGCGGTGTACCCTTTCCGAATCCGCAGCCGAGCGATCCCGACATGGGCACCAAGCTGCTGGTCAACCTGTTCTACGCTTACGTGCCGGCGATCTACCTGAATGCGACCAACAACACCGGGTCGCTATGGTTCCAGGATCGCTTCGGCAATATCTCCGCCCAGACCATCGACGTGGTCTACCGCCAGAGCGGATGGAACACCGACCCGGGCTTCCCGGTCGATCTCGATTACGCGCCGGGCACTTGGTACACCGAGTGGAGCATGGTCGAGACGCCGGAGCAGTCGAAGTACACGGCGCTGCTCTCGCTGTTCTACAAGGATGAGCAGACCCATCCGTTCCCCGATACCTACGTGTTCGTGCCGGCGCTGCGGCGGTCGCTGCGCCTGTCGGTGTCCGCACGCTGCGCGCCGATCTACGGCAGCGACTGGACCAACGACGACGCCAAGACGATCGGCTTCAACGGTGGCACCTCGCTGTTCCATGGCACGATGCTGGGCGGGCGCAAGGTGATCAACCTCAACGACTACAACCAGGATTATTCGCAGTTCCCAAAGAACTGGGACATGCCGCTGGGCTTTCCCAAGCCGTCGTGGGGCCAATGGCAGGTGCGTGACGTGTGGGTCGACGACGTCCGGCGCATCCCGTCGGAAGCGGCCGGCTATTGCTACGGCAGCCGGATGCTCTATGTCGACAAGGAGACCTACTACACCGATTGGTCGGACCTCTACGATTCGAACATGAAGCTGTGGAAGGCGCAGTTCTGGGGCGCCCGGATTCGGCCGGTGCCGGGAGTCGGCCGGGTGATCACCAATTCGGTCGGCGCGGTAACCTGGGACCTGCAGAATGCGCATGCCAGCTATTGGTCGAGCGCCGGCAACCCGGCCGGGGCCGATCCGATCTTCAACACCGACGTGCCCAAGGAGTACCAGGACGGGATCAGGTACGGCAGCCCGTCGGGACTGATGCAGATCATGCGTTAGTCGATGGCGACGAGCGCGCGCGACAGTGGTCGCGCCGCGCCGTCGCCACAAGGGATATGTACGCAAAGATGCAACGGCGGCGGGTCGGGCCGCCGTTGCATTTTTGCGTGACCGGAGCGGTCGCGTCGAGGCGATGCGCCAGGCGTCGGGAGGTGAATTCGCACGCGGGCGCAATCGAAGCGGCGAGGTCGGCGAGGCAGAATCAGAATCGGGAGAAGCGACAACCAGGAGACAGGGCGACAGGTCAGGCGGAGGCCGACGGCCAAACGCCGCCGACGCGATACCGGCAACGGCACGCTGGGCGGCTAGCTCTTGTCGATATACGGAAGCGCCCCGAGCGCGCGCCCGCTCTGCTCGGCCTCGGACCGCCATTTGTCGATCGACTCAAGGTTAAAGCGCCAATCGCTGCCAACCTTGAAGGCGGGCAACTGCTTTTTTTTAAGTAGCCGGTAGATCGTGGATGGATGCACCCGAAGGTAGCTGGCCACTTCCTCCAGCGTCAGAACTCTCGCCATCGCCGCCCCCCTTTTAGGTGGCTATGAACACCTTTAAGCCTGCCCATTACACGCTAACAAGTTGTCAGCAGATTGACAACTATGGGTTAGCGCGGAATCCCGCCGGGAGGCCACCGCGTGCGCAAATCGCGCCGCTCAATTGCCACGCCGAGGCCGTCTTGCGGTACCGTCTAGACGATAGCCGCGCGGCCACCGAGCCTCAATAAGATTTCTTTGGCACGGCCGGCGGCCTCGTTGGGGAACCTCTGCACTAGCCGAGTCGTCATTCTGAACGGAGTCCGCGCAGTGAAGAATCCCGGGATTCTTCACTGCGCTCAGAATGACGCAATGAATCTTGCGCAGAGCTTCCCTGGCGTTCGCGCCCGCGGAGAGCGATGGATTTAATCTGGTGATCCCAGCGGGAGTCGAACCCGCGTTACCGACGTGAGAGGCCGGTGTCCTAACCACTAGACGATGGGACCGTCATCAGGCGCCGCGCGCCGCCGCGAAGGCGGAGTTGGCTGAGGAGGGAGGACTCGAACCTCCAATCCCCTGATCCAGAGTCAGGTGCCTTGCCAGTTTGGCCACTCCTCAGCGCAGCCCATACTTATAACGATCCGGGCGGGCGGTTCCAAGGGGCCACGAACGCGCGGCCCCGCTGTCGGTTTCCGCGCCGGGTTTTGGTCTGTAATTGAACTGCGGACTCACGATATAATTTTGGTAGATCAGCCGAAGGAGTGGTGCCATACCGAATGATCCGGGTCCGGTAAAGAAAGGCCCCAAAAAAGATCCCGTAAATCTCACGCCTGGCCTTGTGCGATTCACATAGCGCAGCGTGTCAGGATTTGACCTATCGCAAAGCCCGCGAGAGCGGTAACGAGAGCCGCGAGCGGTGTCCATTTGAGCACCGCCAGCGGGGTATCTATGCGGTCGGCGTTACGCTCGATCAATTGCCGATTGACCTCGATTTGGTGCTCGTAGATACGGGCCTGCCCGAGCAGCGCCACCGTCAATGGTCCATTGAGGTCCGCCGGAGTGTTCCAGTACTTGAGGTAGTTGCCGGCGATGTTGAAATCCCGTGGCCAAGTGGCGCGGATTGCGTTCCACAGTGACACGACCAGGCATCCGCCGGCGATCAATACCGCGGCAGCCAAGGCTACCGTAAGGACCGAGATTCCTCGCGTTAGTAGCAGAGTAATGCCGCCGGCGACGAGTGCGGTGGTCGCCCCGGCCAGCATCCCGGACAGCGAGAGCGCGCGTGCGTCGGCCGCGATCGCCAAGCGAATGGTGCCGTCGAGAAAAAGCTCGGAGAGGCGGATGACATCGCGGATGTTGTCGGGGTGAACACCCGGCGGAGCGTCCGGCGGCGCGGTGTATTCGTGGCGCCTGAGATCCGCCTTGAGCCATCCGCACCTCGATGCGCGACTCGGTGCTCTGGTCCCGGCAAAACTCGCTGGCGCGGGATGGGGGTTAGTGCGGGGCGGCGGACGCGCGCAGCGTCGCGGCGTGATGATCGACCAGCGCGTCGCATCGCTGAAGCAGCGCGGAGTCCTGGCAGTGCTGCTCGATCATGTAGCTCAGTTCGCCGAGGTCATGCACCAGCAGGCGCTGGCAGCGCTCGTATTCGCCACGCTCCTGCACGGCCTTGAGCAGATCGCCGACCAGGTCCTCGAGTTCGGTCTCTTCGATTTCGACCGCGATGCCGAGTGCGCGCGGTAATTCGAACGCGGCGTCGGGTTCGGCGAGGTAGCGTTCGAGCAGTTCGCGCAGGTGGCCGATGGCGGCGGTGTCAATCGCGACCGGGCTCGGCAGATCGATCACGGCTTCGAGTTCGAGCACGGTCGCGACCAAGTCGAGCGCGCCGACGTGGCGGGCTTCGTCGCGGGCCATCCCGAACCAGAACTCGTGCAGCGCCGGTTCGCCGGAAAAAATTTTGGCGAAGCGCGCGTAGAGCGTCATGCTGCGTTTTTCGAGCGCGATGGTAATCGCGAGGACTTCGCGGGTGGTCGGCACGAGGCGGATATTAGCGTCTCGGCGCGGCCTTGGTAAAGCGCCGGCGGAAGGGCGCGCGCCGCGTGGCGCCTACCCGTTCCGCCGGCTCGACGGCATGTTCAGCGCGCGAGTTCGGTCGCGCGGGTCTCGCGGATGACGGTCACCCGAATCTGTCCGGGATAGGTCATGTCGGCCTCGATTTTGCGCGCGACGTCGCGCGCCAGCATCGTGGCGTCCTCGTCGGAGACCTGGTTGGGCTCGACGATCACGCGCATCTCGCGGCCGGCCTGCACCGCGAAGCATTTGTCGACGCCCTTGAACGACTTGGCGATGGTCTCGAGGTCTTCGAGCCGCTTGACGTAGCTCTCGAGCACTTCGCGCCGGGCGCCGGGCCGCGCGCCCGAGAGCGCGTCGGCGGCGTCGACCAGCGGCGCCAGGATGGTCTCGGCCTTGACCTCCTCGTGATGGGCCGCGATCGCGTTGACGATCTTGGCCGACTCGCCGTATTTGCGCGCCAGCTCGCCGCCGATCAAGGCGTGCGAACCCTCGACCTCGTGGGTGAGCGCCTTGCCGATATCGTGGAGCAAAGCCGCGCGGCGCGCCTGTTTCTCGTTGAGGCCGAGCTCGGCAGCCATCGCTCCGCAGATGAAGGCCGCCTCGATCGAATGCATCAGGACGTTCTGCGCGTATGAGTAGCGGTACTTGAGCATGCCGAGCAGCTTGGTCAGCTCGGGATGCACGCCGTGGACGCCGACCTCGATGAGCGCGCGCTGGCCGGCCTCCTTGATCGATTCCTCGACGTCCTGCTCGGCCTTGCGCACGACCTCCTCGATGCGGCCCGGATGGATGCGGCCGTCGGAGATCAGGCGCTCGAGGGCGACCCGCGCGATCTCGCGCCGAATCGGGTTGTGGCACGAGATGACCACCGCCTCGGGGGTGTCGTCGATGATGATATCGACGCCGGTGGCGGCTTCGATCGCGCGGATATTGCGGCCCTCGCGGCCGATGATCCGCCCCTTCATTTCGTCGGACGGCAGCGCCAGCACGGAGACCGTGCGCTCGGCGACGAACTCGCCGGCGAGCCGTTCGATGGCGATCGAGATGATCCGTTTGGCGCGGCGGTCGGCCTCTTCGCGCGCCTCCTCTTCGACCACCCGGATATGGCGCGCCGATTCGTGGCGGGCCTGCGCGACCATCTCGTCGATCAGCGTGCGCTTGGCCTCTTCGCGGGTGAGGCCGGCGACCGCTTCGAGGCGCACGCGCGCTTCGTCGATCAGCGCCTGATGTTCGGCCTCCTTGTCGGCGATGGCCTTTTCGCGGGTGCGCGTGGCCTGGTCGCGGCGGTTGAGTTCGACCTCGCGCCGCTCGAAGGCCTCCTGCCGTTTCTCAAAGGTCTCTTCGCGCGATTCGAGCTTGGTCTCGATTGCGGCGAGTTCGCGGCGGCGTTCGCGCTGTTCGCGCTCGGCGTCGGCGCGCGCGCCGACCAGCAGATCCTTGGCCTTGAGTTCCGCCTCCTTGAACAGCAGTTCGCCGCGGGTTTTGGCCTCTTCGATTATCCGTGCGGCGTCGCCGGCCGCGTCGGCGGCCGCGACGGCTTCATGGCGGTCACGCGTCTGGCTGCGAAAATAAAAGACGACGCCGCTCAGTCCGATCCCCAGGAGCAGCAATCCAACATCCATCAACACCTGGCTATACCTCCTTGGTCCGCGTGGGCGGGCGAGGGCGGGCGCGGGCCCGCCTGCGCATGCACGGCGAACTCTGTGACGATTAGGCCGAGCCGCCGATCGTGCGGCGACTGCGGCAGCCGGTCGAGCATCTGGAACGCATAGGCCAGACCGGCTGTGACCACCTGCGGCGCGAGGGCGGCGATCAGACGATCGTAGTAGCCGCCGCCGCGGCCGAGGCGCTGTCCGGCAGGACCGAAGGCCACGCCGGGAACACAGATCAGCGCGCGCACCAGGTCGTGCGGCCGCGCGAGCTCTGCCCCCGTGGGTTCGTCGATGCCGAAGGCGCCCGGCTGGAGTTCCGCCCGGTCACCAACGCGAAGCAATAGGAGGTCGTGATGTTCCGGATCGACGCGCGGAAAGAAGACGCGCCGCCCGGATGCGAGCGCGTCGGCCATGATTAGATCGGTTGCAACTTCATTGCGCTGCGCGGCGTAGAGCACCATCGCCGCCGCCTCATGGTAGGCCGAGGTCTCCAGCAGACGGCGTTGAATCTGCCGCGCGCGGGACTCAACCCAAGCCGCCGGCAGTGCGCCGCGGCTTTCGGATAAAATCCGCCGGAGAATTTTTTTGTCGTCCGCCACGCCCTCATGCGAGGGCGGGTGCGGGGTCTAAATCGGTGACTCAGGCGCCATGCCGGAAATCCGCTCGCCGGTCATCGGGATTGCGCAATATCCGTTGATCTGCGCGTGATTCGCGCAAGCCGTCCGGTCTGCGCAAGCCGCTCCGCCGGGCCGCCGGCGGCGATACCGCCGCCATGCGTCGTGGAAAAATATCGCACCGTTCATTATCTCCGCGAGCGCTCAACTCTCCGCGCGCGTCATCATGCGCCACCGTCTCGCCCCACTAATCCCCGCCCCTCGTATACCTCAGGTTATCGTCCACGCTCCCGCCCACGGACGCGGTCGTCATTCGAGGCCGTCGATCGCCGCCGAGAGCCGCTGGTTGAGCTGCTCCAGATGGGCGAGCAACGCCTGGTGTTCCCGGCGCAGGCGCTCAAGTTCGTCGGCGAAATTGAGCGCGGCCAGAATCGCCAGGTTGATCGAATTTACGGTCGCGCTGGCGGCGCGAATATGTTTGATCCTTTCGTCCACCGTCGCGGCCAGAGCCTGTGCCCAAGCATCGCCCTGGTCGCTGGCGACGGTCAGGCTCTGGCCCATGATTTCGACGATGACGCCTTTCATCGCTAGCCCAGATCGAGGCCGTCGAAGCGGGTCAGGATTTTCTCGATGCGATGCTTGATCTCGTCGCGCGCGCTCTCGTGCTCGTGCAACTGTGCGGTCGCCTGCAGGCAGCGCTGCTCGCTTTCGGCGAGTTGGCGGGCCAACTGTTCATTTTCGCGCTGAAGTTGCTGAATCCGGGTGACCGAAGCCTGTATCCGTTCGTCCAGTTGCTTGAGGACGTCAATCGCCATTTCCACCAATTTCCACCTTCACTTTAATTTTCACTCAGCGTGGCTGTCAAGCCGCGTACGAACCGCTGGCTTCGGCGTCGGTGCCGTCGCCCTCGGCAAACAGCGCGGCGGCAAACTCGCGCGCGTCAAACGGCCGCAGATCCTCCAGGGTTTCGCCCAGCCCAACGTAGCGTACCGGCAGCTTCAGGCGCTCGGCGATGCCGATGATTACACCGCCCTTGGCGGTGCTGTCGAGCTTGGCCAGGATCACCCCGGTCAGCGCCACCGCCTCGCCAAACAGTTTCGCCTGGCTGAGCGCGTTCTGCCCGGTGGTGGCGTCGAGCACCAGCCAGGTCTCGTGCGGCGCGCCGGGTAGTTCACGGCCGACCACGCGCGCAATCTTCTTGAGCTCCTCCATCAGGTTGACCTTGGTCTGGAGGCGCCCGGCGGTGTCGATGAGCACGGTGGCGGCGTGGCGCGCGACCGCGGCACGCACCGCGTCGAAGGCCACCGCGGCCGGGTCGGAGCCGGGATTCTGCCGGATCAGATCGACCCCGACGCGATCGCACCAGACCTGGAGCTGATCGATCGCCGCGGCGCGAAAGGTATCGGCCGCCGCCACCAGCACGGTTCCGCCGTCGCGCTTGAGCAGCGCCGCCAGCTTAGCCACGGTCGTGGTCTTGCCGACGCCGTTGACCCCGACCATCAGGATGACCCGCGGGGCGCCGGCGCTGTCGGCCATCGGGCGCTCGGCGGCGACCAGCACGCGCTCGATCTCGTCCTTGAGCGTGTCGCGGATAACCTCGGGCCGCGCGTCGTTCTTGAGCCGCGCGCGCACCGCCTCGACCAGCTTGAGGCTGCTGTCGACGCCGACGTCGGCGCCGATCAGCGCCTCTTCGAGCCCCTCATAGATTTCGTCGGCGCGCGCGCTGCCGGTGATCGCGGCGCGGATCCGCGCGAGGAACGATTCGCGGGTCTTGCGCAGACCGACGCTGATCCGGACCGGCGCACGCGGCGGTTCAGGCGCGGCGCTGATCGGCGCAGGCGGCTGTTCCAGGATCGGCGCGTCGGCAACCGGCGGCGCGCTGACCGCGGCTGGAGCGGGCGGTGCGACTTCGACTGCCGGGGCAACTTCGGCGGCTTCCAGCGTCTCTGACTCAAGCGGAGCTTCGTGGCTGGGCGCCTCGGCGACGCGTAATTCGGCAGTCGTCGCTGCGGCCAGCAGCTCGACATTCGACGCAATCGCGGGCGCCTCGGCCGGTGCTTCGATCGCCTCGGTTTCCGGCTCCGCTAAATCCGCGACGGCGTCGGTCGGCGCAGCCAACTCGCGCGCGCGGCGCTTTTTGCGCTGGCTGAACTCGGTCAGGATCGCGAGCGCGGCGACCGGAATTTGCATCGCGATCGCAATCAGAATGGTTAATTGCAGCGTCGGCACGGCTCGGAGCCTCGATTGAACCAGGGTCTCGATTGAATCAGATCGCGCGGCTGCATCGTCGCCAGCCTGGCACGCATGCCGCGGACGCTTGCGCGCGCCCCGCACGATAGCAGTTTCGCCGCAAATCTTACACGCCAGGGCGCGTGCGATCGAAGCCGCCGCCGCATCCGCATGCGAGCGCCCGGATTATGCCGCCTGCGGAATCTTGAGCGAGATGATCCGCGAGACGCCCGGCCGCTCCATAGTAACGCCGTGGATATGGTCGGCGCTCTGCATGGTGCGCTGATTGTGCGTAATCACGATGAACTGCGAACGCAGTTTGAGCTCGCGCACCAGGCCGGTGAAAGCGGCGAGGCTGAATTCGTCGAGCGGCGCGTCGACTTCGTCCATCACGCAAAACGGGCTCGGGTTGAGCAGGAACAGCGAAAAGATCAGGGCCATCGCGGAGAGCGCCTTCTCGCCGCCCGAGAGCAGGCCAATCTCCTTGACCTTTTTGCCGGCCGGCTGAACGAGGATATTGACGCCCGCGTCGAGCACGTCGTCGGTGCCGTTGAGTTCGAGGCGGCCCTTGCCGCCGCGCAACAGCTTGGGGAACAGCTCGGCGAAATTTTTGGCCGCGCCCTCAAAGGTCTCGGCGAAGCGTTTGCGCGCCTCGCGGTTGAGCTTGTGAATCGTGTGGGTGAGATCGTTGACGGCGGCTTGCAGGTCGGCGCGTTCGGTGGTGAGCAGGCCGGCGCGCTCTTCGAGTTCGCGCACTTCGCTTTCGGCGGCGAGATTGACCTCGCCGATTTTTTCCGCGCGCGCGCGCAATTCAAGCAGCCGGGCGTCGTCCTGCGCGTGATCGCGGCCGGCCGTCGCCGCGGCAAGATCGTCGGCCGCGGCGGCGAAATCGATCGCGAATTTTTCCGTGAAGGTGCGCTCCAGTTCCTCGATCAGGGCGTTGGCGCGCTCGCGCTTGAGGCTGCATTCGAGCGCCGCGCTTTCGAGCTCGGCGAGCCGGATGCGTACGGCCTTGAGCGCTGTGCGGGCGCTTTCAAGATCGGTCTCGGCGGTGGCCACGCGCGCGGCGAGCGTCGCGACGGCTTCCTCGAGTTCGCCCCGGCGGGCCGCGCCGGCCTCGTCCTGCGCGGCCAGGTTCGCGCTCTCGCGCTGGAACTCGACGCGCTCGGCCGAGGCCCGCGCGAGCTGTGCGCGATGCTGTCCGATCTGTGCCTCGAGTTCGTCGGCCAGGCGCGCGAGATGGCGCAGCTCCTGTTCGAGCGTGGCGCGCGCCGCCTTGTGCGCTTCGACCCGGGCGCCCGCGGCAAGCATCGCCTCGCCCAGCCGGCCGCTCGCGGCCTTGCGCTCGGCCAGACCGCCCGCGACTTCGTTGAGCCGTGCGCGCGCCGTTTGCTCGAGGATCGCGAGCGCTTCGAGCCGTTCGTTGGCGGCGAGCAATGCGGCCGCGAGTTCGCCGATCCGGCGTTCGGAATTGCTGCGATGCGCGTCGGCGAGGGCGATGCGCTGCTCGGCCCGGGCGATCGCCGCGCGCGCCGTGACGCCTTCGGTCTCGGCCGCGCTGACGCGCGCGCGCGCGGCGGTAAAAGCCTCGTCGGCGGCGCGATTGGCCGCGCGCAGATCCTCGAGCGTGCGCGCGAGCACCGTATGATCGGCTTCGGCGGCGGCCAGCGCGTGCTCGGCGGCGGCGACCGAACGGGCCCCGCTATGCCAATCGAGCACCGCGCCGTCGGCCACGCCCGCGCCGCTGCCGCCCGCGATCATGCGGTCGGGATCGAGCAGGTCGCCCTCGCGCGTGACGAAGATCGTGCCGTAGCCGTTGAGATTGGCGGCAGCCAATGCGGCGCGCAGATCGTCGGCGACGACCACGTGGCCCATCACCGCTTCGGCCAGGCCGGCGAAGCGCGGCTCGACCTCAATCATGTCGAGCAGGCGGCCGGCGATACCGGGTGCTTCGATCGGCTGATGGGCCGGGCCGCGGGCAATCGCCTCGGGGATAAAGCTGAGCCGTCCGGCGCTCTGTTCCTTCAGCACTTCGATTGCGCGCAGCGCGAACAGCGGCGAGTCGATGATCACCGCGTCGAGCTGCTCGCCGAGCACCGCGCGCAGCGCCGGTTCGAGCGCGGGTGGCGCCTTGACCACTTCAAGCAGCATCGCGGGGTCGGCCGGCGGACGGTCGCCGTTGAGCGATTCGAGTACCGCGCGCAGTCGCGCGCCGGCGCCGTTGGGCATGATGCGTTGCGCGCGGGCGGTCGCCGCGGCGAGTTCCGCGCGCGCACCTTCGCGCCGTGACGCCTGATGCTCGAGTGCGGCGCGCGCCTCGATTTCGCGATCGCCGGCGGCGCGCCGCGCGGTCTCCAGATGCGCCGCCTCCTCGCGTGCCGTCCCGAGCGCCGCTTCGGCCCGCGCCAGATCATCCTGCGCGGCGGCGAGCGCGTCGCGCGCGGCGGGAGTCTCGGCGCCGAGCGTGGCCATCCGCGCTTCGAGGTCGCTGCGCTCGCCCGACAGATCGCCCAGGCGCCCGCGCAGCACCGCGGCCTCGCGGATCAGCTCGGAGAGGTCGTCCTTGCATTGCTCGCTAACCCGTTCGTCGCCGCGCAGCGCCTGCTCGGCCGCGCGATGCTCGTCGCGCAGGGCGGCCAGCGTGGCGGCACTCGCGCCGTCGTCACCGTTGAGTTCGCGGGCCAGGCGGGCGTTGGCCTCGGCGCGTGCGGCGCGGGCCGCGGTCGCGCGGATTTCCAGTTCGGCCAGCCGCACCGTGAGGTCCGGTTCGAGGTCGGCGATCGCGTCGAGGCGGCGGGCGAGAAAGGCTCGCGAGCGGGCGCGCTCGTCGAAGGCGGCGCGCAGATTGTCGAGTTCGCGGCGCGCGGCCGAGAGCTCGTCGCGCGCGATCGCCAAGGCCGTCGCGTTCGTGTCGGCGTCGGCCTGGGTGTCGGTGCTCGCGATCGCCGCGGCCGCCGCTTCGTCGCGCAGGTCGAGTTCGCGCGCCGATTGGGCGCCGAGTTCCGCGTGCAGTTCGATCAGCCTGCGCCCGGCGGCGAGCCGTTCGAGTTCGCCCAGCTCGGCGCGAATCAGTTTGTAGGCCTCGGCCTTTTTGGCTTGCCGGCGGGCGAAGTTGAGTTGGCGCTCGATTTCGGCCAGCACGTCGTCGACCCGGGCCAGGTTCTCCTTGACCCGTTCGAGCTTGCGTTCGCTGATTTCCCGCCGGCCCTTGAACAGCGAGAGTCCGGCCGCCTCTTCGACCATCGTGCGCAGTTCGGCCGGCTTGGCCTGGATAATCTCCTCGATCCGGCCCTGTTCGATCAGCGCGTAGCCGCGGCTGTGAATCTGCGCGGCCATGAAAAATTCCGTGATGTCCTTGAGCCGGCAGGGAATCTTGTTGAGCAGGTATTCGGATTCGCCCGAGCGGTAGACCCGGCGGGTCACCGCGACCTCGGCCAGCGTGGCGTAGGGTTCGGGCAGGATCGCCGACTCCTCGGCCTCGAGCAGCAGCGTGACCTCGGCCATCCCGGCGGCCGGATTCGAGTCGTTGCCGGCGTAGATCAGATCCTCGGCGCTCTTGCCGCGCAGGCGCGTCGGGGCCTGTTCGCCGAGCACCCAGCGAATCGCGTCGACCACGTTGGATTTGCCGCAGCCGTTGGGCCCGACCACGGCGGTCACCCCGGGGCTGAAGCCGATCAGGGTCGGTTCCAGAAATGACTTGAAGCCGACTAATTCAAGGCTCTTGAGCCGCATTCTGCCATCGCCTCCACCACCTCACCGCCCATCCGAGGATATCCCACGACCCCGCAGGGGGGTCAAGACTTATCCAACCAGTCGTAGGCCACGGGCTTCCACAGGCCCCTCATAATGTGGTCGCGGCACCTGTGGAACAAAATTCGTATTTTCTTCGCCAGATCGATCCGTAATCCCTAGCGCGGCCGGCTCACGATAACATGCGCCAGGGTGCGCGCGGGGCGGTCCTCAGGTGACGCGCGCGCGCACCGACCGTCAATCCGGCAGCAGTTCAGTATTCCAGTAGGCGGTATCGACGGTGGTCAGGAACGGCATCCATTCGCGATAGCGCTTGAGGCTGAACATCTCGGTGCTGAACGGAGTCCATTGCGGGCGTTGCGGCTTGCGCACCAGCGGCATCCCGGCTTCGTCGGGATTGCGCCCGCCCTTGCGCCGGTTGCAACTATGACACGAGCAGACGACGTTTTCCCAGGTCGACATGCCGCCGCGCGAGCGCGGGATGACGTGGTCGAGGTTGAGGTCGGTGCGCGGCAGGCGCCGGCCGCAGTATTGGCAGGTATTGTTGTCGCGCGCATAGATATTGAAGCGCGAAAAGCGCACGTGGCGCTTGGGCACCCGCTCGTAGGCCGTCAACAGAAGAACCCGCGGCACGCGGATAACGCCGCCGATCACGCCGACCCGCTCATGATGACGCTCGATAGCGAGGTCGCGCCAGCTCTCGAAGTCGAAGATCCGGTACTGTTCGTCGACCGCCCGGGCGACCCCCTGGTAGAGCAGGGCAAAGGCGCGCTTGACCGACGTGACATGGACAGGGAGGTACGAACGGTTGAGCACCAGAACCTTGCTGTTGAGCAGGTTGGCGCCCGCCGGATGCGCTATCAGGTTTTCTCCTGACGCTAACATACCAAGACAATCAACGGCATGCGGGGGCTCAAGTCAAGGCGGTCACGCCCACTTAACGAATGCGGACCGCACCGCGCCCGGCCTCACCTTGCGGAAAATGCACCTGCTCCGTATGATTCAGATAAACGCGGGCCGACCCCACCTCGGCTCGGAGCAGACTCCACTTGGAACGCCGTCAACCTTTGCCGCCCGACTCTCCGCCGCATCGCCGCGGAGTCATCGGGATATGCCGCGATCGCGCGCGCAGGGCCATGGTCGGCGCCGTGGCCCGCAGGACAAGCGCATCTTGAAACGGGAAATCATCATTAATGCCGCCACGGTCGAGACGCGCGTCGCGCTGCTCGAAGACGGCATCCTGACCGAGTTCTACCTCGAACGCGGCGAGCGCCGCGGCCTGGTAGGAAATATCTACAAGGGCAAGGTCACCCGCGTGCTGCCCGGGATGCAGGCGGCGTTCGTCGATATCGGACTCGAGAAGGCGGGCTTCCTGCACGTCTCGGATTTTTACGACGACGTCGAGGGCCTCGGTTCGGCCGCCGAAGTGATCGGCGAAGAGGACGTCGAGACCGAACCGCATGACGGCGAACCGCTGATGGCGGTCGATTTCGACGACGCCGAGGCTGACGGCGCCGCTGAGGGCGCCGACGGCGCGAGCGCCGACGACGAGGGCGGCGGTGCCGGCGAGCCGGCCGGACGTCCGCAGCGCGGCGGCCGCGGTCGCGGGCGCGGTCGGCGCCCCGAGCGGCGCGTGCGCCTGCCGATCGAGCAGCAGCTCAAGCGCGGCCAGGAAATTCTCGTCCAGATCGCCAAGGAGCCGCTCGGTACCAAGGGCGCGCGGCTGACTTCATTTGTTTCGATTCCGGGGCGCCATCTGGTCTACACGCCGACCAGCAACCATATTGGCATCTCGCGCCGCATCGAGAGTGCGCAGGAGCGCGCGCGGCTGCGCGCGGCGGTCGCCGAAGTGCGGCCGGCGCAGGGCGGCCTGATCGTGCGCACGGTCTGCGAGGGCGTGAGCAAACGCGACATCCAGCGCGACTGCGCCT
>Ga0307373_10007647_pt1 | contig 16795 bp, 16 predicted proteins | sample OX2MG_FD_202534 | JGI IMG/M metagenome (GOLD analysis project Ga0307373, IMG submission 202534) | Soil microbial communities from Risofladan, Vaasa, Finland - OX-2 | ecosystem: Environmental > Terrestrial > Soil > Coastal area > Acid sulfate soil | place: Finland: Risofladan, Vaasa | collected... | reverse complement strand
CGCTCGTCACTGACCGGCCCGGTCGTCACCCGAGCTGCCCGCTCGTCACTGACCGGCCCGGTCGTCACCCGAGCTGCCCGCTCGTCACTGACCGGCCCGGTCGTCACCCGAGCTGCCCGCTCGTCACTGACCGGCCCGGTCGTCACCCGAGCTGCCCGCTCGTCACCCGAGCTGCGCCGTCTCCGCCGCCCGGGTCAGCACGTCGTCCAGCGGCCTGCGCGGCGTGCTCACCTGCTGCCTGCCGTAGCCGAGCCTGATCACGATCTGCGGGTTCTCCGGCCACGGCCAGGGCGGCGCCGACTCACCGCGCATGTCGCGCAGCTCGATCGACTGGTAGAGGAACGACGTCGACAGGCCGTGCGCGGTGGCGGTGAGCAGGACCCGCTGCAGGGCCTGGCCAGCTCGCAGCCAGTCGGACGGCTCGTCCCGTGCGGTGGTGAGCACGGCCAGCTGCGGATTGCGCTCGTAGGTGCCCTCGGGCCGCAGGACGGTCGGCGCGGCTGAGGACAGGTCGCCCCTGACCGGCGATGGCTCGCTCCTCGGCCTGGACGGCAGTGCCTCGGCCGGGATGCCGTCGTCGTGGCTGGAGGTCGCGATCCACTTCTGCAGCTCGATCTGGTGATCTACGTCGCCGGCCAGCTCGGCGCTGGCCCTGGCCGCCAGGTCGAGTACCCGGCCCGTGTCCCGGCCGGTCAGCATCCGCAGCGTGGCGAACTCGAAGCCTGCCGCCTGCTCCAGCGTGACCTGCATGGACTCAGCGACCGGCTCGTCGGTGAACGGGCCGCGGTTGGTGTGGCGCTGCCAGATCGCCTCGTACAGTTCCCGCTCGGCGAACGTGGGCGGCCGTCCCGGCTCGGCCTGCACGGTCGCCAGCACCGTCGGAGCGAACTCAGAGTGCGGCAGCTGCCAGACGAGCGGGTTGAAGCCGGTCATCCGGATCGCCGTCTTGATGTTGAACAAGGCCGCGCCGCAGCTCAGGTACAGCGCCCTGGCGTGCGGATCGGAGACCCACAGTGCCCGGCCGGGGTCCGCGTGAACCTCGAGCAGGTCATCAGCTACGACGGTGAACCGCCACGGCTGGGTGTTGTGAATAGACGGCGCCGCCGCCGCGGACTCGATGATCCGCCGCAGGATCCCGTCCTTCGCAAGAAGCTTCAGCATCACTGACCTCCCGTCACTACCGCAGTCCGCCGGTCAGCGCCTCTGCACTGTCGACTCTCGCCGGGACGCGGTGGCCCAGGCAGGGTCGTTGGCAGCCAAACTGCGGGTCCTTGGTCCCTGACGGCACCGGCCGGGCGGGACCCACGTCCCGCCCCGTTAAGCACTTCGCCCCTGCCGCAAGCGGCTGGTCAGGGCGATCCTGGGACTGGAGGGTGTTATTCGCCGCTAACTCAGATCGGGGGTGGACTCGTGAGCCGCCGCGAGGAGTACACCGAAGCGTTGGACGGCGCGTGCAGGCAGCCGACCGGCCGGTGGCGCGTGATCGACGTGATGGCGACCGATGTGGTCACTGCTGACAAGAACATGCCGTACAAGCAGGTCGCCCGGCTGCTCGCGGAGAACGACCTGAGCGCGATTCCTGTGCTGTCCGGCGGCGGCCGCGTGCTCGGCGTCGTGTCGGAGGCCGACGTCCTGCGCCGGGAGGAGCGGTCCTTCAGCCGGCTGGGCGCTGGCCTGCCCAGGCGAACGCACCGGGAGCGCGAGCAGGCCGAGGCGCTGACAGCGTCCCAGCTGATGACCGCGCCGGCGATCACCATCCACCCGGACGCGCCGCTCGGCGCGGCGGCCCGCCTGATGAACGCGCACCACGTCAGGCGGCTGCCGGTGGTCAACCCGGCGGGCGAGCTGATCGGGATCGTCAGCCGGCGGGACCTGATGAGCGTCTTCCTGCGCCCGGACGCCGAGATCGCCGCGGAGATCGCCGACAGCCTGGCCCGGATGCCGGGAGCGGAGGCGATGCGGATCGCTGTGTGCATCGCTGACGGCGAGGTGGCCCTGACCGGCGAGCTGCCGCACGCGGGCATGATCGCGGCCGCGATCAAGGTCGCGTCCGACGTGGACGGCGTGGTGGCCGTTTCCAGCAGGCTGACCGCTAGCCAGGTCGATCACCAAGCCGGATAGCCTGACGGGAATGCGGCTGCCCGGTCGCCTGTTTGATACCCCGAGGGGTATCGTACGGATGCGATGCCCATGCGGACGGAGGTTAGGCAGTGGCAACAGTCGAGCTGAGGACTGAGAACTTTGACGCCGTGGTCGGCGGCGCCGACATGGCACTCGTGGATTTCTGGGCTTCCTGGTGCGGGCCGTGCCGTATGTTCGGGCCGATCTTCGAGCGGGCCTCGGAGAACCACGCTGACCTGGTCTTCGCTAAGGTCGACACCGAGGCCCAGCCGGACCTGGCGCAGGCATTCGGCATCACGTCGATCCCGACCCTGATGGTGATCAGGGACAAGGTGATCCTGTACGCGCAGCCCGGCGCGCTGCCCGGGGCCTCGCTTGAGGACCTGATCAGCCAGGCCCGCCAGGTGGACATGGACGAGGTGAGGTCCGGGATCGGCGCCGAGGACGCGACCCAGGCAGCTGGCACCGGCAGCGATGCCTGAGACTCAGCAGGCAGGGCCTGAGCCAGCAGGGACGGCGCACCTGACCACGGTCGAAGGGGACGCGCGTGCCGCGGTGCTCAACCGGTTGCGGCGCGCGCAGGGTCAGCTGGCCGGCGTTATCGCGATGGTGGAAAGCGGCCGGGACTGCCGGGATATCGTGACGCAGCTCGCCGCCGTATCGCGCGCGCTCGACCGGGCCGGCTTCAAGATAGTCGCGAGCAACATGCGGCAGTGCCTGAACGGCGAGTCGGCCATGACCACCGAGGAACTCGAGCGGCTCTTCCTGGCGCTCGCCTGACCAGGCTCCTCCCTCGTACCGCACCGGCACCTGGGCTTAGTTATGCGAGGAATTGATGGATTACGGGATGACCGTCCGGACCGATGCGCCGTTCGCTGACGCGGTCGGCCAGGTGCGGCGGGCGCTCACCGAGCAGGGTTTCGGCGTGCTGACCGAGATCGACGTGCGGGCTACCCTGCACGCCAAGCTGGGCGAGGAGATGGAGGACTACCTCATCCTCGGGGCGTGCAATCCGCCGCTCGCGCACCAGGCTCTGGCGCAGGACCGGCAGATCGGACTGCTGCTGCCGTGCAACGTGGTGGTCAGGACCTCGGGCGGCCAGACCGTCATCGAGGCACTTGACCCGATGACGATGGTGGAGGTTACCGGGCAGGGCGCGCTCGAGCCGGTCGCCACCGAGGCGGCGAGCCGCCTGCGGGCGGCGCTTGCCAGCGTCGGCCGCCCGTAGAAGGTCAGCGCGCTAGCCGGCAGGCAGATAACCGGGAGCATCCGGGGCGAGGATGTTGCGGTCCAGGTCGACGACGCTGGCTCCGGCGGCCGGACCGAGCTGCTGCTGTGCATGCACCACGTCCTGGTGTCGAGGCAGGCGCTGCTGGCCAGTCGTTTCTGCAGGACGAAGGACCCGGGCGGCCGCCAGGATGCAGGAAGATGGGTAGATGAGCCAGCGGACCGCGGCGAGCGAGCCCGGCCCGGCTGACCTGGCCGCGGCCGGCCTGTCCACCGCGCAGGTCGCCGAGCGGGTGGCCGCCGGCCAGGTCAACGATCAGGGACAGCAGCCGACGAGAACCGTCGGCCAGATCCTGCTGGCCAACATCGCGACCAGGTTCAACGCGGTCCTGGGCGGGCTCTTCGTCGTGATCGCGGTCGTCGGGCCGCTGCAGGACGGGCTGTTCGGCCTGGTCCTGGTCGCGAACAGCGGAGTCGGCATCGTCCAGGAGCTACGCGCCAAGCGCACCCTGGACCGGCTGACCGTGCTGAACGCGCCCACCGCCACCGTGCTGCGGGACGGGGTGCGCGCCCAGATCCCGGCCGCGCTGGTCGTCCTCGATGACGTTCTCGAGCTCGGGCCAGGCGATCAGGTCGTCGCCGACGGCGTGGTGCTGACCTCCGCCGGCCTGGAGATCGACGAGTCACTGCTGAGCGGCGAGGCCGATCCGGTCGGCAAGCAGCCAGGCGCTGACGCCCGGTCGGGCAGCTTCGTGGTGGCGGGATCCGGGCGGATCACGGCGACAGCGGTAGGGCCGGCGTCCTATGCCGCCCGGCTGGCGGCCCAGGCCCGCAGCTACTCCCCGGCCAGGTCGGAGATCAGGGACGCCATCAACCTGCTGCTCAAGTGGATCAGCTGGCTGCTCGTCCCGGTCGGCGTGCTGCTAGTGGTGAGGCAGCTGCAGTCCGGCCAGAGCGTCGCCGAGGCGCTGCGGGGATCCGTGGCCGGCCTGGTCGGCATGGTCCCTGAAGGCCTGGTCCTGCTGACCAGCGTGGCGATGGCGGTCGGCGTCGTGCGGCTGGCCGCGAGAAAGGTCCTGGTCCAGGATCTGCCCGCGATCGAGGGGCTGGCCAGGGTCGACGTGGTCTGCTGTGACAAGACGGGAACGCTGACCCGCGGCAGCATGCGCGTCGTCTCGGTGATCAGCGTCGGGGACGGGGCGGATCCGGGCACGGTCAGGGCGGCCGAGCCGGCCCTCGGCCATGTCGAGGCGGCGCTCGGCGCGCTCGCCGTCGCGGACCCGCGGCCCAACGCCACCATGCGGGCGATCGCCGACGGATTCGCCGATCCCGGCTGGCGGCCCAGCCAGGTCACCGCGTTCTCATCAGCGCGCAAGTGGAGTGCCGCGAGCTACGACGGTCAGGGGACCTGGGTGATCGGGTCGCCCGAGATGATCCTGACCGGAGGGGGAGACCGCGGTGGCGGGGGAGACGCACTTGACCAGGCGGGTCAGCTCGCGGCTGACGGGTACCGGGTCCTGCTGCTCGCCCGGGCTGACGCCCTGCCCGACGGGCAGCGGCTCCCAGGCCAGGTCCAGCCGGTCGCCCTGGTGACCCTGGAGGAGCAGCTGAGGCCGGAAGCGCAGGCGACGCTGGACTACTTCGCCAGCCAGGGAGTCTCGGTCAGGGTGCTGTCCGGTGATCATCCGGCGACCGCCGGGGCGATCGCGCGCAGGCTCGGCCTGCCGGGTGCCGACGCCGGCCACGTGCTCGACGCGCGCAAGCTTCCGGGCGACGCCGCCGAGCTGGCGGCCGTGGTCAGGGACGCGACCGTGATCGGCCGGGTCACGCCACAGCAGAAGCGGGCGATCGTGCGCACGCTGCAGGCGAGCGGTCACGTGGTCGCCATGACCGGGGACGGCGTCAACGACGTGCTCGCGCTCAAGGACAGCGATGTCGGCATCGCGATGGGCTCAGGGACCCCGGCCAGCCGCGGCGTCGCCCGGCTGGTGCTGCTCGACGACAGCTTCGCGACGCTGCCGGGAGTCGTCGCCGAGGGCCGCAGGATCATCGGCAACGTCGACCGGGTGTCGAGGCTGTTCCTGACCAAGACCAGCTATGCGGTGCTGATCGCGCTCGCGGTCGCCGCCATCGCGGTGCCGTACCCGTTCTATCCCAGGCACCTGACCATCATCTCGACGCTGGCCATCGGCGTGCCCGCGTTCTTCCTCGCGCTGGCGCCCAGCGCCGAGCGGGTGTCGCCCGGCTTCCTCGGCCGGGCGCTGCGGTTCGCCGTCCCGGCCGGCCTCATCATCGCGGCGGCCACGTTCGCCGCATTCCTGTCCGTCCGCGCCGCGGGGATCGGCCTCGGCGCCGCCCGCACCAGCGCGACCATCGCCGCGGTGATCCTGAGCCTGTTCGTCCTCGCCGCGCTCTGCCGTCCGCTCTCCAGCTGGCGGGGCGCCATGGTGCTTGCCCTGGCGGCCGTGTTCGCCGCGTTGTTCACCCTGCCCTGGCTGCGGGGTCAGCTCGCGCTCGTCGTGCTGCCGGCGCACCTGCTCGCCCTGACCGTCGGCATCGCCGCCGTCGGCTGCGCCGCGCTCCTGCTCGCCTGGCCGGCTGCCCGGCGGGTCTTCTCCGGTGCGAGGCCGGATCGCGCGATGGCGGATGGCTATGGCCAGGCGAACTAGCACCGGGAACGCGCCCGGGACGCGGCGTCCCGGCGGCCGAGGAGCGGCCGGCCCGGGCCCGGGCCGGCCGGGCCCGGCCCGGCCGGAGAAGGTCAGGCGGCAGCCGCCCGAGACGTCGCGAGCGGCGCGGTTGCTCGACCGCGATGTGCCGATGCTGCTGCTTGCGGTCACGGTGGCTGGCCTGCTGGCCGGCGGCCTCGCTCGGCTGGCCGGGAACGTGGCCGCCGGGAACGTCGCCTGGCTGGTGGTCGGCATCTGCGGTGCGTCGTACGCGCTGTGGGAGATGATCGACAGCATGCGCCGCCGCCGGCTCGGGGTGGACGCTGTCGCCCTGCTCGCAGTCGTCGGCGCGATGGCGGTCGGCGAACTGCTAGCCGCTGCGGTGATCGCCGTCATGCTGGCCAGCGGCCGCGCCCTCGAGTCGTGGGCCGCCGGCCGGGCGAGGCGCGATCTGCACGCGCTGCTCGCGCGGGCGCCGAGGTCGGCGCGACGCTACGAAGGTGACGCGCTGGTCATCGTGGAGCTTGACGATGTTCTGCCGGGCGACCGGCTGCTGATCGCCCCTGGCGAGCTCGTGCCGGTGGACGGAACGCTGACCGGCGGCCCGGCCGTGCTGGACGAGGCCGCGCTGACCGGCGAGGCACTGCCCGTCGAGCGGGCACCGGGCGACCCGGTACGCAGCGGCGTGGTGAATGCGGGCGCGCCCTTCGACCTGACCGCGTCTGCTCGCGCGGCGGACAGCACCTACGCAGGCATCGTGCGCCTGGTGTCCGACGCCGAGTCGTCCCAGGCGCCGTTCGTCCGGCTGGCCGACCGGTACGCCCTGTGGTTCCTGCTGGTCAGCCTGGTAGCGGCAGGCGCCGCATGGGCAGCTGCCGGGCCGGGCCGCGCCGTAGCCGTGCTCGTGGTCGCTACCCCCTGCCCGCTGATCCTGGCTGCTCCGGTCGCGATGGTCGCGGGACTGTCAGTGTCCGCCCGCCGCGGTGTCGTCGTGAAAGGCGGTGCCGTTCTCGAGCGGCTGGCCAGGTGCACGACCGTGCTGCTCGACAAGACCGGAACCCTGACCAGCGGCAGGCCCACGCTGACGAGCGTCGTCGAAGCCGGCGAACTGCCAGCCGATCGCCTGCTGTGCCTGGCCGCGTCGCTGGATCAGGTGTCGCAGCACGTCCTGGCGGGCGCCGTCGTCAGCGCCGCCATGCAGCGCGGGTGCGAGCTGACTCTGCCAGCCGACGTGGAGGAGCAGGCGGGGCAGGGGATTCGCGGTACCGTCGCCGGTCACCAGGTCACCGTCGGCAAGGCCAGCTGGTGCGGAATCGACCCGGCGGCAGGCGCCCCCGGATGGGTGAAGGTTGCTCGGCGGCGGGCCAGGCTGGACGGCGCGCTGACCGTGTTCGTGGCCGTCGACGGGGTGCCAGCTGGCGTGCTCGTGCTCGACGATGCGGTACGGCCGGACGCCGGCCGCACGATCAGGGCGTTGCGCAAGGGCGGGATCAGCCGGGTCGTGATGGTGACCGGAGACCGGACGGACGTCGCGGAGAAGGTCGGCGTCGTGATCGGCGTGGACGAGGTGCTCGCCGAGCGGACGCCGGCCGAGAAGCTGGACGCCGTCCGGCTGGAACGCCGCCGCGCGCCGACCATCATGGTCGGTGACGGGATCAACGACGCGCCCGCGCTGGCGCTCGCCGATGTTGGCGTCGCCATGGGCGCCCGGGGAGCAACGGCCTCGTCGGAGTCGGCTGATGCGGTACTGACCGTCGACCGGATCGACCGGCTCGGCGAGGTGGCGGCAGTGGCCAGGCGAACCGGCAAAATCGCCCTGCAGAGTGTCATCGCCGGGATGGCAATGTCGCTGGCCGCGATGGTCGTGGCCGGGGTCGGCCTGCTGCCGGCCGTCTGGGGTGCGCTGCTCCAGGAAGGCATCGACGTCGCGGTGATCCTGAACGCGCTCCGTGCCCTGCGCCAGCCTGATGTGGCTGCTCCGCTGTCGGCTAGCGACACCGCGCTGGCACGGCGGTTCAGCGGCGAGCACGAGTCGATCCGCGCCGCCATCGAGGAACTGCGCGCTGCCGCTGACGCTCTCGGCACCGCTCCGGCCGCCGAGGCGATCGTGCGGGTCAGGGCGGCGCACCGCACACTGGTGAACGAGGTGGAGCCGCACGAGGCGGCCGAGCAACGCGAGCTCTACCCCGCGCTGAACCGGCTGCTTGGCGGCACCGATCCGACCGCCACCATGAGCAGGGCCCATGCCGAGATCTCGCATCAGATCCGCCGCCTGGGCCAGCTTCTCGACGACATCGGAACCGGTGAGCCCGATCAGGTGGACATCGCGGACCTGCGCGGCCTGCTCTACGGGCTGCACGCCATCCTGCGGCTGCATACCGCTCAGGAGGACGAGAGCTACCTGTCGCTCGCTGAGGAGCCCGCGTCTCCCGGCTAGCGTCTCCGGCTAGCGTCTCCCGGCCAGCCTCGCAGCGCGGGCGTCCGCCAGACAGAGGCCAAGGTCATTTCGCAGGTCCCGTTGTCCCCGTCGGCGCGGGTCCTTTGGCCCTGACGGGCCGGCCGCCCCCGGTGGGAATATCGGCACTGCCAGGCAGCGCATTCAAGGAGGTGGCTGAGTTGCCAAGCCTCGTCGCAGAAGTCATGACCTACAACGTTGTGGCAGTACGTCAGGAAGCCGAGTTCAAGGAGATCGTGGCGGTCATGCGCCGTCGCCGGGTCAGTGCCTTTCCCGTGCTTGACGCCCGTGACCAGGTGATCGGCATCGTCTCCGAGGCTGACCTGCTGCCGCGTGAGGCTTATCCGGCCCGGCCGTCGGCAAGGAACGACCAGCGCCGCCGGTTCCCGTACAAAGCCGATGCGCTCACCGCGGGCGAGCTGATGACCAGCCCGGCGATCACGATCAGCCCGCAGGCCACGGTCACCGAGGCGGCCAGGGTGATGCACAGCCGCAAGGTCAAGCGGCTGCCCGTGATCGGCGATGACAGCAGGCTCGTCGGGATCGTCAGCCGGGTAGACCTGCTCGGCGTGTACGACCGGCCGGACGCGCAGATCCGCACCGAGATCACCGAGCGAGTGATCGCCGGCGACTTCGTGCTCGATCCGCGCGAGTTCACGGTCATGGTCGGCAGCGGCGTCGTGACCATCTCGGGGAAGCTGGAACGGCAGGACATCGCGCTCAGCCTGCTCGAGGCCATCTGGGACGTCGCCGGCGTGGTGGACGTGCGGGACCGGCTGAGCTACCCGGTCAAGAGCTAACGGGACTCGCCAGGGCCGCCGGAGTCACGGCCCGGAGGCGCCGGAAGGGCCGATCCCCGCGCCCAGTGAACCGGCGCGGGGATCGGCCTTCGCCAGGCACGCTAACGGGCCTGGCCGACCAGCATCAGCGTCACTTGACCGCTGCCTTGGCGTGCTTGATCGAGATGTGCTTCTCGGTCTTCTTGGCTTCCTTCTCCTTCAGGTCGACAACGACCTCGAGGATGCCCTTGTCGTAGCTGGCCTGGATGTGCTCGTCGTCAGCGCCTGGCGGCAGCACGATCCGGCGGCTGAAGACGCCATACCGGAACTCGGAGTGCGCTTTGTCGATCTCCTCTTCCTTCCGCTCCGCGCGGATGCTGAGGATCCCTTCGTTGACGGAAACGTCGACCTCCTTCTCGGGGTCGATTCCCGGCAGCTCGGCACGGATCACGTAGTGCCCGTCCGTCACATAATCCTCCATCCGCATGCCCTGGCCGAGCAGCGGCCGGAACATGGTCATCGGAGAATCCATCCAGTCGAACAGGTCGAGGAACGGCCGGCTCTCCCTGCGAATTAGGGTGCTCATTGAAGTAACCTCCTTTCGGGCCTCTCGCGGTTTACTTATTTCTTGTCGCATATTTAGTACAGACCCTTAATTACTTCATTACCAGGGCCGAACGGCGCATCTTCACGGGACCTTTGGCCGGCCGGTTCCATCCGGGCTCGTCCGTCGGCGGTCTCGCCCGGCGTCCCCGACCAAGGTCCCGCCGGCGCGGGTCGGGCTGCTCTGGGAAGCACCGCCTGACCAGGCAAGAGTGGTCGTGAGGTTAAAAGGGGGAGCCATGGCCGGCACGAGCCAACCAGGGGGTCTGATGGTCGAGAACGCCATGACGGCACACGAAGCACTAGAGCTACTTGGTCAGGTGCAGTTCGGGCGGGTCGTCTTCACGAGCCGTGCCATGCCGGCCGTCAGGCCAGTGCGGCACGTCGTGACAGCGGGGCAGATTGTCATCGCCGCCGGGCCGGAACTTGTGCTGTGCTCATCGTCGGCGACGACGCCGGCCGGATCTGGCGGTGAGACCATCGTGGCCTACCAGGCCGACCAGCTCGACGCCACCGGCTGCTCCGGCTGGAGCGTCGTGGTCATCGGCCGTGCCAGGCCGATCACCGCCGAAGCGGAGGCTGGCCTGTACCGGCACCTGCTCCCGGTGATGACCGTGCCCTATCAGCTAGTCGTGATCAGTGCCGACGTGGTGAACGGCTTCCGGCTTGACGGCTCCCCGTCCGTGGGGACAGGCCGGCCGCCCGCGCACTTCAGCCCGCAGTCGCGGTAGCCAGGGGGAACCTCAGTCGCGCTGCCGCGGTGAACGGCGGATTACGCACGAAGGTGACCACGCCGCCGTCGTCGAGCGTGCGGCTGGCGAGCTCGTCGAGCAGGTCGGGAACGGGGTGGCAGGCCCCGGTGGGGTCCGGGCAGTCACAGTCTTCCGCGGTGCTGCTCAGCGCGCCGCAGTCGTCGCAGGCGAAGCCGGGGACCAGCTGGTCATCGGGCAGGATGAGCTGAGCGACGGCGCGGGCCCTGCTGGCGGCCAGGCAGCCGCCTAGCTCGGTGGTGACCGAGCGGTTGGGCGGCTCGTTCAGCACCTCGTCGACGAGCTGCGCCTCTGTCTGCTCTGACCAGCGATCCAGGACCGGCCTGGCGAGCTCGCGGACCCGTCCCGGCGTGGCGGTATGCAGATCGACGCTGAAGCTCCCGGCCACGCTCTGCCTGATGGTGCGCGGCAGGGCTGCCACGAACTGGCTGATCTCGCTCTCGTGCCCGCCGAGCACGATCGGATTGTGCTCGCCGTTCGCCGAGCGCTCGAGAATGCTGATCGTGTCGCGGAAGTGCTGCCTCGACAGCTGCATGATCCGCTGCTGGATCCGGTAGGACTCCAGCCCGTACCAGCCGGAGAAGGTGGGACTCCTGACGCCGCGATCGGTCCGCTCGGCCACCGTCTCGATCTGGTCGTCGGTGATGTTCAGGATCCAGGCATGCTGCGTGTCCACCAGCGCGGCCCGGTAGCCAGGGTTCCGCTGCATGGCGATGAGCAGCGGCCGGATATACGGCCGGTCCGAGACCATCCCCTGCTCGGTGAGGTGGCCTGGCAGCGGAATCGTCTCGAACAGCCCGATCTCAGCGCAGGCGAAGATGGCGACCGTGCGGCCCAGCCACTCATCGCTATGCGCCGCGACTGCCTGGGCGACCGACTCGATGTCGGTCTCGCGCACCTGAGTGCCGCCTGCCCGCGGCTCCCGGCTCGCCGCCGACTTGATCAGCTCCGTGGCTCGGGTATCCAGGCCGCGATGCTCGGCCAGGTCGACCGGAATGGGCAGGTAGACCGACACGACGGCGGGCTTCGCCGCCCGCAGCGCGCGCAGCTTGTCCGCATCGGTTCTGGTGATCACCGCGTGCCTCCGACGTGGCTCGTGCCGCCCGCCTGGCCCTCGGCCTGGCTGCTGCCTCCCACCTGGCCCTCGCCGCCGGGATAGTCGCCGCCGCCGGCCTGGTCAGGGACTGTGGCGTGGCCCTGGCCGTGGCCCGCGTCCTGGTCCTGGCCTGCGTCCTGGTCCTGGCCGTCGGCTGGCATGACCAGTGCCCTGATGTCGGTCGGCAGCGCGCCGAGTGCCTCGTCGATCGCTCCCGACGACATATGCCGCCGCATCACCGAGGTCACCAGCGCGCCCGCCGTCGGCACCTCGTTGTGGTGGATCTGGGCATCCTTGGCGAACCTGGCCACGTACTCGTCCCGGCCGAACTTGATCGGCACCTTGCTCGGGTTCCAGCCTTCGTAGAACACGCCGCGGAGCAGTTCAGGCAGCTGCGCCGCCATATGCGCGGCGATCGGCACCGGCAGCCGGTCGCGCAGCGTGTGCAGCCACGACCTGGTGACCCGGTAGGCCATCCGGCTGTCGTCCGTGCCGAAGCTGCGGGCGACGTCGGCGAGCCAGATGTTGGTCTTGTCGATACTGCGGTCGAGGCTGTCGACTCCGGTACGTGACATGCGGTCCTCCAGTTGTTTCGGCCGGGCTGGACTGTGGCTGGGTAGATGATCAGGTGCAGGTGCGCGATCGGCGCGGCTGTTCGAGCTGACGTTCCGGACGGAGAGGAGCTGGCGCAGTGGCCGGAGTAACGCTCAACGTCGAGGAGGTAGCGCTGGACAAGCCCGATGACGTCAATGTCATCGTCGGCCAGGCGCACTTCATCAAGACCGTCGAGGACCTGCACGAGGCCCTGGTGGGCGTGAGCCCCGGGCTGAGATTCGGGATCGCGTTCTGCGAGGCCTCCGGCGACCGTCTGGTCCGCCGGTCCGGCAACGACGAGGAGCTGACGGCGCTGGCCGTGGCCGGTGCCATCGCGATCGCGGCTGGCCACTCGTTCGTGATCATGCTGCGCGAAGGATTCCCCGTGAACGTGCTGAACCCGGTGAAGGCTGTGCCGGAGGTCTGCACGATCTTCTGCGCGACCGCCAACCCGGTCGACGTTCTCGTCGCGGTCACCGGCCGCGGCCGGGGAATCATAGGTGTAATCGACGGCTCGCCTCCCGTTGGTGTGGAGACGCAGGCCGACGCGGTGACCAGGCACCGCCTGCTCCGCGATATCGGCTACAAGCTGTGATGGACGCCCCGTCCGGCTGTGCGCCCCGTCCGGCTGTGCGCCCCGTCTGGCCGTGCGCGCGTCAGGTCTGACTGTTCCGCAGGCCGGTCCCGGCGGCGGGTCCGGACTGGTCACCCCCGTCCGGACCCGGCCGCCGGGCAGAGCGCGGCCACGGTCATTTCCGCGCGGCGTGCCTCCTGTGGTGCTCGACGACCGTGTCAGCGGACGGGAAGAAAACGCTCTCGTGGCCGTCCCGCCACCGGACCAGGTACGGCGGGCTGCCCTGGTCGCCGTGGACTTCGATGATCTCGCCATGACGGTCCTCGTCGCCTTGATGCCGGCCCTTGACCGTCAGCGCGTCTCCGATCGCTGCTTTCATGGCTCTCCTTCCCCTGCCGGTACCTACCCGGTTAGTCCGAGCGCAGTCCGTCCGATCATGCTTGCGTGACCGGCTGTCGCAGGCCAGGGCCGAAGGTCCGCACTGCTCAGGGCGATCAGACGGGGCGCTGGCGAGCAATCCTGAGCCCGGCGGGGCTTAGCGATCGGCTTCGTCCCATGCCAGGCAGAACGCTCACTTAATTGCATCATTAGCCCGTTTTACTCCCGTGCTGAGCTCGGCTGGCTCTGGATGGATGTGCGGTTCCATCCGCAAATCACGTGATGGATGCGCGCATCCATCCCGATGCCGGTCCTCGGGGTAACCGGTGGCGGGGCCAGCGGCCTTAGTTCTGCCCGGGCGCGGGACCTTCGTCTCTGTTCGGCGATGACGGCGGGGAATACACCAGAAGTGATGCTCTCCGCAGGAGGTCCTGCCGTGGACACAGCCCCGATACTCAAGTCCCCGCTAGTGGACGGAACTGACTTCAACCTCACCGACTATGACGCGGCGGTGCGGGACTTCTCCTGGGCGGGGGCCGCGGCCCAGCTCGACGGGCTGCCGGGCGGCCGGGGCCTGAACATCGCGCACGAGGCCGTGGACCGGCACGCGAACGGGCCACGCGCCCGCCACATCGCGCTGCGCTGCGTCGCCAAGGACGGAACCCGTACCGAGCTGACCTACACCGACCTGCGCGAGCAGACGAACCGGTTCGCCAACCTGCTCGGCGTGCTCGGGGTGGGCAAGGGCGACCGGGTCTTCTCGCTGCTCGGCCGGATGCCAGAGCTGTACGTCGCGGCGCTCGGCGCGCTGAAGAACACGAGCGTGTTCGCGCCGCTCTTCTCTGCCTTCGGGCCAGAGCCGATCAGGGACCGGCTGCGGATAGGGGACGCGAGGGCGCTGATCACCACCGCCGAGCTGTACGAGCGCAGGATCGCGCCGATCAGGGACAGCCTGCCTGGCCTGGAGCACGTGCTGATCGTGGGCGACGCCGCGGCATCCAAGACGATCAGCCTGGCTGAGGCAATGGCCGGATCGATCGCGGAGTTCGAGATCCCGCCCACTGACCCGGAGGACATGGCGCTGCTGCACTTCACCAGCGGAACGACGGGCAAGCCTAAGGGCGCGGTGCACGTGCACGAGGCTGTCGTCGCCCACCACGCCACCGCTGGCTTCGCGCTCGACCTGCATCCCGACGACGTGTTTTGGTGCACAGCCGATCCCGGCTGGGTCACCGGGACCTCCTACGGCATCATCGCCCCGCTCACGCACGGCCTGACGATGATCAGCGACGCGGGCGACTTCGACGCCCGGCGCTGGTACCAGATGCTGGCCGACCAGAAGGTCAGCGTCTGGTATACGGCGCCGACCGCGATCAGGATGCTGATGCGCTACGGGCCTGAACTCGCCGCCGGCTACGACCTGTCCGCGCTGAGGTTCATCGCCAGCGTGGGGGAGCCGCTCAACCCCGAGGCCGTGGTCTGGGGCCAGCGGGCGCTCGGTCTGCCCATCCACGACAACTGGTGGCAGACCGAGACTGGCGCGATCATGATCAGCAACTTCGCGGCGATGGAGATCAGGCCGGGCTCGATGGGCCGCCCGCTGCCCGGCGTCACCGCCGGCCTGCTCGAGCAGGGCAAGGACGGGCGGGCCAGGGTCAGCGGCGGCAAGGTGACCGAGGTAACCCGGGCTGGCGCCGAGGGCGAGCTCGCGCTGCGGCCTGGCTGGCCGTCGATGTTCCGCGGTTACCTGCACGCAGACGAGCGGTACGCGGAGGCCTTCGCCGACGGCTGGTACCTATCCGGTGACATCGCCCGCCGCGACGAGGACGGCTACTACTGGTTCGTCGCTCGTGCCGACGACGTGATCAAGTCGGCTGGCCACCTGATCGGGCCGTTCGAGGTGGAGAGCGTCCTGATGGAGCACTCGGCGGTCGCCCAGGCCGGCGTGATCGGCAAGCCCGACCCGGTAGCCGGCGAGCTCGTCAAGGCGTTCGTCGAGCTCAAACCGGGCCGTGAGCCGAGCGAGGAGCTCAGGCGCGACATCATCGCGTTCGGCCGGCGCAGGCTCGCCGCGCTCGCGCCCAAGGAGGTCGAGTTCGAGCAGCACCTGCCGCTGACCCAGAGCGGGAAGGTGATGCGCAGGCTTCTGAAGGCACGTGAGCTGGGGCTGGAGACCGGTGACACATCGACCCTCGGGAGCACGCCATGACACCACCGGTCAGGCCGGCCACCAATCTCGATGCCGCGCACCGGCTCGACCTGCTCCGCCAGATGCTGTTCATCCGGCGGTTCGAGGAGAAGTGCGTCGAGCTGTATAGCGGCGGCGAGATCCGCGGCTTCGTCCACCTCTACATCGGCGAGGAGGCCGTCGCCGTCGGCGTCAATTCCGCGCTCACGCCGGATGACAACATCGTCTCCACGTACCGGGAGCACGGTCACGCGCTCGTGCGGGGCGTGCCGCTCGACTCGGTGATGGCCGAGATGTACGGCAAGGTCACGGGCTGCAGTCACGGCCGCGGCGGTTCCATGCACTTGTTCGACACCTCGCGACGGTTCTACGGCGGGAACGCGATCGTCGGCGGAGGTCTGCCGCTGGCGGTCGGGATCGCGCTCGCCGACAAGATGCGCGGGCAGTCGCGGGTCACGGCCTGCTTCTTCGGCGACGGGGCTGTCGCGGAAGGTGAGTTCCACGAGTGCATGAACCTGGCGGCGCTCTGGGAGCTGCCCGTGCTGTTCTGCTGCGAGAACAACCGCTACGCGATGGGCACGGCGATCGAGCGCGCGCAGGCTCAGACGGACCTGGCGGTGCGGGCTGGCAGCTACGGGATGCCCGCCTGGCCGGTGGACGGGATGGACGTGCTCGCGGTGGAGCGATCGGCCGGGCTAGCCGCCGAGACGGTCAGGTCCGGCGGCGGCCCGCACTTCCTTGAGCTGCGCACGTACCGCTTCCGCGCGCATTCCATGTACGACCCAGAGCTTTACCGGAACAAGGACGAGGTGGAATTGTGGAAGGAGCGCGACCCGATTACCGCGCTGGCCGAGCAGATGCGCGCGGCCGGCGAGCTCTCTGACGGTGACCTCGCGTCGATCGAGGACGAGCTGGCCAGGGCGATCACCGAGTCGGTCTCCTCCGCCCGCAGCGCTCCCGCCGAGGACGTCAGGGATCTAGCGAAATTCGTCTACACCCCGAGGCAGTCATGAGCGTCAGCGGGGCCAGAGCCAAGTCAGCACGGGCCCGGCCAGCGCGAGCAGAACCAGCACGGACGGAGCCGGCGCGAGTCGAGCCGGCGGCGGGCGCGTCAGAGCAGATCCAGACCACCTACCGGGAGGCGATGCGCGCCGCGATAAGGGATGCGATGCAGCGCGACGACCGGGTGTTCCTGATGGGCGAGGACGTCGGCCGCTACGGCGGCTGCTTCGCGGTCAGCATGGGCCTGCTCGCCGAGTTCGGGCCCGAGCGGATCAGGGACACGCCGCTGTCGGAGTCCGCGTTCGTCGGGGCCGGCATCGGAGCGGCCATGGCGGGGAT
>Ga0307373_10007646_pt1 | contig 16795 bp, 16 predicted proteins | sample OX2MG_FD_202534 | JGI IMG/M metagenome (GOLD analysis project Ga0307373, IMG submission 202534) | Soil microbial communities from Risofladan, Vaasa, Finland - OX-2 | ecosystem: Environmental > Terrestrial > Soil > Coastal area > Acid sulfate soil | place: Finland: Risofladan, Vaasa | collected... | reverse complement strand
CCGCAACCTTCGGCCCGATTTCGTGGACTTCGGTAAGCTCTTCCAGGCTGGCATTGGCGATTTTCTCGAGCGACCCAAAATGCTCGGCGAGCAATTGCGCGGTGCGCTCGCCCACGAATCCAATTCCGAGCGCGTAAACCAGGCGCGATAGCTCGTTTTTCTTGCTCGCGGCGATTTCGTCCAGCAGATTCCGCGCGGATTTTTCCGCCATGCGGTCCAGCCCAGCGACTTCGTTCAAGGTCAGTTCGTAAAGATCCGCAAAGTCCTTGACGATTCGCTTTTCGACAAGCTGATCGACGATTTTCTCGCCCAGCCCGTCGATGTTCATCGCGTGGCGGCTGGCGAAATGCAGCAGCCCTTCTTTCCTCTTCGCCGGGCACGCGGCATTGACGCAGCGATACGCGACTTCGCCCTCCGCGCGATGCACGCGGCTGCCGCACTCGGGGCATTTCTCCGGCACGCGCACGGTTTTTTCTTCCTTGCCGTGCTTGACGACTTTCAGAACGTGCGGAATCACGTCGCCGGCCCGCTCGACGAGCACCGTGTCGCCTTCGTGAATGTTCAACCGCTCGACTTCGTCCATGTTGTGCAGCGTCGAGCGGCTCACCGTAACGCCGCCGATGGGCACCGGCTCGAAAAATGCCACCGGCGTCAGCGTTCCCGTGCGTCCCACGTTAAATTCGATCTTATTGACGATCGTCGTCGCTTGCCGCGCCGCCCATTTGTACGCAATCGCCCAGCGCGGCGATTTTGACGTGTAACCCAGCTCGGACTGCATGTTGACTTCGTTCACTTTGATGACCACGCCATCCACTTCGTACGGCAATTTCTCGCGCTTTGCTTCCCACTTCGTGCAGTATTTCTCGGCATCCTCGATCGTTTCGCAAATCTCGAAATCGGCGCTGGCCTTGAAGTGCAGCTTCGCCAATGCTTCCAGCGCTTGCGAATGAAGTTTTACCGGGACGCGCCCCTGCGCGAGCAAGTAGTACGCGAAGAATTCCAGTTTGCGCGAGGCCGTAATCGCGGGATCGAGCATCCGCACCGCGCCCGCGGCGGCATTCCGGGGATTCGCGAAGAGCTTTCCGCCGGCTGCTTCTTGTTGCTGATTCAGCGACGCGAAAGCTGCGCGGTTCATGATGACTTCGCCGCGCACTTCAATGTCCGCCGGCAAGGACAATTTCTTCAGCACGTCGCGGTCCAGGCGCAACGGAATCGAGCGAATCGTTTTCACATTGGGGGTAACGTCCTCGCCCGTCTGGCCGTCGCCGCGCGTGACGCCGCGGGCCAGTACGGCGTTTTCGTAAATCAGCGCGATGCTCAGGCCGTCGAATTTGTGTTCGGCGACGTACTCCACGCGCTCGCGCCCGGCAAGTTCGCGGACGCGCCGGTCGAAATCCCGAAGCTCCTCGAACGTGTACGCGTTGTCGAGGCTCATCATGGGGCGCGTGTGGCGATAGGTCTGAAAGCCCTCGCGCGGCGCGCCGCCCACGCGCAACGTGGGCGAATCCGGCGTGATCAGCGCGGGATGCTCGGCTTCGAGCGCCTTCAGCTTGTTCATCAGCCGGTCGAATTCCGCATCCGAAACAGCCGGGGCGTCGAGCACGTAGTAAAGATGCTCGTGCTTGCGAATCTGCTTGCGAAGTTTCTCGGCTTTCTTGGCCTGCGCCGTGCTCGTCGCCATCAGTACCTCGGTCGTAAAACCGCTACGCGCGGAAGGTATTATACAATGCGCGTTGATTTAGAACTTGCCTGCGTGGCGGAAAATAGCGGCGTGATGCTCGACAAAATCCATGATGCAGTGATTATCCATAATCCCGCCAGCGGCCGCCGGAGGCACAAACGCGCGCGGGATATCGAAACGGCGCGGCGTGTATTGAAAGAAACAGGGATTCGCGCCGAGTTGACGTCGACGACAGGCGCCGGCTCCGCCACGGAACTCGCGCGCAAAGCTGTCCGCGATGGCCGGCAACTGGTGATTGTTTGCGGCGGCGATGGAACAATCAACGAAGTAGTGAACGGCCTCGCCGGCAGCCACATCCCGCTGGCCGTCCTTCCCGCGGGAACCGCCAATATTCTTGCAAAAGAGCTTGAGATTCCGTGGAACATTCCCGAAGCGGCGCGGCTGATTCCGCGCGGACGCCTCGCGCGAGTTGCCCTCGGAGAAATTATCTGGAACGAGACGCCAAAAAATGGGCCGCCTGCGCCGCGGCAGCGCCATTTTCTCTGCGTTGGCGGCGCGGGGCCTGACGGCGCGATCGTCCATGGGATCGATGGCGCGAAAAAGTTGCGCATGGGAATTCTCGCTTACTGGCACGAGGGCTTTCGCCAATTTTTCAGTTACGGCTTCCCGAAATTTCGCGTGCGATCGCGCGAGCATGAGGTCTCGGCATCGCTCATCGTCGTGGGCCGCACAAAATATTATGGCGGCCCGTTTCGCATCACCACTGGCGCGAGCCTGTTCGAGGATTCGTTCGAAATCGTCGCGTACAGCGGGCAGAGCCGCTTCGGCGTGCTGATGTGCTTGCCCGCGATCTGGCTCGGCTGCTTGCGGCGCGTGCCGGGAATTCACGTTTGGAAAACCGCGGAGCTGACATGCGACGCGGAGGACGAAGTCGAAATCTTGTCGCAGATCGATGGCGAAGCCGCGAACGCGCTGCCTCTGCGATTCCGCATTGTGCCCGACGCCCTGACGCTCGTATTGCCTCCCGGCGCGGACCACCGTCGCGATTAGCTTTGCCGTCTACACGCTCGAAGAGTTTCCCGTTGTCATTCCGAGGAGCAACGGCGACGAGCGATCTCCTTTTGCGTTCGGCTGCGCAAAAAACAAATTTATGAGAAGCTCTAGCCGCATCACCGAGACAATGGCATGGATCCGATAACTCATGCACTGGCCGCTGCAGCGCTCGACCGCGCTGGTTTGCGGCGCGTCAGCCGCATGTCCATGGCGATTCTCGTTGTCGCGGGAGTCGCGCCGGACCTGGACTGGCTCAGCTCCTTCGGCGGCGCGCGCGCTTATTTTCGTTTTCATTACACACTGCTGCATTCCATCGCGGGAGCAGCGGTACTTGCGGTCGTCATCGCCGCGATTTTCTGGCTCATCGGGCGCCGCAACGCGGCAGCGCCGCTGCGTTTCTCGCGAGTGCTTTTGCTGTGCGCGATCGGAGTGGGAACGCACATCCTGCTCGACGTCGCCACGGCGGACGGCGTGCAATTGCTTTGGCCGTTTCGCGCGCACTGGTTCTCGTGGGACGTGTTGCCCAACATCGACCCGTGGATTCTCGGCGTGCTGCTCGCGGGACTGTCGCTGCCGAGCCTGTTCCATTTGGTCAGCGAGGAAATCGGCGCGCGCAAAAAGCAGCGCAAAGCGTCTAAAGGCGCAATCGCCGCGCTCGTCCTTGTTGCGCTCTATATCGCCGCCCGCGCCGAACTCCACACCACCGCAATCGAGACTTTGCTCGCGCACGATTATCATGGCGCCGCGCCGATGGTCGCCGGAGCGTTTCCCGATTCCGCGTCGCCGCTTTTTTGGCGCGGCGTGGTCGATACGCCGAATACAATCGAGGAGGTCGTCGTGCCCGTCGGCGGAGACGTATTTGACGCGAATTCGAGCCTCACCCATCACAAGCCGGCGAACTCGCCCGCGCTCGATGCGGCTCGAAACGCGCCGCTCGCGAAGCGATTTCTTCGCTACGCGCGCTTCCCGCTGGCCAATCTCGAAAATCTCGCCGACGGCTATCGTGTCACGCTGCGCGACCTTCGCTTTCCCGGCGATGCGGATACGCCGGATAATCTTGTCGCCGTAATCGATCTCGACAGTCACTTCGCCATCCGCGGCGAAACCATCGAATTTGCAAGTCAGCAGGGAAGTGGGACGCGGTGATTTTGCCTAACGTTCGTCCGCGGGCTCGGGCTTCAATAGCCATCGGCTCACAAAATAAATTAACGAAATCAAAACGATCGGCACGAGAAGGCTCGCAATTTTGTGCTGCAGCATGATGCTAGCGACATTCCCTCCATACTCAATCGCAAAAGCGCCTTCCAGCGTGAAGCGAAGGCCCCGGCCGCCTAAAATGCCGAGAACGAAAGTCCGCAGCGGAACCTCCACCACGCCTTCCGCGACCACGAACATCTTGAACTGCATCGGCGGCGGCAGAATTGCCGGAACGAAAACACTGAGAAAGGCATGGCGATGCACCCAGTGGCGGATTCTCCCGCCTGGTTTCGGCCCGCGCTTTTTGCGATACGCCTCGCCCCCTTTTTTTGCCAATAAATACAGCCAGATGCACCCCGCGAGCGAACCGAACGTCGCCATCCCCGCGTAGTAAATCATCCGTCCTGGCCGGTGAATCACGAAGTCCATGTACAGCAGATCCGTGACGAACGGAAACGAAAGCACCGAGGAGTCCAGAAACGCAATCACGAACAGCCCGCCGCCGCCGAGAATCATCACGATTTTCGTCAGCCACCCGGGAATTTTCGGAACGATCACGATGTAAAGTCTCCCTCGCGCGCACGAATCGCGCATTGTAACAGAGATGCTCGCGCTCCGCGGTTCTGTAGGGGCCGACTAAGGTCGGCCCGCGCCGCGTCCATGGACAAGTTCGATGCGGAAACCAAAAACTGCGGTATACTGCGGCCCTAATTTCTTGCTGAGGAGACGAAAATGAAGAAACGCATCGCGCTGTGCGCCGTGGCAATTGCAGGAATGGCGATTCTCGCGCTTCCGGGAGCCGCGCAGCAGGATAAGAGCAAGCGCTTGAGCCCACCCGCGAGCGCCCAATGCAAATTCGCCGACGGCAACACGATTACCGTCGATTATTCTAGCCCGCGCATGAAGGGCCGCAAAATCTACGGCGGCCTCGTGCCCTGGGGACAAGTTTGGCGCGTCGGCGCAAACGAAGCGACCACGTTTGTGCCCACCGTGGATGTAACCGTGGGCGACAAAAACGTGCCCGCCGGCAGCTATACCCTGGACGCCATCCCGACGCAGGACAAATGGACGCTGATCGTCAACAAGAAGACCAAAAACGCTAAGGGCGGCCCCGTCTGGGGCATTCCTTATCCCGGTGCGCAATACGATCTCGTCCGCACCGACGACGTGCAACTCTCCCAACTCAGCGCCCCCGTCGAGGACTTCACCATTTCCTTCGAGCCGGCCGGAAAAGTCTGCACCATGAATCTCGACTGGGCCACCACGCGCGCCTCCGTCAAAATCTCGGAGAAATAGCACGCCGCGTCCGAACGCGCATTCATCCCTTGCGCATTGTTCCCCGGTAGGCGCGGGCGCGCTCCACGCAGGCGTGCCAGTTGGCCAGTCGCGCATTGCTTCTCGTAGGGGTGGTGCTTGTTTACCCGGACGCAGGAAGGGCCCCGCCCGTCGCGATTCCCCGAATCGCGCTGCGGGTGGACGTACGTTTCTGTAGAGGCCGACTAAGGTCGGCCCGCGCCGCGTTCACGCGGCGGTGCTTGGGCTGTGCCATCAGGGTTTCTTAGGGCTCCGTGGTTCTGTAGGGGCCGACTAAGGTCGGCCCGCGCCGCGTCCAGGCGGCGGTGTTTGGGCTGTGCCATCAGGGTTTCTTTGGGCTCCGTGGTTCTGTAGGGGCCGACTAAGGTCGGCCCGCGCCGCGTTCACGCGGCGGTGTTTGGGTGTGCTGCCCGTGTTTTATCCAGCGCGGCGGCCTACCCGCTGCTTGCCCGCCGTGGCGGGCAGGCAGGCTTAACGCCGCTTAAAACGAGATGCTGATCGCTAGCCCCGGCCGTCCCGGATATCTGCGGTCATACAAGTAATACCCGTTGTCGTAGTAATCCACATAGACATCATCGTTTTGGTACCAGTCGCTTCCCCAGTATTCCGGTACCGGATCAAGTACCGTGAACCAATAACCGCCGTATTGAAACCGCGGATCCCCTCCCTCAAACATAAAGGGTAGGCTGTACACGCGGAACGAGTGGCCCTCGCCGTAGTGTTCGCGGTAGTAGGCGTCAGGGACGCGATAGCCGTTGTAACCGCCGCGTTGTTGCCAGGTGCGGTGCTCCGACTGCCAATTGCGGGCGCGGCGCTGCCGCCAAATCCCGCGTTGTTGCACTTGCTGCGCGCGCTGCTGTTGCTGAGTACGTCGTATTTGGGCATGCTGCCGATTGTTCCGTTGCTGCTGTCGCTGCTGGGCGCGCTGCTGATTGTTCCGCTTCTGCTGCTGTTGCTGGGCGCGCTGTTGATTGTTCCGCTTCTGCTGCTGTTGCTGGGCGCGCTGCTGATTGTTCCGCTTCTGCTGCTGTTGCTGTTGAGCGCGCTGCTGATTGCGATTTTGCTGCGGCTTAACGGGCTGCTTGTTCCGGTTTTGCTGCCGCTTGGTGTGTTGCTTATGCTGATTTTGCTGGTGATCCTGAGCGTAGCCGGAGGAAGCGGCCCCGAAAAGCAATAACAGGGCTGCTGTTCCGATAAGTCCAAGTCGTTTCATCGCGTTGACCTCCGTTACAGCTTGCACCCAATACGATGGACTCGCTGTCCTCTTTGGGACAGTCGGGCATTCCCTTGGGAGAACGATAGCGCAGCCTGGTGCCACGCTTCCCTCCGCGCTTTCAGCTTTGCCTCGTCTCTCGATGCCGTCTATAATGTTTCCAGCGGGCGAGACGGGTGATCGCTGGTCCGTTCATCGCAAAGCATCGCAAGATGAACTGGCTGGAGGAAAGTCCGGACTCCGCCGTTTAGGAACGGTTAGGGCAACGCGCCTGATAACGTCAGGGGGCTGAACTTGCGAAGGTTCGGCTACGGAAAGTGCCACAGAAACTAGACCGCCGGTGAGGATTGCGCCTCGGCGGCCGGCCGGAGGCAATACCTCTCGCTGGCCTGTTTGGGCGCCGCACAGGTAAGGGTGAAACGGTGGGGTAAGAGCCCACCGCTCCGATGGCGACATCGGAGGCACGGAAAACCCCGCGTGGAGCAAGGCCAAATAGGAGGGAAGAGCTGGCCCGGCTCGCCGAAGGTCCTGAGAACCGCGAAGCGGTTCGAAGGATTTTCCCCTGCGAAGCGGTTCGCCGCTTTGAAGGGATGAACCCTCGGGTAGGCCGCATCGAGCTTTCGAGTGATCGAAGGCCCAGAGGAATGATCGCCACGCCGCGAATGGTTTTTCGGGTGCCCCATCCTGAGCGCCCGCCTTTGAACAATGGGCGCGAAGGGTGGGATGCTCGGGATCCGCGCGGCGTACAAAATCCGGCTTATAGCCTCGCCCGCTAGATGTTCGTCTGACAAGAAGCAAATCCCCGCGCGAAGAAGAAACCAGCATATTCGGCCGTTTCGCTCACGATAGGCGCGTAATCCCCGGGAATCCGTCAAAACCGGCATCAAAGCTTAGGACGCGTTCAATACCGTGCTGCTCCATGATCGCCAGGTGAAGAGCATCGCGCGCGGACAGTTGTTCATGCCCCAGGACAATCTCCTTCGCGCGACTGGCTGCTGCTGCATCCACGGGCAGCACCTGATCGGCGACTCCGAGCAAAGCGTCGAATGCGGGTTGAATGGCGTCGCGCCGGTGAATGGCTACGTAGCGGTGCAGGATTTCTTGGAGCACCTCGGCGTCCGTGACCAGACGTTCCCGGTCGCTGATCAGTTTTTCAAGCAGCCGCTGCGCGTCGGCCTTGTGTGGATGCGGTTTCCCGACCAAATACATGGGAATGTTCGAGTCGATGAAGATCACGGACGAGGGCCGCTTCCGTACCCGCTTTCGATTTCCGCGAGCATCGTGTCAATGTCGCCGGAGGGATACTCGTTTCGCACGGCTGCGCGAATCGTTTGAAGCTTCTTCCCGCCGTCGCTGATCGGTTCGCGCCGCCGCGCCAAAGCTAGGGCCTGGCGCACCCACTCGGCAATCGACATGCCGCGCGAGCGCGCGACGCGCTGGATTTCGCGGTACTCCGGATCGCGAAAAATCACCTGTAGTCGCTTAGACATGCCATGAGTCTATATGACTCATGCGTCTGAGTCAAGCGGAACCGGGTCTGCTCATGGTTGTATGGCTGTTTCCGTCGGCAATCCGGCGTCCATCCAGTCCGTTTTGCCTCCCTCGTAATCTTTCACGTTCGTGTAGCCCATTTCCGCCAAGGCCTTGGCGGCGTGTTCTGAGGCGTGTCACGTGGGGCTTGCGCAGTAGACCACAATCTCCGCGTCTTTCGCCGGCGCGAGTTTGGGCGCAAGCTCCTGAATCTGGCTGACCGGCGCATTGACCGCGCCCGGCAAATGCGCTTGCGCATACGCCTCCGGCGCCAGCGTTTCCATCAATATGAATTTATCGTGCCGCTTGATCTTGCCCTTCAAATCATCTCGGCTGATCGTAGCACCCATCATATCCCCTTCGGCCAGCGTGCGGCCCTTGTCGCCGTGATTCTCATTCGCGTCTCCAATAATCCAGCGGCCGTGAGAGACCCGCCGTTTACAAAACACAAGGGAAATGCGGATTTCCCCTCGCGGCTGCTCGTCGGAATGACAACGATTGCTCTTTGTCAACGAGCTGCTAAGTTCTAAAAACAGATAAACATGCTCGGCCAATCCCTTCAGCCGTTAATGGGCGACCGCTTCTCGAATCCCGGTCTCCAGCAGCTTGCCGGCCTGCTCGGCCACGACGGGATGGCTGAAGTAGTAGCCTTGCCCCTCGCTGCATTCGTGGCGCTGCAGAAAGTTGAGTTGCGCGCGCGTCTCCACGCCCTCGGCAATTACGCGGTGCTTCAGGCTCTTGCCGATGTTGATCATGGCGCTGACGATGGTCGCATCTCCCGGATCGGCCGTTATCTCCTGCACGAAGGATTGATGGAGCTTCAGCGCGTCCACGGGAAAACGCCGCAGATAGGTAAAGCTGGAATAGCCCGTGCCAAAATCGTCGATGGCAAGTTGCACCCCCATGGCTTTCAGCGCGCCCAACGCCCGCACAGTAGACTCCGCGTCCTGCATCAGCACGCTCTCGGTCAGCTCCAGCTCCAGGTTCGCAGGCTCCACTCCCGTGGCAATCAGCACGGCGCGAACTCCTGAGAGAAAATCTTTGTCTCCGAACTCGGTCGCGGACACATTGACAGCGATGGGCACAACTCCAAGTCCCGAATTGCTCCACGCTCGGGCCTGTCGGCAGGCTTCCAATAGCACCCAGCGTCCTATGGGCAAAATCAGTCCGCACTCCTCCGCGATGGGCACGAACTGCGTCGGATAGACCATTCCCCGCTGCGGGTGCATCCAGCGTATCAGCGCCTCGACGCCCGTGATCTGCCCGGTCTGAAGATTGCATTTGGGCTGGTAGTGCAGCAAAAACTGGTTGCGTCCCAGCGCGTAGCGCAAATCCCCTTCGAGCAACTGCCGTTCCGCAAGCCGCGCGTGCATGTCCCGCCGGAAGAACTGATAGTTATTCCGGCCAAGCTGTTTGGCTTCGTACATCGCGGTGTCCGCTTTATTCATCAGGCTTTCCGCGTCCGGCCCGTCGCTGGGGTAGGTACTTACTCCGATGCTCACGTTGATATCCAGACTTCTGTTGTCGATAATATGCGGCGCCGCCAAGGCTCTAAGAATTTTTCGCGCGCTGAAGGCCGCATCGTCCCCATGCTCGACCTGGGAGAGAAGTATCACGAATTCGTCTCCGCCCAGGCGGCTCACGGTGTCCGTCCGCCGGACGCAAGCGACCAATCGTCCGGCGACTGACTGCAGCAGTTTGTCGCCCACGCCATGGCCCAGCGAGTCGTTGATTTTCTTGAAGTGATCCAAATCCACAAACATCACCGCGAGTTGGTGGCCCTGGCGCACCGCCAGGGAAATCGCTTGCGTCAGGCGGTCGTTGAACAACATCCGGTTTGGGAGATCCGTCAGGAAATCGTGTTGCGCCAAGTGCGACATTTGAAGCGATCTGATGCGGGCCGCACTCACGTCGTGGAAAGCCACAACCGCCCCGGTTACGGTGCCGTTCGGGCCATGGACAGGCATCACTGTATTTTCAATTCCAAATTCGACCCCGTCCCGTCGCACCAGAATGCAGTTTATACATCTCGGCGTCACCTTGTCGGCCTTGTCTCCCTGCGCCACGATCTCCATGACATTGCGAACCGCCGCGCCGCTGCTGCCATCGATAATCCGCAGCACCTCTGTAACCGGGCGCCCTACCGCTTCCTCTCGAGACCAGCCGGTCATCTTCTCCGCGATTCGATTTAGATACATGACGTTGCCGCTGATATCCGTGCGCAGCACCGCCTCTCCGATCGAATCCAGCGTGACGTCGGCGGCTTCATTTTCCAACAAGAGCGCATCCGCGGCGCGCCGGTCCGTCATGGTACGCACCGCCCGCCTTAACCGGTAGCCATCCGCTTGATTTCTTACCAGGTAATCTTGGGCCCCGCGCTGAACCGCTTTCCTCGCCATTTCTTCTTTATCCGCGCCGCACAGGATTAAAATTGGCGCGAGAGGCGCGGCCTGAAAAATCTTGTCGAATGTTTCGATGCCCTGGCTATCGGGCAACGCCAGGTCAAGCACGATGGCCGCAACCCCTCCCTTTCGCAACCGTTCGATGGCGCTCGAGAGTTCCGTAACTCGCTCCACAGGGAACCGCTCGTCCATTGCCGAACCCAATTCGTCTGAAATTCTCCGCGCTTCATCCGCATCAGCCTCGATCAGCAGAACACACTCCTCGCTAGACTTCGGGATGTTTGTATCTTTCGCGGGTCTAAGGCCGAGACTTGGCATGGATGAATCCTCAAAGGTTGTATTACGTGACCTTGACGGCCTTTGCGGCGTCCGCGGCCATGAAGCACAACATCTGCTGCTTCAATTGCGCGTCCACTTCGTCCGCGATGGTCACAACATTGGGAAGCAGCGTGCTGAATTCCAAATGCTTCGCGTTTCTGTGCAGCGTCGTGAAAATAGTCACCTGCAACAGCCGCGACTCGTCCACCACCATCGCCACCGTGTAGCCTTGCTTACGCCGCAAATCCCCGTGGATGCTCGCAGCCTTCGAAATCGGGGCTTTGGTCCCGGAGTCTAGACGCAAGCGCGCAATCACATCATGCAGAAGGTTCGGAAGATGCCCCGTGCGCTCTTCAAAGTTCAGCGGGATGCAGGTTAAGTCTGGCTCTTTGTCGACTCGGTGAAGCCAATCCTGAATCAGGCTTTGGATCTCGCACTCGAGAATTTCCGCCACACTATCAATGGAGGCGGCACCGCCGCTTCCATTACCTCCCGCGGACTTTACAGGTTCGATCATCGCATCCTCCCTCGTTCACCACTCCGGTTCAGTCGTCGCGCTGGGTGGCATCGCTGACAATCTCGGAGACGCCATTCCGTGCAACCGTGCCGTCGCCGCTTTCGATGCTCACCAATGTCGCACTCAAACTGGGTGCAAGACTGTTCGAAAAGAGTCACCCAGCCACCTATTAAACTTTCAGTGCGCTAAGACTAAACAGCGTATTTCCGCGGCTTCCCGGGGGGCGAAGGCCCGGCCCGCCGAAGGTCCTTGCCTTATTCGGACGATGCGCGCCCGCATCGTGACAGGTGCGATGTGAAACGGCTCTTGCAACGCGACACCAACGCGACAGAATTGACAAGCGCACTTTCGAGGAATACTATTCCGCGTCCGAGAAAATGGGGTTGCCAACGGTTTTATTTCCTTATCGAGGTGCATCATGAAACGATCATTTCTCGCTTGCGCTTCTTTGTCCTTGCTTCTTCTTTTTTCGTGCCCTGGGGCACGCTCGCAATCTACAACAGCCGGAGCGATCGTGGGTATGGTCCGCGACCCGAGCGGCGCGGCGATCCCCGGGGCCAGTGTCAAGACCACCAGCGCGGCGACGAACAGCGTGGCCACGACCACGAGCGATACGAACGGGCGATACGTTGTGGATAATCTGCGGCCCGGCAACTACACAGTGGAGGTGGCTGCGAAAGGCTTTGGCGTATACAAACAGGAAAACGTGATCGTGGAAGTAGGCCTCAGTACAACGGTGGGCGCAAAGCTGCAGGTGGCTACACAGACCACGACTGTGGTCGCCACGGCGGAAGCCCCGGTGGTCAACACGGATAGCCCGAACTTCAGTACGAACATCAACACCACGACGATCGACAACCTGCCGATCAACGGACGGAGGTGGTCCGCGTTCAAGCTGCTGACTCCGGGAGCGAACCCCGATGGCGGATTTGGCTTGGTCAGCTTCCGGGGAATTTCCGGCCTACTGAACAACAACACAGTGGACGGCGGCGACAACAACCAGGCGTTCTTCTCCGAGGAGAAGGGGCGGACGCGGATCAGCTATTCCATCAGTGAGGCATCTATTCAGGAGTACCAGGTGAATACGTCGAATTATTCCGCCGAATACGGGCGTTCGGCTGGAGGCGTGATAAATGCCATCACCAAGAGCGGTTCCAATCAATTCCACGGCGAAGCCTTCTGGTATTTCCGCGACAGCGATTTCAGCGCCATTAATCCCTTCGCGGTGCAAACTGTACTCTTGAATGGTGTGAACACCGTGACGCACATCAATCCGGAAGACAAGCAACACCAGTTCGGGGGCACGCTGGGCGGCCCGATCATCAAAGACAAGTTATTCTTTTTCTTCAGCGCCGATCAACAGCTCCGCAAATTCCCCGCCGTCGGTGTTCCGGGTAATCCGTCGGCATTCTTCGCACCGCTGACCCCGACGGAGCTGACCACGCTGTCGAGCCGCGGCGTATCGGCCACGGAAGCCAACGCGGGTCTGTCATTCTTGCAGAGCGTCACTGGCACGGTGCCGCGCACCGCGGACGAGCTGGTCATGCTTCCGAAAATCGACTGGATCGTCAATCCGAGCAATCACTTCTCGGTGGAGTACAACCGGATGCGCTGGGCCTCGCCCGGTGGGATTCAGACCGGCGCGGTGGTTTCGCGCGGCATAGACAGTTTCGGCGACGATTTCGTGAAGGACGACACGGTCATCGCGCGGCTCAGCTCCACGCTGAGTCCCCTCATGACGAATGAGTTTCTGTTCAATTATGGGCGCGATTTCGAGTTCGAGTCCAATAGCGTGGTGCTGCCGGGCGAACCGGTGGCCACGGCCACGGGCTTTTCGCCGCAGATCAGCATCTTCGGCGGCGGGGGAATCACGTTCGGCATGCCCAGTTTTCTGCAGCGCCCGGCGTTCCCCGATGAGCATCGCTATCAGTGGACCGACACGCTGGCTTACAGCCATGGGACGCATCTACTTAAATTCGGCGCGGACATCAATCGCGTGAACGATCTGGATCAAAACCTGTTTCAGGGTTTTGGTGCGTACAACTACAACACGCGCGTCGATTTCATCAGCGATTACGCCGCGTTCACGAATGCCTTCTCTGCTCCTCCGTGCGGAACCAGTTCCGCGCCGACCGGCTGCTACAGCTCGTTCCACCAGGATTTTGGGCCGCAGGGTTTTGGTTTCACGACGGTGGATTTGGGTCTCTTCGCGAACGATCAATGGCGTATCCGGCCCCGGCTGACGCTGAATCTCGGGCTGCGCCTTGACCGCGAAAGCCTGCCCAGCGCGCAAATTCCCAATGCCCTCTTGCCGCAATCGGGGAGCTTGCCGAACGACAACGACGCGTTCGGCCCGCGCGTTGGCGTGGCTTGGGACTTGACCGGCAGAGGAACGACAGTGTTGCGCGGCGGATACGGCATCTACTACGGGCGCATCATCAACGCCAACATCTTCAATGCCATCGCCGAAACCGGCAATCCGGCCGGACAGCTTGGATTCTCGTTCCTGGCCTCGACGACCGGCGCGCCGCTCTATCCGAATATCGCCGCCACGCCGCCGGCGGTCACCTTGAACCCGCCGAACGTCGTGGTGGTCGGGAAGAATTTGCAGCTTCCGACAATCCACGAATTCGACGCGGTATTCGAGCACCAGATTGCGCGGAACACCGCGGTTTCGGTTTCCTACATGGGCAGCATTGGCAGGAACCTGCCGACTTACATTGATCAGAATCTTTCCGCGCCGACAAGCACCATCACCTACACCGTTTCGGGCGGCGCTTTCGACGGCCAGAATTTCACCATTCCGTTTTTCGCCGCGGGCACTCGCCCGAACGCGAACTTCAGCGCGATCACCAATATCGAGGGCATCGTGCATTCGCATTACAACGCGGTGGTGCTTCAGATCAATCGCCAGATGACACACGGCCTTCAGTTGCAGGCATTCTACACTTACTCCAACGCCCAGGATGATGGCCAGGCGTCGAATACGGGAACGCCCACTTTGAACGTCTTCAATCCGTTCGATTTGGGCCTGGAGGATGGCACGTCATCGTTCAACGTTCCCCAGCGTTTCGTCACGCTGGCGGTCTGGCAGCCGGCGTACTACAGGGGAGACACGCGGTGGCGGAAACTGCTGCTCAACGGCTTCTCGATTTCGCCGATTATTACCGCGCAATCGGGCGCGCCTGTCACTGGCTTCATTTCCGGCAACGCGCCCAAAACGGCAGGGCCGCTTTCGAGCGGAATCAACGGCTCGGGAACCTCGACGAACCGGCCGCCATTTATTCCTCGCAATGATTTTCAAATGCCCAAGGTGGTGGATGTTGATCTCGAGATCGCCAAGAACATTCCCATCACCGAACGCTGGAATTTCAAGATGTTCGTGCAGGCGTTCAACCTCTTCAATCACGTGAACGCGACTAGTGTGGATTCCACGCTCTATTTTGCGGGCACGAATTCCACCGGGGTGCCTCAGTTAACTGCTAACACGGACTTCCTGCACGTTAAAGCGTCGAGCAACTCGCTCATCGCGCAGAGGCAAATTCAGATCGGCGCAACGCTAAATTGGTAAGACCCATCTTTCCCGGTGCAAAACAGGAGCGACGCGCCGCATGGCGACGGCCAAAATTCTTTTCGACATCGGCTAATCCTCGATTCCTTCGCGGAAGGGCCGTCAATGTGACGGTTTCGTGTCGCCAAGTATCCAAAGAGGAGTGTCCATCTGTATGCGCCGAACTTCGAGGAGGAACTTCCAGGAGGAACGCATGGCCGTTTCCCGAACCCTGCGCTTGCTGACGCTGTGCTTGCTCGCCGCCGCGCTTATCGGTTTCGCGGGTTGCTCCGCTCAGGACCAGCGCCAGCGCGATGAAAAAACTCGCGATGCCGCCGCCGATGCCACCGCGCGCGCCAAGCCGGCCTTGCGTGCCGCGGGAAAGGATCTCAGCCAAGCCGCCCAAACCGCCGCCGAAGAGGCCCACGCCGCCGCGCAAGGCGTCGCGGAAGGCTGGAAGCGCGGCGGCCAGCGTCCCGTGGATTTGAACTCCGCCCCCGAAAGCGGCCTGCTCGCGCTCCCCGGCATCACCCGCCGCGACGCCCGCAGAATTATCGCGAATCGCCCGTACCGCACCCCACGCGATCTGGTATCGCGAGGAATTCTCTCCGAAGCCACGTACGCGGGAATTCGCGACCAAATTACTGTCACGCGATAGCCCTGGGAGGTTTGGTCCGTCGCGAAGCACAAGCGATTTATTATTCCGGGATCATTTCCTGCAACGGGTCAGCAATCGCAAAATCGGCTCGCCCATGAGATACTCTTCCTGTTTGTTTTAGACGTCGCGGTAGCGAACTCACAACATGCAAGCGCGCCGCAAATTCAGGGAGGGGAATTTTGGACACACAAAGAATCGTAGCGGAACTAAAGAGAGAAAGAGACCGGCTGAGTCAAGCCATCGCCGCACTCGAAGGCCAAGCGCGAAGCTCGAACCCAAGGACGAATGCGAAGCCCAATCGAACCGCTGGCGCCAGGAAGAAGAAGAAGGGCGGTCGCCTCACGCCGGAAGGCAGAAAGCGGCTCTCCGACCTGATGAAGAAGCGCTGGGCCGACAAAAGGAAAAAAGGTTCCGCGAAACGCCAATGAACCCGAGCGCTGCTCGGAGATTTTACCGGAGCGAATCCTATGCCAGAACCAACCAAAGAAGAACTGCTGGCCCGCATTGCTGAACTCGAAAGCCAGTCCGGTTCCCGCAAGAAGGGCAGTCTGGAATTCCGCGTAGGAGAAAAGGGCGGCGTCAGCGTCTACGGCCTCGGCCGCTTTCCCGTCACGCTGTATTACGAGCAGTGGATCCGTCTGCTCGACACCGCCGACGGCCTCCGCGCCTTCCTCGAAGAAAACAAGCCCAAGCTGAAGCTGAAAGACAAATCCTAAGCCCGCGCGTCGCGCTACAGCGTGTTCCGCTTCCCGGGAATCTTGTCCAGAGTAACGTCATCGAGCGGCACTTCCCGCGTCGTGACTTCTCCCTGGTCGGCATCCGGCGCGTTCTCGACGCCATCTACGATTCCCGCTTCGTAGTCCTGCCCGTCCTCCACCAGTTCCCGGACGCTCTCCGAATCCGCCGTCTCCACGTCCGACAATCCCTGAATATCGCCCGATTGCCCCGCGCTCCCCGATCCCGGCCCTTTGCGCATCACGGCGATGTCGTTGCCCGACGAGTGCACGCCGCGCGAAAGCCGCTCCCTCCGCGCCGTCTTGTTTCTAAGCGCGGCCTTTCTTGCGCCCGCCGCCGATTTTTTGCGCGCCGCCATCTTCTTGCTCGCGGCGCTGCTTTTCACCGCGGATCTTCCGCGCGTCGCGGCCTTTTTCTTGCGCACAGCTTTTTTCTTGCCCGCGGCCTTCTTCGCTCGAATCGCCTTCTTCTTCCGCTTCTGTTTTTTCTTTGCCATGCGGAAAGTGTATCACCCGCCATCCGCGCGGACAATGCAGCCCCACTCTAGCCTTGGTGGTTGTCCTTGCGGGTGCCCCATCCTGTTTACCCTGACGCAGGAAGGGAGCGGTTTGCGCGAAGGGTGGGGTT
>Ga0307373_10007644_pt1 | contig 16797 bp, 13 predicted proteins | sample OX2MG_FD_202534 | JGI IMG/M metagenome (GOLD analysis project Ga0307373, IMG submission 202534) | Soil microbial communities from Risofladan, Vaasa, Finland - OX-2 | ecosystem: Environmental > Terrestrial > Soil > Coastal area > Acid sulfate soil | place: Finland: Risofladan, Vaasa | collected... | reverse complement strand
CTCAATACCCGGCCTCGCAAGTCACTGGGCTATAAGTGCCCTGCGGAGCTGTTTACACCTGAGGCCTTCGACTTCAGTCAGTATCATGCCTCGCTCTTTGCACTTGGAACTTGAAACCGCCCAGATTTAACACGTATGCCCACCTCACTGTTCGATCTCAAGGACTGCGTCGCCCTCATCACCGGCGCCTCGCGTGGCATCGGTGAAGCGACCGCCCGGTTGTTGGCCGAGCAGGGCGCGCACGTCATCATCTCCTCGCGCAAGCAGGAGAGCCTGGACACCGTCGCCGCCAGCATCAACGCCACCGGCGGCAAGGCGACCGCCATTGCCGCGCATCAAGGTGAATCAGCGGCGCTGAAAGCACTGATGAGCGAGATCGAAAGTGCTTTCGGTCGCCTCGACATCCTGGTCAACAACGCCGCCACCAATCCCTATTTCGGCCACATCTCCGACACCGAGATGGGCATGGTCGACAAGACCCTGCAGGTCAACATCAAGGGTTATTTCGAGCTGTCCGCACTGGCATCCAAGCTGATGAAAAAGAGCGGCGGCGGCGCCATCGTCAACATCGCCTCGATCAACGGCGTCAAGCCTGGCATGTTCCAGGGTATCTATTCAATCAGCAAGGCGGCGGTGATCAACATGACGCTGGCCTTCGCCAAGGAATGCGCGCCGTGGAAGGTACGCTGCAACGCGGTGCTGCCGGGCCTGACCGATACCAAGTTCGCAGCGTCGCTGATCCAAAACGAGCAGATCATGAAAGCGGTGCTGCAGCAGATCCCACTGGCGCGCATGGCGCAACCCGAAGAGATTGCACCGGCAATTCTCTATCTTGTGTCGGATGCCTCCAGCTACGTCACCGGCACCACCCTGACGGTGGACGGCGGGCTGATCGGCTGCGGTGGTCTTTAGCCCGAAGAAACCGTCCCAGTCGAACGTATTTGTATAATTCAAGACCCAAAACAAAAAGGACGGCCCAGTGCTCCTGAAAAACCAGATACAGCTAATCGTCTATCCCGACCGCATGGGTCGGAACCTGGCCGACCTGCACTATGTGCTCGAAACCTATCTATCGAAAGTCATCGGTGGGGTTCACATTCTGCCGCTGTATCCGTCTAATGCCGACAGCGGGTTTTCACCGTTGACGCACAAGGAGATCGATCCGACCTATGGCAGCTGGGAGGACGTGCGCCGTATCTCGGACAGTTATGACCTGTGTCTGGACCTGACCATCAACCACATCTCAGACGAATCGGAGGAATTCAAGGACTTCATCGCCAACGGCTACAAGAGCGAATACGCCGATCTGTTCGTACACGTCGAGGAATTTGGCGATATTTCTCCCGATGATCTGGCCCGCATCCACATCCGCAAGGAGAAGATTCCATTTCGCGAAGTGACGTTTGCCGACGGTGAGAAGGGCCACGTCTGGTGCACATTCACCGAGAAGCAGATCGATCTCAACTACAACAGCCCCAAGACCTACGCGCTGATGGAAGACTACATCGTCTTCCTCACCCAACAGGGGGTGAAACTGTTCCGGCTAGACGCCTTCGGTTACACCACCAAGCGTATCGGCAGCAGCTGTTTCCTGGTCGAGCCTGACGTCTACGAAATCCTCGAATGGATCAACAACGCCGCGGCCGAGAACAACACCGAGGTACTGCCCGAAGTTCACGATCACCCCAGCTTCCAGACCGCCATCAGCATGCGTGGCATGCATCCCTACGGCTTTGCCCTGCCGTTCCTGGTGCTGTATTCGCTGCTGGACGCCAACAGCACGCATATCAAGAACTGGCTGCGCACCTGTCCTCGCAACCAACTGACCGTACTCGACACCCACGACGGCATCTGTGTGCCCGACGTCGAGGACCTGCTGCCACGCGACAAGATTCAGCACGTCATCGACAACGTCAGCCAGCGCAGCGCCGATCCGATCCTGCGTCGCAGCGCCGCCAACGTCCACAGCGTCGGCGCCATCTACCAGCTCACCTGCACCTTCTACGACGCGCTCAAGCAAAACGACGACGCCTACATTTGCGCCCGCGCCATCCAGTTCTTCGCGCCCGGCATTCCGCAGGTCTACTACGTCGGCCTGCTGGCCGGCAGCAACGACGTCGAACTGATGGAGGAAACCGGCGAACTGCGCGACATCAACCGTCATCGCTATAGTCTCGAAGCAATAGAGATCGAGGTGAAACGACCGGTGGTCAAGCGCCTGCTCAAGCTGATGGAGTTCCGCAACAGCCACCCCGCATTCAACGGCCGCTTCGAGCTGCAGTACTCCAACAACTCCAGCGTCGCCATGGCCTGGCACCAAGGCGAAAGCTGGTGCCAACTGTTTGTCGATCTCAACTACAATCGCGCCACCATCCATTACCTGGATCCGCGCAGCAAGCGCAGCTTGACGATTCACTGCTGACCGGCAATCCGACCGATTCGGAGAACTCCGACTGGGAGTGCCAGAATGAGGCTGTGCGCTCAGCTTCCAAGTGCAACCTCTTGAGGAGAACGACATGCCACACGCACAGATCAACGGACAGAACCTCTACTACCGTGACAGCGGCGACGACAGCCCCGCAATCGTCTTCTCGCACGGCATGCTGATGGATCACGAAATGTTCGGACCTCAACTGCAGGTGTTCCGACAGCACTACCGCTGCATCACTTGGGACGAACGCGGCCACGGCCACACCGCCAGCGATCACATCGAGCCGTTCAGCTACTACGATTCGGCCGACGACCTCGCCGCCCTGCTGGCGCATCTGGGCATCAAGCAGGCGGTGCTGGCTGGCATGAGTCAGGGCGGCGGCTACCTGTCGTTGCGCTGCGCGCTGACCCACCACGAAATCGTGCGCGCTCTGATCCTGATCGACACTAAGGCGCGGACCGAAGATCCGGCCAAGGTCGGCCGCTACAAACAGATGATAGAGGTCTGGGCACAGCAGGGCCTGTCCGATCAGATCGCCGACACCATTGAGCAGATCATCCTCGGCAAAAGCTGGCCCGGTACCGAAACGTGGAGACACAAATGGCAGCAGTGGCAACGGCACAATCTGCAAGCTTGCTTTAATGCCCTGGTGAGCCGCGACGACATCAGCGACCAGCTCGGTCAGATCAAGGTGCCGACACTGGTCATCCATGGCGAGGCCGACATGGCGATTACCCTGGATCGCGCAAAAGACATGGCGCAGCGACTCCTCGATGCAAAATTGGTCGCCGTGCCCGGTGCCGGTCACGCCGTCAACTTGACGCACCCCGCACCGGTCAATGCCGCGATCGAATCGTTCCTGTCCGCCTGAGCTGAAGCCGCCATGTATATCGACATCGGCAATCCAATCTCGCGTACGCCGTCCGCCTACGACTTCCCGCTGCTGATCAAGCAGCTGTGGATCACGCCGCTGGCCAACAATCCGCAGCAGGAAATCGTCTATCGCGGCGACAAGCGCTACAGCTACCGAGAGATCCGTGCGCGCGTCGGTCGGCTCGCGTCGACGCTGGCCGGCATCGACGTCAAACCTGGCATGACGGTGGCGATGATGGATTGGGACAGCCACCGCTACTTGGAGTGCTTCTTCGCCATCCCGATGATGGGCTGCGTGCTGCAGACGGTGAACATTCGCCTGTCGCCCGAGCAGATGTTGTATACCCTCAACCACGCTGGCGCCGACGTGATTCTGGTCAACGCCGAGTTCCTGCCGCTGCTGGCTTCGGTGCGCGGCCAACTCGAAAAGGACGTGCAGTTCATCCTCATCCGCGACGACGACGCCCCCGCACAGCCCACCGCCGACCTGCCCTTTCTGGGCGAATACGAAGCGCTGCTGGCCAACGCCCGTCCGGACTACGACTTCCCCGACTTCGACGAAAACACCCGCGCCACCACCTTCTACACCAGCGGCACCACCGGCCTGCCCAAGGGCTGCTACTTCAGCCACCGTCAACTGGTGCTGCACACCCTGGCCATCGCCGGCTGGTTCGGCACTGCGCCAGCCAACGGCCGCGTCCATCGTGAGGACGTCTATCTGCCGATCACGCCGATGTTCCATGTCCACGCCTGGGGCATGCCTTACGCGGCGACGATGCTTGGACTCAAGCAGGTCTACTGCGGCCGCTACGAACCCGCGCTGCTGCTGAGATTGATCCGCGAGGAAGGTGCGACCCTCTCGCATTGCGTGCCGACGCTGTTGCACATGCTGCTGACGCATCCGCAATCGAAAGACACCGACCTGTCGAAACTGAAGATGGTGATCGGCGGCTCAGCGATGCCACAAGGTCTGTGTAAAATGGCACTGGAACGCGGCGTCGACGTGTTCACCGGTTACGGCATGAGCGAAACCGGCCCGCTGCAGACCATCAATCATCTGTCCAGCAGCGAGATGCAAAAAAATCTCGACGACCAGGCCAAACTGCGTGTGCGCACAGGAAAATCCGTGCTGTTTTGCGACGTACGCGTGGTCGACGCCGACATGAAATCACAACCCCGTGACAGTGAATCTCAGGGCGAAGTGGTATTCCGCAGCCCTTGGTTGACGCAGGGGTATCTCGAGGACCCAGAGAAATCCGAAACCCTGTGGCAAGGGGGTTACCTGCACTCGGGCGATATCGGCACGATTGCGCCCGACGGTTGCCTGCAGATCCGCGACCGCGTCAAGGACGTGATCAAGACCGGCGGTGAGTGGATCAGCTCGCTAACGCTGGAAGATCTGATCTCGCAGTATCCGGGCGTCGGCGAAGTCGCTGTCATCAGCGTGCCCGATGCCAAGTGGGGCGAGCGGCCGCTGGCGCTGGTGGTGCCGGCTGCGAACGCCAAATTAGACGCGGAAGACATCCGCCGTCATCTCGGCGCGTTTGCCGACAAAGGCGTGCTCTCAAAATACGGCGTGCCCGACAAAGTGCTGCTGGTCGAAACCCTGGCCAAGACCAGCGTCGGCAAGCTGGACAAGAAGACTCTGCGCAAAACCTACGGAGACGCGACCTGAAAACCGCAGCGGCCTTCGATCAAATTCCGCTGCCGCCGAACAGGTAGCCGATGGTGAAATTCAAGGTGAGCTGTGTCTTCTCCTGCGTGAACGGACTCTGCGCGGCGTCGCCCAGCAACCGGTTGACTGCGCCCGCGCCGTTCACAAACCAGGAGCCGTGAAAGAACCACGACGCGTTGACGCCAAAGCTCACACTCTTGATGCCACCTTTTGCATTGAACTCGGGCAAACCCGATTCCCTCGCCTGCTCGGCATTCACACCAAAAAAATGCGACATGTACTGCCCGCTGCCAAATGTCACAGAAGGCCCGGCGAAAACAAAATACTTGTACTTGCGTGAACCGGCGACGGGCATATAAGCACTGAAATCGCCCACGAAACCCTGGTAACCGCCGTTCAGCGCCTGGCGCATGTCGAGTCGCAGCACCACCGGGAAAATCACGTATTCGCCAAACAACTTGAACTCCGCCGTCGGCGACACCTTGCGCTGTCTGGTCAAGCGGATGTCGTTGTTGAGCTTGCGGCCGAGGTTATAGGTGATGGCAGCGCCAACACGGTAGGTCTTTCCATGAAACACATTGATGCCCAGACCTTCACCAACCGACAGGAACGCCAAGTTGTAATAGCGCACATCGAAGCTTGGCGCGGGCACGATTTCATAATGCGACGAACCATCATATTCGGGTTGGGTCGCCACACCGATGCCCAGTTCGGTCTGCCATTTCGGTGGATTGGGCTGAAAATACTCCCGCAATCCGATGCCTGCGGAATACTCCCATTCGGGCAACGGCGAGGGCGTCTGCGCGTGTCCTGCAAGACTCCACGACAAGCCCAGACCGCTGATGGCAGCGACAGCCCAATGACGCAAATTCATACGAGAAAACCCCAGTTTCTATTGTACCCAGCCGAGACCAACATAACAGTTCAGGTGTAGAAGTCCGATATCGTCGTTGAGTGCTACCCGATCGGCCTTCTCCACACGAGACTGTGTCATGCACCTGCGATGTTTGGCGCGCATCGATCACTCCACGGTCATTCCGCTCATTTTCCACACAGGCGATAATGTCAACATGAATACCGCCTCGCACCGCTTCTGCATCGCGCCGATGATGGCCGTAACTGATCGTCACTGCCGGTACTTCATCCGTCAGATCAGCCGCCATGCACGACTGTACACGGAGATGGTCACCGCCGCCGCGATTCTGCACGGCGACACTTCACGTCTGCTGCGTTCCGATCCTGCCGAACAGCCTCTGGCGCTACAACTGGGCGGCTCCGAGCCAGAAGCACTAGCGCGTGCGGCCCGTATCGGCGAAACCTATGGCTACGATGAGATCAATCTCAACTGCGGCTGCCCTTCCGACCGTGTGCAGGAAGGCCGCTTCGGCGCCTGCCTGATGCTCGAGCCGGCGTGCGTAGCCGACGGGGTTGCTGCCATGCGTGCTGCCGTGCGCATTCCGGTGACGGTCAAATGCCGCATTGGCGTCGACCACTCCGAGGACTATGCCTTCCTGTTGCATTTCATCGACACCATCGCCGCGGCCGGCTGCGACACTTTCATCATCCACGCCCGCAAAGCCTGGCTGTCTGGCCTGTCACCCCGCGAAAACCGCGAGATTCCACCATTGCGCTATGAGTTGGTGCAACAGATCAAACGGGAACGTCCACATCTGACCGTCGTCATCAACGGCGGCATCCGCACCCTTGCCCAAGCCGCAACGCAGCTTGATGAACTCGACGGAGTGATGCTCGGCCGCGCAGCCTACGAAGATCCATGGCTGCTGGCCGCCGTGGATCCCTATTTATTTGATGTCCCCGCTCCGGTACAGAATCGAGAACAGGCATTGCAGGCCATGCGGCCCTACATCGCCGCAGAACTGGAGGCCGGAACAGCGCTGCCGCATATCAGTCGCCACCTGCTCGGCCTGTATCGTGGCCAACCCGGCGGACGCGCCTTTCGTCGCGTGCTGTCGCAGCGCGCGCACCTGCCGGGGGCCGGGCTCGAAGTCCTCGACGCTGCGCTCGGCGAGGTCCACGACGTGATGCGCAAAGCGGCTTGAACTGCAGATGCAATCCGCCCCCGTCTTGCTGTTGTCCGATCTGCATTTGCCGCCGCAAGCATCACCCTACCGGCCAGCCTTCATAGATTTTCTCGATGGCCCGGCCCGGCAGGCGCGTGAAGTCTACATCCTCGGCGACTTGTTTGACGCCTGGATCGGCGATGACGTGGGGATGACAATTTACGCCAACGAGTGTGCGAAGCTGAAAGCACTGAGCGACAGCGGGGTGACGGTATATTTCCAGCACGGCAACCGCGATTTTTTGATTGGCAAACAATTTGTCGCCGGCACCGGCGTACGGCTGCTGCCCGAATCCGTGGTCGTGGAATTGCCCATCGGCCGCACGCTGCTGATGCATGGTGATACGCTGTGCGTCGACGACATTCACTTTCAACGCATGCGCCACTGGACCCACAAGCATTGGCTGCAATCGTTGTTTTTAGCCCTGCCGACAACGCTGCGCCGAACCATTGCCGGCAGGCTGCGGCAAGCCAGCAGTGACGCCAAAACCAGCAAGCCCAAATCGATCATGGACGTCAACGACGACGCGGTACGCACAACAATGACCGCGCACGGCGTCAGCTGCATGATCCACGGTCACACCCACCGTCCTGGCCGTTATCTTCTTCAGGCAGCCAATACGTCCCTCGAACGAATCGTCCTTGCCGACTGGCGACCACAACAGATGGGATACCTCGCCTGCGATGCAGACGGTTTGAACCAGGAAATACTGTGACCCCCGCAGCCGCAACCGCGATCGGCGACCCCAGACGCGGCAGTGATGATTCTCCGTCACCGACCAGCGTCAAATCGACATCGTCACCAGAGTGCAGTATCGCCGTCACCCGTGCTCGCTTTCATCTCAACGAATTGGAATGAACGATTACCGGAACTGGCTGACCATGCTCGATCTGGATCGCAGCGCCGACTTGCCCAAAGGCAGCGCTTTCCGTGGTTTCAAGAAATTGATTCCCCATCTTGTGGAAGGCACCGACTTTATCGTACTCGACCATCAGCGCAACGCCGCACTGGCCACCAGCTTGCGCGCCAGCGATCGACTCTACCGCAGCTCGATCCATCCGGTGCTGCTGGCACCATCCTGCGCGGCACGGGTCAGGAAACAACTTGAAACGGTCTGCCGTTCCAACAGTAAGTAACATTTCCATAACTGTCATGTCGCGTTGCTTCCCGACACACTGCAGTATACGATCCTCGCTCCACAAATCAACGGAGTGACCGATGAGCGCAACCGAACTGCTGAACAAGCTGCCCGCCGCCTTCAAAGCGGATGAAGCCGCCGGCACTAACTGCACCCTCCAGCTCAAAACCTCTGAGCCGACGTACGTCACTATCAAGGACAGCACCTGCACCGTCACTCAAGGCACCACCGACAATGCCGACGTCACCGTCACCATGGAAGATGACGACTTGGTACAAATGCTCAAAGGCGAACTCAACGGCATGACCGCCTTCATGACCGGCAAACTGCAAATCGACGGCGATATGATACTGACGCAGAAGGTCTTCGGCCTGTTCGACTCCAGCAAGCTTGCCTGAACGTCCAACAAGACCACACAAGATTCCCCCGGACGGCGACGCCCAGGTTTTTTCGTTTGCACTGGAACGAGACGAGAACGATCGGCTCTGCTTGCGCGCCAGCCATCGTCCGCAATACGGCACTATCCACGCCGACTGGTTGAGCCCCGATCTCGACAGACGCATCGCGGGTGGGAAACGTCAGCCACTGGCACGTGCGCTGGGCCTGCACAAACAAAAAAAACTGCGCATCCTCGACGCCACCGGCGGTCTCGGCCGCGACGCCTGGACCCTCGCTGCACTCGGCGCCACGGTCGTCCTGATCGAACGTCATCCGATGATCTTCCAACTGCTGGAAGACGCCCACTCACGCGCCGTCGCCGCGCAGGTCGAGGCAGCAAACCGTATCGCTCTGATCCACGCCGACACGCTGGACTGGTTCAAATCCGACCACGAACGCGCATACGACGTCATCTGTCTGGACCCGATGTATCCCGATGACCGCAAAACCGCCCTGCCCTCCAAAGAAATGCAAATCCTGCGCGAACTCACTGGCGGCGATACCGACGCCGACACGCTGTTGCACGCCGCCCGCACCACCGACAAGCGCGTTGTCGTCAAACGTCCACATCACGCCCCGCCCTTGGCCGGCGCACAACCCGACGCGGCGATCCAAAGCACCCAACTACGCTTTGATCTTTACTTGCCTCAATAACCGGCACATAAACCGTAGTAAGCGCGGCTACTCCAAAGTTAGCGTTGAGCCAGCAAAACCCACGGGCGTGCTGGTTCAATAACCCAACAATGCTCTGTTTTATTGATGCGGCTGCGCCAAGCCCACCCATTACGGTATGCGCCTGAATCAAACACGATGGGTTACTACTAATTAGAGTGCCGCATCAATAGTGGATACAGCGGATTTCAGCGAACGTTGTCGTATTTCAATCCGGTGACGAGGGCATCGAACAATGATCTCTTCGAAATGCTGCAGAATTTGAGCCCGACCCAGTCCGAGGAATTCGGGCTCGCTACCGATCCTCGAACAGGCGGTTGCTCGACACGGACTGGCATTCAGCCAGATCTTGGAAACCGGCAACTCGGAGGCGGTCAAGCGTACCGCCATTGCGGGGAGCCGGCGTCGTCTGGCTGTCGGAACTGTGTGTGACCGACGCCGTCGCCAACGGTCAGTTGATCCAGCTGAGTACGCGTCGGCTTGCCTTGCAGCGCTCTTTATATCTGCTGCGCCTGCACAACCGGACACCGAGTGCAACCCACGCGCATTCCTCGCCCTCATCCGCTACGGCGTCAACACCGAGCCACCATCCCCAACGCCAGCTCCAGTGACTGCTCGTAGTTGAGACGTGGATCGACGGTGGATCGAAACGCGCGGGTGAGGTCGGTTTCGGTCAGCGCCATGGCGCCGCCGGTGCATTCGGTCACATCCTCACCGGTCAACTCCAGATGAACGCCGCCGAGATGGCTGCCGCAGTCGCGATGAATCGCAAACGATTGCTCAATTTCCGAAGCGATGTCTTCAAAGCGACGCGTCTTCAGTCCGTTGGCGGTATTGCGGGTATTGCCGTGCATCGGATCGCACAGCCACAGCACCTGCCGGCCGCTGGCGCGAACAGCCTCGATCAACGTCGGCAACGCCTTGGCAACCTGGTCGACACCCAGACGATGAATCAGCGTCAACCGGCCAGCTTCATTGTCGGGATTGAGGATCCGGCACAGATCCAGCAACCAGTCCGCAGTCATTGCCGCGCCGACCTTGACTCCGATCGGGTTGCGAATACCGCGACAATATTCAACGTGCGCGCCGCCCGGATCGGCGGTTCGCATGCCGATCCACGGGAAATGGGTGGCCAGGTTGTACCAACCCTCGCGCCGCGGCACCTGTCGCGTTTGCACCTGCTCGTACCACAGCAACAAGGCTTCGTGAGAAGCATAAAAATCGATGCGGGCGAACTGGGCGATACTGCCGGCCAGCGTTTCCATGAATTGCAGCGATGCGGCAACGCTGTCGACCCGACGCTGGTAGGACTCGGCCAACGGTGAATGTTTGACCCAGGACAGCTTCCAGTATTCCGGATGATGCAGATCAGCGAAGCCGCCATCGATCAGACTGCGCACGAAATTCATCGTCAACGCCGCACGCGAATAGCCCTCCAGCAACCGCCGCGGATCGGGTGCCCGTGCAGCGGCGGTGAATGCCGGTGCATTGACCAGATCGCCGCGATAACTGGGCAGAGTCACACCGTCGCGCGTCTCCAGATCGGCGGAGCGCGGCTTGGCGTATTGGCCAGCGAAACGGCCGATGCGCAACACCCGCTGACGCCGCCCGTGCACCAGCACCAGGCTCATCTGTAACAGTACCTTGAGCCGGTTGGTGATGATCTCGGCGCGACAGTCGGCGAAGTTCTCGGCGCAATCGCCACCCTGCAGAACGAAACCGCGTCCGGCCTGGGCTTCGGCCAATTGCTGCTTGAGCGCGTTCACCTCCCAGGACGTCACCAGCGGCGGCAGCGCCTGCAACTCGGCCAACGCCGCGTGCAGCGCCTCGAGATCCGCATAGTGCGGCTGCTGAATGACGGGTTTGGACTGCCAGGAGTCGGGCAGCCAAGGCGATGCAGAATCGGCAGTCACGAACGATCCAGTCAATGGGCGATAATCGAGCCCGCAGTATAAGCCCACCGCTTTTGTTTCCCGCCGCAATGACCCGACCCGCATCGACCGCCGCCGAACACACGCCGCTGATGCAGCAGTACTTCGCGCTCAAGGCACAGCATCCGCGCACGCTGCTGCTGTTCCGGATGGGCGATTTTTATGAATTGTTCTACGACGACGCACGCAAGGCCGCACGTCTGCTCAACATCACCCTGACACAACGAGGCCAATCGGCCGGCGCGCCGGTGGTGATGGCCGGAGTCCCCGTACATGCACTGGATCTGTATCTGGCGCGGCTGCTGCGCAGCGGTGAATCCGCCGCCATCGCCGAGCAGATCGGCGAACCCGGCATCGACAAGGGACCGATGCGACGCGAAGTGGTGCGGGTGATGACGCCCGGCACCGCGACCGAAGAAGCTTTGCTCGACCCCCGTGCGCAGAACCTGCTGGTCGCGGCTTGCAGCGCAGGGGATCGCCACGGTCTGGCTTGGCTGGAGCTGTCCTCCGGCCGCTTTGCAGTGCTGGAGACCAGCAACCGCGGCGACTGGCTGGCCGAACTGCAGCGGCTGCAAGCCAGCGAACTGCTGCAGCCCGAGGCACTGACACTTGAAGCCGGCGACGCCGCGGTGCAGGCGCGTCCGGACTGGCATTTCGATCCTGCCACCGGCCGACGCCTGCTGCTGGCGCAGTTCGGCACGCAGGATCTGCGCGGCTTCGGCGCCGAGGATTTGAGCGCAGCACTGGGCGCCGCCGGCGCTTTGCTGCAGTACGTACAGGACACGCAGAAAACGCGTCTCGATCATCTCGTCGCGCTGCGGGTGGAAACCGCGGATGAAAGTCTGATCCTCGACGCCACCACGCGCCGCAATCTAGAACTGGATCACTCGATCTCCGGCACGCACGAACACAGCTTGATGAATGTGCTGGATCGCTGTATCACCGCCATGGGCAGCCGACAGCTGCATCGCTGGCTGCTGCGGCCGCTGCGCGATCGGGCCGTGATCGGCGCCCGCCACGCCGCCATCGACGGCTTCGAGGACGGCTCGGCTTTCATCGAATTCCGCGCGTCGCTGCATGTGATCGCCGACGTCGAACGCATACTCGCGCGCATCGCCCTGCGCTCGGCGCGGCCGCGCGATCTGGGCGGACTGCGCGACAGCCTCATGGCTTTGCCGCAGGTGCGCAAGACTCTGGAACCGCTCGACGATCCGCTGATCCGTGAGCTGAATGCGAAACTGGTCGGCCATGATCCACTGGCACAGGAACTGGATCAGGCGCTGGCCGAAGCACTGCCGCTCACCGCCCGCGACGGCGGCGTGTTTCGCGCAGGCCACGATGTCGCCCTCGATCGGCTGCGACAACTGTCCGACAACGCCGACGGCTTCCTGCTCGATCTGGAAAAACACGAGCGCGAACGCAGCGGCATCGAGACGCTCAAGGTCGGCTACAACCGCGTGCACGGTTATTACATCGAAATCAGCAAGGTGCATGCCGCACGCGTGCCGGTGGACTATACCCGGCGCCAGACGCTGACCCACGCCGAGCGCTACATCACCGAGGAACTCAAACAATTCGAGGACCAGGTGCTGTCGGCGCGAGATCGCGCACTGGCTCGCGAACGCCTGCTTTACGACGCGCTGCTGGAGCAGTTAAGCGGTGCCCTGCCCGCGCTGCAGCAACTGGCTGCGTCGCTGGCCGAACTCGATACGCTGGCTGCACTGGCCGAACGCGCGCAAGCGCTGAACTGGCGGCGACCGGAGTTGAGTGATACGCCGGGCATCGACATCCGCGAAGGTCGCCATCCGGTGGTCGAATCGACGCTGGGTGCTCCCTTTGTGCCCAACGATCTGTTGCTCGACGAGTCCCGCCGGCTGTTGATCATCACCGGCCCCAACATGGGCGGCAAATCGACTTACATGCGTCAGACCGCGCTGATCGTGCTGCTGGCCTGCGCCGGCTCTTTCGTACCGGCGCAGGCGGCACGGATCGGGCCGATCGACCGCATCTTCACCCGCATCGGCGCCGCCGACGACCTCGCCCGCGGTCAATCCACCTTCATGGTCGAGATGAGTGAGACCGCAAACATTCTACACAACGCCTCGTCGCAGTCGCTGGTACTGATGGACGAAGTCGGTCGCGGCACCTCGACTTATGACGGTCTGGCGCTGGCACGCGCCTGCGCCGAACATCTGGCCGGCGAGGTGCGCGCCTACACCCTGTTTGCCACCCATTATTTCGAGCTGACCGCGCTGCCGCAGGAATTGCCAGGCATCGCCAACGTTCATCTCGACGCGGCCGAGTATCACAGCGAGGCCGGCGACAAACTGGTGTTCCTGCACTGTGTACAGGCCGGCCCAGCAAACCGCAGCTACGGCCTGCAGGTGGCGGCGTTGGCGGGCGTGCCGCCAACGGTGGTGGTTCGCGCCAAGCGGCTGCTGCTGGAGCTGGAACAGACGCGCGACACCCTCGCGGTACAGATGGGGCCGGTGATACAGCCGGAGTTGCCGCTGTCTCCGGCACCTTCGAAACTCGAAGCCGTGCTGGCCGATCTCGATCCGGACCGCATGACTCCTCGCGATGCGCTTGACGCGCTATACCGGATCAAGCTGTTGCTGTAACGCGCTGCGTTTTGCGTAAAAAACCCGCCGAGCACGACGCCCGGCGGATTGTTGAAATACTTGCGGAGACTTTACTGCAACGTGCTTTTCTGCACCGAGGCCGGCGTGAAAAAATCGGGTGGGAAATTGACGGTCCAGTCGTTCGGCTTGCCGCCGTTGATCGCCGCGGTGATGAAATACCGCCCGGAGAAGAAGTCGTAAATGATCTGCGGCACCGAACCCGCAGTCTGCACAGCCGGCAAGAATGTGGTCAGGCCTTCGTTGTACTTGTAGAGCTGGCCACGGTTGTCGTAGTCGTCCTCTTCGCAGATGTTCCAGGAATCCTCGTCGACGTACATCACGCGCTTCTTGAAGATATGGCTCATGCCGGGCTTGAGGTCAGCCTCGACAATCCAGACGCGGTGCATCTCGTAACGCGGCAGGGCCTGGTTGAGATGGTGCGGACGGATGATGTCGCTGAGACTGACGTTCTTGTCGCTGATTTTGTAGTTGTTGTAACCAACGATCATTTCCTTCTTGCCGATCAACTTCCAATTGTAGCGGTCGAGGGCGCCGTTGAACATGTCGACCTGATCGTAGAACTCGTTGCCGTCGGTGCCTTGATAGGGATTGTCATACTGCACGTTGGGGGCGCGACGGATGCGGCGCAGGCCGGGGCTGTACAGCCAGGCGGCACGACCGCTGTTGCCGGTCGAGGCCTTGTCGTGCACCAGAACGAAAGTGCCGGCCAGCCGCGGCGGCGCAATGGTCTGGGAAAGATAATCCAGGTAGGCCGTATGACCGGGACCCAGCGTCTGCGGGTTCTTGCTGTTGGCGTAAAAGAACTTCACGCTCTCGATCAAGATCGTCTTTTGGAAAGTGCCATCCGGCTGCACGATTGCCTGAACGTTATAGCGTCGCACCTGATCGCCGCGCCATTTCAGCTTGTGATTCCAGATCACTTCAGCACCGTTCTGCGGAATTGGGTACGGGAAGCCAAGCTTGGCGCCTTCGGGCTGGTCGGTGCCGATCAGCTTGGAGGTCAGTGCGTTGGCCTCGGTGGCCTTGTAGATGAAATCTGGCCACGACACGGTACGGCGCGACGGATAGACGTTCATGTAGTAATCCGAATAGCGCTTGAGCAGTTCCTGCGAGCCCTTACTCAGATATTGAGCGTATTTCGTGTAATTGTTGTGGTTGATGACGAACAACGGCTTGTCGTTTATCAGTGCCGGATGCGGATAGTCGTCCTTCAACGGCCCGCTCTTGGGCAGGCCGCCAGTCCACTCCGGTACGGTGCCGTCCTTGCTGGCGGCGCGGGTGGCACCAACTGGGGTCAGAGATTTTCCGAGCTGAGCCGCTTCCGCGGCAGTAACCTGGGCCGCAGCCTGCTGGGCGACAAGACCCAACGCCATACCGCCAATAATTAAGAGCAACGACTTGTTCATGGGCGTAAAGCCTCTCTTCTGGAAAACGATGGTGACGGTCTGCAACCGATGGATTCGTTCTGAAGTTTAAATGCAACTACTCGTTGATCCTACAAAAAAAACCGCTGTACCGCCATCTGCCTAGATACCCGTATCGGCCCTCATCGACCGTTCAGTGTTTTGAGCAACGAGTCACGTGCGTTGAATTCGGCGCCCAGCGCCGCACAGATGACGAATACGCCAGCCAACCGCCGGTGCAGAAACACGATTTCGCGCGGCGGCACGCGGAAGTATATGGACAATGCGTTGCGCGCCGCGACATTGGTCGCGCGCATCGGCAGATCGGACGCCGCCCAGCGGTACTCGCCGGCTGCGTTCAACAGATTCGGGGGTGTGCCATCCTGCACATGATCGTTGAATGGCTCGACGATCAGATCGCACATGTGTACGAAAGCATCCAGCACCGGCTGTGGAAATTTCTCCTGCATCAAACCGATGGCTCCGGCGCCGTGGATGACGCGCCGGGGTTCACGGTGTACAGCGCCACGGACGATATCGCTATAAGCATCGACGAACGATGCCTTGAAGCGCCGCGTGGCGCCGAAATCCAGTAGCACAATGCGGTCGTCCTCGGCGCGGTCGCCGAGGCGAAAACGGTAATTGCCGAAATTCGGGTCGGATTGTACTTGGTGCCAGTCGAAGAACTCCTGCAGAAACAGGTCCACCATCGCCGCCGCGAGACGGTTGCGGCGTGCCTGCGGCAAGGCCGCAACACTGGCATGGCGCACGCTGACGCCACGCTCGAAGGTTGTCGTCAACACCTTGTCGCCGCTGTATTCACCGAGCACCCGCGGCACTACAAAACGCGGATCGTCGGCCAGACGCCGTGCGTAATCCTCGGTGAATTGTCGTTCCAGCTGGTAATCCACTTCGCGGTGCAGCATCTCCTGCACCTCGGCGAATACCGGCTTGAGATTCAAACCCTTGGGCGCCAGCCGGCTTACGATCAGGATGCGCGACAGGGTGCGCACGTCACTGTCGATGGCGGCAGCCACGCCGGGGTACTGGATTTTTACGGCAAGTTCCAAGCCGTCCGAACGTCGCCGCGCGCGGTGTACCTGTCCCAACGACGCCGCGCCTATCGGCTCCTGCTCGATCTCCAACTCAGCCATGCGGCGCGTGCCGATGCACTGCTCCAGCACCGGCTCCACCACCGGCCAAACCACCGGCTGAGTCGAATCCTGCAACTCCGCCAGCACGTCGACCGCCTCGGGCGGCAGAAAATACTGGCCGTACAGCGACAGCATCTGTCCGGCCTTCATCACGCTGCCTTTGAGCTGGCCCAACTCATCCGCCAGCACCCGCGCCTGGTGCTGATAGAAACTGCTGTTGGCTTCGCTGCGCGCAACTTCGCCACGGAACACGTTCATCAGCGAGTGCGCCATGATCTGGCCACCAGCTCCCAGACCGAGCCGGGTCAAGGCAAGGTTACGCTGCATCGAGCCGGTCTTGAGCCGCTGCATGCTAACCT
>Ga0307373_10007643_pt1 | contig 16798 bp, 15 predicted proteins | sample OX2MG_FD_202534 | JGI IMG/M metagenome (GOLD analysis project Ga0307373, IMG submission 202534) | Soil microbial communities from Risofladan, Vaasa, Finland - OX-2 | ecosystem: Environmental > Terrestrial > Soil > Coastal area > Acid sulfate soil | place: Finland: Risofladan, Vaasa | collected... | reverse complement strand
ACGATGACCCGGCCCCGGGCCCGTGCGGCCAGGGCGGTCGTGACCTCGGGCCGCCAGAATGTGGACAGCCGGCCGAGGCGGCCGAGCGACACGAGGAGCTTCAGTCGGTAGTCGGCGACCGGGTCGGCGGCCGACGTGATCCCGTACAGGCCCGATGGCACCAGCAGGCGCCGCCGGTCGGCTGCGGTGAGCGTGCCCGGGTCGAGCGCCGCCCAGACCACGCCGGTGTAGCGCCTCCAGGCCGGCAGGACGGGCGCGCCGCCGGCCACCAGTGCGTGGGTGGCCGCCACGGCCCGGTCGAGCAGTTCGCCCCGGACGCCGAGCACCCGGGCCTGCAGGGCGGGGCCGGGCGACCGGAGCAGTCGCCCGAGTTCCTCGAGCACCAGGGACCGGGGGTGGGCCAGTGCCTCGTCGAACGAACCCGGCCGCGCCGGTGGGCGGCCGCCCGCGGCCTTCCCTTCGGACGGGGGCAGGAGCAGCAGGGGGGGCCGGGGCACGGATGGGGACCGTAGCGGCCCGGCCGGCCGGCCCGGGCCGACCCCCTCAGGGGGTGAGCTGTCGGACCGCGAAGCCAGCCGGTGCCCCGGCCAGGAGCCGCTCGAGTTCGTCCCTTTCGAGCAGCCCGGCCTGGGTCCCGACCTCCTGGACTACCCGCATCGAGTTGATCGGGGCACGGGCCATCGCCCCGGCGAGGGTGAGGCCCGAGGCGACCGCGGCCACCAGGGTGGCGGCGAAGGCGTCGCCGGCACCGGTCCGGTCGATCACGGGCGCATCGTCGGGGAACACCGGTACCTCGAAGTGCCGGTTCCCGTCCGTCCCGTAGGCACCGGCCGAGCCGTCGGTCACCACCACCCGGGCCGGGCCGAGACCCAGCATCCGGTCCAGGAGCACGGCCGGCGCCTCCTCGGGCGGACTCCCTACGAGACTGGCGGCCTCCTCGCGGTTGCAGACGACCAGTCCGGACCGGCGGAGCAGGCGGTCCAGGGCCCGCGCACCTCGTGCGATCTGCAGCGTTCCCGGTTCGAAGGCGAGGGACACCTCGGGGTGTGACTCCAGCCAGTCCACGATCTCGTCCTCGTAGGCGTGGGCGTCCCGTCCGACCGACGAGAGGAAGAGCCAGTCGGGGACCTCGGTCGGCCGCAGCGGGGACCAGTGGCAGTCGTGCTGCTCGTGGTGGACGAGGATGGTGCGCTCGTGACCCACCCGGAGCACGAAGTTCCGGTTGGTCGGCACCGTCGGGTCGAGGCGCACCAGGGAGGCGTCCACCCCTTCCGCGCGCAGGGCGTCGATGGCGTCGCGTCCGGCCCCGTCGGTCCCCGTGTAGGCCACCAGGGCCACCCGCAGGCCCAGGCGGGCGCACGCCACGGCCACGTTGGCCGAGTTCCCTCCGGCGGCCACCGTGGTGGTGACGTCGCAGGCCACCTTTGCGCCGAAGGGCAGCACCAGCCGGCGCCCGGCCGGTCCCGACTCGACGACGGCGTCGTGCTCGGACACGGTGAGGTAGACGTCGACGGCGACATCGCCGACGCAGACGAGATCGGGACGGGACCGCGGCCGCCCGTCATCGGTCACCGCAACCTCCGGGGCCGTGGCGGGTTCAGGCAGCGGGCGCGACATGGGTCCAGTCGGGGTCGATCTCGAGGAAACGGAGGGCGAGGGCCTCCATGCACACCCCGAACAGGGTCCACTCCTGTGGCGCACCGTCCGGCCCGGTGGGCCGCTCGACCAGGGTGAGTTCGGGATCACCCCCCTGGCGGAGGGCGGCGCCCTCGACCATGGCGCTCACCGCCAGCGTGAACTGGTGCAGGGTCAGCGGCGCCCGGACCCGGAGGCCCAGGTGGCTGCAGATGCCGGCGAAGAGCTGTTCCCACACGTCCGCCGCGGTGTCGAGCCCGGTGGTGAGCGCGTCCCGGATCCTCCGCCGGTGACCGGTCGGGGTGGTGGTGAGCGCGAGCACCCACACTCCCACCCACAGCGACCAGTCCCGGGTCTCGAGGCGTGCCCGCATGCTCGCCTCGCCCCCCACGCGTGCCAGTTCGCACAGCGACCGCACCCGGGCCTCCGGTGACGTCCGGTCGAACGCGTCGAGCAGTGGGGCGAGCGCACCGAGCGTGCGGTCCAGCTCGCCCGATGCGTCCGCCTTCGAGGCGATCGACTCGAGCACGTCCGCCCGGAAGTGCTCCTGGTTCTCCCAGACCCTGCGGATGACCGATGCGTTGGTCAGGCGCACTCCCGTGGTCGCGGCGAGATGGTCGAAGACCCGCCGGAACGTGAGTTCGCCGGCGCCGACGGCGAGACCCTCCTCCTCGAGGATCGCCCGGCCGGCGCCGACGAGCAGGTCGCGCAGCTCGCCGCGGCTGCGCCTCGTCCGTCGCGTCTCCAAGAGCTCCGCCATCGCACCATCGTCGCAGACGGTGGGACGGGGGAGCATCAGGCGGTCGTGACCGGGCCCGTCCAGTCCGGATCCGGCTCGAGGTACTGCAGTGCGAGCGCCTCGAGCCCCACCCCGAACAGGGTCCACTCCTCGAGCCCACCGCCGGGGCCCGTGGGGCGGACGATCGCCGCGGTGTCCCGCTCGGCGCCCTCGCGCAGCGCGCAACCCTCCACCAGTGCACCCACCGACACGGTCAACTGGCGCAGGGTGAACGGCGCCCGCACCCGGAGGCCCAGATACGAGGCCATGGATGCGTAGAGCTCTGCCCAGGCGTCGGTGGTCGACTCGTACCCGTCGATCAGCGCCTGACGAATCCGTCGGCCGCGCTCGGACGGCGGGCCCGTCACGGCCAGGACCCACACCCCGACCCAGAGCGACCAGTTGCGCGAGTCGACGAGGGTCCGCAGGCTCGCCGCGCCCCCGACACGGCACACCTCCGAGAGTCCCCGGAGCCGTCCCGCCGGCGACGACAGGTCGATCGCCTCGAACAGCGGCACGAGTGCGGCGGCGGTGTCGCCCATCTCACCACCGGTGTCGCCGGCCCGAGCCACCGCGAGGAGGACGTCGTCCTGGAATTCCGCCTGGTTCTCCCACACCCGCCGGATCACCGACGCATTGGTCAGTCGCACCCCGGACGAGGACTCGACCCGGTCGAGCACCTTCTTGAAGGTGAGCTCCTCGGCGCCGACCCCGAGCCCCTGCTCCACCAGGATGGCCAACCCGGCCTGGAGCATCAGTGCCCGGATCTCGTCGCGGGAGCGACGGGCCGGCCGGCCGGACTGTGGAGGCTCTCGCACGCTCCCATCGTTCCAGACCGCCGACACCGAGGACGGGCGGGCAGTGGCCGGACCCCGGGTCGCAACAGTTGTTGCGACCTAGAGTTGCAAAAAGTGTAGACGACGTTCATACTGTCCGCATTGGGTGGCGGATCGACCGCCCCGGGGTCTGGCGGCCTCCGGGGAGGTGCTGGCGGGTGCGGCGGGCGTCCGGTTCACCACCGGATGCCCGCTACCCGTCCTGCGCAGTGCCGAGTTCGGGGACCGCGCGTCGCCCGTGGTGGCACGTCGGCCAGGAATCCGCCGGCTCCCGTCGGACGGCGGCGGCGGGCGCGCCCGGAAGGGTGGACCGCCCCGACAGTGGACAGCGCCGCGCCGGGTATCTATCGTCAGTCGTATTGACAGATGATTCGCGGCAGCGGCCGCGGAGCGTCACCCGGAGCCCCCTTGAGGTGAGGACGTCCCCATGCAGCAGTTCGAGCCGTTCGACGGCGTGATCGCACGGACCGAGGCGGAGTCGGAGCCGTGGTGGCCCGTCCCGCCGCATCCGGGGGACGATGCGCCCGACATGGTCGTGATCCTCCTCGACGACACCGGGTTCTCCCACTTCGGCTGCTACGGATCGGACCTGGCCACGCCCAACATCGACGCGCTCGCCGCCGGGGGACTGCGCTACTCGAACTTCCACGTCACGCCGCTGTGCTCGCCCACCCGTGCGTCCCTCCTGACCGGGCGCAACCACCACGCGGTGGGCATGCGGGCCATCTCCAACTTCGACAGCGGGTACCCGCACATGCGGGGGCACATCACCAACCACGCCACGACCATGGCCGAGGTGCTCCGCGACGAGGGATACGCCACGTTCGCCGTCGGCAAGTGGCACCTGTGCGCCATGGAGAACGCCTCGGCCGCGGGACCCTACGACCAGTGGCCGTGCCAACGGGGATTCGACCGCTTCTACGGGTTCCTCGAGGGCGAGACGGACCAGTTCTCGCCGGACCTCGTCTACGACAACCATCGGATCGAGCCCCCCGCCTCCCCCGAGGAGGGCTACCACCTGAGCGAGGACCTGGTCGACCACGCCATCGCGTTCATCCACGACTCGGTCTCCATCCGGCCCGACCGGCCCTTCTTCACCTACCTGGCCTTCGGCGCCATGCACGCGCCCCATCAGGCGCCGGCCGACTACCTGGCGAAGTACCGGGGCCGGTTCGACGAGGGGTGGGACGTGGCACGCGAACGGTGGTTCGCCCGCCAGGTCGAACTGGGCCTGCTCCCGCCCGGCACGCAGCTCGCCCCGCGCAATCCGGGTGTCGAACCCTGGGACTCGCTCCCCGACAACCAGAAGCGCCTGGCGGCGCGGCTGCAGGAGGCGTTCGCCGCGTTCCTCGAGCACACGGACGCCCAGATCGGACGCCTGGTCGCCGACCTCGAACGACTGGGACGGCTCGACAACACCGTGCTGCTCGTGCTGTCCGACAACGGGGCCAGCCAGGAGGGTGGGCCCTTCGGCATCCTCCACGAGATGAAGTACTTCAACATGCTGGTCGAGACACCCGACGAGGCCGTCGAGCGCCTCGACGACATCGGTGGTCCGCACAGCCACGCCAACTACCCCTGGGGCTGGGCGCAGGCCGGCAACACCCCCTTCAAGTGGTACAAGCAGAACACGCACGAGGGAGGGGTCCACGTTCCGCTCATCGTCCACTGGCCGACCGGCGTGACCGACGCCGGTGCCGTCCGCGACCAGTTCCACCACGTCGACGACGTCGCACCCACCATCTACGACCTGCTCGGGATCACCGCCCCCGACGTCTACCGCGGCTTCGACCAGCTGCCGGTCAGCGGGCGGTCGATGCGGTACACCTTCGACGACCCCGACGCCCCGACCACCAAGCGGGTCCAGTACTACGAGATGTTCGGGCACCGAGCGATCGTGGCCGACGGCTGGAAGGCGGTGACCCGGCACCAGGCCGGCACACCGTTCGACGACGACACGTGGGAGCTGTACCACTACGACGTCGACCGCTCCGAGTGCGACGACCTCGCCGACGCCATGCCCGAGAAGCTCGCGTCGCTCATCGACCGCTGGTGGGAGGAGGCGGAGGACCAGGGCGTGCTCCCCCTCGACGACCGGTCCATCGAGCTGTTCTTCACCCGCTACCGCGACCGGTCGGTCCACCCCACCGACCGCCGCTACACCTACCACCCTCCGATGGCGCCCCTGCCGGCCCAGGTCGCCCCGAGCATGGGCGGCCGCGGCTTCGACCTGGCCGCCACCATCGACCGTCCCCCCGGCGCCGGGGGCGTGCTCTTCGCCACCGGCACCGAGAACTCGGGCCTCAGCGTCTTCGTGCAGGGCGACCGGTTGGTGTTCGACTACAACTGCTTCAACGACCACCACGTCGTGGAGTCCTCCGTCGAGGTCCCCGTCGGCCCGTCGGTCGTGGGCGTGCGGTTCCGACGCGGGGGCGCCGGTGGCTCGGCCGGGCTCTTCGTCGACGGCGTGCCGTGCGGCACCATGACGGTCCCGTTCGCCATGCACATCATCTCGAGCGTCGGACCGAGCGTCGGCTACGACCACGGCAGCCCGGTCAGCGAGCGCTACACCGGCCACTTCCCCTTCGAGGGGACCCTCGACCGGGTCGACATCGCCGTCGCCCACAAGGACACGGAGTCCTCCGACGTGCTCGGGTCACGCCAGCGCGCCGCCATGTCCCAGCAGTAGGCGGCGCCGCCACCCCACCGCGGGCTCAGGCCGTGAACCGGGCCGAGGCGCCCGCGTCCACGTCGATCACCGAACCCGTGATGTGGCGTGCCCCCTCCGAACAGAGGAAGACCACGGCGGCCGTCACCTCGTCGGGCTCCAGCCACGGCACCGGCTGGACGTGGAGCGACGCCATCACCGGGGCGACGTCCTCCCGGGTCGGCTCCTCGACGTCGGGGCGCATCAGCCGGTACAACATGTCGTTGTGGACCATGTCGGTCGAGATGTTGCCGGGGGCGATCACGTTGGCCGTCACGCCGAAGTGGGCCATCTCGTGGGCGACCGACTTGGTGAGGCCGATGACCCCCCACTTCGAGGCGCAGTAGGCGGGGATCAGCGGGTTGGCCGAGCGGCCCATCATCGACGAGATGCCGACGATCCGGCCCCACCGGTTGCGCCGCATGTGCGGTGCCACGGCCCGCATGGCGTTGAACACGCCCGTGAGGTTGGTGTCCACCGTCTCGGACCACCCGGCCGCGTCGAGGTCGAAGATGGACCCGAGGGTCGACACGCCGGCGTTGGCGACGAGGATGTCGACCGATCCGAGGTCGGCGACCACCCCGTCGACGAAGGCGAGCATGGCGGCCAGGTCCCGGACGTCGGCCGTCGCCACGACACAGCGGCGGTCCTCGGCCTCCACCAGGTGGGCCGTCTCGGCCAGATCCTCGGGCGTGGCCAGCGGGTAGGTCACCGTGTCGAGGTCGGCGCAACGGTCGACGAGGGCGATGTCGGCACCCTGCCGGGCCAGTTCCACGGCATGGCTGCGACCCTGGCCGCGGGCGCCGCCGGTGATCACGGCCACCCGGCCGGCGAACTGCCCGTCCGCCGACGGTCCCGACGCTGCGTGCTCCGACATGGTGCCTCCCCCGTTCGGTCGTGCCCGACCGCTCCGGCCGCGTCCACGCGGGGCCGCTGCCCCGGACCGGGATCCTACGCCGAGCGGGCAGCGCGGCCCCAGGCCCGCAGGACGGCCCGGTAGCGTCCGTCCCATCCGGTGTAGGCCGCGCGCAGGGCCGGCCCGGGCCAGTCCGCGGGCAGGAGCTCGGCGGGCAGGAGCGGGTCGGACTGGAGGTGGCGCAGGACGGCGGCGGACAGCGCGAACCCGGGGGCGAGGTCGTCCGGGCCGACCGTCGGGCAGCTGTCGAGCCGGTGCCGCAGCACCTCCGCGCGGTCGGACCAACCGTCGAGGTCCCACAGGCCGGCCGCCAGCACGACCGGGTCGGACGAGGGGATGGCGGTGTAGGCGACGAGGTCCGGGTCGTCCTCCGGGTCGGGTCGCAGGTCGAGGTTGTCGGGCCGCAGCCACACCCCCTCGCGCTGTTCGGCCAGCCGCGCCAGCGTCAGACGGCGCCGGCGGGCGGCGCGCAGCTCGGCCGAGCTCCCGGCGGTCGTCACCACCGCCATCCGCCACGACCCGTCCCACGCCCGGGTCCGGCCCCTACGGCTGTCCTCCTGGCGCCTCCGCCGCTCGAGCAGCGGACCGGCCAGCCGGTAGCGGCCGGAGCCGTCGGTGACCGCCTCCCCCGATGCCACCATCCGGCTCAATGCCACCCGGGCCCGGTTGGCAGTGATGCCGAACAGGCCGGCGAGGCCCACGAGATGGGCCACCGGCAGCTCGGGCGGGTCCTCACCGAGGAGGGCGCTGGCCAGGACCGACCGGGCCGTCAGGGGCGGTTCTGGCCCGCCAGCCGGCAGCTCGGCGCCGGTCGCCTTCCCGGGTCCGCGTCGGGAGGTGGATCCCGGCATTACGTGATTGCACCAGTTGACATTTCGCTGTAATGTACCGCGGATGGCGACCACCATGGTGGCCGACGAGGCCGCCCGACCCGACGTCCTCCCGACCGACCGGCTCCTGGCCAACGGCATGGCCCGGCCCGAGCTGCGCACCGGGTTGCGGAAGATCGACGACGGCCGCAACGCGCTGACCGTCGCCTCCGTCTGGTTCTGGGTGGCGGTGATCATCGGGGGGAGCGCGTGGATCGACCGCTGGTGGGCCTACCTCGTCGCCTTCGTGCTCATGGGGCCGATGTACGCGCGCTTCGCCATCCTCATGCACGAGGCGGCACACAAGCTCCTGTTCACCGACAAGCGGGTGAACGACTGGGTCGGGACCTGGGTCGTCGCCTACCCGGCGTGGACCCCGATCGGCCTCTACCGGCGGGGTCACTTCGCCCATCACAAGGAGGAGTTCGGGACCAACGAACCCGACCTGGCCTTCTACGGTGGCTACCCCTGCGACCGGCGGACCCTCACCCGGCGCCTCGTGCGCGACGCGGTGGGCATCTCCGGGTGGAAGAACTTCGTCCCGCTCTTCCGCTCCCTCAAGGTCCCCGCGTTCCGTCGCACCTCGCTCTCGATCATCGGGGTCCAGCTCGTGCTGTGGGCGGCCATGTGGGCGGCCACCGGCCGATGGTGGACGTACCCGCTGCTGTGGTGGCTCCCGTGGATGACCCAGTGGCGGGTCCTCAACCGCCTGCGCGCCATCGCCGAGCACGGCGGCCTCCAGGCGAGCCCCGACCGGCGCGTCACCACCCACGACGTCCGCCAGGGATGGCTCGCCCGCTTCTGGTTCGTGCCCTTCCACACCGGCTGGCACCTGGCCCACCACGTGGACATGGGTGTGCCGTGGCGCAACCTCCCCCGGTTCCACGCCGAACTCGAGCGGGCCGGCTACGTCACCACCGGGATCACCTACCCGAGCTACCGGGCCCTGTGGCGGGCGCTCGCCTCGGCCGGGGACGCTCCGGGCCGGTGATCCGTCAGGCCTTCCGCCCCCGCATCGACCGGTAGGCGCGTACCAGACCGGCCGTCGAACCGTCCTGGTCGGACAGGTCCGGAGGCCCGTCCGAGCTCAGTGCCGGGGCGAGCTGCCCGGCCATCACCTTCCCGAGTTCGACACCCCACTGGTCGAAGGAGTCGATACCCCACACCGTCCCCTCGACGAAGACGGTGTGCTCGTAGAGCGCTACCAGCTGGCCGAGTGTCGACGGGGTCAGTTCCGGTGCCAGGATCGTCGACGACGGGTGGTTGCCCGGCATGACCTTGTGGGGGACCAGGGCGTCCGGCGTCCCGTCCGCCGCCACCTCGTCCGCCGTCCTCCCGAAGGCGAGCGCCCTGGTCTGGGCGAAGCAGTTGGCCATGAGCAGGTCCTGGCGGTCGCCGTCCTCGTGGGTGGAGGTGGCGAAGCCGATGACGTCGGCCGGGACGAGCCGGGTGCCCTGATGGAGGAGCTGGTAGAAGGCGTGCTGTCCGTTCGTGCCCGGCTCTCCCCAGTAGATCTCCCCCGTGGCCCCATCGACCGGGGAACCGTCGCGGCGGACCGACTTGCCGTTCGACTCCATCGTCAGCTGCTGGAGGTAGGCCGGAAACCGCGCGAGCCGCTGGCTGTAGGGGAGGACGGCGTGGGTCTCGGCGCCGAAGAGATCCGCGTACCAGACACCGAGCATCCCCTGGATCACCGGGAGGTTGACCTCGAACGGTGCCTCGGCGAAGTGCCGGTCCACGGCGTGGAACCCGGCGAGCATGTCCGCGAACGCCGCGGGACCGATGGCCACCATCAGCGAGAACCCGATGGCCGAGTCGTACGAGTACCTCCCGCCGACCCAGTCCCAGAAGCCGAACATGTTGGCCGGGTCGATCCCGAAGGCGGCCACGCCGGCCTCGTTGGTCGACACGGCGACGAAGTGCCGGGCGACGGCCTCGTCACCGCAGCCGAGCCCCTCGAGCAGCCAGTCCCGGGCGGCCCGGGCGTTGGTCAGCGTCTCCTGGGTGGTGAACGTCTTCGAGCAGACGACGAACAGCGTCTCGGCGGGGTCGAGATCGTGGGTCTTGGCGAACAGGTCGACCGGGTCGACGTTCGAGACGAACCGGCACTCGAGTGCCGGGCCGGCGTAGTCGCGCAGCGCCTCGTGGGCCATCGCCGGGCCGAGGTCGGACCCGCCGATGCCGATGTTGACGACGGTACGGATCCGGCGGCCGGTGTGGCCGGTCCACGCGCCCGAGCGGATGCGCTCGGCCACCGCGCCCATGGCGTCGAGCACGGCGTGGACGTCGGCGACCACGTCGCGTCCGTCCACGACGAGCGTCGAGCCCCGTGGCATGCGCAGGGCCACGTGGAGGACGGCACGGTCCTCGGTCGTGTTGATCCGCTCGCCCGCGAACATGGCGTCGCGGCGCTCGGCCACGCCGGCACGACGGGCCAGCGCCAGGAGTGCGGCGAGCGCCGCGCCGTCGACCCGGTGCTTCGAGTAGTCGAGGACCAGGTCGGCGGCCGTGGCCACCATCTCCGTGCCCCGGTCGGGCTCGTCGGCGAACAACTCGCGCAGATGGCGGCTCCGCACCCGCTCGAACTGTCCGACCAGGTCACGCCATTCGGTGGTCGTCCGCACATCGACGGGCGCTGCTCCCGCCGTGGACTCGTTGCCGTGCATCGTCGTTCGCCTCCCTGCCGGCCGGACGCGTGCCGTCGGCGTGCCGGTGGCCCCTGGCCACCGCTCGCCCCGACCTTAGGCACCGCAGCGGCGTGGGCCGGCGAAATTGCGGAATGATTACCCGCCGATAACAGAGCGGTCGCGTCCCGTTCACCCGGGATCCTTACGCTCGCCGGTGATGGCTGAACACCCCGGGGCGGACGGCCCCCGACCGATCCCGTCCCGGCGGCACGTGCCGGACCCGTCCCGTGCCGACACCAGCCGTCCGGGGTCGTGGACCCCGCCGCCTCTCACGGCGACCCCGCCGGATCCGGCACCGCCCGTCCGGCAGTCCAGCAGCGGAGCCAACGCGCGTCGCCGCCGTCACCGCGGCTCGTCCGCGTGCACGCTGCTCCGGAACGTCACCGGTTCCCCATGACCCTGACGTTCCGCGAAGTCGAACGACGGGTTCCCCCCGACGGAGCGGCACCCGTCATCCTGATCATCGACGACGACCGCCGGACCCGCGACGCCCTCGCCGCCACGCTCTCCGTCGAGGGGTTCGACGTGATCACCGTGGCAACCGGCCCGGAAGGGATCGCCCGACTGGAGTCCGCCGCTCCCGCCCTCGTCATCCTCGACACCCAGATCGGCGACTCGGAGGGCTTCTCCGTGTTCCGGACCATCACGGCCATGGCGCCGACGCTCCCGGTCATCATGATCACCGAGGAGGGCGACGAGCTCGACGCCGTGCTGGCACTCGAGGCCGGCGCCGCCGACCACGTCACCAAGCCCCCGCGCCCCCGCGAGCTGACCGCCCGGATCCGCGCCGTCCTGCGCCGGGTCGCGTGCGAGCCCCAGCCTGCCGGTCGCGACGCCCCGAGCGGCGCCTACGTCTTCGGACCGGTGGTCGTCGACGTGTCCCGCCGGGAGGCGCAGCTGCACGGACGCTCCGTCGACCTGTCGCGCAAGGAGTTCGACCTCCTGGCCCTCCTGGTGTCCGAGGGCGGCCGCGTGGTGACCCGGGCCCAGTGCATGGACCGGATCTGGGGCGAACGCAGGAAGGGCGAGAGCAGGACGCTCGACACCCACGTCAAGCGCCTCCGCAAGAAGATCGAGGTCGATCCGGCCGAGCCCGCCCACCTCCTCACCGTCCGGGGGGTGGGATACCGCTTCAAGCCGTAGGAGCCCGCCCGACATCGCTCTCGCCCACTCCCTCCCCCACGGGTCGTCGCGCGGTGCACGGGCGGGCTCCTACGAGTTGAGGCACACCGGCGCACCGGTGCGCCGTCGGCGATTCCGGCCGTCCGGTCCCCGGGTGGCGCCGCCGCCCTGCCGTAGACTGCGCCCTGCCGACGGAGCCGGTGGCGGTCCGTGGACGAACCGCCGGGCCGCCCGCCCGGGGCACGCGTCGCCACCCCGGAAGGAGCGCAGCGGTGCCGGAGTCGACGGGGACGAGCGGACAACCACACCATCCGGCTGCCGCACACCACGGTCCCGGGCCCCTGGCCGCCATCGCCGTGGGTGGAGCCCTGGGGACCCTGGCCCGTTACGGGATCGAGCGGGCCGTGGTGCCCGCTCCGCTCGGCTTCCCCTGGGCGACGTGGACCGTGAACGTGCTCGGATCGTTCGTGCTGGGCGCCGTGGTGACGCTGGTGGTCGAGCGGTGGCCCGGCGACCGGTACCTCCGCCCACTGGTCGCCGTCGGCTTCTGCGGGGGATTCACCACCTTCTCCACCCTGGCCGTCGAGATCGACCAGCGGGTCCAGCACGGTCGGGGCGCGCTGGCGCTCGCCTATCTGGTGGCGACGCTCGCGGCCGGGACGGGCGCAGCCCTGGCCGGGATCACCCTGGCCCGGGGTCGGCTCCTGCCCGCCCCGGGCACGGAGCTCCCGGATCCCGACCTGCTGGCCGGTGACGACGTGGACGCCGGGCCGCTCGGGACCGGAGGGGACCCGTGACCCTGGCCCTCCTGGTCGTCGCCGGGGCACTGGGCGCACTGCTCCGCTACGAGGTGGAGCTCGCCGTCCGCCGCCGGGTCGGCCCCGACTTCCCCTACGGCACCCTGCTCATCAACGTGTCCGGTGCGTTCGCGCTCGGGGTCCTGGCCGGGTTGGCCGCCCATCGGGGCGTACCCACGTCGGTCGTGACCGTGGTGGGGACCGGCCTGCTCGGCGCCTACACGACGTTCTCCACCTTCAGCGTCGACACCGTGGGACTCGTCGAGCACGCCCGGCCGCGGGCGGCGGCGGTCAACCTGGCGGCGAGCCTCGTCCTCGGGCTGGGTGCGGCCGCGGTCGGTCTCCTCGTCGGACACGGCCTCTGAACCGGCCCGGCGGCGGATGCCACCCGACGTTCACGGAACGATCACCGGGAGGTGGCCCGGCGGTGGACCGGCGTTCACCTCCCCTTCCTACCGTGGCCCGGGGAGGAACCGCCTGTGGCCAACCGGCACGAGAACATCGGGTGCGGGCGCACCCGGGTCCTGGTCATCGAGGACGAGGAGTCCTACCGGGAGGCGCTGGCGTCCGGCCTCGGCCACGAGGGGTTCGAGGTCGTGCAGGCTGCGGACGGCCCCGACGGCCTGCGGCTCCTGGGCCAGCAGCCGCCGGACATCGTCCTGCTCGACATGCTCCTCCCCGGGATGCACGGCATCGACGTGTGCCGCCGCATCCGATCCGTGTCGTCGGTCCCCATCCTCATGGTGAGCGCCGTCGACACCGAACTCGACGTGGTGCTCGGCCTGGAACTCGGTGCCTCCGGCTACGTGACCAAGCCGTTCCGCCTCCGCGAACTGGTCGCACGGATCCACGCCATCCTGCGCCGCGCGCCGGCGCGTACCCCAGTGGTGGCCGGCCCCCCCACCGACGGCTCCGCCGGCGCCGACACACGACCGGGCACCCCCGCCGACAGCCCGGACTTCGGGTCGGTCGTCGTCGACCACGTCCGCCGGGAGGTCACGGTCGACGGGGTCCCGGTCCACCTGTCCCGCAAGGAGTTCGACCTGCTGGCGGCGCTGGTGAGCCCCGTGCAGCGGTTGCGCTCACGCGACGAGCTCATCGACCTCCTGTGGCCCGATGCCTACCTGTCCGACTCGCGGACGCTCGACACGCACATCCACCGACTCCGGGCCAAACTCGAGCCCGACCCGACCGAGCCCCGGCACATTCTGACCGTGCGCGGTGTGGGGTTCCGCATCGATCCGCACGGTGCGGCCCGTCCCTGACCCCGCCGACCCGGACGGCGGGCTCAGCCGAACCGGCCGTTCACGTAGTCGAGGGTCCTCGGGTCGGTCGGCTCGCTGAACAGCTTCGCCGTCGGCCCGTACTCGATCAGCTCGCCCGCCTTGTCCTCCCCCATCAGGAGGAAGGCGCACCGGTCGGACACCCGCATGGCCTGCTGCATGTTGTGGGTGACGATGACGATCGTCACCCGGTCCTTCAGCTCCACGACGAGCTCCTCGATGCGCTTGGTGGCGATCGGGTCCAGGGCCGAGGTGGGCTCGTCCATCAGGAGGACCTCCGGCTCGACGGCCAGGGCCCGGGCGATGCACAGGCGCTGCTGCTCACCGCCCGACAGCGTGCTGGCGTGCGCCTTCATCCGGTCCTTGACGCTGTCCCACAGGGCGGCGGCGATCAGGGCCGACTCGGCGGCCTCCTGGAGCAGTGCGCGGTTCCGGATACCGCTGAAGCGGAGGCCGGAGACGACGTTCTCGTAGATGCTCATGGTGGGGAACGGGTTCGGGCGCTGGAAGACCATGCCCACCCGGGCGCGGATCAGCGTGGGATCGGTCGAGCGCGCGTAGACGTCCGTGTCGCCCAGCAGGACCCGTCCGGTCACCGCCGCCGAGCGCTCGGTGTCGTGCATCCGGTTGAGGGCGCGGAGCAGGGTCGTCTTGCCCGATCCCGACGGCCCGATGAGCGCGGTCACCTCGCCCCGCCGGATGTCGAGGCTGACCCCGCGCACGGCCGCGCGCCCGTCGAAGGTCACCGAGACGTCGTCGAGCCGCATGACACAGGGTGCGTCGACACCGGGCTCCACGAGGGCCTCCTGGGTGGTCAGCGGAGCGTCCCGGTACTCGGTGGGCGCCACGATCGGATCATTCATCGTCGCTCGCGTCCCAGTCTGGCCGCAACCACCCTGCTCCCGACGTTCAGGACCAGGATGACCAGCATCAGGAGGAGTGCGGTCCCCCAGGCGATCTGGATCAGATCGGCGTACGGCGAGCTGCTGTAGGTGTAGATGGTGTGGGGCATCGTCTCCATCGGCTTGGTGGGGTTGGTCTGGAGGAACTGGTTTCCGAACGCGGTGAACAGGAGGGGCGCCGTCTCGCCCGCGCCGCGGGCCACGGCCAGCAGGACGCCGGTGATCAGGCCCGGGAGGGCGGCCGGGACCACCACCCGCCGGGCGACGGTGAATTTCCGGGCCCCGAGCGACAGCGCTGCCTCGCTCAAGGTCCCCGGCACGCCCCGGAGCGCGGTCTCCGCAGCCCGCATGATCACCGGGATCATGACGATGCTGATGGCGAACGCACCGGCCAGGCCGCTGTAACTCCCCACGTTCTTCACCCAGACGATGTACCCGAAGATACCGATGGTGATGGAGGGCACACCCGTCAGGACGTCGGCCATCAGGCGCACCGTTCCGCCGATCCGGCCGTCGGACTCCGCCAGGAAGAGGCCGGCCACGACCCCGAAGGGCACACTGACCGCCACGGCGATGCCGTCGATGATCAGCGAACCCACGATGGCGTTCAGGATGCCCCCGTTGGGGATGCCCTCGGGCTTGGTCACCTGGGTGAAGAAGTCCACGTTCCACGCCGGGAGGCCCTTGGAGACGACGTAGAGGATCACGCCGAGGAGCGGGATGACGGCGATGAGCAGGAAGCCACGGCACACGCCGATGCCGATGGCGGAGTACACCTTGCGCCGCCGGAGCGACGAGGCCGCCGCCGCCTGGATGGCCACGCGACGGTCCACCGCGGGATCCGACACCGGCTCCAGGACCCCGATGCTCACGCCACCGCCACCGAGGCCGCGCCGCTGCGCTGCACCGACCGGACGAAGAACCGGCCCAGGGCATTGACGGTGATGCCGACGACCAGGAGTACCAGTGCGGCGGCGAACAGCACGCTGAGCTGGGTCCCCGTCGCCTCGCCGAAGGCGCTCACGATGAGGGACGGGATGGTGGCGGCATTGGCCTTGAGGGAGGTGGCGAGGTGCGGCGAGTTACCGATCAACAGTGCCACGGCCACCGTCTCCCCGAGGGCCCGCCCGGTGGCGAGCGTGAACGCGCCGAGGAGGCCGGTCCGGGCACCGGGCACCACGACCCGCCACAGCACCTGCCATCGGGTGGCGCCGACGGCCATCGCGCCCTCCACCTGCTCGCGGGGGACGGCGGCCAGCACGTCGCGCGAGATCGCCACCAGGGTCGGCAGCACCATGATGAAGAGGATCACCCCGGCCAGCAGCAGGCCGACCCCTTGGTTCGGACCGGCGAACAGGCCGGTCCAACCGAACACCGAGGTCAGGAACGGCTCGACGTGGGTGGCGAAGAAGGGGGCGACGACGATCAGTCCCCACAGTCCGTAGACCACGCTCGGCACCGCGGCCAGGAGCTCCACCGTGGTCGACAGGGGCGCCCGCATCCTGTTCGGCACCAGGTAGGCGAGGGAGAGGGCCGTGCCGATCCCGATCGGCACGGCCAGGAACAGGGCGATGGCGGTGGTCTCGATCGTCCCGACGATGAACGGCAGGAGCCCGTACACGTTGTGGTATGGGTCCCAGGTCGTCCCCCACAGGAACGAGAACCCCTCCGACCGGAACGCCGGCGCGGCCTGGATGGCCATGGCGGTGACGAAGGCCACCAGCAGCGCCGCGAAGAGGACGGCGGCCGCAGCCAGTGCCCCCCGGTAGGCCCGGTCGGGGACGGTGAACCGCCGTCGGCGGTTCACCGTCCCTCCGGATGCCGGGCCAGGTTCAGGCAACAGGACCGACCGACTACTTGGTCAGCAGGACGGCGCCGTTCGGACCCGTGGCCTGGAGGAGGGTCTGACGGGCCAGCGCCTGGATGTTCGCCGGGAGCGGGACGTAGCCCAGGCTCGGTGCCTGGTCCTGGCCACCGCCGGTGTGGGTCATCCAGTCGAGCACCTGGATCAGCGACTTGCTGGTCGTGTCATTGGGCTGCTTCATGGCGATGAGGGCCCAACTGTACCCGGCGATCGGGTAGCTCGCCGTCCCGGGCTGGTTGACGATCGAGAAGTTGGTCGATGTCACGTTGGGGTCATGGGAGGCGTCGGCGGCCACCGAGGCCAGGGTGGGCAGCACGTAGACCCCGGCGGCGTTCTTGACCGCCGCGAACGTGAAGTTGTTCTGCAGGGCGTAGGCCAGTTCGACGTAGCCGATCGAGTACG
>Ga0307373_10007642_pt1 | contig 16798 bp, 14 predicted proteins | sample OX2MG_FD_202534 | JGI IMG/M metagenome (GOLD analysis project Ga0307373, IMG submission 202534) | Soil microbial communities from Risofladan, Vaasa, Finland - OX-2 | ecosystem: Environmental > Terrestrial > Soil > Coastal area > Acid sulfate soil | place: Finland: Risofladan, Vaasa | collected... | reverse complement strand
CCGACTCAGCTCGCGCGCTCGACCTGCTCGACCGAAGACGCGAGGATCTCGAGTGCGCGCTCCACCTCCGAGGAGCTGATGGTGAGCGGAGGGAGGAGGCGGATGATGTTCTCGCTCACGGCGCCGGGCACATGGCCCACCAGCAGTCCCTCTTCCTGGCAGATCCCGGAGATCGCGACCGCCTTGTCGGACGAGGCCCGGCGGCTCGCGGCGTCCTCGATGATCTCCATGCCGAGGAAGAGCCCGATCCCGCGGACGTCGCCCACGATGTCGTGACCGTCGGAGATCTCCGTCAATCCGTCCTTCAGGAGACGGCCCATCTTCTCCGCGTTCTCGACGAGGCCCTCTTCCTCGATGATCGTGAGGTTGGCCAGTGCGGCGGCCGACACGAGCGGGTCGCCCGTGTGCGAGCTCGACTGGTAGTAACCGCGCTCCTCGAGCTCTCCGGCCAGATGGTCGCGGATGACGACGGCCGACGCCGGCATTCCCCCACCCAGCGACTTTGACAGGGTGAGCACGTCGGGGAGGACGTCGTAGTGCTCGAAGCCGAACATCTTGCCGGTCCGTCCGAACCCCGTCTGGGCTTCATCGATCACGAGGAGCGCATCCCACTCGTCGCACAAGCGCCGGATCTCCTCCAGCCAGGCCTGTGGCAGCACCACGACGCCGCCGGCGCTCTGGATCACCTCGACGAACACCGCAGCGGGCTTGTCCGAGGTCGTCCTGCGCAACGTATCGAGCCCGTAGTCGAGGCACGCCATCGCGCAGGTGCCCCCGTCCGGGTCGCAGCCCTTGAAGGGGCAACGGTAGACGTACGGGGCGGGGACGAACGCCGTACCCGGCTGCATCGGGCCGTACCCATCGCGGAAGATGCCACCGAGACCCGTGATGCCGAAGGAGCCCGCGGTCAGCCCGTGGTAGCCGCGGACGATCGCCACCACCTCGTGGCGGCCCGTGAGCAGCTTCACCATCCGCAGCGCCGCTTCGTTCGACTCCGATCCGGTGCAGGCGAAGTAGCTCTTGTTCAAGTCCCCGGGGCAGAGGCGGGCGACGCGCTCGGCGAGCTCGATCTGACAGATGTCGGTGAACGCAGAACCGCGCTGGATGAGCGTGCGCGCCTGCTTCGCGATCGCATCGGCGTAACGCGGGTGGCAGTGTCCAGTGACCGCGCACACCTGTCCGGCGAGGAAGTCGAGGTACTCCTTGCCGTCGGTGTCGAAGACGTAGGTTCCTTCACCCCGGGAGAGCACCTGGGGGAACGTGAAGCGAGACTGGATCCTGACGGCGCGGTCACGCTCTATCCAACTTTGCTCTGACACGACCCCCTCCTTCGGTGCGCCGATGGCATGGAAACCGCGTTCGGTCGCATCCGACGGTAAAGACCGCTCGTCTGCTCTTCAACGGTTCTGGTTCATTGAGCGGACCCGACTCCGTCTACCCGCAGACCTGGACGACCTTGGTCTCCAAGAAGGCGGAGAGCCCTTCGACGCCAAGTTCGCGACCGACGCCGGACTGCTTCACGCCACCGAACGGCGCGTAGGGGTCGAAGCCGTAGCCGTTGATGTTCAACATCCCGCTTCTCACATGCATCGCGACCCTCCGTGCTCGCTCGGGGTCGGAAGACCAGACCGCGCCGTGCAAGCCGTAGTCGGTGGCGTTTGCGATCTCGACCGCGTCGGCCTCGTCGCGGTAGGAGATGACACAGACGACCGGACCGAAGATCTCCTGCTGCGCCACCGTCATCCCGGGCGACACGCCGGAGAGGACGGTGGGCCGCACGTAGTAGCCGCGATCGAGCCCCGGGACAGGATCAGGACCACCGGTGGCGACGCGCGCGCCCTCGTCGACGCCCGATCGGATGTAGCCCCGCACGCGGTCGAGCGCCGCTGCCGAGACGAGCGGGCCGATCTCGGTGTCCGGGTCCCTGGGGTCGCCGACCCGCATCGCCGACATGACCTCGGCGGCGAGACCGGTGGCATCCGCCTCCTGGTCCTCCCTCACGAGGATGCGACTCCAGGCGATGCAGGACTGGCCAGCGTTGAAGGTCGCCTGATGGACCCCGGTCCGCACGGCGCGCTCGAGATCTGCGTCCGGGAGGATGAGGTTCGCGCTCTTGCCGCCGAGCTCGAGGCTCACCCGCTTCACCGATTCGGCGGCGAGGGACCCGACTCGCCGTCCGGCGCGCGTGGACCCGGTGAACGAGACCTTGTCCACCTTCGGGTGGGTCACGATCGCCTCGCCGGTGATCGGTCCGTCGCCAGTGACCACGTTCACGACGCCCGGAGGGAGGCCCGCCGCCGCGGTGCACTCCGCGAGGCGCAGCGCGCTGAAGGGGGTGAGCTCGCTCGGCTTGAGCACCACCGTGCATCCCGCTGCCAGGGCGCCCGGCAGCTTCTGGGAGATGAGGATCAGCGGGAGGTTCCACGGGGTGATGCACCCGACGACGCCCACCGGCTCGCGGAGCAGTGTGGAGCGGCCGACCTGCTCCTCGAAGGGGAATGTCCGGGCGACGTCGATGAACGACCGGGCGATGCCGACCGCCAACCCGACATGCGCGGGACCTGCGATGGCGACCGGCGCTCCTACCTCGCTCGTGATGATCTCGGCGAGTGCACCCGCATCGGACTCCATGACGTCGCACAGCCTGCTCACCAGCTCGAGGCGCTCCTCGAGAGGGGCAGCGCGCCACGCGGGCAGCGCTTTTGCCGCCGCCTCCACGGCGTCGTCCACGTCCTCGCAGCTCCCGCCGGCAACCGCGCCGATGACCTCTTCGGTGCTCGGGTCGTGCACGCCGAACGACGCGGTGCCCCGCGCCTCGTGCCATTCCCCACCGATCCAGTGCCGCCGCTGGGTGAACAGGTCCTCGATGGCCAGCACTCGCCCCTCCTCTTAGGTCGGATGCCTCTTAGGTCGGATGACAGTGCGTGTTGGACGTCGGCGGCACGTCGAGAGCGGGGTTGCGGTCGAAGAAGCCCCACGGCTTCAGCCGGAATCCGCATCGCTCGACCGGCATCACCGGCCAGTCCTCGGGTCTCGGGACGTGCGACAGACCGAAGGTGTGCCAGAGCACGACGTCGGCAGCCTCGAGCGCCCTGTCCTTCGCCGTCCACTCCGGCAGGCCCGCACCGCCCGGATGCTGATTGGGATACTCCCCGCCGGCGTGCCGCTCGTCGGGGTCATAGGGCGTCACCCACAGGTGGTGGCGACCGAATTCGGCGCGGCGACCCAATGAGGTCTCGGGACCCGCGAGGAGCGACGGGGAGGACTCGGGGATGAGGCGGTAGCCGGTCGGCGACCCGTGGCGGTTCCGTCGCGTGGCGCTCGTCACCACCCAGCTCCTCCCGGTCGCGGCGTTGATCGACCGCTTCGCGCCCAGCTCGTGCGTGAGGGGCGTCGTGCGCGTGACCATGGCGTTGCCCCAGGGGTTGTCGGGACCCGCAGGTGCGGCAACGAGCTCGAGCTCCTCCACGGTGTTGTCGGGACCGTCCACCTCCATGTCGAGGCGCACGTTGAAGAGGTGCTGGTGGTACATGGCCCCGAGGCCAGGAGCGACGACCGTCGAGTAGGGATCCGTGGTGTTCGGCGCGAGCGCCTTCGTCTGCATGACACCGGTGAGCTTCGCCTCGAATTCGAGCGTCCCGTCGAGGTAGAAGTACCAGTAGTAGCCGTACTCGTAGTTGAGGTTGGTGCAGATGCACGAGAGAACGAGCCGGCGCTGCCTCCGGACCTCGGTGTGGCCGTCGACGAAGTCGAAGTGCTTCCACAGGATCGAGAAATCCTCTTCGTGCAGACAAATTGCCTGCGGGACGACCTGCGGCTCCCCGTGGTCGTCGTGGAGGGTCACGTCGAAGTAATGGATCAGCCCGAGGCAGTCGCACCCGAGTTGTAGTGAATTCACTCCCCGGCCGATGCCGAAGTCGCCGACGTCGAATGCGCCCTGCCAGTAATGCGCCGGGCTCGGGTCCCCGTAGGGGACCACCATCTCCGAGATCGAGATGCGGTGGGCGATCGGCCGGAGCTCTCCGTTGTCATCGTAGGCGACCCTGTGCAGGACGAGCCCCTCACGTGCGTTGAACGACCAGCGCAGGCGCCAGCGTTGCCAGGAGATCTCATGCCCCCGCACGGCGAAGCTTGCACCTTCGGGCTGTTCGATCACGAGCGGCCTGAGATCGTCACGCAACGGCGCGACCGCATCGGGGTCGTAGCGGCCGGTCTCGGGCGGAATGGGCACAAGAGGTGGGTCGAGCATCTCGACCACCTGCATCTCCTCGAGGTCGACGTACGCCACCACCCCTTCGATCGGTCGCGCGTAGGGAAGGTCTGGGACGGCCTCGCGCAGGTAGGCGAGCGCCGCACAGAGCCGACGCCCCTCTTGCGCGGGGATCCCGAAGTTCCCGATCATCCAGGCGTCGATCCGGACGAGATCGGGGTCGTCGACGCCCCTCCGCCTGATGGCTCGCTGCCAGGCCCCGTTCTGCTTGAGCAGCACGGCAACACGCTCGTACTCGTCAGGCAAGAGCGGGCCCTGGAGACCGTGCCGCTCGTGCCACGAGACCACGGTGCCCTCGTCCAGCGAGACGACTCCGTCGTGCAGGCTCCGCTTTTCCCGGTCCATGACCACGATCCAGGCCTGCCGCTCGACGGTGTCCCCGGGTCGGAGGTTCCGGACCGCGTCCTTGGGGGGCTCCTGCAGCCTCACCGAGGCGAAGCGAGCCTCCGTGCCCAGCGCCAGCCGTTCGCGCGCAATCTGGCATGCGCGGCGGATCTCATCCGCGCTCAGGGGGTCGAGCGGGTGGGCCCAGTCCTTCGGACCCGGGGCCGCCACGGCCGAATCAACGGTCCGGGCGTCTGACATCTCCCACCTCCACTTCAATTCGAAGAGCCCGCCGCCTGGCGCCGGTGCAGGCACCTCAGCTTGGCGCATCATCCGTCGAAGAACCCAGTGCCGCGTTCCATTGGCCGAACCGTCGACGCGGTTCGACGCGCGCCGCGCGCCCGCTCCTGCTGTTCCAGTTGTTCGTCCCAATGGGTCATCGGCCCCGTGCAACGAAGGAACCGACCGGTCCGTCGAGTGAACCGAAAGCCTTGACGATGATGCCCTCAATTCGTAACTTCACCCATGATCGCCAAAGGGGGGCACCTGATGGGGTTCACCATGACGTCTTCAGCGGGAGCCTCGTTCAGGACCAGTCAGCTGTCGCCAACTCCTGGGCCGGCAGCTTCCATCTCCGGGCTCTGACCCCGACGCGACCGTCCACATCGGCTGGCTTCGAGGGGTGAGGAAATGATCCGATTCGGCAGGGTTGTCGCCTCGACGGCTGCGGCGGCGATGATGGCCGCAGGTTTGACCACGTCCTTCTCCGTCGCCCCGACGGAAGCGTCCGCCGCGTCCAACGGCGGCATCGCAACCTTCGCCGAGCAACCGGGTGCGCCGCCCAACTACATCTTTCCGTTCGTGAACGGCCAGTACGGCACGAACAACAACCAGTCGCAGCTCATGCCGCTTATGTGGCTCCCGTTGTACTGGATCGGTCACCCCACATCCAGTGCGGTCACCGTCGACTACAAGCTGAGCCTCGCGAACAAGCCCGTGTTCTCCAATGGCGACAAGACCATCACGGTGACGCTCAAGCACTACGTCTGGTCGACAGGTGCTCCGGTCACGAGCCGTGACCTTGTCTTCTGGATGAACCTTCTCGTGAACGTGAAGACACAGTACGACGGGTATGCCGCAGGCAGCTGGACGGACCACGTCACGAGCTTCACCGATCCGTCGCCCAACACGTTCGTGCTCAATCTGAGCCAGGCGTACAACCCGACGTATCTCATGTACAACGGGCTAGCGACCATCGTCGCCCTGCCCCAGCAGGCGTGGGACAAGACGTCCGGCTCGTCTCCTGTGGGGACATACGACGAAACCGCGGCCGGCGCGAAGCAGGTCTGGACATACATGAACACGAGGTCGTTGGCCCTTGCCACATGGGCCACCACACCGCTGTGGCAGGTTGTCGACGGGCCCTGGCACCTCCAGCCGAAGACCGGCTTCCAAGTCACCGGCCAGGTGATCCTGGTGCCGAACAAGAGTTACTCCGGCCCCAACAAGCCGAAGTTGTCGGAACTCGAAGAGCTTCCCTTCACCAGCGCGACCTCCGAGTACGACGCACTCAGGGCAGGTACCGTCGATTACGGCTACGTCCCCTACACAGACGCGAGCTCCATCGGCTCGTTGAAGGCACAGGGCTACTCGATCAAGCCTTGGTACCTGTGGGGGTTCTCGGACATCACAATCAATTACTCGCAGCCGAAATATGGCGCACTTACGAGGCAGCTGTACATCCGTGAGGCGATGGACATGCTGGTGGACCAGCCCAAGTACATCAAGGTCTTCTTCCACGGCTACGGGGCGCCTGACTACGGCCCGACTCCAATCCTTCCGAAGAGCCCGTTCTTGAACCCCGCGCAGACGAAGAGCCCCTACCCCTACAGCCCGTCGAAGGCGAAGAAGCTGCTCGAACGTCACGGCTGGTCCGTCCCTGCGGGCGGCGGCGCCGCGACCTGCAAGAAAGCCGGGAGCGGCGCAGGAGAATGCGGAGCGGGGATCAAGGCGGGCACGCACCTCACGCTCACGTTGCTGTACTCGAGCGGCTTTCCCTTCCTCAACGACGCGATCCAGGTGATGCGCTCGACGTTCCAGAAGGCGGGCATCCAGCTCGCGTTGTCCTCTGCGCCGTACAACACCGTCGTCGGCGACGGGTTCGCGTGCATCGGCGCGACTCCGGCGAAGTGCTCTCCGAGCTCACCGGCGATGACCTTGTACTCCTCGCCCGTGTTCACCCTTTCGCCGGACGCCTACCCCGACAGCGACAACACCTTCGGGTGCGGCGCGGGGACGAACGGAGGCAACTACTGCAACAACAAGATCCAGAAGATGATCGAGACCCTTGCCGGCCAGCCGACACCGGCCTCCAAGAAGACCTTGTTCAAGTACGAGGTCCAGCTCGCGAAGCAGGTCCCCGGAATCTGGTTCCCGAGCGGGGTGTGGCAGATCTCCGCGGTGTCCTCCAAGCTGTCGGGTGTGAAGGGGCAGGATCCGACGACGAAGATCTACCCGACGACATGGACGCTCAGCTCCTAGCGCTGGATCGGTTCCGTCTGCGTGAGGGCAGGATGGCGCAGGGGGATCGTGCATCGGGCTCTGCGGGGACGCCGACCTAGCCGTCGATGCTGCGATTCCTGGGCGCGAGGATCGCACAGGCGGCTGCGGTCGTCCTGCTCGTCACGTTCTTCGTCTTCGCCGTCCTGCACTTCCTGCCGGGCAGCCCGGCGCGAGCCATGCTCGGGATCAAGGCGTCGCCCGGGGCGATCCGAGCGTTCAACGTCGTCAACGGCTTCAACCGCCCGCTGCCCGTGCAGTACGCCCTGTACCTGGACCGTCTCTTCCACGGGAACCTGGGGTTCTCGTACCACTTCAACCTGCCGGTCTCGTCTCTGCTCGCGATGGACCTGCCGAAGACCGGGTTGCTGGTGGGGATCGCCTACGCCCTTTCACTCCTCGTGGCCATCCCGATCGGCATTGTGCAGGCGGTTCGACGCGGCAATCCGGTCGACCACACCATTACGACGATCGCCTTCGTCGGCTATGCGATGCCGAGCTTCTGGCTGGGGATCCTGCTGATCATGCTGTTCTCCGTGCAGTTCCACGTCCTGCCGCCCGAGGGTCCCCAGGGAGCCAGCATCGGCGCGGTGCTCAACGATCCGAGGGCTCTCGTGCTTCCCGTCCTGACGCTCACCGTCATCACGGTCGCGCTGTTCAGCCGGTTCATGAGGTCCGCGACGATCGAGACCCTCCTGCAGGACTACATCCGCACTGCGAGGGCAAAAGGGATGTCCACGAGCCACATGGTATGGCGCCACGTGCTGCGCAACAGCCTGCTCCCGGTCGTCACGCTCATCGGTCTCAGCTTTCCGTACGTCATCTCCGGGGCCGTCGTGGTGGAGGCGCTGTTCAACTATCCGGGGATGGGCTGGTCGTTCTGGAGCGCGGCGCAGGTCCAGGACTACCCGGTACTGCTGGGCTTCACGGTGGTCGTGGCGGCCGCGACCGTCGCTGGCAACCTTCTCGCCGACGTCGCCTACGCGTTCTTGGATCCGCGGGTCAGGTACGGCAGACGGTGATGTACGTGGACCTGCTCGACGAACGCACGGTGGCGCGGCTGGACAGCACACCTGCCGAGTCCCTTTCTTCCAGCACGTGGCGGACCAATGTCCGGGAATTCGCCCGGCACCCGCTCGGTGCGGTGGGGCTCACGACCATCGTGTTGATGGTCGTCTTCTGCTTCCTCGGTCCGCTCGTCTACCACACCGACCAACTGCATCCGGTCCTGACACGGGTGAACCTCGCGCCAGGTGGTCGGTTCCCCTTGGGCACGGACGCAGTCGGGTTCGACGTGCTCGGACGGCTGATGGTGGCAGGTCAGTCATCACTCGAGGTCGGGCTTGCGGCGGCGGCGATCGCCGCCGCGTTCGGCGGACTGTGGGGAGCGCTGGCGGGGTTCGTGGGTGGCTGGGTCGACGCGGTCATGATGCGGACCGTCGACGCGCTGATCGCGGTTCCGTCGGTCCTGCTCGTCCTCCTCCTGGCAGCGCTCATCAGGCCGAGCGTCCTCACTGTCATCTACGTACTCGGGGCCATTTCATGGCTCACGACGGCTCGACTGGTGCGCGGGGAGACCCTCGTGCTCCGGACGCACGACTACGTGGCGGCGGCCAGACTCGCGGGAGCACGCTCCGGCACCATCGTGTTCCGGCACCTCCTTCGCAACGTGATCGGCACGGTCGCGTCGCAGGCGACGTTCGAAGTGGCCAACGCCATCCTCCTGTTGGCCACCCTGAGCTTCCTCGGACTGGGCCCGCCGCCCCCGGCGGTCAACTGGGGGGGAATGCTCACCACAGGCCTGAACCTCGTGTTCGCCGGTTACTGGTGGCAGATCTACCCGGCTGGGCTGTGCATCGTCATCACCGTCGTCGCCTTCAACCTTCTCGGCGACGCCGCCCGCGAGACCTTCGAAGTCCGCCTGCGGCATCGATGAACGACGGTCTCGACGGTGCCCGATCGACTGTCTGACGGGGAGGGTGCCGCGTGCGTGTTCTCATCTCGGTCGACATGGAGGGCGTCGCCGGCGTCGCCGATCCGAGCGACGTTAGACCCGGCGCTGCTCACTACGAGTACTGCCGGCAGCTCATGACCGCCGAGTGCAACGCGGTCGTGGAGGGATGCTTCGACGCCGGCGCGACCGACGTCATCGTCAACGACTCCCACGGGGACATGACCAATCTCCTCCAGAGTGCGATCGACGAAAGAGCTCGTGTCGTGCGCGGTTGGACGAAGAGACTCGGGATGATCCAGGGGATCGAGGAGGGCGTCGACGCCGCCATGTTCGTCGGCTACCACGCAGCCGCAGGGCACGGCGACGGCGTGCTGAACCACACGATGAACGGTCGGGACATCCTCGGCGTTCACCTGAACACAGAGCCTGCAGGTGAGCTGCGGCTCAACGCGGCGATGGCGGGATGGCTCGGGGTGCCCGTCGTGCTGGTCAGCGGTGACGACGTTGTCTGCGGGGAAGCGCGGGACTGCCTGGGAGAAGTCGAGGTCGTCGAGGTCAAGAGGGCGATCGACAGGTTCGCGGCGATGTCGGTTCACCCGTCGCGGGCACAGTCGATGCTGAAGGAGTCGGCGCAGCGGGCGCTCGATCGTCTCCCCGATGCATGCGCCTATCGGATCGAGACGCCGGCGACGCTTCGCGTCGACTTCAGCTCCACGAGCATGGCCGCACTGTGCGAGAGCGTCCCAGGGGTGCAACGTACTTCTGCTCGCGAGGTCGAGTACCGGTCTGACGACTATGGCGAGCTGTATCGCGTGTTCATCGTGCTCGGCCTTCTCGTCGGCATCGTCCCTCGATGACCAGCGAGTGCAGTCTCGACCGGATCGGGCGTCGGAGAAGCGGCGCTCAGGCGACGGTCGGCACGTAGCCGAGCTGACGCGAGACCGTCAGGGTCGCGGTGCGAACTGCTGCAGCTTGCCGTTCGGTGTGGAAACGGCCCGTGAGACCCGTCACGGAAAGCGCCGCGTGGACGTCGTGCCCATGGCCGATCACGGCGGCTGCCACACAGGTCACCCCGAGCTGAAACTCCTCGCGGTCGTACGCGACCCCCTCCCGCCGCGCGGTGTCGAGCTCTCCGAGGAGCCGCTGTGGCGAGGTGATGGTGTACGGCGTGAAGCGGGTGAGCCCTGCGTCGATGACCGCCTGAGTGAGTGTCTCGTCGGACTGGGCGAGGATCGCCTTGCCGAGTGCGGTGCAGTGGAGCGGCCGGCGCGTGCCGATCTGGGTCCTCGTCGGCGCGCTTCGGTTCCCGCGGATCTTCTCGATGTAGAGGACGCGAAGGCCGTCGCGAACGGCGAGGTGCACGGTCTCGTGCGTCGCCTCGTAGAGATCCTCCATGAGCGGCAGCGCGGCGTCGCGCAGGCGTCGTTGTGCCGATACCATGCTTCCCAGCTCGAAGAGCCGCATCCCGAGGGTGTAGCCGCCGAGGTTCCGCTCGAGCGCTCCGAGCTCCACCAGCTGGTTCGCCAGGCGGAACGTCGTGGCCTTGGGGAGCTTCGAGGAGCGCGCCAATTCGGCGAGTCCCAGGCACCGGCCTTCCGACCCGAAGGCGTCCAGGAGCCGGAACGCACGCTCGAGCACCGTCTGGCCGTTTCGCTCATCGGACCGCACTGCTTGCATATCGTGCCACCCGCCACCGAAGCTGTCCAGGTACTTTCACTGCTGAAACGGTCCTTCGCGCACCGGCGCCGGGAGATCGAACAGGAGACTTGCTCAGGAGGGGCATGTCAGCGCATCCCATCGTCGACGTCCACATCCACTACCTGCCTCCGGCGCTGCTCGAGACGCTGCTGCGCCGGAGTCGGTTCCCACGCGCCGAGCGGCGGGGTGCGTTTCTCGTCCTCGATTTCGGCAACGGGTACGCCGAGCACGTCGCTGAGCGCCGCGTCGAGCCCGAGGGGCTCGGCGAGAGCCTCCGCCGGGCAGGCGTCGACCTCGCCGTGGTCAGCATCAACCAGCCAGGGGTCCTCCTTCTCGATCCGGCCGAGGCGGTGGCGGTCGCCCGCGACGCGAACGACGAGCTCCTCCAGCTCGTGCGCGACAGCGACGGCACCATCGAAGGACTCGCGACCCTTCCCTGGCAGGTGACGGACGCGGCGATCGAAGAGCTCGAGCGCGCCGCGGCGATCGGGCTGAAGGGAGCGATGGTCTGTTCGAACATCGCAGGCGAGCCCCTCGACGCGCCCGCGTTCGACCCTACGTTCGAGGCAGCGGCGTCCCGATCGATGCCGCTGCTCCTCCATCCGACGCCGCCGGCGAACGTGTCGACCCTCAGCGAGTACGGGCTCATCTGCGCGGCGGGCTTTCTGTTCGACACGACCACGGCCGTGCTCCGGATGATGTTCGCCGGCACGCTCGAACGGCACCCGACATTGAAGGTCCTGCTGGCGCACGCCGGGAGCCTGCTGCCGCTGCTCGCCGGGAGGATCGAGCGCGAGTACGGTCGCGGCGCGCTGCCCGTCCCGCTCCCAGAAGGGCGCAAGCCCGGTGACTACCTCCGCCGCCTGTACACGGACACGATCGCTGGATCGTCCAGGGCCCTCGATCTGGCGATCGATCTCGTCGGGGGCGACCACGTGTGCTTCGGGAGCGACTTCCCCTTCAACGACCAGACGCAGGCGCTCGACCTCGCGTTGTCGGCCACCGACGGCGACGACGACCTGCGCGCGGCGGTGTGCGGCGCGAATGCGTGCGCGCTCTTCGACCTGAAGGTGCCGGCGTGACCGACTCGCCGCCCACGGACGACGCCCGTGACGCGATGGTCCGGGAGATCGGCCTGCACCTGCGGGCGGAGAGCGAACAGGACCTCGAGGGGTTGCTCGCCGGGATGACCGACGACTGCTACAACGTCGTGGTCTGCGACCCCTCCCCCTTCTACCGGGGGCCTGAGGAGGTCACCCGCCGTTACCGCGGCCTGTGGACCGCGTTTCCCGATCTCGAGGTCCGGCTCCGCCGCGTGGTCGCGATCGAAGGGGAGATGGCGGTAACCGAGCACACCCTGTCGGGCACGCACCGCGGACCGCTGTTCGGCGTCGCGCCGACGGGCCGCAAGCTCTCGGTCGACACGTGCGTCGTGTGGGAGTTCGTCGGCACGAAGGTGCGCGGCGAGACTGTGTACTTCGACCTCGCCACCCTGTTCAGGCAGGCCGGAGCCCTGACGCTCGGCAGCGCTCAGGACTGAGGGCGCGCGTCGGCGCGCAGCACCACGCTGCCGAGGTGGGTGAACTCGGCGACGAGCGTCGCACCCGGGGGCATCGGCACCGCGTCGGTCATCCCGCCCGTGAGCACCATCCACCCCGCCTCGAGCGCGAGCCCCCGCTCCGCGAGCGTGTTCGCGCCCCAGGCGAGCGCCTGCGCTGGATGGCCCTGCACAGCGGCACCGGTCGCCGAGTCGACGACTTCCCCGTCGACCTGGAGCAGGCACGCTTCGAGGCTCAGGTCCAGGGCTCCGGGGTCGACGCGGACGGGCCCAACGATGAAGCGGGCTGCGGACGCGTTGTCGGCGACGACGTCGGGGAGCTTGAAGCGGAAGTCGGCGAACCGGCTGTCGATGATCTCCACTCCGCAGTACACGGCGGCGACCGCCTCGAGCGCCCCGACAGCCGTGACGCCGGGTCCCTCGAGGCGCCTCCCGAGGACGAAGACGATCTCGGGCTCCGCTCGGGGGTGGATGAGCCCTGTCCCGATCGGGTCACCGGGGGCGAGCAGCATCGCGTCGGTCAACCACGCGACGAGCGGGCGGTCGATCCCCATGGTGCGCTGCTTGGCGACCGACGTCAGACCCAGCTTCAGGCCGACCAGCCGCTCGCCCCTGGCGAGGCGGCGACGGAGCGTCTCGTCCTGGATCTCATATGCCGTCGCGAGGTCGAGCTCCGGCCACTCGTCGGTGAGCGGTGTGCGGTCCTTCGCCGCGCCCTCCGCGTTCAGGAGCAGGTCGGCGGCTTCCCCGACGTTCATACCGGTTCCGGTTCCGACTGCGGCACCACGCCATTGCCGCTCGGCACCCGGCCGTCCGACATCGCCAGCGCGATGTCGATCAGCAGGTCTTCCTGGCCGCCGACGAGCCGGCGTCGGCCGGCCTCCGTCAACACCTCATGGGTCGGCACGCCGTAGCGCTCCGCGGCGCTCCGCGCGTGGAGGAGGAAGCTCGAGTAGACCCCTGCGTAGCCCATCACAACCGAGGGGCGGTCGGCGATCGGGACGTGCAGCATGTACGGGCGGACGACCTCTTCTGCGGCGGCGAGGATCGCGCCGAGGTCGATGCCGGTGTGGACCCCGAGACGATCGAAGACGGCGACGAGCACCTCCGTCGGGGAGTTGCCGGACCCTGCGCCGAGCGCGGCCGCCGCGCCGTCGATCTGGCGCGCGCCGGCGCGGTAGGCGAACACGGAGTTGGCGATCCCGAGCGCGAGGTTGTTGTGGCCATGGAACCCGACCTCGACCTCCGGGCCGACGGTGGCAGCGATCGCGCCGACGCGGTCGGACGTCTGGTCGAGGACCAGGGCTCCCGCCGAGTCCGTGACATAGACGCACTGCGCCCCCGCCTCGGCCATGACGACTGCCTGTTGCGCCAGCGCGTCCGGATCGATCATGTGGGCCATCATGAGGAACCCGACCGTCTCGAACCCGAGGTCGCGGGCCATCTCGAAGTGCTGGATGGAGATGTTCGCCTCCGAGCAGTGGGTGGCGATGCGGGCGACGGTCGCGCCGGCGTCCTTCGCCGCGCGGAGGTCCTCTGCGGTTCCGACACCTGGCAGGAGCAGCACCGCGATCTTGGCGAGCTTCGCCTCATCTGCTGCCGCGGCGACGAGCTCGAGATCGTCGGTGGACGAGTAGCCGTAGGTGAAGGAGGAGCCGCCGAGCCCGTCTCCGTGGGTGACCTCGATCACGGGCACGCCGGCGTCGTCGAGCGCGCGCACCGTCGCTCGCACCTGCTCGACGGAGAAGCTGTGGCGCATCGCGTGGCTTCCGTCCCTGAGCGTCGAGTCCGTGATGCGGACGGTGCCGCTCTCCGGCGGGGTCATGGCGCCACCGCTACGGCCGCCCGCTTGGCCGTCGCCAGGTCGTCGCCGACCTTCGCCGCCGCCGCCGTCATGATGTCCAGATTGCCGGCGTACGAGGGCAGGTAGTCGCCGTTCCCCTCCACCTCGAGGAGCACGGTGACCCGGGCCAGCCCCTGCCACTCGGGCCGTGGCTCGTCGAATTGCGGGTCGGCTTTGAGCCGGTAGCCGGGGACGTACCTCTGCACCTTGGACACCATCGAGAGGACGGAGCTCGCGACGGCGTTGCGGTCGACGTCGGGGTGGACCGCGCAGAAGACGGTGTCACGCATGATGACGGGCGGCTCGGCCGGGTTGAGCACGATGATGGCCTTTCCCTTCTCCGCGCCTCCGACGGTCTCGATGCCGCGCGCGGTCGTGCGGGTGAATTCGTCGATGTTCGCCCTCGTCCCGAGGCCCGCCGATCGGGAGGCGATCGAGGCCACGATCTCCGCGTACGGGACCTCGGTCACCGACGAGACCGCGGCCACGATCGGGATCGTCGCCTGCCCCCCGCACGTGATGAGGTTCACGTTGGCCGCTTCGGTGTTCTCCACCAGGTTCACCACCGGCACGACGAACGGGCCGAGGGCTGCGGGCGTGAGGTCCACCGCCTGGATGCCCGCTGCCTCGTAGCGCGCGGCGTTGGCCACGTGGGCCGCGGCCGACGTGGCTTCGAAAACCAGGTCCGGCCGCTCGTCGCGTGCAAGGAGCCAGTCCACGCCTGTGAACGAGACCTCGTACCCGGCGGCCCGCGCCTTGGCGAGGCCTTCGGAGTCAGGGTCGATGCCGACCACGTAGCGCAGCTCGAGCGCGCGCGAGCGCCCGAGCTTCACCATGAGGTCGGTGCCGATGTTGCCGGACCCGACGATCGCTGCAGTAGGCGTCGACGTCACTGTGCTCCCTTCTCTTCCCCTTCGAACGAGACGTGCACGGCCCCGATCCCCGCGAATTCCGCGCGGACCGTGTCCCCGGGGGACACAGGCATCGCCGCGGTGCAGGAACCGGGAAGGACGACGTCGCCGGCGCGCAGCGCCTCACCCGTGGCCGCCCGCACGTTGGCCAGCCATGCCACTGCCCGGACGGGGTCGCCGAGCACCGCACCGCCTGCCCCGGTCGCGACGAGCTCGCCGTTGCGATAGAGCGTGCATCCCGTGAGCCGCAGGTCGATCGCCCCCGGCAGCACCGGGCGAGACGCGAGGACCACCGCTCCCGACGAGGCGTTGTCGGCGATCGTGTCCACCAGCGTGATCTTCCAGTCGCGGATCCTCGAGTCGATGAGCTCGAGCGAGGCCACGACGAAGTCCGTCGCCCGCAGGACGTCGACGGGCGTCACGCCGGGGCCGGCGAGATCCCGCGCGAGCACGAACGCGATCTCGGGCTCGACGCGGGGCTGCAGGAAGCGTGTGGCGACCACGCGCTCGCCCGAGGAGAGGAACATGCCGTCGAGAAGATGGCCGTAGTCCGGCTGGTCGACGCCGAGCAACTTCTGCATCGCGCGCGCCGTGAGGCCCACCTTGTGCCCCTTCACCGACGCGCCCTGCGCCACCCACCGCTGCACCTGGAGGGCTTGCACCGCGTAGGCGTCGTCGAGGTTCATCGCCCACGAGGCACTCGGAGGGTCGATGGGGGAGCGGGTCTCGTACGCCTCGGCGAGCGCGGTGGCGACGCGCTGGTGGTCCTGGGCTGTCACCGGCTCACTGGCTTTCACCCAAGGCGGACGGGTCCATCAGCTCGAGCCACGCCCGGTAGAACTCCCGCTGGTTGATCTCAGACGGTTCGTAGCTCAGGTTCCCCGGCAGGTCCGGCACCTGGTCGTCGTCGTGGTCAAGGTGGATCCAGTAGTTCATCGGGATGTCCCAGGTGCGCGGGGACCGGGATGCCTCGACGATGCGCTCGAAGTTCTCCACGTCGTCGGGCGCGATGACCCCCGCCATGTGCTGGCCCTGGTGCACACGCGTCATGGCGAGCTCTTTCACGGAATCGGGTGCCTCGCGCTCGACCATCGTCCACTGCCACGTCTCGTGCGCCAGAGGCCCGCGTGGGTGGAAGAGGAGGAAGTGTTTCCCGATCATCGGCGACGTGTAGCCCATGAACCCCAGGTTCGGGAACAGGAGCCCGTGACCGAAGCCGTCGGGGCGGGATTCGTACTCGGCGAAGGCCTTCGCCATTCGCTCCGCGCGCTCGCGGATCCAGTCCACTGCCGGCTTCCCCAGCCGCTTGGCGTCCTCGAGGTCCATCTCGAGCGCGGCGTCGGCGTAGGGCAGCATCGCGCCGAGGCCGAGCGGCGCGCCGTGGCGGTAGCCGGCGGTCACCGAGTACTTGTTCTGGTTCCTCAGTGCCGAGTGCGGCGACGTCGTCATCGGCGTGAGGATCCCGCGCGACAAGAAGTCCTTCTTGACCCGGATCCAGGCAGTGTGCGTGTGCATGAAGTGGTAGTTGTCACCGATGAAGTTCTCGGCGACGTACTTCCAGTTGGCCGGCGAGCGGTAGCGGTGCCAGCCGGGGAGCGCCTCCAGGCCGCCGATGGGCTCGGCGAGGACCATGTACTGGAGCCACCAGCGCACGTCGGCGCCGAGCCAGTCCTCGAAGGAG
>Ga0307373_10007641_pt1 | contig 16800 bp, 12 predicted proteins | sample OX2MG_FD_202534 | JGI IMG/M metagenome (GOLD analysis project Ga0307373, IMG submission 202534) | Soil microbial communities from Risofladan, Vaasa, Finland - OX-2 | ecosystem: Environmental > Terrestrial > Soil > Coastal area > Acid sulfate soil | place: Finland: Risofladan, Vaasa | collected... | reverse complement strand
CCTGGGCCTGGCCGGGCCGGTGGGGAGCGCCGACGGTGGGGATAACGACAATATCAGCTCCTCGCCGATCACCAGCGGGCCGAACGGGGCCATCGTGACCACGCTCTCCGCCTACATTGACCCGCCCAACCCGGGCGACCAGATCGCCATGGGGATCTACGCCAACGGGCCGGGGAACCTCCCCGGCACCCTCGTCACGCACTCGGCCAAGACCACGGTGAGCGCCGGGGGCTGGAACACGGTGAGCATCAGCCCCACCACCCTGGCCCCCAATACGATCTACTGGCTGGCCTACAACTCCAGCAGCGGAGCCGACAATCTCCACTACAAGTCCGACGGCAGCGGCCTGGCGACCTACAGCAGCGCGGTGACCTTCGGCACCTGGCCTACCACCGTCCCCGGGGCGGCCGGTAACCTGGCGACCCCGGGCTTCCTCCTCACCGCCGGGGTCGGCGGCACACCAATCCCCGGGCCCACCGCCACCTCCAGTCCCGCCCCGCCCGCCCCGGCGGTGAGCTGCCTCTTCGCCTCCGCCCCCGCGCCCGACCCGCCGGCCTTCTGCGATTCCTTCGACGCCCCAGCCGGGAACGGTGGCCGCACCGGCGATCTCGATCCGGCCCTGTGGTCGGTGGCGCGGATCGAGGCCGGCGGCTCCGGCTACGGCGCCAACCTGGGCCAGGGCGCCTTTGATACCTGGATTCCCGCCGGCCTCAACTTTTGCGGCATCCACCATACGGTGGCGCCCGATCGCGACATCCAGATCCGCGGCGGCCGGCTGGTCGAGGGGATCAACGACGACCACGGCCAGCCGGTGCTGGCCATGCAACCCAAGCAGCCCTTCGACATCGCCGGACGGACCGGCACCGTGGTCTTCGACGTCTCGGACAACACCCAGGGCTCCCATGCCGCCTGGCCGGAGCTATGGTATACCGACACGGACGCCGCCGCCCCCAACGACGACGGCCTCTCGGGGATCAACGCCTCCCCGCACGATGCCCTCGGGCTCCAGATCAATGACGTGGGCGACTGCCCCAGCGGCCAGGTCACGGTCGGCCTGATGACCCAGGAAACCAACTACGGGTCGACTACCCTCTCCTTCAAGCAGGACGGCTGCGTGGCGGAGGCGAGCGGCCCCACCCAACTGAACCACTTCGAGGCGCGGATCTCGCAAAGCATGATCCAGGTCTACGGCACCAACGCCGGGACGACGGGACCGCTGGTTCTGCTGGCCGACGCCACCTTCTCGCTCCCCTTCGGTGGGGGCTGGCTCTCCTTCGAGGACATGCATTTCGATGGCGGCAAGTTCAACACCCAGGCCACCAATACCTTCGCCTGGGACAACATCGGCTTCGATGGGCCGAGCCTGCCCCGCGACCTGACCTTCGACACCCCCGACAACCTGACCACGTATCAGACCAGCGACCACAGCATCCAGGTGGGCTGGGGCCCGGTCTCCCTGATCACCATCCCCCAGGTCGCCGATCTGGGGGCCGCGGCCTCCGCCTCCCTGCGCGGCGACCGCTATCTGCCCTGCGACGGCTCGACCACCTTCACCTACGCTCTCGATAACCACGCGCCCCTGACCCTGCCCTGGCCCGGGCCCGTCGGGGCCCGCGGCTATCTGCCGGTGGATATCCCCCTCGACCTGAGCGAGTTGACCGAGGGCCTAAATACCCTGATCTTCCCCGAGACCAATCTGATCGAGGCCAACCTGAGCCTGGACCTGGCGGGCCCGGGCGGGCCCGGGCGGGACCGGGTTGGGTTAGCGGGGGCACGAGGGCGCTGATTTGCTCGCGCTTCGTACCCCTCCGCACGCAAGCGGGCTTTGGCGCGCTTTGGGACGGGGGGTCGAGCCTCGTCGATTGGCGACGTCGCCGTGCGTGGGTACCGATCGCGTCGACGCCGGCCAGACCGACGCGCGGCAAGGGCGGGACGCGGCACGCCCCGCGACCGAGGACGGGGAAAAGGCCCTTGGCGCCGCTCATCCTCTTCGGTGCCCCACGAGAAGGCGCCGCGGGGGAATACACGGGGATTGCCCTTGGAGAGGATTTCCCCTACCCCGCGTACCGGAACTGAGGGAAAAATATGGATTTGGGGGAATTCGCCTATTGACGCGGGATGTCCCAGCGGATAATCTAGGTAACATTGATGTTGGCTTACAGGCATGTCGGCGGGGAGAAGGGGCGTGGGGGGAAAAGGGGCGGCTGAATATGGGGCGGACGCGGCGGCGCATCTGGTGGGGATCACGCCGCGTCAGGTGCGGTATTGGGCCTTGACCGGGGTGGCCGGGCCGGGCCGGGTGACGGGTGCCGGCTTCGCGCGCCGTTCGTACTATCGCTATGAGGACGTGCTTCGCCTGGCCCTGGTCCAGCGGTTGGTGGCGGCCGGTCTTTCCCTCGATCTGACGCGGGGGAAACTTGGTTGCCTGGCCGCCCTCCCCCGGACGGAGGAAGGCTTGGCGCGCGCCTATCTGGTGAGCGCCGGAGGGGGGATTGAACTCCGGCACGGACTGGACGAGGTGCTCGGCGTGATCCGGCTAGGTGGGCTGGTCGTCGTCTGCTCGGTGGCCGAGGTAGCCCGCGCGCTGGACCAGCGGATGGAACAGGCGGCGTTCGGGCTCACGGCGTAGGGGGCGGGACGCCGCATGGGATCGCTCTCGCGCCTGGTCCGCGGGCCGGATAAAGATGGAAACCGTATCTGTCGCGACCTGTACCAAGACAATCGTGCGTGGCAGCCGGTCTTCGGGCCGGGTGAGGATTAAAACCTCTGACCCAGGCGACGCGGGAATCCGGCCGGCGGCAGGGCCGGGAAGAGGAGAAGGCGCACCATGGCTCTCAAGTTGCCCACCACGACGCCGATCCCGGATGAAATCCTTGATGAGTGGCTGACGGAATTGGGCGAGACGGAGCTCAAGGTGCTCCTTTATATCGTGCGGCGGACCTTGGGCTTTCGGAAGCTGGCCGACGCGATCAGCTACAAACAATTTCTCTGCGGGATCGTCACCAGCGATGGGCGGGTGATCGACAAGGGCTGCACGCGCAATCGCACCGGCCTCGCCCGCGCCCTCCAAAGCCTGGAGGCCAAGCAGTTGGTCCGCTCGCGCAAAGGGAAGACCGAGGCGGGCGACGACGACGTGACCGTGTATGCTCTGTGGTTCGAGGGGGACGTGTCGCCGTTCCACCAGGCGGAGGATCCGCGGACCCAGGGGGTGGTAGTCAAAACGTACCACCGTGGTACTCAAACGGTACCACCCCTAGTACCAGAGGCGTACCACGGTGGTACCAAATTGGTACCCACAAGAAACAGGATCCCACGCAACAGACCAACAACAGATCCGGACAAGTATTTTCGCGGCGTCTACGCGGTGTGCGCCGACTGCGGTTCTCGTCCTCACGCCGCTGACTGCGCGAGAGTGTCGTCAACTACCCACCGGGTACCCGCTTGCGGGTGAAGCGCGTGGGCTTGTCCCTGGCACGACGTCGCGGACATAGTGGCTACCACCCGGAGTGGGCAGGTGCGGCGTCTCCGAGACCATAGGCCGGTTGGCGGCGGCCCGATACGCGATGTTGATGGCCGCGTTGTGGTCCGCGTTCAGCGCGAAAGAGCAACGACGGCAACGAAAGGAGGACTGGGAATGGCGATTGGCACCCTCACAGTGCCCACAGGCGCTACAGGTCTGGCTGGTGTACGCGGGGTCCACCAGGAGGAGCGGCACGCCCGCGGCGGTGGCCTTGTAGGCAAGCTGCTGCCGCAATTGAAAGAAGGCCCACGACAATCGGTAGGAACGTTGGGCGGCACAAACCGTTACTCGCTCACGAATCCCGCTCAGGTCTTCGAGGGCAAGGGCCTTGGCCGCTCCGGCGGCTTTCGCCACCAAGGTCTTGCTGATCTGGTGATTCACGTCCCGCTGAAAGCGCGATTCCTTGCGTTTGATCGCTTTGAGCCGTCGCTTGGCGCTCTTGGTCCCGGCGTGTTGCAGCCGCGCCCGCCGCTTGGCGTAATAGTGGCGCACCCCCTTGACCTTGGCCCCGCTGAATGCCTGTCCGTCGCTGTCCACCGCCAGGTGTACCTGTCCCAGGTCCACTCCCAACACGCCGCCACGAGCGGTCTTGGCCGGCGCCGGGCACGTCTGGATCAGATGCAGGTAGTACGTCCCGTCACGGACCACGAGATCCGCCCCGCCCGTCTTCCAGCCCGACTCGGTGAGCAGCGTCCGTTGGCGCGCGCCAAGGACCAGACGGCCGTGAACGCGCCCGGTGAGCGTGTGGAGCGAGACGCGCTCGTCGCGCATCAGCCGGTAGGTGCGAGCGTCATAGCGAAGGCTGCCCCGCGCCCCCAAGGAAGGACAGGTCTCGACCCCCTTGGCCTGCGTGGCCGTGATCGCCTCCACGGCCTTGGCCCGCGCGCAACAGGCCAGCTGCGCCCCCAGGCCGAACCGCGTCCGTGTCTCGCCGTAGACCCGCCGGTGGGCGCTCGTCGCGTTGGTGATGCCCTCGGCCCACAAGACGCGCGCGATCCAGGTCGCGGCCTGACTGAACCGGGCCTGGGTAGCGGCCAGGGCGGGTGCGTGGTCCCCCACGTCCAGCTTGATACAAAGGGTGCGTGTAAGCTTCCCGCTCATGGAACAAGTGTACCACGGAGGCCACCCGAGCGGGAAGGCAGAAGCGAGCAAGCGCCGCCGCGGGCTGGGCTGAAGCCGGGTACCCGCTTGCGGGTGATGCGGGGGTATTCCTCCCAGGGCTAAAGCTCCTGGGTTTCCAGCCCTGAAGGGTGAACATCCATGAGTAGGCGAGCGGATGGGCTAACGCCGCTCTCGGGGATGGCGGGAGCCGAGGCAGCGGCCGGGTCACCGCGGCCGCCCTTCGTGGGGATTGACCAACCGAACACGTCGCCCGTGCCCGATATTTACAGTAATCCGCGAGAAAGCCCACGGGTTGCATGCGGGGGAGGAATCCTGTCCTCGCGGCGGCCCTAGCGGGTGGACTGCTCGGCAATAACCGCTTGATGGTCGCGCGCGAAACGTTGCCGGCGCTGGAGAGGAAATAGGAGTGGGTCCACAGGCTGGGCAGTCGGCGTAGGTGGGGAAACTCGGGCCGCAAGTGGTTGTTTGCACCAAGATGAAACACCGGTGCATGCTGAGCGATCCGCCTCCGCCATAGCTTCGACGCCTCCGTGGTTTGCCTGAAGGGAGGACGGCGCTGCCAGGGAGCATCATCAGCGGCGGGGAAAGAAACGCGGGAGGAGCGGCGACCATGAGGCGAACCGCGATCCGTCACGATTTCGGGCAAAAACCGTCGTACCTTCGCGCAAACTTCCAGCAAGACGCGCGCGGTCCGGCCCTTGATCTGGAACATCAGTTGGTAGGGGACGATGGTGGGTGGGTAGTTAAGAAACAGGCGGACATGATCGGGTAAGATCTCCAGGGCCAGGACGGCGCGGTCCAGTTCGTTCACCCGCGCGGCGATTCAGCTCCCGCAGTCGCGCCGCCACCGGCCCGACCAGCACCGGCCGGCGGCGGGGGATCCAGTCGAAGTGGTAGTTCAAGAGAGAAACCGAGGTTGTGGCGTGTCGATAGACTTGACCGAAACGTAACCCGCCGCAAGCCGCGGGGTTTTAACCCCAGCGGATAGGCGCGTTTCTCGCGCGGCTTTAGCCGGAAAACCTGGGTGAAGGAGGGCCGACCTGGTGGTACCATGAAGGGAGGAGGCAACCATGATCCGCACCCACACCTTCGCCTGTTCCTTGCCCAAAGCGGAGGCCGACGCGCTCAACCACGAGAGCGGGCGGGTCTATTCCAACACCCTGGTCCGCCATTATCGGATTTATCGGCGCAGCGGCCACTGGCTCTCGCCCGGGGCGGGTGAGCGAGTCGAGGACGCCCTGGGGCCGTCCAGCCTCCACGCCCATAGCCGGGACGCCGCCCAGCAGGGTTTCTATCGTGCCTGCGCGACTGCCCGTTCGCTCAAGGCGGCGGGCTACTTGGAGGCCCGCTATCCCCACCACCGGAAGTGGTATCGGACCACGATCTGGAAGCGCAGCGGCATCCGCTTGCGCGACGGGGTACTCCTCCTCGCGCGGGCTCGCTTCCTGGCACCGCTGTGCGTCCTCCTGCCCGGCTCGCTGGCCCAGCTTCCGGCGACCGCGTTCACCGAGCTGCGGCTGGTCTGGGACCAGGCGGGGCGCCGTTACGCCTGGCACGCGGTCATCGAGGACGGGATCGCGCCTGCCGTCTCCACCGCTCCTGGCATCGCGGGGGTGGACCTGGGCGAAATCCATCCCTCCGCCCTCACCGATGGGACCGCCGCCGCCGTCATCTCCTGCCGGGCGCTCCGTTCGTGCGTCCAATACACGCACAAGCGGCTGGCCGTCCTCCGAGCCAGGCAAGACCAACGGACCAAGGGGTCATCACGCTGGAAGCGGCTGCAACGCCGGAAGAACCGCTTTTTGGCCCAGCAGCGGCGGCGGGAACGCGACCTCCTGCACAAGGCCAGCCGGGCCGTGGTGAATTGGGCCGTCGCCCAGCAAGTCGGGACGTTAGCGGTGGGGAATGTGCGTGACGTGGGAAAGGGCAAGCGGCTGCGAGCCGAGCCGCAGCAGAAGGTCAGTAGTTGGAGCCATGGGACCATGCGCCGCTACCTGGGCTATAAGGCGGCGGCGGTCGGGATCACGGTGGACGATACGGTCCCTGAAGCCTATACCAGCCAGACCTGCCCCGGCTGCGGGGCCAGGCAGAAACCAAGGGGGCGCGTCTATACGTGTCGGGCCTGCGGTTTTCGGGGCGCGCGGGACGTGGTGGGGGCCGCCAACATCCTCTCCCGCTTCCGCTATCGCCAGGTGGGACGGGTGATGCCGCCCGCTCACGTCATGTATCTGCGCCCGTTCGTGCGTGCCTCGGGCCGCGAACGGAGCAGTAGCCGCCTGGACAGGGCGGATCTGGCTCGTGCCGCGCCTGCGCGCGCGTCCTGAGAAGCCGCGGGGATTTATCCCCCGCGGAGTGTCACCAATGGACATCAGTGTAGTACCGTGTCGCCATGGAGACAACCCTTGTCCGCTCGGCCTATCGTTTCCGCCTCGAACCGAATCCCGCCTAAAGGGCCAACTGGAGCGGTTCGCCGGGGCGCGGCGCTGGACGTGGAAGTGGGCTCCCGCCGCCTGGCGAGTCTTCTACCGCGCGCACGGTCACAGAGTCAACGATCCATCGAAGGGTACTGAAAGAGGCGCTGGGGCGGCTGAGTCCGGTGCCGCGGTCATCTCACGGAGCCAACGACCCGTGGAAGGGTACTGAAAGTGAGAACCGTGGCGCACACCGCCGCCGCAGGCGCCCTGGGAGGCGATGCTTGCCTGGTTGGCCACCGCGCTCACGCCGGGGAACATGGAACGCTGGTTTGCCCGCGCGGTCCTGGTGGAGGCGGAGGAGCACGTGGTGATCGCGGTGGCGGACGGCACCCTACGCGATTGGCTGAGCCAGCGCTTGTCGGCGCGGGTGCACGAGGTGCTGCGCGAGCGCGGGGAGGAGCGCCCGGCGCGCTTCGTCCTGGTAGAGGAACGGTTGCCGGCGCGGGCGGGCTGACGGGGACAGGAGGGCCGCTGTCCGCCGTAGACCGCGTTTTGCATCCTGAGCGAGTCAAGCCTTGGCGGATCGGACGGGCGATTTCTCCGGCAGGACGGCCCAGAAGTTCATGGCCAGTTGGCCGCGCCGTTCGCGCCGTCCATCGAGGAGCTAGGGCCGTTCGCTGGTCCGGTGGCGATACCGCCACTGAGCGCGGGCGGGACAGCGCCCTCGACGCAGGGAGTGGCCGGCACGCCGACAGACGCGACCAGGCACCGACGTGGGGGGCACCGGCGTGACGATCAGCGGAAAGTCGCTCATTGCCCGTACGATAGCACGCGGGCCGGAAAACACTAGGCTCCATCTGGGAAAACCACCTGTTCGCGCGAGCACCCCAGTCGTCCCTGGCGGCGGCACATTGATCTGGTACTCGTTAGCCCACCGAGCGAGAAAGGCCCCACGCTAGGCGGCTGGTCCGCCCGGATCGGCGAGGATAGGCAGCAAGTGGGCATGGCCGGGGTCGAACTGGGTGCCCAGCGAGGCGCGGATTTCGGCCAGGGCGTCCTCGGCGGAGCGCGGGCGTTGATAGGGGCGGCCGCAGCGCAGGGCCTCGTAGGCGTCCGCCAGGCTGATCAGGCGGGCAGGCAGGGGGATGGCGGGCCCGACCAGCCGATCGGGATAGCCAAGGCCGTCCCAGCGCTCGTGATGGTGGCGGACGGCGCCGAGACAGGGCCGCAGATCAGGCACGGACCGGATCACTCGTTCGCCCACCGCTGGATGGCCGCGCATGATTCCCCATTCCTCCTGGTCCAGGGGCCGATCCGCGCGAAGGATCTCGGGGGGGACGGCGACTTTGCCGACGTCGTGGAGTAAGGCCGCCAGTTCGAGGTGGAGCAGGTCGGGGGCCGGCAAGCCGAGGGTCTCCCCCAGGGATCGGGCGATCTGGCGTACCGTTCGCGAGTGGCGCGCCGTGGCGGGATCGTGGGCGTTCAGCATCTGCAGCAGGGCCTCGGCCGCCGCGAACAGGGTCTCGCGTTGGCTGGCCTGGCGGGCCAGGATGGTCTCGACGTGGGCCGCCGCCGCGCGAACCCCGGCCAGGTAGTGGCCCCGCAGACCGCTCTGGCCTGGCGGGCAATAGAGGAGGAGTGCCCCCACCGTCGCGTCCCCGAGCTGAATCGGCGCTCCCACGGCCCCGGATTGCCACTGGGGCTGGCCGTGCTCGGTCACGCGCAGAGCAAGGGAGATCCAGGGCTTGCCGGTGCCCCCGGCGCTCACCACCAGACGGGGCTCCCCCATCGGCGAGAGCAGCATCAAGCCGGCTCCGCTGCCGCGGAGGGCGATCTCGCCCACCACCGCCTGAAGGTCACGCAAGGTACCCGGGTCGGCGTCCCACGAACCGGCCGCGGCCGCCCGCAGGCGGCTAGCCGACCAGAGCGCCCGCGCGGCGGTCGACACCGGCGATCCTCCCAGCCAGACGGGGCAGTAACTCAGTGGCGAAGGCGCGCAGATCAGCGGCCCGAATGTCGGCCACCATGGCCGCGTCGCCGGCGGACAGGCCGAAACGAAGGGCGGCGTCGCGCGGATTGGCCAGGAGCGTGCTCTGGAAGGCGGGGTCGGTAGCGGCCGTGCCGAGGAATTGGTCGAAGCCGGCGTGCCGAAGAACGGCTGGTGACATCGCTGCTGTTCCTTTCAGTGGTACTTCCCGCCCAACCCACAAGGTTGGGCGCGGCGAGCGGGATGGCCGCCCCTGTTCGGACGATCCTGGGGCGAGGAAGGGGTCAAGGGTCTTGTCCGGCGGGCGAAAATCTGCTAGCGTACGGGTGCGCGCCGGGCAACCTAGATCGGGCCTTCGCCCGGATAGACGGAGTAGGATTGGAGATACCCGCTGATCGACCCGGCGGCCGCCTGGTGAACGCCATCGTTGGCCTGGGCGATCCCGGTGGCCAGGGTCAGGGCGATCGCGAGGGTCATGAGGACGCGGCGTGCCTTGCTCATAGGGATATACTCCTTCTTCGTGCGCGGGTTTCCCAGGCTCCCCAGGGGCCGCCCCGCGGGGCGCCGGCCGGTGGGGGGAACCTCACCAATGGGGGTAGCATAGCACGGCCAGCCTGTGTAAAGCCTGAGCAAATCTCAGGAAGGAGTTGGGGGAGTTTCGCGGGCTTCCGCTTTCGTGGGCGGGCGCGGTGGGGTAGACTGAGAGCGAGAAACGCGAAAATGGAGGGCCAATCATGCCGATGGAGAACGCGTCGCGGATGATCGGTGGGTAGCGCCGCCTGGCCGGCGAGCAAAATCAGCCCTCCCCGCCCGGATCGCCTGGTCTCGCGGCCGCGACTGCTTGCGCGCCTGGACGCCGCCGCCGCCGCGGGCCAGACGGTGATCGTGGTGGCGCCCGGCGGTTCGGGGAAGACCTCGCTCCTGGCCGATTGGGCGCGCCGGGCCGCCACCCCCGTGGCCTGGTACGCGCTGGACCGCGGCGATCGGGACATGCGATCCCAGTTGGGTGGGCTGCTCGCGGCGATCGAACGCGCCCGGCCGGGCCGGATGGCGGCGGCGGCGCGTGCCCTGGCCGCCGGCGCCCCGGAAATGGCGGTGGTGGGCCTGATGCTCGGCGCCCTGGAGGGATCGCCCCTGGCCCTGGTGCTGGACGATTATCAGATCCTGGACGATCTGGCGGAGGCCACCGAGTTGTGGGAGCATGTGCTGCGGCAGCGTCCCCCCACGCTGGCCCTGGTGCTCTTGTCGCGGACGGTGCCGATGTTAGGCTTCACGGTGGCGGTCGCCATGGGAACCTTGGTGGGAATCGGGCGGACGGATCTGGGCTTCGACGAGACCGAAGCCTCTGAACTCTTGCGGATCCACGGGTTGGACACTGGGGCCGCCGCCGACTACGCGGCCCGCGCCGAGGGGTGGGCCACCGGCGTGTTGCTCTTCGCTCGCGCCACCCCCGACGGGGTTCGGTTCATGCACCACCGGATCGATCTTTTGCTGGATCACCTGGTGGCGCAGGTGTTGGCGCCGCTGCCCGCCGCCCTGCGCCGGTTCGTGGTGGAAAGCGCCGGCCTGGGCCTGGTGACCCCGGACGAGGCCGACGGGATTCTCGGGCGAACCGGCAGCGCCGGCTGGTTCGCCCAGACCCTCGCGCGCGACCTGTTCCTGGTGCGCGAGGGGGCGGCCTATCGCTTCCATGATCTGTTCGCCGAGTATTTCACCGGCCTGCTGGCGGAGGAGGATCCGGAGCGGCTGGCCGCCATTCGCCGCTCGGCCGCCGCCTGGTGGCTCGGTCACGGCGACCTGGCCCGGGGGCTGGCCATGTTGGCGGAGGCCGGTGAGTGGCCCCAACTGGCCGCCGCCCTGGCGGCGCACCGGCTGTCCTTGTGGAGCGGCCGGCTCTGGGGCACGATCCTGGGCTACGTGGATCGCCTGCCGCCCAGTTACCGGACGGCGGCCCTCCTGGCCCTGGGGGCCAACGCGCGGGCGGAACGCGGCGAGTACGACGAGGCGCTGGCCTTCGCCGACGCCGGCAAGGCCCTGGCGGCGGACGAGGCGGAGTGGGTCAGTCCGGCCCTGGCGCACGCGGAGGTGCTCATGCGCGCCGGGCGGCCCGGCGAGTGCGCCCTCTCCGCCGGGGCGGCGCTCGTGGTGGCCGAGCGGGTAGGGCATCCGGTGGCCCAGCGTCGCCTGCTCAAGATCCGCGGCATCGCGCGCCTCTCGCTGGGGGAAGCCGAGGCCGGCGCCGAGGATTTGCGGGCGGCGCTGGCCGCCTACCAGGCGGCGGGGGATCTGGGCGGGAGCGCCCATGTCTGCCTCAGCGTGGCGACCCTCCTGGTGGAGGCGGGGACGGCGCGGGACGCGGAGAGTTACCTCACGCGGGCGGCGCGGATCTGGGCGCAGCAGGGGAATCGGGCCATGTTGGGCTACGTGGCGCTGACGCGGGCGGCCCTGGCGGCGCTCCAGCATGAGGGCATCGCCGCCCGCGCCCGCGCCGAGGAGGCCCAGGTGATCGCGGCGGAGTTCGGCGATCCCTTGTTGGCCTGCGGGGCGCTCTGTGCCCTGGCCGAGGCCTTGATCGCGCTCCGGCGGGTCGGGGAGAGCGCGGCGGCGGCGGACCAGGCGATGGAGCTGGCTCGCCGCATGGGCCAGGCGCAGCTGCTGAACGAGGCGTTGCGGACCCGGATCGTGGGCGCCCTGCTCGCGCGGGATCGGGGGCGGAGCCGCGAGCTGGTGGAGGAGGCGCGTACCCTGGTCATGACCCCCGTGGACGAGGCAATCCTGGACTGGCTCGAGGGGGCGGCCGCCCTGCGGGTTCAATCCGCCGCCCGCGCGGCCCTCCTGCTCACGCGGGCGGCGGAACGGCTGGAAGCGGTCCATCGGCCGCAGCTCGCGGCCCGCGCCTACCTGTTGCTGGGGGAGGCGTCGCTGGACCTCAACGTGGTTTCGCGGGCCGAGGCGGCGCTCAATCGGATGGCGACAGTGGCGGTGACGGCGTCGTGCGAGGCCTATCTGCGGCCGATCGCCGGCATGGCCCGCCAGGCGGTCTCGGCCCCCGCCTACCTCAAGCGACTCCGCCAGGACACGCGCGCCCTGCTGGCCCGCCTGGGCGCCGGCCTGCCCGCCTTGACCGTGGTGGGGAGCCCGCCGGGCCGGCGTCCGCGGGCGCGGACCTTGCGCTTGTCGCCCTTTGGCAAGGGCCGGATCGAGTTTGGTCGTAAGGTCGTCGATCCGCGGGAATTGGCCCCCAAGGCGCGAGAGGTGCTGTTTTACGTGGGACGGGCCGGCGGCCAGGCGACGCGGGCGGACCTGCTGAGCGTGCTCTGGGAGGATGCCGTCGATGGGCCGGCCGAGCTCTGGGACGCCACCCGCCATATTCGCCGGGTGCTTGGGCCGGAGAGTTGGGTGGTGGGGCGGAGCGCCTATCGCTTGAGCCCGGCGGTGATCGACGAGGAGCGGCTGTTCCTGGCCGCCAGCGAGCGGGCGACCGGGACTGGTTCGGTGGCCGAGCGGCTGGCGGCGGGCGAGGAGGCGCTGGCCCTGGTCGGCGAGGGCGGGTTTCTTGAGTGGTGCGAGAGTCAATGGGTGGTCGAGGCGCGACCGCCGACCCGGCGGCTGGCCCTCAAGGTAGCGCTCGCGCTCTCGCGCCTCTACGCGGAGCTCGGGCGGGCCGAGGACGCCCTGGCGGCGGCCCGCCGGGCCATCGCCCTGGAGCCGCTGGAGGAGGAGCCGCGGCGCCGGCTGATTGGGCTGTTGGCGGCCGCGGATCAGGTGGACGCGGCGCTGCGGGAGTATCGGGCGTACCGGGATCTGGCGCGCGAGGAGCTGGGGGTCGCGCCCTCGCCTGGGTTGCGGCGCCTGGTGGGCGGCCTGGCCCGAGAGTGATTACGTCGGCGGTTTGAGCGGACGACTGCCGTGATCCTGTTTGGGAGAGGTTCAAGGGTCGTGTTTGTCCTCAGCGAGCCCGCGCGATGGCGCTGGACGTCGAACGCTCCGAAAGGGAAAGCCTCGTGCTTGGAGATCGCGCCGCACGGCCTGGTGGAGGGCGTGCGCCCGCGCGATGGCTCGCTGGGCGTCTGCCGCGGTGGGCTCCGGCTCGCCCAGGTCCGGGTAGCGCTTTTCCACCCTGTAGGTGGTCAATTCGCGCAGCGTGCCGCTGGCCTGGCGGGCTTCCCAACCGTCCGCCAAGGCAGCCGCCAAATGGTTGAGTTGATGGGTCGGCTCGAAGCGCACGCCCGCGTAGACCAGCGCCCCCTTGAGCGCTTTCTCGGCTGCTTGCTGGGCCCAAAACGCGGCATGATAGGGGCTGGCCGGCGAGCCCGGGCGCAGCGCGTCTCGGGCGGCCTGAAGGTCACGCGCCGCGTAGCGTACGCTGGATCCGAGCCTCGCCGGTTGGGCCGGGCCCCTGTGCGCCGGGCGTCACGCCGGCAACCCGTCGCGGCCCTGGGATGCCGTGGGCTCCGGCGAACTCGGCGCCTGATAGAGGACGACTCCGTCCTCCTGGGCCCAATGCAGGACGCTGCTATAGTCGCCCCGCGCGGCGAGCAGGCGGGCTGGGGTGGCCGCAACCAGATCGATGCCGTGGGGGGTCGCGGCGAGCGCGCGGTGTTGATCGAGGGCCGCGCAGACCTGTCGGGTGGTGACGCCCTCCGGGACCACGATGAGCAGATCGACATCACTCGTCTCGCGCTGATCACCCCGCGCCCGCGAGCCAAACCGCACGATCGCGAGAGGGTGTATCACGCGCACGATCGCCGCCACCACGGGACGAAGCAGCGCGGTCTCGGTGTCGTCGGCCTCAGCGTGGCGGCGATCCGGGGTTGGTTGCCGCATACCTGTCCTCCTCTCGAACCGAGATCGTAGCACACGGCGCCGAATCGCGCACGAATCCGTGCTCGCGCTCCCGCATCGCGGTGCCCGTGCCTCTCCACCGGCCCCTCCCGGGACAGGAGACGTTCCTCTCGCCGGCGGACTTTGGTGCGATCCGTGGCATGATCCGCCCACGCCCGGCCTCGTTTACGGGTGCGAAAAAAGCTGCTCTCTCTTGAACCGTGCTCAGGGTTCGCACAGGATCACTCTGTTATGCTGGGTAGACACGAGACGGTGAGTCTCGATCCGGCTCCTGGGTAGAGACGGCGGAGGGAGAGAGTGGGTGAAGGGACGGCGCACATGCATAAATGGGGCGAGGCGGCGGCGAGCGAACTGTTACTGATCGACGTCGATCTGCTCTTGGATCGCTATCGCGACTACGATTTGACCCGCGGGCCCACCGCCTACTCGCTGGCGACCGTGGCGCTCCGCGGCCAGCGCGAGGGTCTTTTCACCACGATGATCGACGGCCTGCTCTGGCTGGATCGGCAACCGGAGAAGCTTGCCCTGCTGGGCCAATGGTGGGGGCGACGAAAGGGTCAGGCGCCCGCGGTGATCGACGGGGTGGCGGTTTCGGCCGGATAGGGTTGGAGCTGTCCGGCGCGCCGTCGGCTTGATTCCACGGCGCGTGGTGAGAGCGATCACTTCGGTTTGGGGATTTCCCGGGAAATCCCCCATATTGGCCCGCCGGCCTTTCCCGATCGGGCAAAAGCGCGGGGTGCTGCGGATCGGGTATTTGCGCGGGGCCCGGCGGGCGCGTACGCTGGGATGGTGGGTGGGCCTCACGGTGTCTGGAAGCGTCTAAACGTTCCGGCGGAGGGTGGCGCGTCTGACCGAAACGGAGCCCGCCGCAAGCCGCGGGGTTTCAACCCCAGCGGATAGGCGTGGCTTCTCGCGTGGAGTGATCCGGAAAACTCGGATGGCGGATGGGCCGCCTGGCGGTAGAATGGAGGGATGAGGCTTCGATGATCCGTACGCACGTTTTCGCCTGTGCCCTGCCCAGGGCCGAGGCCGACGTCCTCAACCACGAGAGCGGGCGGGTCTTTACCAATGTCCTGGTCCGCCACTATCGGGTTTTCCGCCGGAGCGATCATTGGCTCTCGCCCGGGGCGGGAGAGCGGCTGGAGGATAGCCTGGGCCCCTCCACCCTGCACGCCCACAGCCGCGATGGCGCGCAACAGGGGTTTTATCATGCCTGCCGGACCACGCGGGCGGCCCGCCAAGCCGGCTTTCCCGAGACCCGCTATCCGCACCGCCGCAAGTGGTATCGGACCACGATCTGGAAGCGGACGGGGATCCGCCTGGCCGACGGGACGCTGCTGCTGGCGCGGGCGCGGGGGCTTCCTCCCGTGCGGGTGCATCTCCCCTCCTCCCTGGCCCACCTGCCGCTGGGCGCTTGGCGCGAGCTGCGCCTGGTCTATGATCAGGCGGCCCGCAGGCACGTCTGGCACGCGGTGATCGAGGACGGACGGGTATCGCAAGCGACGACCGCGACCGGGGTGGCGGGAGTGGATCTGGGCGAGGTGCATCCCGCCGCCGTCACCGACGGGACACACGCCGCCGTGATCTCCTGCCGCGCCCTGCGCTCCTCGGTCCAATACACGCACAAGCGCCTGGCCACGCTACGCGCCAAGCAAGACGACAGAACCAAGGGGTCCTCCCGCTGGAAACGGCTTCAGCGGCGGAAGAACCGCTTTTTGGCTCAACAGAAGCGGCGGGAGCGCGACCTGTTGCACAAGGCCAGCCGGGCTGTCGTCACCTGGGCCCAGGACCACCAGGTCGGGACGCTGGCGGTGGGCGACGTGCGCGACGTGGGAGACGGCAAGCGCCTGCCACCGAACCAGCAACAGAAGATCAGTTCCTGGAGCCACGGGACGATACGGCGCTACCTGGGCTATAAGGCGGCGGCGGTGGGGATCGCGGTGGACGATACGGTCCCTGAAGCCTATACCAGCCAGACCTGCCCCGGTTGTGGGGCCAGGGGTAAACCAAAGGGGCGCGTCTATACGTGTCGGGCCTGCGGTTTTCGAGGCGCGCGGGACGTGGTGGGAGCGGCCAGTATCCTCTCCCGCTTCCGCTATCGCCAGGTGGGGCGGATCGTGCCGCCGCCACGCACGATGTATCCGCGCCCGTTCGTGCGCGAACGGAGCAGTAGCCGCCTGGACCCGGCGGATCTGGCTCGGGGGAGGCGTTCGCGCGTTCCCCGAGAAGCCGCGCCCCTTTAGGGGCGGCGGAGGGTCACCGGCCCTGCCTGATGGGAGAGGGGAACAATGCGGGCACGAGCGACCCTGGGGGGCGTGGGACTCTACCTGCCGGCGCGGTTAGTCACCAACGCCGAATTGGCCGGCACGGTCGACACGACCGATGCCTGGATCGTGGAGCGGACGGGGATTCGCCGGCGGTATTTCGCGCACGCGGAGGAAACCACCGCCGATTTGGCGATCCACGCCGCCCGCGCCGTGCTCACGAACGCTGCGGTGCCGGGCGCCGCGGTGGATCTGACCATCGTGGCCACGGCCACGGCCGAGTATGCCTTTCCCAGCGTGGCCGCGCGGGTCCAGGGGGCCCTGGGATTGGCCGGCGGGGCGATGGATATCTCCGCCGCCTGTTCGGGCTTTGTCTACGGCCTGGCCCAGGCGGCGGCCCTGGTCCAGGCGGAGATGGCCGAAACCGTCCTGGTGATCGGGGCCGAGGTGTTCTCGCGCGTGCTCGACTGGCGTGATCGGGCCACCTGCGTGCTCTTTGGCGACGGAGCGGGTGCGGCGGTGGTGCGCCGATCGACCCTGCCGGGCCTGCCGGCGGCCTTCGTCCTCGGCGCGGACGGGGCGCAAGGCCAGGTGCTCACCTTGCCGAGCGGGGCCGGGCTGCGCGCGGGTCCGGGGCAGTCGTCGCCC
>Ga0307373_10007639_pt1 | contig 16803 bp, 13 predicted proteins | sample OX2MG_FD_202534 | JGI IMG/M metagenome (GOLD analysis project Ga0307373, IMG submission 202534) | Soil microbial communities from Risofladan, Vaasa, Finland - OX-2 | ecosystem: Environmental > Terrestrial > Soil > Coastal area > Acid sulfate soil | place: Finland: Risofladan, Vaasa | collected... | reverse complement strand
GAGGCTTAATCCTTTTGGACGGTTCGGAGTCGATAATGGAAATCCCAGTTTCGGTGGTCATTCCGGTCTACAATGAACGGACAACGATTGAGGAGATTCTCTTCCGGGTCCAGGCGGTGGATCTCGACAAGGAACTGGTCATTGTCGATGACGGGTCGACGGACGGAACTCGCGAATTCTTGGCTGAACTCGCGCGCCATTCAACAGCCAGCCAGGGTGTGATGACGCTTCCCGTCAGCAAGCGTCCGTTGCCCGCGGCCAACATCCGGGTGCTTTTCCAGGGCCGCAATCAGGGCAAGGGCGCAGCGCTTCGTCGCGGTTTTCGAGAAGCTCGCGGCGAGATTGTCGTCATTCAGGACGCCGACCTTGAGTACGATCCCCAGGACCTCCATAGCCTGATTCAGCCCATCTTACGTGGCGATGCAGACGTGGTCTATGGATCGCGTTTCCTGGGAGGTCCCCACCGCGTCCTCCTCTTCTGGCATTACTTAGGCAACAAGTCCCTCACCACTCTTTCGAATGCGTTCACGGACCTCAATCTCTCCGACGTGTGGACCTGTTACAAGGCGTTCAGGCGCGAGGTCCTGGAACGGCTCGATCTGCGAGAGAACCGCTTTGGGTTCGAACAGGAGATCACCTGCAAGGTCGCGAAGAGCGGCTGGCGCGTTTACGAGGTTCCGATCTCCTACTACGGGCGCACCTACGGGGAGGGCAAAAAGATCACCTGGAAAGACGGGGTCCGCGGCCTTTGGTGCATCTTCCGCTACGCCTCGCGATCCACCCCCAGGACCGGTCCGCCCAAGTAGATTCTCTCTTAAAAGTAAAGGCAAAGATCGGAATAAAGTCACGCGGCCTCCAGGGTGGCAGGCGCTGCCCTCTTCCTACTTTGTCATCTCAAATCTGCGATTTCAAATCCTTGTCCCTCTCACCGCCCGCTTGCTACCTTCCGCTTTCTTTTTCCCGCCGGCCCCATGCGGTATGCACTATGGGAAATGCGGCTGGTGCGATGGAGCGGGCGGGCCCGGCTTCTTCTTGCTGAGCGCGGCGAGCGCGCGTCGGCGAGATTTCACTTGACATTTGAGCTTTCCATGGTAGCCTAGTAATAGATGGTTTGAGCCGCGAGGGAAGCGCCCGGGATGCCGAGGCCGGAAATGGAGCGAAGTTGCCGGGGGGAAATAGAATTCTTGTTTTAGGGGCTTAAAATTCAGAAAAAAAGAATTCTTTTTTTCAAAAACGAAGCTAGGAAGTTATTGAAAAAACAAGACGGCTGTGGAAAAAAACAGCCAAAACGAACCTAAAACGAACCTAAAACGAAGCTAGCCAAGTTGTTGAAAATACATATCACGACGAAAAACAAAGCTAAGAAACTCCGAAAAGCAGTCCTTCCAAGTTGTTGAAAATAAATGAAAGCCAAAAACGGACAGCAAACAACGGCAGACCCTTCGCTGGCGCTCAGGATGACGCTGCTGGCAGGAGCCTTCTCGCAGCCTAAAATGGCTACATTGCTTGTCATCCTCCACGCTGCTGCAGAGAGCCCACCCCAAGCTAGACTTCCCGGCCCAGAATCCCGGAGAGATTTTTCAGGATGCGCTCCACATGCGAACCCTGCCAATAGACTCGCCCGCAGCCGGCGCAACGGAAGAACTGGTCGTAGAGTTCAAACACTTTGGGCTTGACCAGAGATTCGATCGACTCTTTCGCAACGGGAGCGATCTCGCCATTGCAGACCGTGCAGCGCGTCCAGAGCCCGGAGCGCGGATCGAGGGAGAAGACCTCCACGACTTCGCGCAATTGCTCGGTGGGATCTTCGCTCTTCACGCTGAAAAGTTTAGGCGCATGGGGAAAGCGCAGGCGGGTTTCACCGCGCGTCAGAATAATGCGATCTTCGCGCGCGGCAATTTCCGCCAAAGCTGCCGGGTCGAGAGTTTGCGAATAGAGGGTGTCGTAACCGAGCAACCGGAGCATTCGCGCCAAGCCTCCAATCATGCGGTCAGCGGCAAAGCGGTGCGGCATTTATGCTGCCTGCTCTTTCCAGAACTTTCTGGTGCCAATCCACAGGACGCCCGGCACGATCATCAGCAGGCCGAGCGCTGCCGCGAGCTCGCGGGGAGTAAAGCCCCAAATGTCCAGGCCGCGCCCCACGACGTAGTTCGAAATGGCGATCATCAGCATGAGCAGTCCAAAGTCGAGAGAAAAGACCCGGCCTCGAACCAGGTCGGAGGTGTTGAGTTGAAGCAGAGAAGTTGACATTACCCAGATGTTGCTTGCGCCCATGGACCCAACGAAAATGCAGAAGATCCCCAGCCAAAGATTGGGCGCGCGGCTGAAGGCCACGTAGGCGGCGGCGATGATGAAGAAGCTCAGGCCAATGCTTTTCCACATGCGGCTTTCGAGGCCGCCGGTCAGGCGGTCGCCGATCAAGGGTCCCACTCCGGCTCCCACACCTCGCGCAGCGTAGAGCAATCCCACTGCGAGAGCGCCATGGCCCGCGACGGGGAAAATTCGCTCGCCAAAAATCACCAGGAGCAGCAGCGAGCCTCCCAGGATTCCGACCCCGGCTTTGGCCAGCACCAGCGCCAGGATTTTTCCATGGGCTCGGACGTATTCCATGCCCTCGCGGACGCTCGATGTTGCTGCGGCCACGGCGCTGGCGATTTTTTGCGGCAGCACATGCTGCTCGTGGAGGGACATGCGGTAGAGCAAAAGCGCGGACACAAAGAAGGACGCCGAGTTGGCCGCAAAGGCGACGTCGCGCCCAAGCCACGCCGTGATGGCTCCGCCCAATGCCGCGCCCACCGCCAGGGCGAACGACCAGGTGGCGGAGGAAAGCGCGTTGGCGGGAAGAATCTCCTCGGCCGAAACAACGTTGGGCAGGATCGCGCTGCGTGCCGGCTCAAAGATCGAGGCGAAAACCACTTCCAGGCCCAGCAGCAGATAGATCAAGTGGACGTTCGAGCTGACGCCTGGAAGCAGCAGGCAGAGAACAATAAATCCTTGGAAGACGTCGGCGACAATCATCAGGGCTCGGCGGGGGAATCGGTCGGTGATGTATCCCGCAAGCGGCGTCATCAGAAACCAGGGCAGCGTCTGGATGATGATCGCCAAGCCCACCGCGCTGCCGCTGTGAGTCTTCTTGAGAAGCAGGTCATAAACCGCCAGGCTGTAAAACCAATCGCCCAGCTCGCTGATCAGTTGGGCCAGCCAGAGCCGGCGAAAATTCGGATTGGAGCGCAGCAGTGAAAAGTAGCGGAGATGCAGAGATTTTGGGGTTGCGGCTGAGGAGGACGTTGAGGGAACGATGGAGGATTCGCCATTCATAGATGGCGGGATTTTACCACGCTCTCGGCGCCGTTACCGAGCCGCGGTCGGAAGGGTGACGTCAAGCTGCTTGTGTAAAAAGGTGGAGGGTGCGTTTTTTCCATTCGGACTTCTCGTTCATGCCGTTGAAGATGGCATCGATAATCCGGTCGACGCTTTGGACGTTGACGAAGCAGGCCATGGGCCGGTGCGGCGTCTGACCTCGACAAAGCAGCGCTCGATCACATTGGTGGTGCGCAGCATGCGCCACAGCGGCCGCGGGAAGCTGAAGAACGAGAGCCGGTCGGGCAAGTCTCGCTCCAGGCGCTTGACCATGGCAGGATAAGTCGCTCTCCAAAGACCCGGAAAGCGGCCAGCGCTTGTCTGCGGCCCTCGGCGCGATAGATCGCCTGGGCGTCGGCCTTCACCCGCTCGTAGCTTTCCGTCACCAGAACCGGTCCCGCGCCAGCCGCGTCTTCCCGTACAGGTCTCCCCGGAAACTCTCCTTCAAATCCCGCACAAGATGTTGATACTGCTCTGTGATCGGTGTTGCTTTCGCCATGGGGTGTAAGCTCCTTTTCAAGGATTCGGTTTCGCTGGCAAGGCAAAACCAACTTACACCCTCATCTCTTTTACACACCAGAATTTACGTCACCCGGCAAGAAAATCCAGGGCTTTGAGGGATTTTGGCCCGGCTCTGGAGTCGGGTACTTCTCGCTGATAGGAACTTGCGTCTCTGAAGTTTTACGATGAGGGGAGACTCTGGGAAGCTGGGATTGACGCGCGGAGGCTCAACCGATTGACGGCGTTATCCGGGCAGAAACCTGGAAGGATTGACGGGAGTCCCATGGATGCGAACTTCGTAGTGGAGGTGCGGGCCGGTAGTTCTGCCGCTCATGCCAACCGCTCCGATGGTTTCCCCTCGCTTGACCTCTTCGCCCACCACCACAAGGATCTTGCTGAGGTGTCCGTAGCGGGTTGAAATTCCATCGCCGTGATCGATCAGGATGCTTCTTCCGTATCCGGCGTCCCGCCCGGCTTCAATCACCATGCCATCTCCGGCGGATTCAACGTCCGTCCCGTAAGTCGCGGAGATGTCAAGGCCGGGATGAAAAGCGCCCTCGCCGCTGAACGGGTCGAGCCGTTCACCAAAACCTGCCGTAACCCGCCCGTGGACCGGCCAGAGGGACGGAATTGCGGAGGGATCATCCAACATGCCTGGCAGCAAGGTTTGCCCAAGCGGACCATGCCCATTGTCGAGGCTAACCGTTCGCATGGCGTTGAAAGCGTAGAGAGAGGCGCGGTAGCTCGTGTCCAGAGTTCCATTGCTCTCGCTGGCCATGCTCAACAGGGCGGGCGTCACGTGCATCTGCCGTGAGTTGCCAAAGCCGTAAGCCAGCGCTACCTCGGATGCCAGCGATTGCAGGGAATTCAACTTTACGTTGACGCGGCTGACCTTATCTTCAAGAGTATGGTATCGCTCTTTCAGAGCTTCACGCTGACTCCGGACGGTGTTGTAGTTTGATACCTTCACCAGCATTCTGGCGTAACTGGTTGCAAGCCCCGCCACCATCAGCACTCCCGCTACGCACAGGCCAAGAACCAGAGGTACGACATAAAAAGGAAGTTGAACTTTATGGATTTTGCCGTGGGCTCCGGGTGTAATCAGCAGCGTGTAGAACTTATTGTTCATGTACCTTAGTCTCCACTTGCCTTTCGGTTTCTTGGGCGCCCCAACGAGTACCGGGCCAGAAGGGAATCCTTGAAAGATCCTTAACGGTAAAAACAGCAGACGCCAATGCTATTAGAAGCGCCATGGCTTGTCAAGCCTATATCAGGAGATTCTAAGGATGTGCTCGATAAAATGGCAGAGTAATCCGGTTTTCTTGGTCCGGATGGACTGCCATGCCTTGGATCGTTGTTGCACACAAATTCATCGGCAGTTTTGTAACCAAACCTTGATGCGAAGGAGCCTGAGATTTCAAGATAGGTCTGGTAAGAGTGGACGATAGGTTGGCTGCAAGCACCCTGGAAATTCGAAAATAAACTATGTAAATGGCGGACTGATCAGGGCTTAGTAGCACATCGCCATAAGGTAGTCTATTTAGACTGCTAACATTTTAGCCCTCCAACAAGGCTATTTCCTGCTTGTCGACCCCTCGAGAGTGCAAGCATGAAAAATTCTCCATGCAACGCGCAAAATATTCTTGAGCTTTTCCAGGGGTTTTCCAGCCCTCAGCGATACCCTGATAAAATGGCCAGTACCTGCTTATGACCAGGCTTCTTTTGCCCGTTCGGCGGCTTGCTGGCGCAGGCTCGCCTCCTGTTCCCTAAGCTCCGGCGCCAGTCCTTGGCCGAGGTCATCGAATTCCATGATCCGGAGAATTCTGATTTCGACTCTACCTCCGAGAGTTTGCGACACGGAGCAAGCTCCCACGCAGCCTTACGGTCCGTGACATTATCCGAGTTCGCTAAAGAATCTTACCCTTGGGACCTGAGTGATTGCCATCCTGGACGTCCCGAAAATCCGCAAAATTTCACGAAACCGTAGCATCGGCCGCTAAAACAGCTAAAATGGGGGGCGGTATCGCAGCAGCAGAAGTTTGATCGAGCAGGCTTGTCTCGTGCGCTGCGCTGGCTTGCAAGGAGCAAGAACGCACTTATTGAGTTGGGGAGGCATCGATTATGAAGAGAATCATCGGCGGTGTAATGCGGGTTCTTTTGCTGGTTTCGCTGGCAACCGTGGCGGCTCAAGCCGCCTGGCACAGCGTAGGAAAAGTGATGGATACGCAGGTTGAAGGCAACAGCATCGCGTTTCACACCGAACGCGCCATCGTGCGGGTTTCCGTGTTGGCGCCGGACATCGTTCGGGTCAGGATGACGCCGGGAAAAGCCTTTGGGCCGGACCCTTCCTGGGCGGTGGTAAAAAAGCAGTGGCCTGCCGTCCATGTGGAGTTCAGCAGCGGGCCGAACATGCGGGTGATCCGAACCGGAAAGCTGGAGATTCACGCACAACTTTCGCCGTTCCGCCTGGCCTTTTACGATGCAAGTGGAAAGCTCATTTCGAAGGACTCGGATGATCTCGGCATGGCGTGGAACGGCAAACAAGTGCGTTGCTGGAAACACATGCCGTCTGACGAGCAGTATTTCGGACTCGGTGAAAATTCCGGCCGGCTTGACCTGCGCGGCCGCAGCTACGTCATGTGGAACACGGACGCCGCCGGCTGGGGAGCCACCACCACCCCGCTCTACGAAACGGTGCCCTTTTTCATGGGACTGCGCAAGGGAGGCGCCTACGGCATCTTTTTTGACAACACTTACCGGACGTCGTTTGATATGGGCGTGGAGTTCCGTTCCAAATACAGCTTTGGAGCGGAAGGCGGCGACCTCAACTACTACTTCTTTTACGGTCCCGGCCCCAAAAGGGTTCTGGAAGACTACACGGAACTGGTGGGCCGGATGCCGCTGCCTCCGATGTGGGCGCTCGGTTACAACCAATCCCGGTTCAGCTACACCCCGGAAAAGAAGGTTCGCTTTATCGCCGACAATTTCCGCATCCGCCATATCCCCTGCGACGTCATCTTTCTCGACATCGATTATATGGACGGGTACCGCGTTTTTACCTGGAACAAACAAAGCTTTCCCGATCCCGCCCGGATGATCTCCGACCTGGCAAAAGAGGGTTTTCATGTTGTGACCATCCTCGACCCTGGAATCCAGATGAACCCTGATTATTGGGTTTACAAGGAAGGCATGGCGGGAAATCACTTTGTCAGGATGCCCGATGGCAAGAACTTTGTGGGAAGCGTCTGGGCGGGCCCAAGCGTTTTCCCGGACTTTACTTCTCCCAGCGCGCGCGCCTGGTGGGGCACGCTTTACAAGGGGCTGGTTGAAGACGGTGTGGCCGGTTTCTGGAATGACATGGACGAGCCCTCGGTTTTTGGAGTTCCCTCGCATACGATGGCACTCAATGCGATTTTCGATGACCACGGTCTCCACAGCCCTCAAGCCAAAATCCACAACGTTTATGGGATGCTGATGTCCCGAGCCACCCGAGAAGGAGTGTTGAAGCTGCGCCCGAACCAGCGGCCCTTTGTGCTGACCCGCGCCACTTACGCCGGCGGCCAGCGCTATGCCGCCGTCTGGACCGGAGACAACGCTGCAACTTGGCAGCACCTTCGCATCAGCATCCGTGAGTTGATGACGATGGGGCTATCCGGGCTGACCTTTGCGGGCGCGGACATTGGCGGATTCATCGGGAGTCCCAGCCCCCAGCTTTATACCCGCTGGCTGGAAGCGGGAGCTTTCTATCCTTATTGCCGAACTCACACGGACAAGAGCAGTGCCAATCAGGAACCGTGGTCTTACGGAGAGCGGGATACGGACATCAACCGGAAATCTATTGAACTCCGCTACCGCCTGCTACCTTACCTTTACAACGCGATGTATCAGGCCTCCCAAACGGGCCTGCCGGTAATGCAGGCCTTGCTGCTCGACTATCCCGATGATCCCAAAGCCGTCGGCCAGAACGGCGAGTTCCTGTTCGGAAACGATTTATTGGTGGCGCCCGTGATGGAGCAGTACCAGATCGATCACCGGGTGTATCTGCCGCGGGGCAAGTGGTTCAATTTCTGGACGGACCGTGCTTATTCGGGGCCGGAACGGGTCATGGTTAAGGCGCCGCTCGAACGCATTCCCATCTTTGTCCGGGGAGGAGCTATTATTCCCACCCGGCAATCCGTCGAGTACACGGGGCAAGCGCCCATCAATCCTTTGACGTTTGAAGTCTATCCCGACGGCCGTTCTTCCCGTGAGTACTATGAAGATGACGGAGCGACTTTCGATTACCACCAGGGGGTTTTCCTGCGGGAGCGCGTGAGCGTGGACGCCCAGCCGCACACTCTCACTCTCTCGGTTTCAGCGCGCGAGGGATCGTACACTCCGCCCGCCCGCTCCATGGAGTTCGAGGTGCACCAGCAGCGGGACCGCCCGAAAAACGTCGAAATGGACGGACAAGCTCTTGCCGATTTGGCCTCGAAAGCCGCTTTCGACAGTTCTCCGAGCGGTTGGCGCTACGACGAGGAAAAGAACATTGTCTGGGTCAAATTCCCCGACCGGAGCGCGGCTCGCACCGTAGAGATCGAAAAGTAGCCCGCTCCGCGAGTCTATTTGAGGCAAGCACATCAACTCTCAGCCGCCGCGGCGGCCTGCGATCGCTGGAACTGCGTCGTTCTTTGCCCCGGCAGTAGGTGGAGACTCTGTCTGCCTGGTCGCCGCATCACGGCGCAAAGGTTACGGCAACCCGCCGGACTAAATTCCCATCCAGCTTGATTGCCGGGGCGTTCCTTTGCGGCGCAACTTGGACGGAAAAATATCCGTCGCTCTTGGCATACCTTATAGCATCCGCATGGCCACCGTGGACGGTGACTTCCGGTTTTGAGGGCGACTCTCCGAACAATGTCACCGGGCCTCCGTTCGCTGCAAACAGGACTTCAGCTTTCACCGAGCGCTTGCCTTCGGCAAGTGAGGCGATTCGTTCTTTCCCCATGGACACGAATTTGCTGCTGTCGCCGAAAAATGCCATCCCGCTCGGAGCGACGGGGGCTACGATGTAATATCCAACGCCATCGGGGCCTAGCTGCGCGGTAAAAGATCCGCCTCGGGCAACGGGGTGCGCTTTGTGAGCAAAATAATCAAAGACATAGGCCGGACCGTGAATGCCGACATCGGCGGGGCTAAAGCTCACCGTGCCGCCCGCATTTGCCGAACGGCTGAAGGCAAAAACGTAGGCGGTGCGAACCGGGCCGTCCTCGGTCCAGGTGCTGCTGATGAAGGGCGAACTGCTCCCGCCGGCGTCGGCAATGTACATGCGGTCGAGCGGCATGATGGGCACGTCGGGCTTGACGATCACGCCATCGGCGCGGACCACCTTCATAAGGTTTTCCCGGTCTTCCTTCCCGAGCGCGTCGCCTGTTCCTACCGGACCCGCCGAGAGATCGCCGATCAGGAGATTGTCGGTCTCGGTGCTCATGTAAACGTCCGTCCATGGCCATGAGCCGATCGCGTAACCCAGTTGCGAAGTGTAGAGGAAATCCCTCCACCGCGACCGCAAAAAGTGGTCGTCGCTGACGCGGATGGAGGCGAGGTTGCCGTAACGGCTGCCTTGGAGAAAATCGCAGGGCAGCGCCATGCAATACTGCATGGTCAGTCCGTGGCGCTGGCAAGCGGCCGCCATCTTGTTGTAAAACTCCGCCCCGGTTCCGATGGTGTTTTTGAAAGCCGGCGAATGTTGCTGGATAAAGCTCTGCCAGTCCTGCTCGTAGTTTATGACGCCGCTCGATTGCAGGTAGCCGGTTATGAGGTTCCATAACCTCGTGTCGATTGGGGCTACGCCCGAGATCTTGTATTTTTGCCGGTAGGGACTCTGCACGCTGATCCAGCGGCTATGGGTCATGATCGGCAAGCCGATTGACCGTTGAAAAGCTTTGAGGCCTTGAGGGAAAAGCGAAGCGTCCGCCTTAAACTGTAAAATCCCTCCGCGGGTGTTCTTACCCCGGGTGCGGGTGTCCCATTTTCCCACGCGATCTTGGGGGTTAATGCCAGGATAAGTTTTGTCGTACCACCAGCTGTCGAGCTGGAGGTATCCGACTGGAATCTTTTCCTTCCGGTATTGCTCAATGACGGCTTTAAGGGTGCCTTCGTATCCCAGCTTGTCATCGTACTTGTAGTAGTAGCTGGCGCCGTGATCGGTCCAATAGCCGTAATACTTAAGGGTGGGATCACTCTCGTTGCCGGGCCGCTTTCTGCCCGCAAGGCTAATGAGCCCTTTCCCCCAGAGGTCCCACGTGTGGCGGATGCCCGGCCCAATCGCCATCAAAGTCTGCTGGGTGAAGCCCGCCGGGACGCTGCTGAGTTCCTTATCGAGGCCGGTCGAGATCAGATGGTCGCCGTCGCCGCGCATGACCGAGATGATGAAATGCGACGCTGGAGAGATGACCATGGCGTTGTCGCTCGGGTCAAAAAAAAGCCAGGGAGTGCCGTACTGGCCAAGCACAAACTGCGGCGGCGAGAAAGCCCTGTCCTCATAGCTGAAATGGTCAAGATGCCCGGGGATTTGGGTGAAACTGGGAAAGGCAACGGCCGGCGGGCTGGCCGGCTTCAAGTATGTATACCGGAAAAGAAGTAGGCGCTGGTTTTGGTAGAGTCGAATGATCCCCCGAAGCGGCAGCTCTCCGCTGCGCCAAGTGAAGGCTATTTCCCGATACGCGCCGACGCGATCGTGGCCCGTGGCTTTGCGGACAGAGCTTGCGCCGCTTCCAAGGCTGCCGCCAAAGCTCCACGCCGGATCTTGTGAAACAATCTGGTACTGGCCCGACGTTTTATTTAAGTGAACCGCGATGCCTGTCTTGGCCGATGAGATGGTGCTGGCGCGAGCCACCCCCGCGTTGCCAAGACAAACCAGAACCAAAGCAATCAACGTCACCGGAGCGAAAATCAGGCTGCGTGATGCTCGGCGCGTTCGCCGGTATGCTGAATATTGGTTTGCTCTTAACCCTTGCCGTTCCTCCATGATCCGAAACCTCCCTTTGCCTTTTTATCGCCGCCTGTCGCACGCGCATGCTGTTGAAGGCCTGTGACCCCATAAAATAACGACCCTTATGAAATGCGGCTGTTCAAGATAACAACAATGTGTTTCATCGACCGTCTCTTTCTGCGCTCTGTTTTGCGCGAGAGGAAAATGAGCGGCCAGGTTTCCATGTTACAAGAATCGATTATTTTTTTCCCCTACGTTCGCTTCGCCCTCCTTTGGCGGAAGCGAACGTCCGAAGGCACTGCGCGGCGCGCCGGCAAGAGCCGGAACGCCCTGGCTAATGGAAGTCCGCGTTATGGGGGATGCCGGCTAACTCGGCGTGGAATGGGGTGCGCGGCTATTCGCAAGCTCTTGGGCGTGAGGCTCGATAAGCCAGCCATGTGAGCAGGATCGCCGCAACGGTGAAGAACGCATCGACGACCATTTCATCGCCCCACGCCCAGAGCGTATACGGCCAACGCCCGCCCGCCGCGGCGACGGCGTGCGGCGAGGCCACCAGCACCGCGCGATTAATAAAATTCTGGAGATAATCAAGCGTGAGGATGGCCCAAACTGTGAAAACCAAAACGTTGCGGGCCGTTGTCTTGTCCGTCTTGCGCCACCAGGTTGTTACTTTCCAGGAGACTACCAGCGTCGCAAGCGCCACCAGCGTCCATAAGATGAAGGGGTTTCCTAGGTGCTGGTTGTGGAGCCAGTAGCGCACCACGCGGGCGGCGGTCACGTAATAGGTCATCGCCACGCCGATATACCAGGCGATTTGATCGGAGTAATAGGCGGCGCACCAAAGAAACGATCCCAGGATAATCCACGGCAAATCGTGCTGGTATAAGGCGGTGCACAAGGCAGCGAGCGCTACGCTGAAAACGATGCCCCAGGGACCCATCAGCGGCCCAGCGATGGGCCTCACAACCTCCTGCGTATCCGGCAATTCGTCCTTGATAAAGTAGGTTCCGAGGCCGAGGCCCACACCCATGAAGGTTCCGAAAGTGGTCTCGGCCACTCTCCACCAGTGATACCAGAACCCCGAGTGATGATAGAGGGCATAACCGTGGATGGTTACGGCGATGGGATAGCCGATCGCGGCCGAAGCGGCTGCGCACAACGCCAGCACCAACGGTATCCGCGTGTGGCCGCGCACCGTCAGCCAGACGAGAAGCACGATGGCTGCAAACAGCAAGCCACCCCAGGACTCCGGTCGATCCACTGAAAAATAGAGGAGCTTCGGCCGGTTGATCAGCGCCCACCCGGCGTAGTAGCTTCCTGCCATGAAAATGCCAGCGAGAATAATATCCTTCAGACGGTAACGGGAAGCGGTAAAGGCCACTCCAAGTCCCGCTCCGCCAAACAGCGCCCACAGGGCGCCTTTAAGGACCAGTCCGCTATAGCCGAGAACGGTGGCGTTGGGAACGTAAGAATAGTGTCCTATCGCCATCCCTGCGGATTCCAGCGTTGTCATGCCTCCGCCAAACCCAAATCCCACGGCGGATAACGCGATCAAGAGACCCCTGGAGAATTTTTTGCCCGGCAGCAGGATCCACAACGCCAGCGCCAGGAACGCGCCCGGAATCATGGCCCCGGTCGAATGTCCAAATTCGCCGCGGATTCCCCACCCCAGCCACATCGCAAGGCCGGGGAGCAAAATAAACCATCGCAACTTCGTTGTGTTGTTCATAGGCTTAGGGTCCGGAGTTCATAAGTAGGGGATAGCTGCGACATTCCACAGTCATCTCCCCGAAACCGACGTAAGCGTATGATTGCTATCATCGGGGTTGTCCCGGTGTCAAGTCGAAAGCGAATGAATCCCGAGCATTCCATCTTTTAAAATGAGGGTTTTGGACCAAATAGATCGAAATTGCAGCTTCTTGTTTCCGGCATCTGTCCCGGAATCAGCCAAAACCTCAATAGGGCTGAGTTCGGGTGCGCCGGTGCTCTTGCAGGTCTTTGAACCGAGGGCAGGCAGATCCCGCCCCCAAAAAAGAAGCCGCGGCAAGTCTTGCGGAGTGGCTGCGCGCAGTCTCAGAATGGCCGGGTAATCATTTTGACGAGTCGTCGGAGCCGGACTTCATTTTCAGCGTTCGGAAGTTTTTGATCCGATAGAAAGTCAGGAAGTTTGCGTTATGGTAGCTTTGCGCTCCGCCGAGTCCATCGTCGTAGGAGGTGCGCGAAGCGACGATGATGTCATTCCCGTTGAATTGCCAGTCGACATACTGGAAGGCGTGATACTTGACTTCCGGGTGGTGCAAAAGAATGGCGCGCACTTCCCACTTCCGCAAGTCGGGGCTGTAAACGAGCGCCAGGGTGTTGCGAATACTTGCAGGGTGCTTGACCGCTGCGGGGCCGCCCTCCGGGTTAACCACAATATTGGCCAGCGTCCAATAGCCGCCTTTTTCCGGATCCCGGCGAATGGTGAACTTGGTTGAGCCGCCCCGGAAGTTGATGAATCCGGTGGCTGGATCAAACGAAGCCTTTCGGCCGTCGGCGCTGATATGAACGATGGCTGCTTTTTCCGGCAAGTGCGAAACGGCCACGCGAAGGAAGTCCACGATGTGTCCGCTGGGGGTCACGACGGCGTTGCCTTCCAGCCAACCTCCGAACTCCCCATTCAACCATTCCGGGTTGCGGTGCAGAAAATTGCTGAAGGTCCAGTCGGAAGCTACCAGCAAATCAGCATTGTCCGGCACGGACAACATGCCGGCCCGGAACCGCTTGCCCCATTTTGTTCCGCCATCCGCATTTTCAAAGGCGCGCCACAATCTGCCGTCGTGCTCGACAATGGGCACGGGCGCTGTGTGCCAATGGCCTTCCGTTGTGAGCAGGCCGGTGCGGGTGGTATCCGGTTGGGTCCATGTTTTTCCGTCATCTTGCGACCGGCGGATCACAATGTGGCCGTATTCCTTTGTGGTGCCCATGAGGTAGACGGCGCCCCGGTGCACAAACAGGTTCGACCAGAACGCGCATTTCAGCGTCGCTCTCTGGTGCCAGCTCTTGCCCCGGTTGGTGGAGAGAAAGACGGCCGTCGTGGCGCAAGTGGTCGAGCCGCTTTTCGGACCGAAGAAATCGTGCGAGGCAAGATAATTGCCGTCAGGTAAAATCACGATGCTCGGCGAACCAATGTATTTCCCAGAGGCGGCCGGGCTGTGGTCAATGACCACACCGGGGACTTTCTTTGGCGGGGCAGCGGTCAGGCTGGCGGACTTCGTGATGATTCCCCTGCTGGAGTGAAGTCTGAAGGGATTGCGCGGCGCGGCCAATCCGGCCATCGCGAAGCAAATCAACAGACTCGCGAGGGCCATGCTTGTCTGCAAGCTTTTCATCCTGTTTCCAGCGAATCCCGTCATGGGTGAATCTCCCCTCGGATGCAACAGGTTAAGTACGTTTGCTCAGGCCCATCGCCAAGGATGCCGCCTTCATCGTTAATGATCCTGGTTTAAGGCCTCGGTCATACGTTTAAGGGCCACCATTCCCGGGTCGTCTTTCCCGACGCTCTTGTCGGCAAAAATGCGAGCCCGGCCCTGGCGGGCTGGCTGGCTGCGGAATCGATCAAGGCATTCGGCAACCGCCCGGTCGGCTGCCGCGGCGAGCGCTGAAGGTTCCGCAAGCCCTTCCGTTGCCGCGCGCGCGGCATCGAGAGCGTCGAGCACCGTTTTGTCGCCAAGCTCGCCGCCGCTGCGCTGTGCCATGGCTTGGGTGGCATTGCCCACCAGTGAAGAGACTTCCGACCAGGCGACTTCCGTCCGTCCCTTGGTGGCTTTGGCGGCGCTCATCAATCCCGTCGCCAGCAGCGTGCCGTAGGTTGACCCGGAAAGCTTGGTGAAGGCCTGCGCGCATTTCAGGAGCGCCATGCCGACATCATCGGGCAGGTTGGGCAGCTCGGCCTCGACGGCGCGCGCTCCCCGCACCAGACTCACGCCCAAATCTCCGTCGCCAAGTTGGGCGTCGAGCAGGTTTAATTCGTCCGCGGAGGCGTCGAGTTTTCGGATGATGCGCCCGAGCGCGCCGCGCAAGGTATCGGTTGTAAAGGTTGTTGTCATGTTAAATCCTCAGGAATGGGCAATCGCAAGGAGCCTTCAGCAGGGCTTCGAGCTCCTCGTCCAGCCGGCAAAAGGTTAGCGACATGCCGGCCATCTCCATGGAAGTTGCATAGCGGCCCACCAGCGGCATGACAATTCGAACGCCCATGCCGGCGAGTTTTCCCGCCACATAACGGTAAACGATGTAAAGCTCTTCGGGAGGCGTTGCGCCCAGACTGTTTACCAGCACGGAAACGCGGTCTCCGGACTTGAGAGGCATATCGGCCAGCAGGAGCGCAAGCATTTCCTCTGCGATGGCGTCGGCGGGCTTCAAGGGGCCGCGGCGCACTCCCGGCTCGCCGTGAATTCCCATGCCGATTTCCATTTCCGTTTCGCCGATTTCAAATGTTGGCCGCCCTGCGGCAGGAACCGTGCAGGACGTGAGGGCGACTCCCACGGACCGGCAGGCATCGGCGGCTTTTTGGGCAAGCGCCGCAACTTCATCGAGCGGCGCCATCTGGTCAGCCTTGGCTCCCGCCAGCTTGTAAGCGTACACAAGGCCCGCAACGCCGCGGCGCTTCCCTCGCTCAGCCAATGGCGCGCTTGCCACGTCGTCCGCCACCCGGACAGAGGCCGTCCGAATGTCTTCCATCTCGGCCATTTCTCCGGCCATATCAAAATTCATCTTGTCGCCGCCGTAGTTTCCGAAGAGCAGCAGGACTCCGGCGCCGGCGTGCGCGGCGCGGATGGCTTCCGTCACCTGATTCACTCCGGGGGAAGAGAATACGTCGCCAATCGCGCAAGCATCGATCAGCCCCTTGCCCACGTATCCGGTAAACACCGGCATGTGTCCGGAGCCTCCGCCCGAGACGATGGCAACTTTGCCTTGGACCGGTCCCGCGGCGCGCGCGATGACCCGGCCTTCCGGTCCAATCTGCTTGTAGTATTCGGGATGCGCCAGGCACAACCCTTCCAGCATCTCGTCAACGTAAGCAGCCGGCTCATTGAGGATCTTCTTCATCAGTCTTCTCCCAAAACGGAATCTTGGTTTTCAGCCGCGCACCAGAGGGAATGCGGATATGCCACCCGGCCCCCCGCGCTTCAGCGCGTCCATTATATCCGGGAGCAGGGGGGTGTTGTCACCCCTGTGTGGATAATTCATAAGGAGTGCAGGGAACCGATTCCGACTATGAATTTGGATTGGGGTTGGGATGGATGCACTCTGGAGGCCTTGGCGCTTATGGGATAGTGTGGAGGAATCCGTCCCTTTGACGGGACCGCTGGAATGCTCAAACACTGGTTTCAAGCTGCCGATCCGGCCAAGTGGTGTAAACTTGCTCCCGATGACTGGTCCATAATCCCGACAGCATCGAGTGCGGGTTATGCTTGTGCCCCGCGCATTGGGCGTATCGGCTGGGAGCCGGTTTTCAAGCTGATGAGCGAAGGAACTTTTGTCTTTGAGGCGGCAGAAGCAAGTGATTAATTAGGGTCTTCCGACACGGAGGAGTTATGAAGCGACGGTTGTTTCTGAAGCGTATGACAGCGTTGCCTGCCCTGGTCGGAGCGCAGGGTCTTGCTGCGGCCTTGCCCTCGGCCGCTGAACAGGAGGCCGCGGCCGGGGGTGCCGTGCCCGGAGAAGGCCACGGGCCGGGCCGGATTGCGAACGAATACGCGCTGTTTCTCCCTGGTGAGCGCAAGGCGCTCGAAGATGTTCCCAAACTGCTGGCAATTGAATCTGGCCGTGCTCGGGTGCAACACAACGGCCGCACTGCCACCTTGGGAGTCTGTGTGACAACCGGGGCAAGGGGGCGAGCAAGCAGGATCGCAAGCTGTTGAACTCGAATTCAGTCGGAATTAGCTCCCGCTTCTCCGCCTTTTGTGGAGGCGGGCGAGACCTGCGAGTTT
>Ga0307373_10007638_pt1 | contig 16805 bp, 16 predicted proteins | sample OX2MG_FD_202534 | JGI IMG/M metagenome (GOLD analysis project Ga0307373, IMG submission 202534) | Soil microbial communities from Risofladan, Vaasa, Finland - OX-2 | ecosystem: Environmental > Terrestrial > Soil > Coastal area > Acid sulfate soil | place: Finland: Risofladan, Vaasa | collected... | reverse complement strand
TTGCTGCCGTTCGCTTTCGTGTTGGTCATCGCCGGCTTCGGCATCGCGCGTCCCGACACCTTCTTCCAGTGGTCGAACTTCACCAGCATCTTCGGCCTCAACGCGCCCACGCTGGTGCTTGTGATGGCGCTGCTGATCCCGCTCACCAACGGTGACCTCGACCTTTCGGTCGCCGAGCTCTTCGGGATGATCGCGGTTCTCGTCGGCTGGCTGAACGTGAATGAGGGCTGGGCGATCGTGCCGGCGATCCTCGCCGGGCTCGCGGCCGGCACGCTCTGCGGGGCCATCACCGGCGGGCTGATCGTCCGCTTTGACGTCAACCCGTTGATCATCACACTGGCAATGGGCAGCATCTTCGACGGCATCGCTCTCTGGCTGCCCAACCAGCTGTCCGTCGTTGGGATTTCCCCCAAGCTCACGGACTGGACCGTGCTGCATCACATCCTGGGCATCCCGCTCGACTTCTGGTACGGGATCGGGATCATGCTGATTATGTTCTACGTGCTCACGTTCACACCGTTCGGGCAGCGCTCGCTGTTCATCGGCCAATCGCGTGAGGTTGCACGTCTGAGCGGCTTCAAGGTCGGCTCGACCCGCTTTTGGGCATTCGTCGTCGGCGGCTTCATCGCTGCGATCGCGGGCATACTCAGTGATGGCGTGTTGGGCGACGCCACACCGCAGAGCCAGGGGGGGCTGCTGCTGGCCGTCTATGCGGCAGCCTTCCTCGGTATGACCACGATCCAGCCCGGTCGCTTCAACGCCATTGGTGCGGCCGTCTCTGTCTTCTTCCTGCAGATCGCTGTGAACGGCATGAACCTGGTCGGCGCGCAGAGCTACGTCCAGCAGCTCTTCTACGGCGTGATCCTCGTGATCGCTGTGGTCACATCTCGTGTCATCAACAAGCGTCGTGCCGTGTCGCAGGGTAAGGCGACAACCTGATGGCAGCCTCGGCAGTTTCGCAGGGGCTCGCGGCGATCCTCGGGTTGCGGCAGCTGATCATGGACGGTGAGCTGCGCGCCGGCGATCGCCTCTCCGAGGTGCGGCTCGCGGGGCGGCTCGAGGTCTCGCGCACGCCGTTACGGCTGGCGCTCGCTCAGCTCGAGCACGAGGGGTTGCTCGAACCGGTCCCGGGTGGCGGCTTTGTCGTGCGCTCGTTCAGCGGTCGTCAGGTCGTCGACGCGATCGACCTGCGCGGTTTGCTCGAGGGCTCGGCGGCCCGCTTGGCCGCCGAGCGCAACAGCGGCCCGCGCGCACTGGGCGAGCTGATCGCCTGTGTCGCCAAGCTCGACCGCATCGTCGGCGCCGACGGCCATCCCACGGGCGACGACTTCGAGCTCTACGTGGAGCTCAACGACGCCTTCCACAACGAGCTGTTCGTGCTTGCGGGCAGCGACGTGCTGCGCGACGCCTACGAGCGGGTGCTGGCGCTTCCGTTCGCGCAGCCCAGCGCGTTCCTGTTGGTCCAGGCCGAGGGCGATTCGTTCGAGCCGACGCTCGAGGCCGGCCATGCTCAGCACCACGAGATCCTCGACGCGATCGAGCGCGGCGACGCGGATGCGGCCGAGCGGCTGGCGCGCCGCCACGCGCATCTCGCCGAGGAGAACATGGAGCTGGCGCTGAAGACCGGCGGGCTCGAAAAGTTGCCGGGCAGCAGCTTGATCAGCGTCGAGGCGCGGAGCTGAGGAGAGACAGATGAGCGTTCCCGAGACGACGCAGCAGCAGCTGCTGATCGGCGGCGAGTGGACCGACGCAGCGGACGGCAGGACCTTCGACGTGCACAACCCCTACACCGGCCAGGTCGCGTCGACTGCTGCGGCCGCGGGGCGCGAGGACGCGCGGCGTGCGGTCGAGGCGGCCGAGGCCGCTTTCGAGGACTGGTCCGCGACACCGCTCATAAAGCGTCGCGAGATCCTGGAGCGCGCCGCCGGCCTGATGGAGGAGCGCCAGGCCGAGCTTGCCCAGATCGTCGCCGACGAGACGGGCGGCACTTTCGGCTGGGGCATGTTCAACGTCGGGCTCGCAACCGGGATGCTGCGCGAGGCGGGCGTCCACGCCGCGGCCGTGCAGGACCAGGAGATCCGCTCGCACATCCCCGGCAAGCGCATGCGCGCGGTGCGCCAGCCAGCCGGCGTGATCGTCGGCATCGCTCCCTGGAACGCCCCCGTGATTCTCGGCACGCGCGCGATCGCGGCGCCGCTTGCCTACGGCAACACCGTCGTGATGAAGGCCTCTGAGCTGTCGCCGCGCACGCAGGGAGCGATCATCGAGTGCCTCGATCAGGCCGGCATTCCGGCGGGCGTCGTGAACCTGATCACCAACGACCCGGCCGACGCCGCCGACGTGGTGGAGGAGCTGATCGCGCATCCGGCCGTGCGCCGCATCAACTTCACCGGCTCGAGCCGCGTCGGCGCGATCATCGCCGAGAAGGCGGGTCGCCACCTCAAGCGTGTGCTGCTTGAGCTCGGCGGCAAGGCGCCGTTCGTCGTGCTGGAGGACGCCGACCTTGACGCCGCGGCGGCGGCCGCCAACTTCGGCGCCTTCATGCACCAGGGCCAGATCTGCATGTCGACCGAGCGCATCGTCGTCGACCGTCGCGTCGCCGACGAGTTCGCCACAAAGCTCACCGCGCGCGCGGGGTCGCTGAAGGTCGGCGATCCGCGCGACCCAGCGACGCAGATCGGCCCATTGATCAACACCGCCGCGCTTGATCGGGTAACGGAGCTGATCGAGGACGCGGTCGAGAAGGGCGCCGAGCTGTTGACCGGCGGCGACGCGGACGGGCTCGTCTTGCGGCCGACCGTCGTGCGCGGCGTCACCCCCGAGATGCGGATCTACAGCGAGGAGTCATTCGGCCCGTCCGTCTCGATCATCGAGGTCGACGGCGCCGAAGAGGCGATCCGCGTTGCAAACGACACCGAGTACGGGCTCTCGGCCTCGATCTTCTCGCGGGACGTCGAGCGCGCCGAGCAATTGGCACGCCGTATCCAGAGCGGCATCTGTCACATCAACGACGCGACCGTCCACGACGAGCCGCAGGTGCCGTTCGGCGGTGTCAAGAACAGCGGCTGGGGTCGCTTCGGCGGCGACTGGGCGGCCGAGGAGTTCACCGAGCTGCGCTGGATCACGGTCCAGGAGGAGCAGCGCGAGTATCCGATCTGACGACGCACCTGCGTCGCACGTGAGAGGCTCCCGGCTGTGACGGGAGCCTCTGTCAGCCCGCAGTACGACGGACGCACCGCCTGGGCGCGCAACCTCGCGGCGCCGGTACGGGACTTCCTCAGCACGGAGACCGGGGGTGCCAGTGTGATGATCGTCGCGACGGTCGTCGCGCTGATCTGGGCGAACTCGCCGGCGTCCCACAGCTACGCCAGCGTCTGGGCGACGCACTTCTCCCTGCGCGTCGGTTCTCACAGCGTAACCGCGAGCCTGCGCGAGTGGGTCAACGAGGGGCTGATGACGCTCTTCTTCCTGGTCGTCGGCCTGGAGGCGAAGCGTCAGCTGGACCTTGGCGAGCTGCGTGACCGGCGGCGGCTTGCGGTCCCCGTGATGGCGGCGCTCTGCGGGATCGCCTTTCCGGCGGCCATCTATCTGGCTTGGAACGCAGGCGGCCCGGGCGCCCGTGGCTGGGGTGCGGCGATCTCCACCGACACCGCCTTTGCGCTGGCGGCCGTCGGCCTGCTGGCGCCGCGCTCGGCCACGCGTCTGCGGGTGTTCCTGTTGTCGCTGGCGGTCGTGGACGACCTTGCCGGGCTCGTGGTCGTCGCCGTCGCGTACACGCGGCACGTGTCGGTCGTCGCGCTGGCGGTCGCCGTTGGCCTGTACGGCCTGCTGCTCGCGCTGCGCTGGCTGCCCGTCGCGCGACGAACGCTGGCGTTGGCGCTCGGGATCGGCGTCTGGTTCGCGATGTTCGAGTCGGGGATCGATCCGGTGGTCTCCGGGCTCGCGGTCGGCCTGGCGACGAGCGCCTATCCACCCGCCCGCGAGGAGGTCGCGCGAGCCGTGGAGCTCACCCGCACGTTCCGCGAACAGCCGACGCCGGCGCTTGCGCGCGCCGCCCAGCGCGGCGTGGTGTCGTCGATCTCCCCGAACGAGCGTCTGCAGTACCAGCTGCACCCCTGGACCAGCTACCTGATCGTGCCGCTGTTCGCGCTCGCCAACGCAGGCGTGCATCTGAGCGGCGGTCTGCTGAGCGCGGCGTTCAGCTCGCCGATCACGCTCGGGATCATCACCGGCTACGTGGTCGGCAAGCCCGTCGGCGTCGTCTTCGGCTCGTGGCTGGCGTCGCGCCCGCAGCTTCACGGGCCGCGCGCGCCGGTCAGCCCGCCCGTGCTGCTCGTCGGCGGTGCCTGTGCCGGTGTGGGCTTCACCGTGTCTTTGCTGATCTCGGCGCTTGCTTTCCGCGGCGTTCGCCTCGAGGAGGCGAAGATCGGCACGCTGTCGACCCTGGTCCTGGGTCCGGCCGTCGCCTGGGTGGCATTCAGGATTCTGCGCCGCCTACCGGCTGAGCTGCGCGCACGCCAGATCGCCGGCACCGCAGATGACATCCTCGACCTCGCCGCCGATGTCGAGCCCGACCGCGATCACATCCGCGGCCCCGATGATGCTCCGGTGACGATCGTCGAGTACGGCGACTTCGAGTGCTCCTATTGCGGGCAGGCCGAGGGCGTGATCCGGGAGCTGCTGGCCGCGAGCGGTGAAGACGTCCGCTACGCCTGGCGGCACCTGCCGCTCAACGATGTCCACCCCTACGCGCAACTGGCGGCTGAGGCGTCGGAGGCGGCCGCCGCGCAGGGCAAGTTCTGGGAGATGTACGACCTGCTCATCTCCCACCAGGGGAACCTGGAGGTCGAGGATCTCGAGCAGTACGCCAGGCAGATCGGTCTCGATGTGGACCGCTTCCTCGACGATGTCGTCCGTCGCCAGTACATGGCGCGGGTCACCGAGGACGTAAGCAGCGCCGATGAGAGCGGCGTCTCCGGCACGCCGACCTTCTTCATCAACGGCCGCCGGCATTACGGCGTCTACGACATCGACACGCTGTCGACGGCCGTGCGAGCTGCCAAGAACCGCGCTCTCTCGCTGGCAAGGAACGCGGCGCAGGCGACGCCGTGACGCGCGGAAGCGGGACCGAGTCCCCACAGGCCCTTAGCCGCGCGGCTGCGGGAGGCTGAGCACGCAGCCCAGGGCGATCAGGCTGAACGCCGGCAGAATCTCGAGTGTCGTGTGAATCCCAATCGCGTCGGCGGTCGCGCCGAGGCCGGTCGCGATCAGCCCGCCCATTCCGATCGCCAGGCCGAACGTGATCCCAGACGCGAGCCCGCGCCGTCCGGGCAGGTACTGCTGGCCGAGCACGACCGTGGCTGAGAACGGGGCGTCGAGCGTGAAGCCGATCAACGCCAAAGTCACGAACGTCAGTGCGAGCCCGGTGTGCGACAGGATCACGAGGAACACGGTGAGCGGCACCATCGCCCAGATCAGCACCATGCGCTTCCCGAAGCGGTCGGCGCAGCGCGCGCCGATCAGCGTGCCGGCCGCACCCGCCACGAGCATCACCGTCAACGCGACACTGCCGATGCTATGACTGGCGCCGAGCCGGCGCACCGCGTAAATCGGGACGAGCGCCAGCACCGTGTAGAACGGGACCGTGCGCGCCACGGCGGCGCCGACCAGGCGGGTGAACGGTCCCCCACTGGGCTTTCTGCTCTCTGCCTCGTGTCAGCTGTGATCGGTGCTCGGCCTGCAGGTGGCCCTTGAATCGTCCGACGTCCAGGACCAGCAGCGCTGCGACTGCGACTCCCGGGATCACAAGCAACGGCGTCGCCGAGATTCCGCCGATGGCGAGGATCAGCAGCACGGCGAGCGGACCGAGCGCGAAGCCGGCGTTACCGCCGACGGAGAAGTAGCTCATCCCGCGTACGCTGCCGCCGCCGACGAGGTGCGCCATACGCGCGCCCTCGGGGTGGAAGAGAGCTACCCCCAGGCCGCTCGCCCCGAGTGCGAGCGCGAGCTCCAGGTACGTGTGGCAGAAGCCCACCGACGCCAGACCCAGCGCCGCCAGCGCAACGCCCAGGGGCGCCAGCAGCGGCGCCGTGATCCTGTCGGACCAGATGCCGAACAACGGTTGGACGATCGCCGAGCCGATCGACGCGATCGAGACCAGCGCCGTCGCGGAGGCGAGGTTCAGTCCGCGCGTGTCTATCAGGGTGGGCAGTAGTGCGGGCACTGCGCCTTGGCACATGTCGACGAAGCCATGACCCAGCGAGAGCCGGCTCATCGAGCGCAGATCGACGCGCGCGGGGGCCGCCGCGACGGCGGCAGCGTTCACGGTCGCACGCTCACGGCTGCGCGCTCACGTCCGCGCGCCGGCGACCAGCAGCGCGACGATCTGCTCGCGTGCCTTTTCCTCGGGCCAGCGGTGGCCGGTGCGCATGTGCCGGTAGGTCCAGCCGGCTGCGTTGAAGAGCAGCGTGGACGTCTCGTCAAGGTCGCCACGCACGACCAGCGTGCCGTCGCTCACGCCGTCCTGGAGAATCCGTGAGATCGCGCCGACGAACGGCGCGCGCGTCAGCACCTCGCCCTCGCCGGGCTCGTGGTAGATGGCCTCGAGCTGCGTCGACAGCGCCTCCATCAGCCCCAGATAGCGCTCGTCGATCTCACAGATCGCGCTAAGCATCATCGCCAGCCGCTCTGGTGCGGGCGCCAACGAGGCGAGCGCCGGGAGCGCGGCCGCCTGGTACTCGCTCTCGAGCAGCTCGCCGAGGCCGGCGAGGATGTCCGCGCGCGAGATCCCGCGCCGGTGCAGCGTCATCCGCGACAGCCCTGCCGACCGGGCCAGCTCGTCCAGGGCGAGTTCGTGCCACGGGCGACGCCCAAGCTCGTCGCGGATCCGGCGGATACGCTCGATCTCCAGCACGTGCATCGAGCGTATCAGATCGTTACACGCGTGTCACATGGAACGCTGTTTGCACGAGATTGGGCGCCGGCTCAGCACCACTGGTCCGAGCTGGCCGTTGCCGGTACAGTGCACCTTCATGAATCGGGTGGCAGTTCGTGGAGTGCTGCTGATGCTGGCTGCGGGCGCCTTGGCGGTCACGCCGAACATTGCCGGCGCGCGTCAGATCAGGCATGCCGCAAAGCATGGCTTTGGCCACGGTACGAGCACCAACTGGTCGGGGTACGCGGTCGATGGCAGCAACGCGACGTCCGTGACGGGCTCGTGGACCCAGCCCTATGCAACCAACTGCGCTCTGGTTCCGAACAGCTGGTCGTCTCCCTGGGTGGGAATCGACGGCGACAACTCCAACACGGTCGAGCAGACCGGAACCGACTCCGACTGCAACGGCGGTGTCGCGAGCTACTACGCCTGGTGGGAGATGTACCCGAAGAGCACGGTGGTCATCCCCGAGATAACGGTCCACCCGGGCGATAAGTTCACGGCGACGGTGTCGTACCGCTCTGGCGGATTCACGATGACGCTCGACGATACGACCACGGGCGAGAGTTACACCACCACGCGGACCTCCAAGAAGGCGAAGCGCAGCTCGGTTGAATGGATCATGGAGGGACCGTCGAGCGGGAACCTGACCGACTTCGGCTCGCTCAGCTTCGCGAGCGCCTCCGCCACGATCGGTGGCCAGATCGTGACTCCGGCCTCCGTCGGTGCCGACCCGATCACCATGGTGACGAAGCAGGGTACGGATCGGGCCGTCCCATCCCTGAACGGGACGAAGGGTGCATTCGGCGTGGCCTGGGAAGGCTCATAGCTACTTCCTGACTTTCGCTCGTCGTCCGCGTTGTTGATGATGTGTCCTGTGGACGTCGAGCTCCCAACAGCCCAGCATTCGTCGCGACTACCGGCGATGCCGGCTCGACTGCTCTCAGACGAACGGTTGGCGAAGGAGATCGGCTCCGGGCACGAGAGTGCCTTCACTGCGCTCTTCAGCCGCTATCACCAGCAGCTCTACCGGTACTGCCGCTCGCTCACCGGCAGCGACCAGGATGCCCAGGATGCGCTGCAGTCGACCTTCGCGAACGCGCTGATCGCGCTGAGGGCGGGCCATCGGGACGCGCCGCTGCGGCCGTGGCTGTATCGCATCGCCCACAACGAGTCGATCTCGCTCGTGCGCAACCGCCGGCCGACGCTGGAGGTTCCGGAAGAGCTCGAGTCAGCCACCGACGTGCACGAGAGCGCGGAGCAGCGGGAGCGGCTCGCGATGCTGGTCGCCGACCTTCAGGAGTTGCCCGAGCGTCAGCGCGGCGCGCTGGTCATGCGCGAGCTGAGCGGCCTCTCTCACCAGGAGATAGCTCAGGCGTTGCAGGTATCGGTCGGTGCCGCCAAGCAGACGATCCTCGAGGCCCGACGGTCGCTGTTCGAGTTTGCCGAGGGGCGCGCCATGGGCTGTGAGGACGTACTGCGGATCCTGTCGGACGGCGACGGCCGCTCGCTGCGCGGCCGCCGGGTTCGCGGGCACCTGCGTAACTGCTCGTCCTGCTCGGCCTTTGCCAACGCGATCCCGGACAGGCGGGCGGACATGCTGGCGCTGTGGCCGGTCCTTCCTGCGGCCAGCGCCGTCGGCCTGCTCGCCAAGCTCACCGGTGCCGGGTCCGGGCACGGCGGCGGGGGCGCGGCCGGCTTCGCGGCCGGCAGCGCCGCCAAGGGTGTGGCAGCGGGAATCTCGATCAAGGCAGCTGCGGCGGCGGGCGTCGCTGTTGTGGCCACCGCCGCGGTTGGTGCCGTGACGGTGCTGCATCACTCGACACCGAGCCCGGCAACTCCGGTTGTGCACAGCAGCTCCTACGGCGCCCATCCGACGAGCGGCCGCCTGACGACGGGGGCCCATCACGACTTCGGCGCTGTGGGCGTCCATCGCGCGGGCTCGCTACGCCTGACCGCCGGCAGCAGCAAGGCACGCGGGAAGGGCGCCGCGAAGCACGCAGTAAATGCGAATGGCCATACCTCGGGCACCGCGACTGGCGAGCATGGAGTCGCCGCCGGCAAGGCACATGTGCACTCCGCGGCTCACGGGCCGGCGACTCCGAGCCACGGCGCAAGCTCACGGTCCGCGCTGCGGAAGACGACGCCGCCGAGAACAAAGCCGACGAAGACCAACTCCAGCGCCCAGGCCAGCGCCAAGGCCCGAGCTGAGGCCCGAGCTGAGGCCCGAGCTGACGCCAGGGCCAAAGCGAGCGCCGAGGCCAGAGCCAAGGCGCGAGCCGAGGCACGGGCGAGGGCCAGGGCGAGGGCCAGAGCCAGGGCCAGAGCCAAGGCCAAGGCCGCCAAGACCAAGCTGAAAGCAAACGCGGGCAAGACGCCTCCGAAGACCAAGACCACGTCGGGCACCAGCTCAACCGCCGGTCACTCCGGGTCGGGCTCCGGCGGCTTGGGCACTGCGACGCTGCCGGGGCAGACCGGCAGCGCGTCCGCAAGGAAATCTTCAACTACCCCCTGACCTTTCGCGCCGCCCGCCGTTGTTGGCGTAAGGAAGCAGCGCGGTCTCATCAGGGCCCGCGACGCGAACACTGATCTCAGGAGGAGCAATGAAGCTCACTAGGAATATCGCGGTGGTCATGGCGACACTCGCCTTTGGCGCCGCACCGGCCGTCGCAATCGCCAGCAACCACGGCAAGTCCGCGAACGCCCCTGGTCACACCAAGAGCGCCAACACCAAGCCGGCGACTACGCCGGACACGTCGAAGTCGACTACGGCTTACGGGCGCGCTTGCAGTGCCATGAGCAGGACGCACGTGTCAGGTCAGAAGGGCACCCCGTTCTCGCAGTGCGTCATCGCCATGGAGAAGCTGGCCAAGAGCGCGAAGACCACGCCGAAGACGGCCTGCGCGAGCTTCAGCAAGAAGCACGTGAAGGGCACCAAGGGCACGCCCTACAGTCAGTGCATCAGCGCCGCCGCGAAGCTGCGCCACACCACTCACTAGCAATAACCCAGCGGCTCAGCTCCGCTGAATTGCTCTGAAGCGAGCGGCCCTGCCCCCCAGCAGGGCCGCTCGCTTGCTTTCCGCCCGGCATGCGAATGCGGCCGCGTGGGTCCTACGGAGAGGGGGGGATTCGAACCCCCGATGGACGAATCGCCCATACCGGTTTTCGAGACCGGCGCATTCAACCGCTCTGCCACCTCTCCAGGGGACAAGCGCCACCAAAAGTAGCGGCTCCCACTCCGCTGCACTCTCCCTCGCGCGTCAGCGCCGGCTCGCGAAGAATGCGCGCAGCAGCTCTCCCGCCTCCTGCGCCAACAGCCCGGCCGCAACTTGCGGCCTGTGGTTGAGCTGCGGCACGTCGAGCAGATTCAACACGCTGCCCGCGGCGCCGGCCTTGGGGTCGGCGGCGGCGTACACGATGCGCGGAATACGGGCGAGCACGATCGCGCCCGCGCACATCGTGCACGGCTCGAGCGTGACGTACATGACGGCGTCGAGCACGCGCCAGCTGCCCACCGCCTGGCTGGCCTGCCGAAGCGCCAACATCTCCGCGTGGGCGGTCGGATCGTTGCGCAGCTCGCGCTCGTTGTGACCGGCGCCGATGACCTCACCGTCCTTGACGATGACCGCGCCGACCGGTACATCGTCATGATCCAGTGCGTGCTCGGCCTCTCGCAGCGCGAGCCGCATGTAGTACTCGTCGCGAGGGAAGAAGTGTCCGTTCATCGCGCCAGAGTGTCCCGCAGCCGCCGACCATCACGAAACTTTCACACTAATTTGCTGTCTTACTTGGTGCCTCGCCGCTCGCGCGAGGCACATTTACGATGTCCGTCTCCGCCACCCACGACCGGCCGTTAGCGCCCCGCCGCTTTCGCCGGTCGACGCGCCTGGCGCTGACGACGCTCGCCGTGTTGCTTTCGACGCTCGCCGCCGCTGCCGTGCTGGTGTCGGCGCTAGCCAACCACGCCGGCGACCAACGGCTCGCAGCCACCGAGCCCACGACCGCGCCGCTCGCGTACGAGCCGCACGAGCTGGTCGTCGGCTACAGCGGCACACTGAGCGCGGCGCTCGCGGAGATCCGCGGACTGGCGAGGGTTGCCGTGACGGTTTCGCCGCAAACCTCGCTCACGCCGCATGAGCAGATCCTCGAACTGCCGTCCACCGCCAGCGTCACCGCGACGGCCGGGAAGCTGCGCGCGCTCCCAGGCATCAGCTATGCGGTCCCCGACTACGTCGCGCACATCGCCGGGAGTTGGTTCCCCGACGACACGGGCCGCGGTCACAAGGCGAAGGGTTGGGAGAGACTACAGTGGAACTTCCTGGCCAAGGACGGGATCAACGCACCGGGGGCGTGGGCGAACTTGATCGCCGATCATCGGCCCGGCGCCAAGGGAGTGATGATCGCCGTGGTGGACACCGGCATCGCCTACCGCAAGTGGCGCACCTTCAGGCGCTCGCCGGACTTCCGAGGCACGAAGTTCGTCGACCCGTGCGATCTGATCGACGGCAGCATCCATGACGGCCGCTGCACCGACCCCTATGCGCTCGACCGCGAGAGCCATGGCACGTTCGTCGCGGGGATGATCGCCGAGGCCACGAACAACCACTTCGGGCTCACCGGGCTGGCGTACGAAGCGACGATCATGCCGGTGCGAGTGCTCGACGCCCAGGGCAACGGCGCCGCCTCCACGATCGCCGCCGGCATTCGCTACGCCGTGCAGAAGGGCGCTCAGGTGATCAATCTCAGCATCGAGTTCTCACCGGGGACGACCCGCGCCCAGATCCCGGATGTGGCCGCCGCCGTTGACTACGCGCACAGCCATGGCGTCCTGGTCGTCGCCGCTGCCGGCAACGACGAGCACACGTCGATCGATTACCCTGCCGCCCTCCCCGACGTGATCTCGGTCGGCGCTACCACCAGCGACCGCTGCCTGGCGGTCTATTCAGACGTGGGCCGAACCCTCAGCCTCGTCGCGCCGGGCGGTGGCGACGACGCGGCCTCGGTTCCCGGGTCCGTCTGCCACCCGACGCGAAACCTGCCCGACATCTACCAGATGACGTTCAACAACCCCGCAGATCCGGGCGACTTCAGCCTTCCGAACGGGTGGTATGGCACGTCGATGGCGGCGCCCACCGTCTCCGGCGCCGCCGCAATGGTGATCGCCAGCGGCGTCCTCGGTCAGCACCCCAGGCCGACCGCGGTGCTCGACCGGCTCGAGGCCACGGCCCGGCCGCTCGGCGCCAGCAGGCCCAACGACAACTACGGGTACGGGTTGCTCGACGTCGCCGCCGCCACCAGGAAGGGCGGCCCATTGAAGCCCCCGCCCCCGCCGTACTCGCTTCCGGGCGCGGCCAAGGGTGTCGTCGTCAGATAGCAGGAGACAAATGCGCGCTGCGTCGCCGCCCGTTAGGACGTCCTGACGATCAGCACCGAGCACGGCGCGTGGTGCGAGATCTTGTTCGGCACCGAGCCCAGCAGGAACCGCTTTGCGCCGGTCATGCCGCGGTTGCCGACGACGATCAGGTCACAGCCCTGCTCCTCGGAGATGTCGATGATCGCGTCGGCCGCATCACCCTGCCGCGCGAACGTCTCGACCTCAGAGACGCCGCGCTCGGTGGCCGCGGCGCGCCCCTTATCGAGCAGTGCCAGCACGTCCTCGCGCGGGTTCACCATCCACTGCGTGTCCTCGGGGCGCGTCTGTCGCTCCTCGCGCAGTCGCAGGCCGGACACCGGCGCGTAGGCGCTCACGATAAGCAGACGCGCTCCGGCGTTGGCGGCCAGCGCGATCGCCTCCTCGACGGCGGCCGCGGCGGTCGACGATCCATCGGTGCCGACAAGGATCGAGCGGAACATGTGCGAGCCTAGGACAGTCTCACGACCGCGATCACCATCCCGGCCACGACGAACAGCAAGATCAACGCCTGCGTGTAGATCCAGAACTTGGGCATCGTCGCCGGAAAGCTAGCGGGTGGGTGCCGCCGCGTCGGTCGCGAGCAGCTCCGCCTCGCTCAGCTCATCGAGCAGTCCGCAGCTGTGCGGGACGTCATCGTCGCCGAGCGTGACCCCGCCACCAGGCCAGTATCCGCCCGCCGGTCCAATACCGCGCACGACCACCGGCTCATACCGCCACGAGCCGGTGTTGACCAGACGTGGCCGGCCGCCGGGGCCCGACCAGAGCCCCGGATCGTCGCCGTCGCGCGGGCCGCGACGATGGACGTGGCCGAAGATCACCCACTCCGCCTCGACACCGAGCGCGTGCGCGGCGAGGGCGAGCGCCGGCAGCGCGTGACGTTCCATCTGATTGCCCAGCGCGGCCGCCGTCAGCGGCGCCAACCGCGACGGGATGTGGCGGTCGAGCCAGCGCTCGGGCGGCAGCCCGTCGCGCAGGTGTGGCGTCGCCGGCCGCCTGGGGATGTACTCGAACGCCGCGGGCGTCGCCGGCTGCGCGCGCCGACGCGGATGCAGGCCCCATGACGACACCGGCCGCAGGTAGTTGTTGAGGTAGTGGCCATGCGTCGCCCACACACCGTCGGCCAGCCACAGACCAGGGTAGTGGACCTCGACTCGGGTCGCCGTGAGCCAGGAGGTCACACGCGCGAGCAGTGGGCTCGCGTCCGGCGACACCATGTTCTCACGCGCGAGTTCCGGTCCCTGCGCCAGCGCCCAGTCGCGCACGAGCCCGTGGTCGTGGTTGCCGGGCACCAGCAGCAGCTGCTTCTCGGGACCGAGCCGAGCGGCGATCGCGCGCAGGATCGGCTCGGCGACCGGGAACGACAGCGACGAGTGCGTCTCCTGCAGCTCGACCGTGTCGCCCAACAGCACCAGCCGGTCGTAGGAGTCGAGCGCGTCGAGCAGCGCCTCGAGCGGCCTTGGCCGGGTCAAGACGCTGACACCGACCCGCTGGCCGAGGTGGACGTCGGAGATCACGAGGGTGCGCACGCCAGTTGATTAAAGAGATCAGCCGCAGGCCGGGCTGTGTGAGGACAACGAAGAGGGGCGCCCCGCGGGGCGCCCCTCTCAGGAATACCCGATGTTGGGCCGTACTAGGCGATGTACAGCTGGCTGCGGAAGTCGACGGCCGCGCCGCGGCCGACGACCAGCACCGGAGCCGAGGTACCGACGATCGCATTCTCGGCCTGGGCCGAGATCATCGTCTGACCGTCGTGCGCCTCCGGGCGCGATCCGACGATCAGCAGGTCGACGTTGTAGTTCTTGTCGGTGACGGTCGCGCCGAACTGGTTGGCCAGCGCGTGCGCGGTGTCGATTGCGGCGCCGTCATCGAGGCCGGCGAGCAGACCGATCGTCTTTATCGCGGTCGTCTGGTAGCCGGCGGGCGCAATCGCGATCGCGGCCGGGCCGCCCTGGAGGAGCGCCTGGGTCGACTGCTGTGGCGCGATCCGGCCGGCGGGCGTGCGGTAGTCCGAGCCGAACACGATCAGCTGTGCGCCTTCGCGGCGAGCGACATCCTTCAGGCCCTCGCTGGTCGAGGCATTGACCACGACGCGCGTCTCGGCTGTGTTGTCGCCGAGCGCCGCAAGGCCCCGTTCCAGCAGCGCTTGCGCCTGGCCCTCGTCGCGGGCGTCGGCGTCGTGGCGGACATACGCCAGGACGAGCGTCGCGCCCGCCTCGCCCAGTACGCGCGCAAGCGTCAGAGCGTCGTCGTCGTTAGGGGTTCCGTCATAGGAAACGATCGTCGTCAGTGACACTTCAGGTCCCTCCAGAGTGGGTGGTTCAGCGCTGTGGTCAAACCGTGACGTCACTGTCGCACCGGGCCTACATCACTGCTAGTGAATCTGATCATTCTCTCGATAAGCTGTACTTATGCTGAACCTGGTTCGCCTCAGGGTGCTAGCGGAGGTCGTCCAGCGCGGGTCCTTCTCTCAAGCGGCGGACGCGCTGGACTACACCCAATCGGCGGTCTCGCAGGCGGTCGCTCGCCTCGAGGCCGAGACCGGCGCGACGCTGCTGGTCCGCGACCGGCGGGGCGTGCGCCCCACCCCGGTGGGTGCGACGCTACTCGAACACGCCGGCACGATCTTCGCCCACGTGCAGGCCGCCGAGCATGACCTCGCCGCCGTGCTCGGTGTACGCGGTGGGCGCCTGCGCATCGCCTCGTTCCCCTCGGCCGGGGCGACCCTGATCCCGCAGGCGGTCGCCGCCTTCCGCCAGCTGCATCCAGAGGTCGAGCTCTCACTGGCAGAGGGCGAACCCGAGGAGATCGCACCGCGGCTACGGGCGGGCGAGTTCGACCTCGCGCTGCTGTTCGAGTTCGCAGAAGGCGAGTCGCACTTCAGCGGGCTGGCGTCCACGGCGTTGATCCACGATCCGCTGTGGGTCGCGCTTCCGGTCGGCCATCCGCTCGCACGCAAGCGCGGGCTCGGGCTGCTGGATCTGCACAGCGAGGACTGGGTCCAGACGTCGGCGGCCAGCCCCTGCGCGCGCCACGTGGTGCGCGTCTGCTTGGAGGCGGGATTCGAGCCGCGGGTGTCCTTCGAGACCGACGATTACGAAACCGTTCAGGGTCTGGTCGCCGCTGGCGTGGGGGTGGCGCTGATCCCGCGGCTCGCGCTCAGCCACCGCCAGCCCGGGCTCGTGGTACGCAAACTCGAGCCCGAGAGCCCGGTCCGGCTGATCTTCGCCGCGACCGTCGACGAGCCGGGCGTGCTGCCCGCGGCTGAGGTGATGCTGAAGATTCTCTCCGACCGCTCGCACCAGTACATCGAGGTCGGCGAGGATTAGCACCCGCCTCGCCGCTCAGCCCAGCGGGCTAGCGCAGCAGCTTGCCCGCTTCCCGGACGGTCCCGGTCGCGCCGAGCGCGATCGTGATCCCGCCCGCGACCAGCGCGACCACGGCCAGCATCACGGGCCAGTGGCGCTGCAGGAAGTCACGCGCCCGGGCCAGCTCCGCCTCGGCGTGCTCGCCACCGAACCACAGAATCGCGATGATTACGATCAGCGGCAGCACGAAGCAGGCGTTGAACAACAGCACCAGGAGCACCTGTCGCCCGAATCCGACCGTGGAGCCCATGATCGCTGCCAGCGCGCCGAAGTACGGAAACGCCGTCGGGAGCTCGATCGCCGTGATCGTGGCGCCGAGCAGCCAGCCCGCGCGGCTGCCTGTCGGCCTAACCGGCAACTGCTTGCCGCCGAGCCGTCCGCGGTAACTCCAGACGAGCGCCCCGACCGTGATCAGCACGACGCCCGCGACCACCTCGAGCACCTGGCGGGTCGTGTGGTCGGGCTTTGGCACAATCGCCAGGACGATCTCGCCGGGGCCGAGCGCGATCACGGCGCCGCCGACGAGGTAGACCAGGAAGACGCCGGCCGTGAACTGCGCGACCGCGTGGCGCGGGCGCGGCCCGGCCGCCAGGTACAGCGCCGGCCCGAGCGTGGACGGATTCAGGGAGTCCGCCAGCCCGATCGAGATGACGATGCCGATCAGTCGCAGCATTCCAAGCGCCATTCTCGCCGCAAGTGGCCTTCGGTGGTGGCACGCTGACTCAAGCCGCAATACTGCTGGCCGTGCGCGTCGCAGTTCTCGATGACTACCACCGGATCGCCAACACGCTCGCGGACTGGTCCTCACTCGACGTCGAGGTCGCTTTCTTCGACCGGTCGCTGACGCGCGAGCAGCTCCCGGCGGTGCTCGCCGGCTTCGACACGCTCGTGCTGATGCGCGAGCGCACCGCGTTCCCGCGTGAACTGCTCGAACAGCTGCCTGACCTGGAGCTGGTGATCACCACGGGAATGCGGAACGCCTCGTTGGACATCGAGTACCTGCGCGCCCGTGGCGTCCGCGTGTGCGGTACCGGGATCCCCGGCTACGGCTCGCGTGAAAAGCCTGGCTCGGGCAACCAGAGCGCCGCGGCCG
>Ga0307373_10007637_pt1 | contig 16810 bp, 13 predicted proteins | sample OX2MG_FD_202534 | JGI IMG/M metagenome (GOLD analysis project Ga0307373, IMG submission 202534) | Soil microbial communities from Risofladan, Vaasa, Finland - OX-2 | ecosystem: Environmental > Terrestrial > Soil > Coastal area > Acid sulfate soil | place: Finland: Risofladan, Vaasa | collected... | reverse complement strand
TGGCGCTCGGCGGCCTGGCGGACTCGGAAGTTGTCCGACTCGAGCTCCGGGATGTAGCGGCGTCGGCCCGCGAGTGTCTCGGTGTAGCCGCGCCGGCGCGCCTCGGCGACCGTCGCGTCCATGTACGCGCGCACGGCGGGGAACGCGACGAAGTACTGCGCGAGGATCTCCGCCGCCTCGTCGACGGGCACGCCGAGGCGCTGCGCGAGCCCGTACGCCTCCATGCCGTACGCGAGCCCGTAGGAGATCATCTTCGCCTTCGAGCGCTGGGCGGCGGTCACCTCGGACGGGTCGACGCCAAAGACGCGGGCCGCCGTCGTCGCGTGGATGTCCCGGCCGGTCGCGAAGGCCTCGACCAGGCCCGGGTCGCCCGACAGGTGCGCGATCACGCGCAGCTCGATCTGGTTGTAGTCGGCCACGACGAGCCCGCAACCGGGCGCGGGGACGAACGCCTCGCGGAACCGGCGCCCCTCGTCGGTCCGGACCGGGATGTTGTGCAGGTTCGGCTGGTCCGAGGAGAGCCGCCCCGTGCGCGCGACGGTCTGGTTGAAGCTCGCGTGGATCCTGCCGTCGGGTGCGACCTCGGCGAGCAGTCCCTCGCCGTACGTGGAGCGCAGCTTCTCGACCTCGCGGTAGCGGAGCAGGCGCTCCACGATGCCGGTCGAGTCGCCCTCCCGCAGCTTCTCGAGCGTCGCGGCGTCGGTCGAGTACCCGGTCTTGGTCTTGCGCCCCGGGCTCAGGCCGAGCTTGTCGTAGAGGATCCGCCGGAGCTGCGGCGTCGAGTTCACGTTCAGCTCCTCGCCCGCGATCGCCTGGATCTCGGCCTCGAGCGCCCGGGCCTCGAAGGTGAGCTCCGCACCGATCTCGCGCAGCCGCTCGACGTCGACGCCGATGCCCGCGACCTCCATCTTCGCGAGCACGCGCACAAGAGGCCGCTCGACCTCGTCGTAGAGCCGGCGCGAGCCCGTCGCGTCGAGCGCCTCGACGAGCGGCCCGCGCAGCGCCGCGACGAGTGCGACCCGCGCGGCGGCGGCCTCCGCCGGCGCGGGCGCGCCGGCGGAGTCGAGCGCGAAGCCGAGCTGCCCGCTCGGCGGCAGCGTGCCGCCCGGGCCCGCGGCGATGCCGTGGCGCTGCGCGAGCTCCTCGAGCGAGGGCTGGCCGGAGGACGAGTCGACGATGTACGCCGCGACCGCGGTGTCCACGTCGAGCGCCGTGACGTCGACGCCGAGCGGCAGCAGCGCCCGCATGAGCTCCTTCACCCGGTGCCCGCTCACGCGTCCCGGCGACCCCGCGCCCGACACGAGCACGGCGAGCGACTCGCACACGTCGGCCTCGGCGAGCACCTCGCCCGTGACCCACGCGACCTCCTCGCCGCCGGCCTCGAGCAGCGCGAGGCCCTCGATCGCGGAGCGGCCAGGAGCACCGGCCCAGGCCGGCTCGATCGCGACCGCTCGGCCGGCCGTCGCGAGCGCGGCGAGCGCCCGCGATGCGGCCCCGACCTCGTCGAGGGTCGCGACCGGCAGCGCGACCGCGCCGGGCGCGCCGTCGGGCGCGCCCCCGTCGCCCGCCCGGCCGGCCTCGAACCGGTCGAGCACCGCGACGAGGCGGTCGCGCGGCGTGCGCATCTCGAGGAACGTGAAGAGCGCGTCGAGCTCGGCCCGGTCGAATCGGCCGAGCGTGAGCGCCGCGAGGTCGAGGTCGAGCGGTACGTCGCGCACGACGGGGGTGAGCTGCAGGTTCTTGCGGACGCGCGCCTCGCTCGCGGCGAGCGAGGCGCGCAGCTTCGGCGTGCACTCGTCGAGGTGCGCGTAGATCGAGTCGAGGTCGCCGTAGGTATTCACGAGCTTCGCCGCGGTCTTCTCGCCGACGCCGGGCACGCCCGGGAGGTTGTCCGACGGGTCGCCGCGCAAGGCCGCGAGCAGCGGGTACTTGTCCGGGCGGACACCGGTGCGCTCGAGGATGCCGGCCTCGTCGTAGAGCACGTAGTCAGAGACGCCGCGCCGGTTGTAGAGGACCTTCACGTGCGGGTCCTCGACGAGCTGGTACGCGTCCCGGTCGCCGGTCACGACCACGACGTCCTCGCCGCGGTCCCGGAGCGACGTCGCGATCGTCGCGATGACGTCGTCGGCCTCGAAGCCCGCGAAGTCGACGGCCGGCACGCCGAGCGCCTCGACGAGCTTGCGGATGAGCTCGACCTGCGCGACGAGCGGCTCCGGGGTCGGCGGCCGGCCCGCCTTGTAGTCGTCCGCGATCGCGTCGCGAAACGTCGGCTCGTGCCGGTCGAAGGCGACGGCCATGCCGTCGGGCTCGAAGTCCGCGAGGAGCTTCGTCACCATCGACACGAAGCCGTAGACGGCCTGGGTCTCCTGCCCGGACGCCGTGCTCATCCCGGCCTCCTGCAGGGCGAACCACGCGCGGAACGCGAGCGAGTGCCCGTCGAGGAGGAAGTAGGTGGCCACCGCCCGATGCTAAGGCGTCGCACCCCGAGGCGCGCACCTCGCGCTCGGGTACGCTCGGACGCGATGGCGGACGGATACCACCCGCCGCTCGAGGAGTACCTCGAAGCGATCCACGCACTCGCCGAGGAGGGCGTGGCGGTCATCCAGGCCCGTCTCGTCGAGCGGCTCGGGCACAGCCCCCAGGCGGTCTCCGAGATGGTCCGCCGGCTCGCGGACGACGGCTACCTCGCGCGCTCCGGCCGGGGCGTCGCGCTGACCGAGCAGGGACGAACGCGCGCGGAGAGCGTCGTGCGGCGCCACCGGCTCGCGGAGCGGTTCCTCGTGGACGTCGTCGGCCTCCCCTGGGCCCGCGCCCACGCCGAGGCCGGCCGGTGGGAGCACGTGATCTCCGACGACGTCGAGGCGCGCTTCGTCGAGATCCTGGGCCACCCGACGACGTGCCCGCACGGCAACCCGATCCCCGGCGCGCCGTTCGACCCCGTGCCGCAGCGCGCGATCGCCGAGGTGTCGCCGGGAGAGCACGTCCGGCTCGCGCGCATCACCGAGCAGATCGAGATCGACGGCGACGCGCTCGCCTACCTCGACGAGAACGGCCTCGTCCCCGGCCGTGGCGCGACCGTCCGCTCGAGGGCCCCCGACGGGACGCTCACGCTCGATCTCGACGCGGACGCGCGCGACGGTGACACGCCGGCGAGCGGTCCGCACACGGTCGCGGTCGGCGGGGCGATGTGCCGGCAGATCTACGTGACGGCGGGGTGACGCTCGGGGGATCGCCGCGCCCGGTGCGCGCCGCCCGCGCGATACGCGACCCGGCCGTCCGCGTGACGCGCGATCCGGCAGGCCGCGCTCGTGCGGCCGGGTGTGGCCCCCCGTGGGTCCCGTTCAGCCCGCGTCGGGCGCGAGCTGGCCCTCGACGATCTCGCGCGCGATCTCGCGCATCGTGACGCGCCGGTTCATCGCGCTCTGCTGGATGAACGCGAACGCCTTCGCCTCGCTCAGCGAGTGGTCGTCCATGAGCCGTCCCTTCGCGCGGTCGACCCATCGACGCGTCTCGAGCTGGTCCTCGAGCCCGCGCTTGTCGTCGGAGAGCGTCGCGTTCTCCGCGGCGAGCGCCTGCATCTCCTCGAAACGCGCGAGCGCGACCTCGATCGCGGGGAGCAGCTCCTCCTTCTGGAACGGCTTCACGAGATACGCGAGCGCCCCCGCGTCGCGCGCCTGCTCGATGAGGTCGCGCTGGCTGAAGGCCGTGAGGATGAGCACCGCACTGCGGCTCTGCGAGTTGATCGCCTGCGCCGCGGCGAGGCCGTCCATCCCCGGCATCTTCACGTCGAGGATGACGAGGTCCGGGCGGTGGACGCGGACGAGCTCGACGGCCTCGTCGCCGCGCCCGGTCTCGCCGACGACCTCGTAGCCCTCCTCCTCGAGGATCTCGCGGAGGTCGAGGCGGACGATCGCCTCGTCCTCGGCGATCACGACGGTCTTCGCCAACACGCTCTCCTTGCTGCTCGGCCCGTCCGGGGCCGCTCGGCCCGTCCGGGACTGCTCGACCCGCTCGGGTCCGACCGGTCGCTGCATCGACTGCTCCCACCGCCCGCCCGTGCGGCCCCGACGCGCTCGCGCGGGTCGTGCGGTCGCGCGGCGCCCGTCGCCGACCGCCGCAGGGTCAGAGGACGAGCTGGGACAGAAGCTCGTCCTGGGTGCGCTCGAGATCGGCGACCGCCGCTCGGGCCGCGTCGCGACTACGCGCCATCACCTCGGCGTGCCGGCGGGCCTCGCTCCACTCGCGGTTCGCGAGCGCAGTCTCGGACACGAGCATCCGCGTCCGCGCGTCGTCCGCGGCGTCGGCGAGCGCGGCGAGCTGCTCGTCGGCGAGCGCGAGCTCGGCGCGCGCCCGCTCGAGACGCGCGTGCACGTCGAACAGGCGACGCTCGACCCGCACGCGGCGGTCTGTCAGTCCCGGTCGCATCGCCACCAGTGTACGCAGCCGGGCCCGATCGAAGGAGCCGCTGGTCGCGGCCCTACTCGGGGTGGTAGGTCGCGCGCCGGACCGTGCGGGACGCGAGCACGTCCGCGAGCGGCTCCGCGCCGAGGCCGGGGGCGTCCGGCACCGCGATGTGGCCGCCGCGCACGACGTGCGGCGCCGTGAGGTCCGGCGAGAAGTAGCGCTCGCTCGGGCCGAGGTCGCCGGGGAGGTCGACACCGTCGAGCGCGGCGACCGCGAGGGACGCGGCACGGCCGAGCCCGGTCTCGAGCATCCCGCCCGCGAGGAGCCCGATCCCCGCGCGCACGCACCGGTCGCGCGCCGCGACCGCCGCGAGGACGCCCCCGAGCCGCGCGGCCTTCAGCGAGACGCCGTCGCACGCGCGAAGCGCGATCGCGGCGTCGAGCTCGCCCGGGCTGCAGATCGACTCGTCGAGCACGACGGGCGTCGCGAGCTCCGCTGCGAGGCGCGCGTGGCCGACGAGATCGTCCGGGGCGAGCGGCTGCTCGATCGCGGCGAGACCGAGCCCGTCGAGCGCGCGAAGCGCGTCCCGGTCGCCGGCGCGCCCGAGGTTGAAGGAGCCGTTCGCGTCGACGCAGAGCGCGACCTCCGGGTACGCCGCACGGACCGCCGCCACGTGGTCGATCCCGTGACCCGCGCCGACCTTGCACTTCAACCTCACGATGCCGGCCTCGACCGCGCCCGCTGCCTCGTCGAGCACCGCGGCGACCGGGCCGTCCCCGACCGTCGCACCCGCACGGACCGACGCCCTGCTCGCGCCGATGCGGCGGGCGAGCGACTCGCCGCTCGCCCGCAGCTCCGCGTCGAGCAGCGCCATCTCGAGCGCCGCCTTCGCCATCTGCTGGCCGCGCACTTCGTCGAGCACCGAGCACGCGTCGGCGGCGCCGGCGAAGGTGCGCCGGGCCGCGAACAGGCGGGGGACGAGCTGCTCGGCGAGCATCCGCTCGGCGCCGTCCGCGTGCTCCGCGACGTACCGGGGCTCGGCGAGCGCCTCGCACTCGCCCCAGCCCTCGCCGACGTCGGTCTCGACGCGCACGAGCACGACCGGACGGCTCGCGTGCACGCCGCGGCTCGTCGCGATCGGCCGGACGAGCTCGAGCTCGAGCCTGCGAAGCTCGACCGCGCGCAGCTCCACGCCCCGAGGCTACCGGCGGCGCCGCGTGCGGCGGTAGCCTCGTCCGACCGGATGCCGCGGACCTCGCGCACGGCCACCGGCCCGGATGGCGGAACGGTAGACGCGGCGGCCTCAAAAGCCGCTGTCCGAAAGGGCGTGCGGGTTCGAGTCCCGCTCCGGGCACCGACCGAAGCGCGGGACTCGCTCAGGCGCGGCCGCCGCGAAGCGCCACCCCGGCGCCCTCCGGCGCGGCCCGGCCCGCCGCGTGCGGCCCGGCCGGGAGCGCGTCGGGACGCGCGGCGGAGCGCGCTCCCGCCCGCGGCAGCTTGCGCCGACCGGTCCGCGCCGCGCCGCTCCGCTCGGAGATCTCGGCCGGGGGTCGCTCCGGATGCCCGACCGCCGGCTCCCTCAGGTGCGCGTACGGGAACGACACGTAGCAGTACCGGACGAGGTGCTCGTGCGACGCGGCGTCGATCTCGACGATCGACGTCCCGAGACGCCATCCACCCGACGGGTCGGGGGACGTCGAGCACACGCGCACGGACGCCGCGATCACGAGCTCGGACCCGTCGTAGTCCACCAGGGAGAACTCGAGCCCGAGCACCGTGCCGATCGCGAGCTCGCGCGCCGCGACGAGCCCGACGCCGGACACCGCGACGTCGGTCACCCGTGCGACGTCGCGGTGTCCGCTGCCGTCCACGAGTGTCGCGGACGACCGGCACTCGAACCGCACGTGCTCACGCCGCTGGCTCCGCCGCGCGACGACGCGCGCCGAGCGCACGATTCGTACGAGCTCCCAGGTGCCGAGCGCGAGCGCGAGCGTCGCGGCCCATGACGGCAGCGGCCGCACGGGGACGAGCCCCGCCATGCCCGCCGCCCTCCAGAGCACCGAGAACGCGAGGGCCACGCCGAGGACGAGCACGGTGCGCAACCGAGACAGCGCGCGGATCCCCGCCGTGTCCGCGCCGGCCTTCGGCGTGACCTTGAACCTCGTGCGCGACGGGACGATCGCGCACCGCAGCGCCCTCGTGAAGATCTCCGCCGTGAGCAGCGTGTAGTGCGACGCCTCCCGCAGCTTGAGGTGGCCGCGGCACAAGGCGGTCGACGCGGTGATCGCGAGCGCGGTCCACGGGACCCAGAGCGCGAGCACGGTCGTGACGCTCATGCGCGCGGGCAGGACGCCGCCCGCGAGCGTGCTCACGAGCAGCGCGACGAGCGTGAGGCGCGCAGCGCCGGCGCCGTAGGCGAACAGGTTGCCCGCGTACGACAGGCGTTGGTGCACGCTGAGGCCCGCCTTCCTGCTGAGCGGCGATTCGGGCAGCCGCAGCACCGCGAGGTTGCCCCGCGCCCAGCGGTCGCGCTGGAGCAGGTACCCGTCGAGGTCGAGCGGCGCGAGGCCCTGGACGAGCACCTCGTCGTGGTAGCGCGTGGACCATCCGAGGCGGTGCATCTTCACGGTCGAGTGGAAGTCCTCGGCGATCGTGTCCGTGCTCACGCCGCCGACCGCGACGAGCGCCGCCCGGCGGATGAGTGCCGCGGACCCGCACCAGAACACACCGTTGTGACGGTCCTTGCCCGGGCAGACGACCTCGAAGAACAGGCTCTGCTCGTGGCGCCCGACCTCGTAGTGCTGAACCGAGTCCTGGTTGTAGAAGTCGTGCGGGCTCTGGACGAGCCCGACCGCGTCGTCGTCGAAGTAGCCGACGAGGCCGTCGAGCGCGTCGGGGAGCGGCACGTGGTCCGCGTCGAGGCAGAACACGAGGTCGCCGTTCGTTCGCCCGAGTGCGTGGTTGATGTTTCCGGCCTTCGCGTGTGCGTTGTCCGGCCGCGTGATCCAGCGCGCGCCCCAGCGCCGTGCGAGCTCGGCCATCTCCGGACGCCGACCGTCGTCGAGCAGATACGTCTCGTGCGGGTAGCGGAGCGACGCGCAGCCCGCGAGCGTCGCCTCGACGATGTCGGCCGGCTCGTCGTAGGTCGTCACGAAGACGTCGACCCGGTACCCGGGCGTCGCCGCGGGGCGGGACGGCTCGGCCCAGCGCCAACCGAAGAACACGAGGAACGCGAGCGACACGAAGTTGTACAGCTCGACCAGGCAGAGGAGCGCGAACGGCACTGGCGCGACCCCCCGTCCGGACTCGAGCAGCCGGTACGCGAGGTACGCGCCTCCCGCCGCGAGCGCGAGCGTCGCGACGACCCGAAGGAAGCGCGGGTGTCGCTCCCACCACCTGCCGGCCCGGGTCTGCGGCGCCTTCGCCCCACGAAGCGATAGCGGCGACGTGTCGGCGGCGCCCGCGTCCGGCCCGGCGACGGGCTCGCGGCGACCGGGTTCCGCAGGTGGCCACCGGGGGAGCTCGAGCGTCGTCATGGGAGCTCAAACGACCACCCACGGTGCCCAATTGAGCGACGGCGCGTGAGGCGGTGCTGTCCGATGCCTGCGCCGAGCTGCGGCGATCGCGTTCGTCCGCCGTCCGGCGGCGACCGGGAGCGACACGTACCGCCGCATCTGTCACGCGACGTCCGGCGGCTTCCGCCCGTGGCGGTGCGCCCGCCGGGCGCCGTGCGTCACACGTCGTCCGGCGGGCGCCGCTCCCGCTTGCGGACCGCGCGAAGCCGCTTGCCTTCGAGGCGCCGCTCGGCCGACGCCTTCGTCGGCCTCGTCGGACGGCGCGTCCGCTCCACGTGCAGCGCGTCGGCGATCCGCTCCTCGAGCCGCCGGAGCGCGATCTCGCGGTTCCGAAGCTGCGAGCGCTCGTCCGAGGCCACGACACGCACGACCGGCCCGAGCCGTTCGAGCAGGCGCTCGCGCTGGCGCGGCCCGAGGTGCGTGGAGGCCGCGATGTCGAACCGGAGCTCGACGCGCGTGTTCGCCGTGTTCGCGTGCTGCCCCCCGGGCCCGCCGCTCCCGCTGAAGCGCCAGTCCAGCTCGTCGGCCGGCACGACCGAGCGGCCGACCCGGAGCCCCCTCGTCCCGGGATCGCTCACGGCTGCAGCTCCTGCGACTGCTCGCCGGGATGCCCGAGCGCCTCGAGCGCGAACGCGACGAGCACCTCGGGGAGCGCGAAGCCCGGGTCGAGCAGCGCGGCGAGACCCTCGCACATCACGACAGTCTTGACGAGCAGCGCGAGCTCGCGCGGGAACGCGAGGCGGTGGCGACGGCTCACGGTCATCAGGTCCGCGACGAGCGGACCGAGGCGGAGCTCGCCGACGGGCAGCTCGATCGACGCGGCCGTGAGCCGGTCGAGCTCGGCCACGAATGCCTCCTCGTCGACACCGGCGGGCGCGACCCCGAGCCCGCGCATCGCGGCGACCGTGCGGCGCGTGTCGTGGGTCACGAGCGCGAGGACGATCTCGACGAGCGCGCGGCGCACGGACGCCTCGACCGTGCCGACCATCCCGAAGTCGACGAGCGCGATCCTGCCACCCGGCTCCACGAACAGGTTGCCGGGGTGCGGGTCGGCGTGGAAGAAGCCGTGCGAGAACACCATCGAGAGGTACAGGTACGCGAGCGTGCGCGCGAGGGCCGGACGGTCGGCGCCGATCCGGTCGAGGCCGTCGAGGTCGTCGATCTTCACCCCTTCGATCCGCTCGAGCGTGAGCGCACCGTGGCTCGTGGCCTCCCACACGACGAAGGGGACGTGCACGGGGAGGTCGGCGAGGTCTCGCCGGGCGCGGTCGGCGTTGTGACCCTCGGCCACGTAGTCGAGCTCGCCGCGGATCGTCTCCGCGAACTGCTCGACGAAGCCGACGACGTCGACCCGGCGCATCGCACCCGGGACGTGGGCGACGAGCGACGCACCGAGCCTGAGCACGACGAGGTCCTCCTCGACCGCCGCGGTCACGCCCGGGCGGCGGAGCTTCACGACGACCTTGCGGCCGTCGTGGAGCGTCGCGGCGTGCACCTGACCGATCGACGCGGCCGCGAGCGGCTCGTCGTCGAAGGAGTCGTAGACGCCCGCCGGGTCGCGCGCGAGCTCGCGGCGCAGCGCCCGGTGGACCGCGCCCGAATCGACGGTCGGCGCGTCGTCCTGCAGGGTCGCGAGCGCGGCCTCGAGGCGCGGGGGCACGAGGTCGGGGCGCGTGGAGAGGACCTGCCCGAGCTTCACGAACGTCGGCCCGAGCTCGGCGAGGGTGTCGCGGACGCGTCGCGGGCCGTCGTGGCGCCCCGCGAACAGGTCGCCGGCACCGGCGCGAAGCGCGCGCAGCACGACTCGGGCGACCGTGACCGCGCGCCGCGTCGCGATCCACCCGGCCCGCCGTCGCGTAGTCGCCATGTCCGCGCTCCCCGGCCGCCGCGCCCGCCCGTCCGGCGGCGGTTCCCGGCACTCGTCCGATCCTCGCGCCTACGATCCCACGCGGCACGCGGCGCGCGGCGCACCGGGCGGGGGCCGCGGTCGCCCGACGGGCGCCCCGGGCCCGCGGCTGCGGCGGCGGGCCGCGCGCGCCGCGACGTTCCAGGTCAACGGCGCGCACGTAACCTTTCGGGCCGCCGGCCGGTCGAACGCATCACGGAGGACGATCTGCGTCGGCCGCCCGGGGGGCGCCGAACGAAGGGAGCTAGTGGGTGCTTGCGTTCACCTTCCCCGGCCAGGGGTCCCAGCGGCCGGGAATGGGCGCGGCGTGGGTGGACCATCCCTCGTGGGAGCTCGTCGAGCACGCGAGCGAGGTCGTCGACCGGGACGTCGCGGGGCTGCTGCTCGGCGCCGACCAGGCGACGCTCATGCTCACGTCGAACGCCCAGCTCGCGACCTTCGTCCTCAGCCTCGTCGTCCTCGACGCCGCCGAGCGCCTCGGCGTGGTCCCTGCCGCGGCCGCGGGCCACAGCCTCGGCGAGTACACCGCCCTCGTCGCGACCGGCGCGGTCGACTTCGACGACGGGCTCCGGCTCGTGGCGGAGCGCGGCGCGGCGATGCAGGACGCCGCCGACCAGGCCGCCGGGACGATGATGGCCGTGCTCGGCCTCGCCGACGACGACGTCGAGGCCGCGTGCCTTCGAGCCGAGGGCGACGTCTGGGTCGCGAACTTCAACGCTCCGGGCCAGGTGGTCATCGCCGGCGCTCCCGCCGCGCTCGAGGTCGCGGCGGGCATCGCGCGCTCGCTCGGCGCGAAGCGCGCGGTCGCGATCCCGGTCGGCGGCGCGTTCCACACGCCGTACATGGCGCCGGCGCGCGAGCGGGTCCGCAAGGCGCTCGCGGCCGCGACGTTCCGGGAGCCCGAGCCGGGCGTCGTCGCGAACGTCGACGCCCGCCTGCACACCGATCCCGATGAGTGGCCGAGCCTGCTGTCGGCGCAGCTCTGCGGGCCGGTCCGGTGGCGCCAGAGCCTCGAGACGCTGTACGGCGCCGGCGCCCGCACCTTCGTCGAGCTCGGCCCCGGCGGCGTGCTCACAGGACTCGCGAAGCGGGTCCTCGGCGGCGACGCGGTCGCTCGCTCGGTCGCGACGCCCGATGAGCTCGAACAGCTCGTCGAGGTACTCGCGCGGCCGCCTGACTCCGCGGCGGCCGCAACCCAGTCGGGCGAGCGGTACGCGATGACCGAGCGGCTCGTCGTCGCCCCCTCGACCGGTCCGTTCTCCCCGGCCCCGGACTGCCTTCCGGCGGTGCCGTCGCTCCCGGGAACGGGTCGCCGGGGCGGGCGCTCGGTGCCGCCGGAGGGCCAGCAGGCCGGCGAGCCCGCGGAGCCCGCGCGCGCGCCGATCCGCGTCCGTGTCGGCGACCTCGTCGGCTGGGCGGGCGCCGCCGAGATACGCTCTGCGTTCGCCGGGACCCTCGAGGGCGTGCTCGTCCTTCCGGGCGAGCGGGTCGTCGCAGGTCAGCCTGTCGCCTGGCTCCGCGCGGACCTCGACGACGGCACGCGCGGACAGCCGTCGGCGTAGCGCGGGACGACCGCCGCGCCCGGCTCGGCACCGGCGCGCCGGGGCCGGTCGGTCGGATCGAGAGGATCGGAGCACCCTCATGGGGTCGGCGATAACAGGGTGGGGCGAGGCGCTCCCCGACCACGTCGTGACGAACGACGACTTCGCGGCGCGGCTCGACACGAGCGACGAGTGGATCGTCGCGCGCACCGGCATTCGGCAGCGCCGGATGGGCGGCACGACCTCCGAGCTCGCGATCGACGCCGGGCGCGCCGCGCTCAAGGTCGCGGATCTCGACGGCGCGGACATCGACCTGCTCGTGCTCGCGACGACGACTCCCGACCAGACGATCCCGGCGACGTCGTCGGCCGTCCACGACGCGCTCGGCTGCCGTGGCGGCGCGTTCGACCTGAACGCGGCGTGCGCCGGGTTCGTCTACGCGCTCGTCACCGCAGACTCGCTCCTGCACGCGGGCCACCACCGCGCCCTCGTCATCGGCTCGGAGACGCTGTCGAAGGTCACGGACCAGGACGACCGGTCGACGGCGGTGCTCTTCGGCGACGGCGCCGCGGCGATCGTGCTCGAGGCCGGCGCGCGTGACGAGCTCGTGCTCGCGTACGACCTCGGCGTCGACGGGGCCGCGACCCCCCTGCTCTACGCGGACCACGGCGGGTACATCCACATGGAGGGCCGGGAGGTCTTCCGCCGGGCGGTGCGCGCCGAGCTCGAGTCGATCGAGAACGTGCTGTCGCGCGCGGGGGTCCGCCCGGACGACATCGCGCTCTTCGTGCCGCACCAGGCAAACGTGCGGATCATCGAGGCGGTGAACCAGCGGGTCGGGCTCTCGATGGAGCGCACGGCGCTCGTGCTCGAGCGCACGGGGAACACCTCGGCCGCGTCCATCCCGCTCGCGCTCGCCGAGGCGGCGGACGCCGGCCGCGTCGCCGAAGGTGACCTCGTGCTGCTCTCGGGCTTCGGCGCGGGCATGACCTGGGCGAGCGCGGTCATCCGTTGGGGACGCAGGGGCCTCCCCCGGTGAGCGGGCGCGTCGCGCTCGTCACCGGTGGCTCGCGTGGCATCGGCCTCGCGATCGCACGGCGCCTGCAGCGTGCGGGCGACACGGTCGCGATCACGTACAAGTCGACCGCGCCGGACGAGCTCGTGAAGGACGACGGCGCCGGCGTCCCGCTGCGTGCGCTCGCGTGCGACGTGACCTCGCCCGAGGACGTCGACGCGACGTTCGCCGAGATCGAGGCCACCCTCGGGCCGGTCGAAGTGCTCGTCTGCTCCGCGGGCATCACCGACGACGCGCTCCTGCTGCGGATGGGCGAGGAGCGGTGGGCGTCGGTGATCGAGACGGACCTCACGGCCTGCTACCGCACGACCAAGCGCGCGCTCGGTCCGATGCTGCGCGCGCGGGCCGGCCGCGTCGTGCTCGTCTCGTCGGTCGTCGCGTACCTCGGGAACCCGGGCCAGACGAACTACGCGGCCGCGAAGGCGGGGCTCGTCGGCTTCGCGCGCTCGCTCGCCCGCGAGGTCGCGAGTCGCTCGATCACCGTGAACGTCGTCGCTCCGGGGCTCATCGCGACCGACATGCTCGCCGCGGTCGCGACGGAGCGGGCGGACGCGATGACCGAGCGGGTGCCCCTCGGTCGGCTCGGCGCGGCCGACGAGGTCGCGGCAGCCGTCCAGTTCCTGTGCTCCGCGGACGCCTCGTACGTGACCGGTGCCGTGCTCGCGGTCGACGGCGGTCTCGGGATGGGACACTGATGGGGCACGGCGCACCACCGGGAGCGCGCACCGCGCGGTCCCTCGACACCACGGATCATCCAGAGCAAGGAGACGAGCAGGTGGCAGACGATGCGACGTTCGAGAAGTTCAAGGCCTGCGCGGTCGAGGTGCTGCAGGTCCCGGCGGACAAGATCGTCCCCGAGGCTCGCTTCGGCGACGACCTCGACGCGGACAGCCTCGACCTCGTCGAGTTCGTGATGGCGCTCGAGGAGTCCTTCGACATCACCGTCGAGGAGTCCGAGCTCGAGGGCGTCGAGACCGTCGGCCAGGCCTACGAGCTCGTGACCACGAAGCTCTGATGCGCGAGCGCGCCGCGAAACGACGGGTCGTCGTCACCGGACTCGGCGTCGCCTCGTGCTGCGGCATCGGCAAGGACGCGTTCTTCGAGGGTCTCTGCTCCCCGGCGCCGCAGGGCGAGCGGCGCGTGCTCGACTTCGACCCCTCGCGCTACTTCGAGCCGAAGGAGGCGCGCCGGACCGACCGGTTCGCGCAGCTGTCGGTCGCGGCCGCGTCGATGGCGCTCGACGACGCGGGCGGCGCGGTCACCGACCCCGACCGGACGGGCGTGATCTTCGGCACAGGGGTCGGCGGCCTCGAGACGCTCCAGGAGCAGATCACCGTGCTCGTCGAGCGCGGCGCCCGACGGGTGTCGCCGTTCCTCGTGCCCATGATCATGGGCAACGCGGGGGCGGCGGCGATCTCGATGCGCTTCGGCCTTCGCGGCCCGTGCGAGACGATCGTCACGGCGTGCGCGGCCGGCACGCACTCGATCGGCAACGCGTACCGGCTCATCGCGTACGGGCGGTGCGACACGGTCGTGAGCGGCGGAGCGGAGGCGGCGATGGAGCCCGTCGGCGACCGTCCCGCGGTCGGGATCGTCGCGTTCGGGAACATGACCGCGCTGTCGACGTCGGGGGTCTCGCGGCCCTTCGACGTGCGCCGTGACGGCTTCGTCATCGCGGAGGGCGGCGCGGCCGTCGTGCTCGAGGAGCTCGGGCACGCGCTCGCGCGCGGCGCGCACATCTACGCGGAGGTCCTCGGCGCCGCGTCGACCGCCGACGCGCACCACATCACCGCGCCCGCGCCCGAGGGCGCCGGCGCGCGCTCGTGCATGGAGATCGCGCTCGAGGACGCCGGCGTCGAGCCCGGCGACATCAGCCACATCAACGGCCACGGCACCTCGACGCCGCTCAACGACCTCGCCGAGGCCCAGGCGATCGAGAAGGTCTTCGGCGCCCCGGCTCCGCCGGTCACCTCGATCAAGGGCGTGACGGGCCACGCGCTCGCCGCGGCCGGGGCGATCGAGGCCGTCGCGGTCGCGCTCACCATCGAGCGGGGCCTGATCCCGCCGACCGCGGGGCTCGAGCAGCAGGACCCCGACATCCACCTCGACATCGTCACGGGCGCGCCGCGGCCGTTCACGCCGGGTCCGGTCCTCTCGAACAGCTTCGGATTCGGCGGCCACAACGGCTGCCTCGTCCTCGCGCCCGTCCGGGCCCGAGCCGGCACCCCCTAAGGTCTCCTCGCATCAGCGACGCATCCGAGACCGGGACCCGGGAGTCCGACGAGCGCGAGGGGTTGCCCGCCGACCTCGCGGTCGGGGCCTTCAGCGACCACCCGCCGTGGCTGCTCGACCTCGACGACCTTCCGTGGCGCGCGGGGCTCGACCTCGTCCGCGCGACGACACGCGACGAGGTTCCCGCGCTCACGCGCCGCCGGCGCGTCCCGCCGTGGCGCCGGATCGTGCGCGTCGCGTGGGTCCTCGGGCGCGCGCTCGGCGCGTGGTACCTGCTCGACCGCCGCGGCGATCGGTCCCGCTCGCGAAGCGGCCTCGCGCACCGGCTGCGCGTCGCGTTCGCCGTCCTCGGCCCGACCTACATCAAGCTCGGTCAGATCGTGTCGTCGGGCGAGGGGATCTTCCCCCCGGAGCTCGTCGGCGAGTTCAAGCAGCTGCGCGACCGCGTCCCGCCCGAGCCGTTCGAGGTCGTGCGCGAGATCGTGGAGTCCGACCTCGGACGGCCGCTCGACGAGGTCTTCTCGCAGTTCTCGACCGAGCCGGTCGCGGCGGCCTCGATCGCCCAGGTCCACGACGCGGTGCTGCGCTCCGGGGAGCGGGTCGTCGTGAAGGTGCAACGCCCCGACGTCGCCGCCCTCGTCCGCAACGACCTCGCGGTCATGAGCTACCTCGCGCCGTTCCTCGTCGGACGCATCCCGATCGCAGTCCTCGCGAACCCCCCCGCGCTCATCGAGCTCTTCGCCGAGACGATCGTCGAGGAGCTCGACTTCCGCCTCGAGGCCGAGAACATGCTCGACATCGCGGGCGTGCTCGCGGCGAGCGACCAGCGCGCGATCATCGTCCCCCGGCCGCACGCTCGCCTCGTCACGCCCCGCGTGCTCGTGATGGAACAGCTCGCCGGATTTGCCTGGGACGACGTCGACGGGATGAAGGCCGCCGGGATCAAGACCGAGGACGTGCTGCGCGCCGGCGTCGTGTCCTTCCTCGAGGGAGCGATGCTCTACGGGGTCTTCCACGGCGACCTCCACGGCGGGAACCTGTTCGTCCAGGCCGACGGGCGCGTCGCGCTCCTCGACTTCGGGATCACCGGTCGCCTCACCGAGCCCCGGCGCGTCGCGTTCCTCCGACTCGTCATGGGCGGCACGCTGAACGACGTGCGGGCCCAGGTCCAGGCGCTGCGCGACCTCGGAGCGCTCGCGCCGGACGCGGACATCGAGCAGGTCGTCGCCGCGCTCGGGCTCGACGAGCCACCCCAGGACGTCGTCGAGATGAGCGCCGAGGAGCTCACCGCGCAGCTGCGCGACCTCACGAAGCAGCTCCTCGCCTACGGTGCGCGCATGCCGAAGGAGCTCATGTTGTTCGTGAAGGACATCGTGTTCCTCGACGGTGCGGTGGCGACCTTCGCGCCCGACGTGGACCTGCTCGGTGAGGTCGCGGGGATTGCCGCGTACTTCGCGACGCGCCACGGCGGCCGGATCGCGTCCGAGATCGGCATCGACCCGCGCGCGCAGGAGCTCGACCTCGACTCCGTGCGCTCGTCGCTCGGGGTCGCGCCGGACACCGAGCGACTCTCGTACCGCGAGATCCAGTCGCGCCGTGCGGAGCTGCGTGCGAAGTTCGAGCGTCAACGCGCGTCGGGCCGCGTCCAACCGTGACGGTACCGAGGCACGCGCAGCTGCGAGGATGTCGGCCATGAGCAGGCGACCGAGACGCCGCGCGTCCCTCGCCGTGACGGCTGTCGCCGCGGCGGTCGCGTCCCTCGCCGCGCCCGCGGTCGTCGCCGCCCCTGCGGGAGCGGCGGTCGTCGCGGCAACCGCGGGCGCCACAGTCCTCGCGGCACCCGTGCGCGCCAGAGTCGTCGCGCCGGCACCCTCGCACACCGTGGTGCGGGCCGGGACCGAGCGCGTGCTGCTCGCGCTCGGGGACTCGCTCGCGGCGGGCTACCAGCCGACGTACGGCACGCACGCCCCGCCGCTCGACCCCGCGACCGGCTACCCGGACACGGGCTACCCCGACGGCTACGCGGCCGACATCGCGTCCGCTCGGCATCTCACGCTCGTCGACCTCGCGTGCCCGG